>JAESGF010000018.1_pt1 | contig 356004 bp, 353 predicted proteins | sample 9269621 | NCBI WGS metagenome assembly JAESGF01 (sample SAMN14515066, study PRJNA621663) | algae metagenome | isolation source: Tolypothrix carrinoi HA7290-LM1 and co-occurring heterotrophs from dry rock... | place: USA: Makauwahi cave, Kauai, Hawaii | collected 2011-01-06
ATCGTTCGACTCCTCAGGTAAAGGAGCCGAAAGGGTCTGCCTGCGGCAGACCACGTTCAATCAGGCGCGGCGCTCGAAGGGCTGCTTTACATCGAGGCTAGCGCCAATCCGCGAAGCGGTTCGTGCAACGGCCACTTCCATCTCAGGGGCGGCGAGGCAACGAGACCGTGCCATCTCCGCCATCGGCGCACTGCCAGCCTCTCAGCATATATCGCCTTCTGATCTGCACATGAAAGAATCTGTGCGACCCGGCGGCGCGGAGCTTATGGTGCAACGATGAACATCGAAGATGAATTGAGCGAAACGATCTCGATCGAAGGTGGGGATATCTGCGGACGTTACGACGGCTCGGTTCGTCGCTACCTTGGTGTTCCATACGCTGCTCCCCCCGCCCGCTTCGAATTGCCGGAATCGCCTCCCTCGTGGACCGGGGTACGCGATATGGAGTGCCCCGGTCCGGCGGCGCCACACCGGATTAGACCCTTTCCGATGATCGACCCGTCGCCGCTCGTTGGCCATGGGAGCGACGGAAGCGACGGAGATTATCTCCGCCTCAATGTGTGGGCGCCGAAGGATACCAAGGCCGCGCCGGTGATGGTCTTCATCCACGGCGGCGGCTTTGTCGGTGGCTGCAAGGATGCGTCGGTCCACGACGGCAGTGCCTTTGCCGCGTCGGGCATCGTCTGCGTCGCGATCAACTATCGCATGGGGATCGACGGCTTTCTGCCCGTCCCGGGCGCCTCTACTAACCTTGGTCTCCGAGACATGCTCTTTGCGCTTTCCTGGGTGCAGCGCAATATCGCGGCATTTGGTGGCGATCCGGCAAACGTCACCGTTTTCGGGGAGAGCGCGGGCGCGATGGCGATTGCCGACCTCGTGACCTCGCCGCTTGCCCAGGGCCTGTTTCGCCGCGCGATCATTCAAAGCGGTCATGGCGCCATGGTGCGCGAGATCGACATCGCGCAGCGATTGGTGAAGAAACTGGCGAAGATTCTGCGCGTGAGCCCCGACGCCGACGGCTTCCGCGCGGTCTCGCACGCGGCGGCGATGGATGCGCTCGACAAGGTCGGAAAGCCTTGGGCGGTCGACTTGCGGGATGATGAAGGGCGCGAGCCGGTGTACGGGATCAGCCGCTTCATCCCCGTCTATGGTGACGATGTGCTGCCCGAAAAGCCGCTCGATGCGCTGCGTACTGGCGCCGGACGCGATGTGGAGATTCTCATCGGCACCAATTCCGAGGAAATGAACCTCTATTTCGTGCCGACGGGCGTGCGCGACAAAATCGGAGGACTTTTCGCACGCTGGCTGCTCGGCCGTTCGCATCCGCAGGCGAAGGCGGTGCTCAAGGCCTATGGTTATCGGCAAGAGGGTGTTCGCCCCGGTCAGGCGATGACCGATGCGATGAACGACCTCGTCTTCCGCTGGCCCGCGCGCCAATATGCCGAAGCGCACCAAGGCAAGACATGGATGTACGAGTTCGACTGGCGTTCGCCCGCGTGCGGCGGCGAGCTTGGTGCGTGCCACGGGATCGAGATGCCGTTCGTGTTCAAAACGCTGCCGAGCGTCACCGGGCCGCGGGGGCTTGCGGGGCTCGACCCGCCGCAGGCGCTCGCCGACGCGGTGCATGATTTGTGGGCGGGCTTCGCGCGAACCGGCACGCTGCCCTGGCCCGAGTTCGGTGGCTACCGGATGGTCTATCAGGTGACGCGCGGCGAGGCGCTGCATGAGCCGGTGATGCCCGCCGCCGCCTTCGTACCGGAGTAACGCCATGTATCTCGACAAGCTGCGCCTCGACGGGCGCACCGCCTTCGTCACGGGCGGCGCGCAGGGCATCGGCCTCGCGGCCGCCGAGGCGCTCGCCGAAGCCGGCGCAAAGGTGACGATTGCCGACAGGGATCCGGCAGCGCTCGACCGCGCGGTTACCGATCTCGCCGCGAAGGGCTATGCCGTTTTCGCGGAGGTGCTCGACGTCACCGACAGTGTCGCGGTCAATGCCGCCGCTGCCGCGATGCTCGCGCGCAATGGCCGGATCGATATTCTCGTCAACAACGCGGGGATCGCGCGCAGCGAGACCGCGGCCGAGGATGTCGCCGACGAGCATTGGCTGAACGTCATTGACGTCAATCTCAACGGCAGCTTCTGGTGCGCGCGGGCGTTCGGACGGCACATGCTCGCGGCGGGGCAGGGAAGCATCGTCAACGTCGGGTCGATGTCGGGCTTCATCGTCAACCGACCGCAGCCGCAAAGCTATTACAACGCGTCGAAGGCGGCGGTGCATCACCTGACGAAGAGCCTTGCCGCCGAATGGGCGGAGCGGGGCGTGCGGGTCAATGCGGTCGCGCCGACCTATATCGCGACGCCGCTCAACGCCTTTGCCGACAAGGAAGGCGAAATGTACCGCCGCTGGATCGACGGCACGCCGCAGGCGCGGCTCGGTGAGCCCGAGGAGGTGGCGTCGGTGATCCTCTTCCTCGCGTCCGACATGGCGAGCCTGATGACGGGCAGCGTCGTCTTGGCGGACGGCGGATATAGCTGTTGGTGAGGACGCCCGGCAAAGCCCGACTGCGGATCGGCATAATCGCCACACCTTTCATATAGGTCGAAAAGCTGTCAGATAGGTTTCCACGGGCGGCCAAGACCGCCGTTTTTGGGGATGCCTGATGACCAAGTTCCGATTTGCCGCCGCTTCGACGCTTGTGCTCGCCGCCGCATTGGGCGCGACGCCCGTCTTTGCGCAGGATAGCGCGGCGACGCCCGCCGTTGCCCAAGGCGAAGACGACGGCGCGATCGTCGTCACCGCGCGCAAGCGCGAAGAGACGCTGAACGACGTGCCGATCGCCGCCACCGCGATCACCGGCGACACGCTGATCGCGCGCGGGATCAATTCGGTGCGCGAAGCGGCGGTGCTGTCGCCCGGGCTCAACATCAACAGCGACGGCACCGGCCGCGCCTTCGTCTCGATCCGCGGCGTCGGGGTGACGCTCGTGCAGAGCGTCCAGCCTGGCGTCGGGCTGTTCATCGACGGCATCTATCAGCCGAACACCGCCTATCTCAACAACCCCTTGCTCGACGTCGAGCGCATCGAGGTGCTGCGCGGGCCGCAGGGCACGCTCTATGGCAAGAATACGATGGGCGGCGCGATCAACGTCATCACCCGCCAGCCGGGCAATGATTTCGAAGTGCGCGCGAACGCGAGCTATGCCGGTCCCGACGATGCCTGGATGGTATCGGGATCGGTCTCGGGTCCGATCGTCACCGACAAGATCGCGCTTCGCGTTGCCGCGGCGCACCGCCAGCAGGACGGTTTCCTCAGGAACAGCGTAATCGGCGGGAACGCCAATCCGTTCAACACCGATTCGATCAACGCGACGCTGCGCGTGACCCCGTCGGACGATTTCACACTGACGGTCAAAGGCTATTATGACTGGGTCGACGGAGTGAACACGCCCTATTCGCGCGTCAGCGGGCCGCAGGATTATTCGCGCGACGTGCAGTTCAACACGTTGAATGCCGTGTCGTACAAATATCGCGGTATCAACGTGCGCGCCGAGGGCGACCTTGGCGGCGGGTCGAAGCTCAGCGTCATCGGCGCCTATGACATGCGCAACGGCTTCACCCCCGACGGCGAGGGCGATTTCGGGCCGGCCGACATCGTCCGAACGGTCGCCCGCGACAGCCTGCGCACGATGACGCTCGAATCGCGGCTCGACAGCGAATGGTCGGATCAGATTTCGACCTTGTTCGGCGTCTTTTACAGCAACGAGATGGTGCAGGCGCAGGCGCGCGATACCATCTCGCTCGTCCACCCCGTGCTTGGCCCGATCAGCATCGTCCGCAACACACGCGCAAAAAATGTCGCAGACACCTACGCCGCCTTCGGCACCGTCTTCTGGAAACCGAACCTCGATTGGGAGGTCGCGCTCGGCCTGCGCTACGACCATGAAAGCCGCGTCGCCAACGGGTCGGTATCGGGCGCGATCGTGCCCGCCGCGCGGATCAAGTCGAACGAATGGCAGCCGAAGCTGTCGGTGACCCGCAAATGGACCCCCGACCTGATGACCTATGTGTCGGTCGCGCGCGGCTATCGAGGCGGGGGCTTCAACGCGCCGACCGCGCCGACGCGGACCTATCGCGGCGACTCTGCCTGGACCTATGAAGCGGGTGCCAAATATTCCTCCCCGGGGTTTAACCTGTCGAGCAGCGTCTTCTATAGCGATTACAAGGACTATATCGGATTGAACTCGATCGCTCCGGCGGCGGGCGGCGGGCTTGTCACAGTCGATCTCAACACCGGCGACGTCGAAAGCTATGGCGTCGAAATCGAAGCGATGGTCCGTCCGGTTCAGGCATGGACACTGCGCGGCGGCTTCACCTGGATGCACGCCCGCATCACCGACGACAGCGCCTATACCGCGACCACCGGGCGTAGGCTCTCGTCCGACCGCCTGACCTTCCAGCCCGACTGGACCGCCAGCTTCGCGAGCGATTATCGCATCGACACCGGCGGCGACAGCGACGTGACGCTGAGCGCGGGCCTCGTCGGCAAGGGCAAGCGCCTTGCCGCAACGCTCAACGAGACGACGCCGACCTTTCTCGACAGCTATTGGCTGACCAACGCGTCGATCGCGTATCGCACTGGCCCCGTCGAGGTTGCGCTGTTCGCGAACAACATCTTCAACACCGAATATTTCGAAAGCTATATCGAAAAGACGACGCTTGCGCTTGCGGGCCTGCCGGCGTCCGACCTCGGCATCACCGGGGACCGCCGCCGTTACGGCGTGCGCGCGAGCCTGAAATTCTGACCATGGCGGGCACGGCGCATTCGGGGGAACGCAAGCCGCTTCCCGTCAGCCTGGTGGGGGCGCTGGAGGAGCGGTTCGGGGACCGTTTCCAGCGCGGCCAGGCGGTGCTCGGGCAGCATGGATCGAGCGAGACCCATTTCGCTCCCGTGCTGCCCGACGCCGTCGTCTTCGCGAAATCGACCGACGATGTCGTCGCGCTGGTGAAGCTCTGCTCGGACGCCGATATTCCGATCGTGCCGTTCGGCGCCGGAACGTCGATCGAGGGCAATGCGCTGGCGATCAACGGGGGCATCTCGCTCGACATGAGCCTGATGGATCGGGTGATCGCAGTGAACGCCGAAGATTTCGATTGCGTCGTCCAGCCGGGCGTGCGCCGCGAGGAACTCAACGTCCATCTGCGCGATCAGGGGCTCTTCTTTCCGATCGACCCCGGCGCCAATGCGACGATCGGCGGCATGGCGTCGACGCGCGCGTCGGGGACGAACGCCGTGCGCTATGGCACGATGAAGGACGCGGTGCTCAGCCTTGAGATAGTGACGCCGCAGGGCGAAGTGATCCGCACCGCGCGCCGCGCGCGCAAGTCGGCGGCGGGTTACGATCTTACCCGGCTTTACGTGGGCTCTGAAGGCACGCTTGGTATCATCACCGAAGTCACCTTGCGCCTCCATCCGGTGCCCGACACGATTTCGGCGGCGGTGTGCAGCTTCGACAGCTTGGGCGGCGCGGTCGATACCGTCGTCCAGTCGATCCAGTGCGCGGTGCCGCTCGCGCGCGTCGAGATCCTCGACACCAAGCAAATGATCGCCGTCAACCGCTGGTCCAAGCTCGACTATCCGGAAGCGCCGACGCTTTTCTTCGAATTCCACGGCAGCGCAGCCAATGTCGCCGAACAGGTCGAAACGGTAAAGTCGCTCGCCGAGGCCAATGGCGGCAGCGCGTTCAGCTGGTCGAACCTGCCCGAAGAGCGCACGAAGCTTTGGCGCGCGCGGCACGAAGCTTATTATGCCGCGGTCAACATGCGCGCCGGCGCGATCGGCTGGGCGACCGATGTGTGCGTGCCGATGAGCCGGCTCGCCGAATGCATCGCCGAAACGCATGTCGACCTCGACGCCGCGAGCGTTCCCGCGACGATCCTCGGCCATGTCGGCGACGGCAACTTCCATGTGATCTTCTCGATCGATCCCGAAGCGTCGGAAGAAATGGCGGAGGTCGAGGCGATCAACGCCCGGCTCGTCGAACGCGCTCTCGCGATGGACGGCACCTGTACCGGCGAACATGGCATCGGCATCGGCAAGCAGGACTGGCTCGTCGCCGAACTCGGCGGTGCGGTCGAACAGATGCGAATGATCAAGCGCGCGCTCGATCCGCAGAATCTCCTCAACCCCGGCAAGATTTTTACGCTGTGATGGCGACGCACGCCGAACCACACGCCACGCCGACGTCGCGCCTGACCGCGCCCGGGACGCTCGTCCCGCTACTGCTGCTCGCGCTGGTGACCACGATGGGCTTCACCGCGCTCGGCAGCTTCGGGACAATCCAGGAAAGCGCCAAGGCCGAACTGGCGCTTAGCGACGATGCCCTCGCGCTGATCCAGGGGCTCGGCGCCGCGGTGCCGATGGTGCTCTTCTCGATCCCGATCGGTATTCTCGTCGATCGGCGCAACCGCGTGCGGCTTACGATCGGCCTCGCGCTGCTCTGGACCCTCGGCACCTTGCTCACCGCCTTCGCGCCGAGCGCGGAGCTCCTCACCGCGGCGCGGATGCTCGTCGGCATCGGCTCGACCGGCTCGCTCACCGCCGCGCTCTCGCTCTGCGCCGATTATTGCGCGCCCGAACAGCGCGGCCGCGCGATGCTGATCGTCAATCTGGGGAAAGCGCTCGGCGTCGCGCTCGGCTTCGCGTTGACCGGCTGGCTGTTCGGCCTGCTCGCCGATTTTTCGGCGCCCGGCTGGCTCGCCGGTCTCGCGCCCTGGCGCGGCGCGCATGTGCTGCTCGCGGCGATCAGCGCGCTCTGCCTGCTCCCCTTGTTGTTCCTGCGCGAACCCGTGCGGCGCGAGGTCGAGGCGAGTCCCGACGCGCCCTTCCGCATTGTCGCCGCCGAACTCTGGGCGCGCCGCGCTTTCCTCGGACCGCTCTTTGCCGGGCAGATCGCGGTTGTGATGGCCGATGTCGCGGCGACCGTATGGGTCGCCCCCGTGCTGTCGCGTGATTTCGGGCTGCAGCCGCAGCAATTCGCGGGCTGGGTCGGCGCGCTGATGTTCGGCACCGGCGTCGCCGGCGCGGTGCTGGGCGGGCTTTCGGCCGATATGGGGCAGCGAAGCCGCCGCCGCGGCGGCATTCTTCTGGGCGCGGTCATCGCGGCGGGGGTGGGGGTTCCCGCCGCGATGTTCCCGCTGATGCCGAGCGTGACCGGACTTGCGGTCGCATTGGGCGTCATGTCGCTCTGCGGCGCCGTTACCGGACTCGTCGTTTCGGTCGCGCTCACCGTGCTGCTCCCCAACGAACTGCGCGGCCTCTGCATCGGCGCCTTCATCGCGATCGCCGGGCTGATCGGATTCGGCCTCGCGCCTTGGGTGGTGACGCGCGTCAGCGCGATGATGGGCGGCGAGGCGATGCTGGCGGAGGCGCTCGCTCTTGTAGGGGTCACCGTCAGCGCGCTCTCTTTCTTCGCCTTTCTGCTGGCGATGCGCCGCGCACCCCAACCTGTAAGATAGCTATTGCGAAAGCTATCATATAGGTTTAGCACGGCGATAGGGAGAGAATCATGCCGCCCAAGCATCCTGTCATCGTGTCACCCGAAATGACGACATACGTTGGCCGCGGTTCGTGCGACCGGCTGCTGTTGCCGCCCGATGCGCTGCTGCTCGGCTTCGGCGATATCGGCGAGCCCGTCGTCCGCACGCTGACCTTCCGCGAGTTGGAAAATGAGGAGCATCTGCTCGTTTTCGCCGTCTCGCGCGGCGCGTGCCGCCGCCTGTTCGGCGATCTGCCCGATCCCGATGCGCGCTGGTATCTTCCATCGGATCTTCGCGCGCTCGGACAGTCGATCGTCGCGCCCGACAGCGACGACAGCGCCACCGACACATTGCGCCTTGGCCGCAGCATCGAACTTCTCTGTCAATTCTTCGCCGCGCTGCGCGCGGGCCGGCTCGTTCCGGTCGAGGGACAGCCAGGCTTGACTGAGAGCGACATTGCGCGGATCGCGGCCGCGAAGCGTATCGTCGATACCCGCTGGCACGAAAAGCTGACGATCGAAAATATTGCGCGCAGCTGCGGGATCAATCGCGACAAGCTGACCCGCGGTTTTCGCGAACTCTACCATTGTAGCGTCGGCGAGGCGCTGAGCGAGCGGCGCTTGCGGCAGGCGCGGACGTTGCTGGCGGCAAGCGACCTCCCGGTGGCGAGCATCGGCTATCGCTGCGGCTATCTCAACAACGCCAGCTTTACGCGTGCCTTCTCGCGGCGGTTCGGCATGGCGCCGACCGCGATGCGGCGGCTGGGGGTCGCGGCATGAGCGGGATGACCGACCTTGGTCGTGGCTCGCTGGTCGATCGCGCAGTCGAGGCGGTGCGCGATTATATCCGCGTTCACGACCTGAAAGTCGGCGACACGCTGCCGGGTGAAGGGAGCTTTGCGACGCAGCTCGGTGTCAGTCGTCCGGTGATGCGCGAGGCGTTCGGGGCGCTCACCGCGCTGCGCCTTGTCGACGTCGGAAACGGCCGCAAGCCGCGTGTCGCGGCGATCGACGGATCGGTGATGGCGGCGTCGATGGGCCATGCGGTCAACACCGCGCAGGTATCGCTCGCCGACGTCTGGGAAGTACGGCGAACGCTCGAGCTACGCACGGCCGAGCTGGCTGCCGTCAATCGCAGCGATGAGCAGGCCCGCGCCATTCTGAGCGCCGCGCACGCGCTGTCTGTCGAGCATGACGAGGCGGCGCGGACGGCTGCGGACACGCGCTTCCACCAGACGATCGCGGCGGCCAGCGGCAATCCGCTGTTCCTTCAAATCGTTCGCTCGTTCGAACAGCTTATGGCGGCAGCTATCCCCCGCGCCTGGGCCGGGCGCACCACGCGGGAAGAGCGCGACGAAACGCTGGCGCTGCATCGCGAGGTCGCGGAAGCGATCGCGGCGCGCGATCCTGGGCGCGCACGCGCAGCGATGGAGAGCCATTTCAACAATTCGATCGGCGAAATGCTGAAAGATCAGTTCTGATACCATGCTGGCTGGGGTCGAACTCGGCGGCACGAAGTGCATCTGCATCCTGGGTACCGGACCCGGCGATGTGCGGGCGCAAGTCGAGGTTCCGACCACCAGTCCCCGTGCGACCCTTGCGACCATTGCCGATATTCTGGACGGGTGGGACTTTCAGACGCTCGGCATCGCCAGCTTTGGACCGCTGGATCTGGACCGTAGCTCGACGAGGTTCGGGAGCATTGTTTCGACACCCAAAGCCGGGTGGAGCGGCACCGATCTGACGGCTTTGGCCCGAGGAGGTCTGGTGACGATTGACACCGACGTCAATGGTGCCGCGCTGGCGGAAGGGCTTTGGGGCGCGGCCCAGGATCTGGAAAGCTGGGCGTATATAACGGTTGGTACCGGGATCGGCGTTGGCTCAATTGCCCGCCGGCAGATATTGCGCGGTGCAGGTCACAGCGAAGCGGGGCATCAGCGCGTACCGAAATTAGTTGGCGATATGTTCGCAGGGACCTGCGTCTATCACGGCGATTGCGTCGAAGGTTTGGCGAGCGGTCCGGCAATCAGTGCGCGGTGCGGCAATCTGGCTCACGACATTCCATCCGATGACCTCACGACATTCCATCCGATGACAAGGTTTGGGACCATGTTGCGCATGCTCTTGCCATGCTGTGCCACAATCTCGTGCTCACGACGCTACCGCAGCGCATATTCGTCGGTGGACTACAGCACGGCGGGATATGGCATGCCCGCTGACTTCGACGACTTGATCGTTCCTCCCGGCTTGGGACATGCCGCCGGCCCTCTTGGATCGCTCGCGCTTGCCTCGACAGTCGTGAAGTAGCGCTTTGGGCCATTTGATGCACCTCTATCTCAAACGACGAAGGGCGCCGAAGACCGGCGCCCTTCACCCTGCCTTTTAGGGGAGGCAGGCTTATTTCTTCTGCGTGTCCCCGACGCCGGACTCCGAAGGCGCAATCTCGCCATTGTCATCCATCGCATTGGCTTTCTCTTCGCCCTGCTCCTCCACGACGTCGGCCTTCTGCTCCATGGCCTCCTTCGCCGCACCTTCCGGCATCGCATCAGCCTGATCGTCGATTGCTTCGGCCTGGGCTTCTGCGGCGTCCTCGACGTTGTCGGCTTCCTTGCTCTGGCACGCACCGAGCGCGAGCGCGGAGGTGGCGGCGAGCGTGATCAGAATCTTGCGCATGACTTATCTCCCTGTTGCGACTGAGCGTCTAACGCCGTGTGCGCGATCCGGTTGCACGCGCCGCTTCGGTCAGGCTGTGGCAGGTGCGGCAGGCGGAAGTGCGGGCGGCAGCGTCGCGCCCTTCATGGTGAGGTGCGTCGCGCCGAGCACCAGCGCGTCTTCTACGACGCCGGTCGGCTTCTGACCATATTTGCGCATCGCGCGCATGCGCAGGTCAAAGGTCACATAGGCCGCTCCGACCGCGCCGGCGATCCCGAGGGCGGCGGCAAGAAGTCGGCGCTCACGCGGCGCGATCGACGCGCCCGCTATCGCCCCGCTGATGATGCGGGCGGCCATTCCGGACGGCACGATGCGATCGGGCGCGGAATCCATCTTGTCGCCGGCGAGTTCGCCTGCCGCCAGCATCTTCGTACCAACTGCGACCGCGGGATTGGCAAGCAGGGCAGGGCCGCCATTATTGGCGGGCAGGGTGCGCTTGTGGGCAGCGTCGCTTGCAGCGGCGAGCGGCATCATCGCGCGCGAACCGGCGATGGCGCCGAGAAGGAACGATCGGAACATCATTATCTCCGACAAAAAAAGAAGGGCCCGCCGGAGCGGGCCCGAGTACCGCTTTGGGCGGCGCGGGAGGATTAGTTTTCAGTGCCGGGCGCGCCCGTCTTCGGCGGCTTGCCGTCTTCGATGCGCCCTTCGTTGCGAAGGTCGCGGCCTTCCTGCGCCTTGCGCTTGGCTTCGGGGCTGTCGCCATTCTCGAACGCTTCTTCCTTCACATAGCCGGCGGCTTCCTTGATCTGTCCTTTGACGCTCATGTTCATCTCCATTGTTGATGACGGAATAACCGATAGGGCGGAGCAGAAGTTGCGCCCGCACGCTGCGATATATCTTCGCTGGGACATGCAACTCCGGCTGAATTCCAACGTTTTAGATGCGCACGGGCCGCCCGGAGATCTTGGGTCTGCCGGTACCATGTGCGCAAACCAATCGTGTTGCCGCAGGGCCTTGTATCCTGGTCCACAAGTTGAGCCTGCGGCACACGAAGGGCTGCATTCCTAAAAATTGCGGTGGAAGCTGAACAGCGCGGCATCGGCGTCGCCGTTGCCGCAAATTTCGCTGCGCAATATCTGCGCCGCCATCATCGAGAAGGTGATGCCGTTCCCGCCATAGCCCATCGCCGCAAAGCAGTTCGGCATGCCGGGAACGCGTCCGATCGTCGGGATTCCGAGTGGGCTGTTCCCGAAGCTTCCCGCCCAGGCAAAGGCGGCGGTCGGGTCGATCGAGGGGAGAAGCTTGCCAAGCTTCTTCTCGAGGATCGCGGTCTTCGCTGTGATCTTGTCGTCGCGCATCTGGGCGTCGGCAATCTCCTCGTCCTCGCCCCCGCAGATGACCGCGCCGTCGGGCGTCGTGCGAATGTAGAGATATGGGTCGGATGCCTCCCAGATCATTGCCGCATCCGGCCAGATCGCGGGCGGTTGCGGTTTGGTCGCGATAGACCAGGTCGACATGACATAATTGCCCTTCCGCGGGATGCCCTTCAGCATTTCATAGCCGGTCGCGAAGATCGCATGTTTCGCGCGAACTTCTCCGCGACCCTCGATATCGAGGTTGACGCCGCTTGCAGACGGTTCGACGCCCGACACCTCTGCCGGCGCATAAATCCGGGCACCGCGGGCTTGTGCTATGTGGAGATAGGCCGCAGCCATCCGGCGCGGATCGGCACTGTAATTGTCGAACCCGACGATCGCATGACGGTTGCTGATCCCGTAGCGCTCCAGCACCGCTGCCGGGCCGATGAGTTCGACCTCGAAGCCGGCTTCACGGCGGGCGTCGGCTTCGGCGGCCAGCGCTGCGGGACCGAGGACGTTGCCATCGAGGTAGAGCGAGCGCCGGGTCGCGGCATCGACTCTCAGCCCCAGCCTCTCGGTGCGCGAGCGGAGGCTGTCGACCGCGAGGCGCGAGCGCTGCCATATCCGTACCGCGCGCGCCTTGCCGATCCGCTCCGCCATGTGGCTGAGGGGCATGTCGAGTTCATATTGGAGGAGGGCGGTCGATGCGGCGGTGGATCCTTCCGCCGGTGCGCGCCGATCGATGAATACGATGTCGAGGCCGGCCTCGCTCAGCATCTCGGCGATCAAAGCACCCGAGATACCGGCGCCGATCACTGCGACGTCGCAGGACAAGGACCTTGTAAAAGCCGTGATGTCGAGGGGCGTGCGCCGATGGCGCATCCAGATGGTGCGGCCCGTTCGGAGGTCGCGGTGCTGGGTTGCGGTCCCACCGGATGGTTTGTTCATCGTATCGGTCAGCCGGGGTACGGCGAATGTTTGAGGAGCCGGGCAAGATGCGCGGCATTCGTGGCGACCATCTTCGCGGTCTCGGTCACCTTGCGCGGGCGATGCACGAGGTCCTTGAAGTCGACCGAACCCATCGCTTCGCCGACCCAGTAACAGCCCGCAACGGCGGGGATGGTCCAACCGACATCGTTCAGCGACTGGAAGAGCTGCGAGCAGACATGATGGGCGCCGTCCTCGTTGCCGACGATCGCGGCCACTGCCACTTTCGAATAGCTCGGCATGCGGCCCGCATCGTCGACTTCGCTCAGGAAGGCATCCATCCGTTCGAGAACGAGCTTGGCGACGCTCGAGGGCTGACCCATCCAGATCGGGGTGCCGAAAATGAGGATGTCGGACGCGAGGATTTGCTCGCGAATCTTCGGCCATTCATCGCCTTCGCCTTCATCGGAGCGGACACCCCACCGAACCGTATGTGCTGCGATCCGGATCGGATCGCCGACGCTGACATCCTGCTCGGCGAAATGCTCCGCGAGGACGGCGATCATCGCATCGGTCGAACTCTTCCGTCCCTTTGACGATAGCGAGCAATTGATGGCGGTGGCGGTGAGGGGAGAAGCCATAGTCGGTCCTTGGTGATTGGCGGGTCACGCCTTCAATTTGATCTTCTTTTCGACCTTGGCGCCGGCCTTCTCCTCGGCCTTCCGCCGGTTGAAGACGCTCCGCATATGGCGGACATCCTTGTCGGAGAGATGCTTCTCGGCGGCGACGAACTGTTCCTGTTCCTCCTCGCGGATGTGGTGGAGATATTTCTCCTTGGTGGCCGCGAACCGGCGAAGCCAGCCCGGCGAGGCCATATCGCGCGCGGCGAGATCGGCGAACATCTCGTCGAGCTCGTGATGTTCGGCAACCGCGTGGCGGGCATCTTCGGTGGTGTCGGGATCGCGGAGCACGGTCGACCACAGCGCCTGTTCCTCTGCAGCAGCATGGCCTTTGATCTCGTGAACGAGCTCGGTGAAGAGGCGCTTGCGATCGGGCGACATGCCGACCGTATCCTCGATCATCGCAAACAGAGCGCGGTGCCGGTCGTGATCCTCGACGAGCCGCCCGAAAATGTCGGGGTTGCCGCGGAATTTCGTCGCCGGCGTGCTTCCGATGTTCGCCGAGCGTTCGGGCGCGACCGCCTTGGCCTTTGCAATCGCGGCTGCTTTAGCCTTCTTCGGCGAGGTGCCCGTGGTTGTCGTGCGCGTCGTGGTTCTGGTTGCCATGTCAATGCCTCCTGAACGGCTCAACGCGAAGGCCGGGATCGGGTTGCGGGCGTCGCTTTTGCAGCTTCGTGACCCAGCGACTTGATGGGAGGTTCGCGGCGCGCGACCTCGCCCTTGCTGATCTCCACGGCGTGCGGATAGGGGATCTCGATGTCCTCGCGGTCGAACGCCTCCTTGATGGCCTTCGTCATCTCCGATTTATAGACGCGATGCTTTTCGCTCGGCACCCAGACGCGGCCCTCGATATTGACTGATGAATCGCCGAGCCCCTGCACGCCGAACCAGGCCGGTGGTTCGGCAATCGCGCGCGCGTCGCCGGTCATGATTTCCGACAATATCTTGAGCGCACGGTCGATATCGTCTTCATATCCGATCCCGACGCCGATGATGCAGCGCCTGCGGCCCTTCTGCGTGTGATTGACGATATTGTTGGCAGCTGCCGTTGGGCAAGAGGATCTTGCACTCGTCGGGCGAGCGGAGCTCGAAGAAAAAGAGGATATGCCCGCGGCCAAAGGGGCCGACTTTCCCGTGCGCGGGAGTCGCTATTCGAAAATACGAACTCGGCGATCTGTAAGGGGGGGCGGCAAGCGGGTGCCCGCTATTGCCCTAAGACGAAGGACGTCTAGCCTGCCTCGGTCTGGCCTTCCGCCAGCCCGCGGGTCGTTGGCCGCAACGCGCGGTAACGGGGCAAGAATGCCATCATCGGCATCCAGCTCGGTGCTTCGGCTGCATAGAGGTGGAAGCTAGGCGCGACCGCTTCGGGATCGTCAAGCGTACCCACGGGAATGTCGATCTCCTCTGGCTGGTGGCGGACGTGGATGCTGAGCGGGGATCCGCACGAGCGGCAAAAGGTTCGGGTTCCGAAATCGGTCGAGGCAAAGCTTCCGACATGGTCCTCGCCGGCAATCACCTTGTAGTGAGCGAGATGAACGGTCGTGAAGACCATACCGCCCGACCCGGATATATGTTGGCAGACCCGGCAATGACACCAGCCGGTATCGAAAGGCGTCTCACCGAGGCGGTATCGTACCGCGCCGCATGCGCAGCCTCCGGCGAGCGCTTCTTCCTCGCTCCTAGTTCTCTCATTTTCTTCCATCTGCATCCGCCCTTCGTCGTGGCCACTTGCACTGTCCGCTTCCAGAACGCGGCCGGGTGGCGTTCGCTCCCGTCGATGCGTCCGGCCTGCCCTCCGAGGCAGGCCCGCGCGGCCCCGCGGGGATTACTTGTGGCGCGGTTGTTTCAGTTAGGTGCCGGCGATCACCTGCTTGCCCGCGCGTGCGCGCGCACGGCCTCGAGCAGGGTTCGGGCAGCGTTGCGAACCTTGCCTTGCATTGCCTTGTCGCTGTCGAACGCCTCGTGCCTCGTCGCATAGGGTTGACGAAGCTGAGCCAGCGCTCCGCGACGTGCGAGATTTTTTATCCTTGATGTCCTCGGTCTACGGCTCGAGGCGAAATATCCAGCCTTTACCGTCGAGCCGAAGCTCGTGGACCATGTCGACCCGCGGCAAGCGCAGCTACAGGGCTGAGTCGTGGTTGCCGTGCTGACTGGCAGGGTGCGCAGTTGGCAATAACTTGGTCGCGCGGCGTCCAGGCTAGTGGCCTTTCTGTGTCAACCGTTCCGACGGCGGGCCCATCCGTCTTCTTTCGACAGCATATCGGAGGACGGAAGGTCTCCGGCGAGCTCGCGCCAATGGTCGAGCGCCTCGTGTGGTTTGTCAAAATCCCATTGGAGACCCGGAAAAATGTCGTCATACTCCTCGTGGCCATCGTCGAAGCATCGGTGCAGAAGCCAAAAATAGCGGGCGAACTGATTGGCTTCCCGGTCAGGATGGATGCCCGTGAAAGCAGGCGCTTCGCCATAATATTGCCGATGGCGCAATATGTTCAGTACCGCGGTGATCTCCTTGAGGCGGAGGTCCTTTGGGGAATATTTCAAATCGCCGGTGAACATCAGCAAACCAGTCATCGAGGACGGACCGCAATCCTCAAGCAGGACCGGGATGAGCGCCTCGTCGCCGTAGTTGGCCATCTCGAGAATGAGCTGCGGCGGCACGCGTTGGTGATGGCCCTCGGGAAAAGCCCGCCAGTTGCTGTGGAGCATGACCGAGAGACGCTCATGGTATGAGAATTTGAGCTGAGCGTCGCCCTCGGCCGCCGTGACGAACGCGGCAACGGCATCGCGCGCGCAGCGCGACCTGGAGCGGTTCTGCGCCGCTGCGACGGCGCGCAGGCGGCGATTGAGGGTGCGGTTCACACGAATCGAGGGCATAGAAATGACTCCCTGGGTCGGCATCGCCGCTTGGCGCGCCTTGCTCGGGCGCCCGAGACCAGTAGCTGTTCGGGTTGTTTCGCGGGCTCTTCGGGCGGATACCCGGCGCCGTCATGCCAAAATGTGACGCATCCTTTGGCTGATTCAGGGCCGGGGCGACTCGGGAACAGGCGGCTCGGCGTTCAGGCGATTTGGGTACGGCGCGGCCCCATGATCGTGCCGTCACAGCTCGGAGACTCACGTCACCGACCCAGACAGTTACTGTAATCCGGCCGCGCAGGGTGCGAATTTACGGGCTCACACTCGGACATGGTGTCCGGGCGGGAGCCCATTATGACCCCGACCAAATTGCTCATCGGACAGATAGTGATCGTGTTCGCGATCGTGATCCTCGGCGTCTGGGCCGCCACCCAGTGGGCGGCAGCCATGCTCGCCTTCCAGCCCGAACTCGGAGCGCCGTGGTTCGTGATCGGCTCGCATCCCGTGTATCGGCCCTGGGCGCTTTTTCCATGGTGGTATCATTATGAGGCCTATGCGCCGCACGTCTTCGACAAGGCGGGGGCGCTCGCGGGCGCGAGCGGATTCCTTGGCTGCGGCGCGGCGATCGGCGGTTCGCTGTGGCGCGCTCGCCAGAAGGGCCTGGTCACGACCTATGGTTCGGCGCGATGGGCGAAAGAGCGCGAGATCGATGCCGCAGGCCTGCGCGGCGACGCCGGTGTCTTTCTGGGTTCGCTCGGCGGCCGTTATTTGCGCCATAGCGGCCCCGAACATGTCATGGCCTTCGCGCCGACGCGGAGCGGGAAGGGCGTCGGCCTCGTCGTCCCGACCTTGCTTAGCTGGACCGGCTCGACCGTCGTCCACGACATCAAGGGCGAGAACTGGCAGTTGACCTCGGCATGGCGTTCGCGCTTCTCGCACTGCCTCTACTTCGATCCGACCGACATCCGCTCGGCGCGGTACAATCCGCTGCTCGAGGTGCGGAAGGGCGTGCACGAAGTCCGCGACGTCCAGAATATCGCCGATATCCTCGTCGATCCCGAAGGGGCGCTCGAACGCCGAAATCACTGGGAAAAGACAAGCCACGCGCTGCTCGTCGGTGCGATCCTCCACATTCTTTACGCCGAGGAAGAGAAGACGCTCGCGCGGGTCGCGACCTTCCTCTCCGATCCGTCGCGCAGCTTCGCTTCGACCCTGGTCGCAATGATGCGTACCAATCATCTTGGAACGAAGGACAATGTCCTCGTTCACCCGGTGGTGGCGTCTGCAGCGCGGGAGCTTCTCAACAAGAGCGAGAATGAGCGATCGGGCGTCCTCTCGACCGCGATGTCCTTCCTCGGACTCTACCGCGACCCGACCGTCGCGGCGGTGACATCGGCGTGCGACTGGAGGATCGCCGACCTCGCCGCGGCCGAGCGGCCGCTCTCGCTCTATCTCGTCATTCCGCCCTCGGACATCAGCCGCACGAAGCCGCTCGTCCGCCTGATCCTCAACCAGATCGGGCGGCGGCTGACCGAGAAGCTCGACGATCATCGCTCGACGGTGCGGCGCAACGAGCTCCTGCTGATGCTCGACGAATTTCCGGCACTCGGGAGGCTCGATTTCTTCGAGACCGCGCTCGCCTTCATGGCGGGCTATGGCATCCGCGCCTTCCTGATCGCCCAGTCGCTGAATCAGATTTCGAAAGCCTATGGCGAGAACAACGCCATCCTCGACAATTGCCATGTCCGCGTCGCTTTCGCGACCAACGACGAGCGGACGGCCAAGCGTATTTCGGACGCACTGGGCACGGCGACCGAGCAGCGCGCGATGCGCAACTATGCCGGGCACCGGCTCGCGCCCTGGCTCGCGCATGTCATGGTCAGCCGGCAGGAGACGGCACGCGCGCTGCTGACGCCCGGCGAAGTCATGCAGTTGCCGCCGACCGACGAACTCATTCTTGTCGCCGGGCTCGCCCCCATCCGTGCCAAGAAGCTGCGATATTACGAAGACGCGAACTTCAAGACACGGCTCGGGGCGCCGCCAGAGCTCGGCGACGGAGGTTACGCCGATCGGCCCGCAGCGCGGGACAACGACTGGACCGGCATAATCGCTGACGTCTTGAAGCCACATGAAGATGCGGAAAGCTTGGAAGAGGGCGAAGTGGTCGAGGATGGCGGCGCGCAGCAGGCGCGCGAGCCCGAAATCGGCGATGCGGCCGCCCCGCCGCCACCGCCCGAAAAACCCTCCAATCCGCTCGGTATCGACGACGATGTCGATCCCGCCGCCGACAAGAAGCTGATGGACCGCGCGCGGCCGCTCGCGCCGGTGCTGATCGGCCACACTATCGAGGAAGCTGTAAGCCAAAAGGGCGAACAATTGGGGCTCGGGCTATGAGCGGACGTGCGGATCAGGTCCGGCACCAGCTCTACATGAGCGCCGAGCTGAGCGAACGGCTTGCCGCGCTTGCGAAGAAGCCCGGCGTCACCATGTCGTCGATTCTTGCCGAGGCGCTGAGCGCGTGGCTCGACCGCAAGGGCGTCAGCGAATTGCAGGAGCGGTTCGGCGTCCGGCTCGACAATCTCAGCCGCGCGATCGCGCGCATCGAACGCAACAGCCAGATCGAGATCGAAATACTCGCTTTGCTCGCGCGCTATCTGCTCGCCTCGATCCCGCCGGTTGCCGAGGGCGACGACGTCGGCCGCGCGCAGGGCCGCGAGCGCTTCGAATGGTTCACGATGAAAGTCGCCCAGGCGTTCCGCGAGGGGCGCGGCAGCTTCGGCGTCGAGGTGGGCAAGTGAGTGCGGGCGAAGCCAGCGAACGCCGGCGCACGATGCTGCGCACCGCGATGGGTCCGGCGATCGAGGCCGCGCTTTCCAATGCCCATGTCGTCGAGGTGATGGTGAACCCCGACGGCGCGCTTCGTGTCGATGTGCTCGGGGAAGGACGCGTCGACACGGGCATCCGCATGGAGCCGGCGCAGGTCGAACGGATCATCCGCCTGGTCGCGTCGCACGCGCGGACCGAGGTGCACGGCGCGGCGCCGATCGTCTCCGCCGAGCTGCCGCCGCACGGAGATGGCGCGGGCGAGCGTTTCGAAGGGCTGCTACCGCCGGTCAGCCTTGCGCCCTGCTTCTCCATCCGCAAGCCCGCGGCGCGCGTCTATACGCTACTCGACTATGTGAAAGCTGGGATCGCGAGCGCCGAAGCGGCGCGGATCCTGTCGATGGCGGTCGTCGAGCGGCTGAACATCCTCGTCGCGGGTGGGACCAGCTCGGGCAAGACGACGCTCGCCAATGCTCTGCTGGCCGAGATGGCCGAGCTTGATGAGCGCGTGATCCTGATCGAGGATACGCGCGAACTCCAATGTCCGGCGCCCGATCGCGTCGAACTGCGCACCCGCGCGGGCGCGGTCAGCATGGCTGATCTCGTCCGCTCGACGCTACGGCTCCGGCCCGACCGCATCATCGTCGGTGAGGTTCGCGGCGCCGAGGCGCTCGACATGCTCAAGGCCTGGAACACGGGGCACCCGGGCGGGATCGCGACCGTCCACGCGAATAGCGCGGCGTCGGCGCTCACCCGCATCGAGCAGCTCGTCCAGGAAAGCGTCATCACCGTGCCGCGGCGCCTGATCGCCGAGGCGATCGACATCATCGTCTTCATCGCCGGACGCGGCGCCGCCCGGCGCATAGCGACCGTCGCCCGCGTCGAGGGCGTGACGCCGGGCGGAGACTACGCGCTCACCGAACTTCCCATCCAGCCTGAAGGAGATATGTCATGTCCTTGATTCCGATTAACCTGTCTCGCGCCGCTCGCGTCCGTGCAGAACGGCCGCTGATCGTCGCCGGCTTTGCGCTCGGCCTTGCCGCCTCGGCGCTGGCCGCAGGCTCCGGCATGCCGTGGGAGGAACCGCTCCAGCAGGTGCTGGAATCGGTGCAAGGTCCGGTCGCAAAGATCATCGCGGTGATCATCATCATCACGACCGGGCTGACGCTCGCCTTCGGCGAAACCTCGGGCGGTTTCCGGCGGCTGATCCAGATCGTCTTCGGCCTGTCGATCGCCTTCGCCGCCTCGAGCTTCTTCCTCTCCTTCTTCAGCTTCGGCGGCGGGGCGCTCGTCGCGTGAGCCACCTGGAAGGATATGAAGCGCCGATCCACCGCTCGCTCGCCGAGCCGATCCTGCTCGGCGGGGCCCCGCGCGGTCTCGCTATCGTCAATGGCACGATCGCCGCCGCGATGGGGCTCGGTCTCCAGCAATGGATCGCCGGGCTTATCCTCTGGGCGCTCGGTCACACGCTGATGGTGTTCGCCGCGAAACGCGATCCCGACTTCGCGCCCGTGCTGGCGCGTCATCTTCGCCAGAAAGGCACTTTCTCGTGCTGAACATCTCCGAATATCGCGCCCGCGCAGACAGGCTCGCTGATCACTTGCCGTGGGCCGCGCTCGTCGCGCCGGGCATCGTCCTCAACAAGGACGGGAGTTTCCAGCGGAGCATTGCGTTTCGCGGGCCCGATCTCGACAGCGCGACCGAGGCCGAGCTCGTGGGCGCCTGCGCGCGCGCCAACAATATGCTGCGGCGCTTCGGATCGGGCTGGGCGATGTTCTTCGAGGCCGAACGCGTCGCCGCGGCGAGCTATCCCGCGAGCGACTTCCCCGACGCGGCCTCGTGGCTCGTCGATGCCGAACGCCGCGCCGCGTTCGAAGGTAGCGAGCGGCAGCATTTCGAGAGCCACTTCCACTTGACGCTCGTCTGGATGCCGCCCGCCGACCAGGCCGACAGCGCCGGGCGCGCGCTGATCGAGCGGCCCGATGCCGGGGCCGGGGCGCGCGACTGGCGCGAGGCGCTTGCGCGCTTCGAGACCGAGAGCCTGCGCGCGATCGACCTGATGGCGAGTTTCATGCCCGAGGTCCGTGCGCTCGACGACAGCGAGACCTTGACCTATCTCCACCGCGCCATCTCGCCGCACCGGCACCGCGTCCGTGTGCCCGCGACGCCGATGTATCTCGACGCGCTGCTCGCCGACACGCCGCTCACCGGCGGGCTCGAGCCGATGCTTGGCGACCAATATCTGCGGTCGCTTACGATCCTCGGCTTTCCCTCGCTCAGTCGCCCGGGCATCTTCGACGCGCTCAACGCACAGGATTTTGCTTACCGCTGGACGACGCGCTTCATCGCGCTCGACAAGGCGGATGCTACTGCGGCGCTGACCAGGCTCCGCCGGCAATGGTTCAACAAGCGCAAGTCGCTCTCCGCCCTGCTGCGCGAGGTGATTTACAACGAGCCGGCGCAATTGCTCGACAGCGACGCCGACAACAAGGTCGTCGACGCCGATGCGGCGCTCCAGGCGCTTGGCGGCGATCATGTCTCCTTCGGCTATCTGACGACGACGATCACGGTGTCGGATCGCGATCGCGCACGCGCCGAGGAAAAGCTGCGCGCCGCCGAACGCATCGTGCATTCGCTCGGGTTCACCGCAATCCGCGAGAGTGTGAACGCGGTCGAAGCCTGGCTGTCGTCGCTGCCGGGACACGTCTATGCCAATGTCCGGCAGCCGGTCGTCCACAGCCTCAATCTCGCGCATATGATGCCGCTGTCGTCGGTATGGGCGGGACCCGATTGGAACCGCCATCTCGGCGGCCCGCCGCTGCTGATGGCCGAGACCGGCGGCTCGACGCCTTTTCGCCTCTCGACCCATGTCGGCGACGTCGGTCACATGATGATCGCGGGGCCGACCGGGGCAGGAAAGTCAGTGCTGCTCGCACTGATCGCGCTCCAGTTCCGCCGCTACGCCGGTGCGCAGCTCTATATCTTCGACAAAGGCAATTCGGCGCGCGCCGCGGTGCTCGCTTGTGGCGGGCGGCATCATGCGCTCGGCGAAGGGGAGGATGTTCTCGCCTTCCAGCCGCTCCATGCGATCGACCGCGCCGAGGAGCGCAGCTGGGCCGCCGACTGGATCGCCTCGCTCGTCGCGCACGAGGGCGTCGCGGTGATCCCCGAGGTGAAGGACGCGATCTGGTCGGCGCTGACGAGCCTTGCGAGCGCGCCCACTTCCGAGCGGACGCTGACCGGCTTGTCGCTGCTCCTCCAGTCGAATGCGCTCAAAAATGCCCTCCAGCCGTTCACACTCGAAGGACCGCACGGACGGCTGCTCGATGCCGCCGAGGACGGGCTTGCGCTCGGATCGGTCGAATGTTTCGAGACCGAGGCGCTGATGGGGCAAGCGAGTGTGGTTGAGCCCGTCCTTTCCTACCTCTTCCACCGGCTCGACGCCCGCTTCGACGGGCGCCCGACGTTGCTGATCCTAGACGAGGCCTGGATATTTCTCGACAACCCGCTCTTCGCGGCGCGCATCCGTGAATGGCTGAAGGTCCTCCGCAAGAAGAACGTCGCGGTAATCTTCGCGACGCAGAGCCTTGCGGACATTGCCGGAAGTTCAATCGCGCCCGCGATCATTGAAAGCTGCCCGCAGCGGATCCTGCTCCCGAACGATCGCGCCATCGAGCCGCAGAGCCGCGCGGCCTATGCCGGCTTCGGGCTCAATGAGGCGCAGATCGAACTTGTCGCGCGCGCTACGCCGAAGCGACAATATTATCTCCAGTCGGCGCGCGGAAACCGTCTGTTCGAGCTCAGCCTCGGCCCTGTCGGGCTGGCGCTTTGCGGGGGATCCGATCCGGTCTTGCAAGCGCGGATCGACGCGATCGTCGCCGAGTATGGCGCCGCGGACTTCGCGGCACATTTCCTCCGCGGCGCCGGCCTCGACTGGGCTGCCGACCTGCTCGCCGGATTTCCCGGTCTCCCGACAACCTATCGCACCGCCCCCCAAGAAGGAGAATTGCCATGAAGATGCTTTCCCGGATCGTTTTGATCGGTGCCGCCATCCCGGCGCTCGTATTGGCCACGTCGCCCGCCGGAGCGATGCCTGTTTTCGACCAGGCCAATTATTCGCAGAATCTCCTCACCGCCGCGCGCACGCTCAAGCAGATCGACCAGCAGATCAGGCAGTTGCAGAACGAGGCGCAGATGCTCTCCAATATGGACAAGCATCTGAAGCGCGTAGAATTCCCCGAGCTTCAAAAGCTCAAGGACAATCTCGCGCGCGTCGATGCGCTGATGGACAAGGCCGAAGGCATCGACTTCGGCGTCGATCAGCTCGACGCGCGCATGGCCGCGCTCTTCCCGAAGGACTTTTCCGGCCTGACCCGGTCGGCGAGCGTCGCGCAGGCCAAGGCGCGGCTCGAGGCGGCGATGGCCTCGTACCGCCGCACGTTGGCGGTTCAGTCGCGGGTCGCCGCGGGTGTGAAGGAGGACGCCGCGGTGCTCGCGGAGATCGCGGCGCGAAGTTCGGCCGCCGAAGGCGGTCTGCAGGCGCAGCAGGCTACCAACCAGCTGCTGGCGCTCGCTTCCAAGCAGCAGATGCAGCTCCAGCGGATGATGGCGGCCGCCTATGAGGCCGACATGATCGACCGCGCCCGCGCGGCGCAGAGCGCAGCCGAGGCGCGCGAGCGCATGCGCCGCTTCCTCGGCGACGGCAAGGCGTACACGCCGATCCGCTGACCAGCGACACGAACGGCGCGCGGCCGCCCCTCTCCTGGCCCGCCGTTTGCCGCGGGGTCTCGATTGCTCCCCTCAAGACCCCGCGGACCCTTCATCCTCTTCGAAAGCCCGCCCGATGGACGATCTCAATGTCATCGACCGCTTCATGGAAGCCTTCATCCGCTACATCGACAGCGGGTTCGGGCTGCTCGGCGGCGACGTCGCGTTCCTCACCAGCATATTGATCGGCATCGACATCACGCTCGCAGGGCTTTTCTGGGCCATGGGCGGCGAAAATGATGTCATCGCGAAGCTCCTGAAGAAGATTCTCTACGTCGGCGTTTTCGCGTTCATCATCGGCAACTTCGGGGCGCTCTCCGATATCATCTTCCGCTCTTTCGCGGGCCTCGGCATCACCGCCGGCGGCGGCACGATCTCGGCCGACGACCTCCTGAAACCCGGACGTCTCGCCGGCGCGGGGTTCGAGGCGGCGCATCCGCTGATCGACCAGATCAAGGAGCTGCTCGGCCCGATCGGCTTCTTCGACAATTTCCTTGAGATCGTGGTGCTGCTGATCGCCTGGGTCCTCACGATCCTCGCCTTCTTCATTCTCGCTATCCAGCTCTTCATCACGCTGATCGAGTTCAAACTCACGAGCCTCGCGGGCTTCGCGCTGATGCCCTTTGCCCTCTGGAACCGGACGGCGTTTCTTGCCGAGCGCGTCCTCGGCAGCATCATCTCGTCGGGCGTCAAGGTGATGGTGCTCGGGGTGATCGTCGGGATCGGCTCGGGCTTCTTTCCCGATTTTCTGACCGCGATGGCTGGCTCCGAGCCCGACGTCGAAGAAGCCATGTCGCTTGCGCTCGGCGCGCTCGCGTTGCTCGGGCTCGGCATCTATGGGCCCGGCATCGCATCGGGCCTTGTCGCGGGAGCGCCGCAGCTCGGCGCAGGCGCCGCCGTCGGCACCGTCGCCGCGGCCGCGGGCACGATGATCGTCGCCGGCGGCGCCGGCATGGCGGCCGCACGCGCGGGCGGCGGCGCCGCGCTCGGCGCCGTCCGCGCCGGGACGTCGATCGGGGCTGCGGCCTCGACTTCATACAAGCTCGGGCAGGAAACCTCGGGATCGCAAACGGTGGGCGCCGGTCTCGCGGGTGTCGCGACCGCAGCGAAGGGCGTCGCCACCAATGCCGCGCGCCGCGCTGGCAGCGCGTTCGGCATCGCTGACGCGGCTGCCGCCGGGCGCGACGCCGCCTGGAATGCCGGCAATCAGAGCAAGGGGCCGGCATCGTCGGCGTCGAACAAGGCTGCCGCAGGTTCGGCCGCCGCTCCCGCCTGGGCTACCGATCTCAAGGCCGACCAGCGCCGCCGTTCGGCGCGGCAGGCGGCCGCCCATGTGATTTCCGACGGGAGCCGCGGTGGCAGCGGCGCGAGCCCCGATATCGCCGAAAAGGAGGATTGAGCCATGCGTTTCAAACGAGCGGTGCAGCGATATGGGCGGACGCCCGAACCCGTCACGCCCTATCAGCGCGCCGCGCAGATGTGGGACGACCGGATCGGCGCGGCGCGCGTCCAGGCCCGGAACTGGCGGATCATGGCGTTCGGTGGGTTGCTCCTGTCCTGTGGGCTCACCTCGGGCCTCGTCTGGCAGTCGGTGCAGAGCCGCGTCACCCCCTATGTGGTCGAGGTCGACCGTCTCGGCGAGGTGCGGAGCGTCGCGCCGGCGGCGGCGAACTACAATCCGACCGACCCGCAGATTTCGTGGGCACTCGGACGCTTCATCAAGAATGTCCGCGGCATCTCGCTCGACCCGGTGCTCATGCGTGAGAACTGGCTCGCCGCCTATGATTTCGCCGGGGAACGCGGCGCACTGTTCCTCAACGAGTTCGCGCGCAGCTCCGATCCCTTCGCGCAGGTCGGGACGCGTTCGGTCTCGGTCGAAATCTCCAGTGTCGTGCGCGCTTCGCCGCGGTCGTTCCAAGTCAAATGGAAGGAGAGCGTCTTTGAGCGCGGCAGCCTTGCGTCGGCGTCGCGCTGGACCGCAATCCTGACCGTTTCGGTCAAGCGGCCGCGCACCGCCGAGGTGCTGCGAAAGAATCCGCTCGGCCTCTATGTCGAGGCGATCGACTGGAGCCGCGAATATGAGGCCGCTGAGCCCCTAGTGCCGGTCGAGACCGTGCCGGCAGACCCGAATGGCGCGGTGCCCGCTACGGCGCAACCGCTCGCGCCTCGCACGCCGGTCACCCCTATATCTGAAGGGAATGTGCAATGAAAAAGTTTTGCCTGATCTGCTACGCGGCCGCCGGGCTGCTGCTGTCGTCCTCGTCGCTCGCCGCACCGGGCAACGCCGAACGCGTTCGCGCGGCGGGCGCAGCGGCGACGAAGGAACCACGCCGCGAGGATTATCGCGGGGCGATCCAATCCTATGCCTATGTCGAGGGCGCAATCTACCGGCTCGTGGCGGCGCCCGGCCATGTCACCGAGATCGCGCTCGAACCCGGCGAAGCCTTGCTCGCCGTGGCGGCGGGCGACACGGCGCGCTGGACCGTCGGCGACACGGTGAGCGGTTCGGGCGAGGCGCAGCGAACCCATATCATGATCAAGCCGCTCGCGCCCGCGCTCGACACCAATCTTATCATCACAACCGACCGGCGCGTCTATCATCTCGCGCTCACCAGCACGGCGCGAACCGCGATGGCGGCGATCCGCTGGACTTATCCCGACGATGCGCTGCTCGCGATCAAGCGCGGCGGGACGGCACGAACGGTACGCGCCGCGTCATCGGGGGCGATCGACCCCGCATCGTTCAATTTCGGCTATCGTATCACGGGCGACCGTGCGCCATGGCGCCCCTTGCGGGCGTTCGACGACGGACGGCAGACCTTTATCGAATTTGCACCCAGCCTTGCCCAGGGCGAGGCGCCGCCGTTGTTCGTCACCGGCGAGGGCGGCGCACCCGAGCTCGTCAACTATCGCGTCTCCGGCCGCTATTATATTGTGGATCGCCTTTTCAAGCGCGCCGAGCTTCGCCAAGGGACCAAGAAGCAGAAAATTGTGCGCATCGTCCGTACCGGGAGCGAGCAGTGAGCGCGCTGCCCGATGACACGCCGATCGCGGTCGAGGGAAGAGAAGGGGCAGAGGCTTCGCCAGCGCCAACGCCGTCGAAAAAGGAAGATCCCGAGACGCTGGTCCTTCGTGGCTCGCCCCGCCGTGCCGTAAGGTTCCGGCGCGAGGTGATTATCGGGGTCGCGGCGGTGAGCGCATTGGTGATCGCGTCGATCACCTGGATCGCGCTCGACCCGGCCTCGGTCCAGCTCGCCGCCAGTGGCGAGGAGATGTTCGAGAAGGGGCAGGGCAAGCCGCCCGAGGCACTCGCGGGAACGCCTGGCCGCTATGACGAAATTCCCAAGCTCGGGCGGCCGCTTCCGGGCGACCTTGGACGTCCTATCCTTGAGCACCAGCGTAAGATGGGTGGCGTCTATCCGCCAGTCGATGCCATCGACGACCGATCCGCTCGGCTCGACGACGAGCGCGAGCGCCGCGCGACCGCGATCGAGGCTGAACGCGAGCGCCAGCGCGCCGAGGAAATGGCCGCGCGTCAATCGGCGGTAATGATGTCGCTCGGGCAGCAACGCGGCGCCGCGCCATCGGCCGCCGGACGTGCCGAGCGGGCCGAGCCCGAACCGGCCCAGACGGATGAAGCCGGGAGAATGACCGGGGGATCGGCTGGGACCGCGAACGTCAGCGTCCATCGCATTCAGCCGGCTGCCTCGCCGTGGCTGGTCAGTAGCGGAAGCACGATCTCGGCGAGCCTCGTGACTGGGCTCAATAGCGATTTGCCGGGGCTCGTGGTGGCGCAGGTGAGCGAGAATGTTTTCGATAGCGCGACGGGCCGCACCTTGCTCATACCGCAGGGCGCACGGCTGCTAGGTCGCTACGAGTACGAAACGAGCTACGGACAGCAGCGTGCGTTCGTCCTTTGGCATCGGATTATCTGGCCGGACGGCTCGTCGCTGACTCTCGACGATGCACCGGCGAGCGATCCGTCCGGCTATGCCGGCGTCCGCGATCGCGTCGATTCGCATGGCTGGCAGTTGATCAAGGGCATCGCGCTCTCGACAATATTGGGTGCGGGCACCGAACTCAGCACCGGAAACGACGAGAGCGAACTCGTTCGCGCGATGCGCGAAGCTGCACAGCAGAGCGGGGCGAGGGTGGGCGATCGGCTCGTCGAGCGCAGCCTCAATATCCGCCCGACGCTGATGATAAGGCCGGGCTGGCCGGTGCGCGTGCTCGTCCACAAGGATCTGGTGCTTCAGCCATGGCAGCCGGGAGAGCAATAATATGGTTTCACTAAAGTTGGCGCGTTTGCCCGATCGCACGCCCATAAAGATCGGCATTGCGTTGCTGCCCGACTTGCACGACCGGTTGGTCGCCTATGCTGCCGTCTATGCGGAAGCTTACGGAGCGGAAGAGTCGGTCGCTGAACTCATACCGGCGATGCTCGCTGCCTTCCTCGATAGCGACCGCGGGTTCGAGCGGGCGAGGAAAGACGTGGTTCGCAAATGAACCTGTTTTCCGCGCAGGGAAGACGGTCTGTCTGGATCGCTTGCTGACACAGGAACCGGGGCTTGGATGACGAAAATCTCTGGACTGCGCGCGATTTGTCGCGCTTTCTCCAATATTCGGAGAGCACGATCTGCCGCCTCGTGTCGCAGGAGCCGTCGAAATTACCCCCGCGGGTAAATGGGCTTGGCCGACCCCGCTGGATGCCCGAGGTCGTCCGGGCCTGGGCGCTTGAGAACAGCATCGCCCCGAGGGGAGCAGGCGGTCGCCCGCGCGGGAGGTGATCTATCGACCGGGGCTGGAGACAGCCGCCAAGATCGGTGCACGGCACCTTAGAAGCCCGAGATTTCGGGCCTCATCCCGGCCAATCGCTGCACCAAGTAACGGCCAAATTGCCAGCTACCCTCTTGTACTGGCGAGGGGGGCGAGATCGTATCTGATCCATCACCCAAGTTCGATGCCAACTATTGGCACAGTTGAAACCCTCCCGCACGCGGGAGATTCCATCCTATATTTGGCACAGCTCAGCATAAACCGCCTGCACCAAACTGTGCCAAACGGTAAAAATTATCCAATGAATTCAATGGATAATGGTGCGGTCGAGAAGACTCGAACTTCCACGGCCTTTCGGCCACAACGACCTCAACGTTGCGCGTCTACCAGTTCCGCCACGACCGCACATCATGATGGTCCGGATCGGGTCCGGCACCAGGTAGGAGCGGGCGCCTAGCAAAGCTTTGGGAGCGATGCAAGCGAGCTTCGCCGCTTTTATTTTTGCGGGTGCGAACGCGCGCACCCCCGTGCGGCCGTCGCTGTCACCAAATCGACTCCAAAGAGTCATCCAACTGTCACGGCTCTGGCGTCAGACCGTCATCGAATCACCCTAGTGGCGGCGTCACCGGGGGCGAGTCAGCAATTCTTCTTCTCGCCCGCGGCGTGTTTTTCATCAGGGGCGCGCAGGCGCACACCGGGACGGAGATTTTCATGGCGGCTTTCGCACGCATTCGTTTGGTCATGCTCAGCGGCGTGGCCTGTTCCATTCTTGCGGCGTGCGGCGCCGACGGCGTCGCGTCGCCGGGCGAAGGCGTGATCGTCATTCCGACCCCGACCCCGACGCCCACTCCGACCCCGACGCCGACCCCCACGCCGACCGGTGTGACCCCCGCCGACGCCTGCCCGACCATCAACGGCGCCGACCAGCTCGCCGACCTCGGCACCATCTCGGGTCCGCAGGGCACCTGGCGCAACTGCGGCTTCCCTGCGAAGTTCAACTCCACGACCGCGATCCCCAAGGTCGACGGCGTGATCTATTCGCTGCCCGGCCGCGTCGATGTCGGCAGCGACCAGGGTCCCACCGAGGAAGCCGGCGATGCCGCCGACGTCACGCTGACGATCGATCCCGGCGTCACCATCTTCGCCTCGACGGGCACCGCTTTCCTCGCCGTGAACCGCGGCAACAAGATCGACGCCGTCGGCACGCCGACCCAGCCGATCGTCTTCACCGGCCGCGGCAACGTCGTCGGTTCGGCGACCGATAACACCTCGCAGCTGTGGGGCGGGGTCGTCCTGCTCGGCCGCGCGCCGATCACCGATTGCGACGCGGCGGGCGCCGTTCCCGGCACCAACGATTGCGAACGCGACACCGAAGGCGCGTCGAACGCGCTCTACGGCGGCGAAATCGAGGACGATGATTCGGGCCGCATGAGCTATGTCCAGATCCGCTACTCGGGCTTCAACCTGTCGCCCGACAGCGAATTGCAGGGGCTGACCCCGTCGGGTGTCGGTTCGGCGACCCAGTTCGACCATATCCAGATGCACAACAGCTCGGACGACGGCATGGAAGTCTTCGGCGGCCGCCCGAACTTCAAGCACATGATCGTCACCGGCGCCGAGGACGACAGCTTCGACACCGACGTCGGCTACAAGGGCAATATCCAATATGCGATCGCGGTCCAGCGCGCCGGCGGCGCGGTCGGCGACTCGATCATGGAAATTGACTCGGACGGTGACGAAAACGCCGTCCCGCGTCAGGAAGTGAATATCGCGAACTTCACCTTCATCCACCGCAACGCCGCGGCCGGCAACGGCGCCGCGATCCGCATCCGCGGCGGCGCCGACTACACCTTCGCCAACGGCCTGATCACCACCGGGGCATCGTGCATCCGCGTCGACAGCGCGACCACGGTCCAGCCCGCCGACCCGGCGCTCGACGAAAACGGCCCGCCGGTGTTCCAGTCGGTGTCGATGCAGTGCAATGATCGTCCGTTCCGCGGTTCGAACGGGCCCGATGACGCGGCGATCCGCGCGATCTTCGAAGCCGGCACGAACAACAGCTCGACCTATACGCCGAGCCTGACCAACCTGTTCGTCAACGGCGCGACCGAAACCGCGCTGACGCCGTTCGATGCCAAGACGCTGGCGAGCTTCTTCGACACGACGGCCTATGTCGGCGCGGTCGCTGACGCCAACGACACCTGGTACGCGGGCTGGACCTGCAATTCCGCCACGGCGTCGTTCGGCGACACCAGCGGCAACTGCACCGACATCCCCGTAAGCTGACGCGCCGACGTCCGATACCGGGGCGGGGCGCACCATCGGCGCGCTCCGCCCCCATTTCCATCTGCCATTAGGGGTTTTTCAACATGACCAAGCGGTCGCTATTCGCCAGCTTCCTGCTCCTTTCGTCGGCGTTGGTGTCGCCCGCGGCGCTCGCCCAGACGGCCGAGCCCGATCCCGCGCCCGCCGAGACGCCGCCCGCCGATCCGGCTGACGATGGCGCGGCCGGCGAAGAAGAGGTCGATGTGTCGATCCCCGGCGGTGCCGACGCCGAAATCGTCGTCACCGGCCGCTATACCCCCAATGTCGTCCGCGCGACGCCCGAGGTCGTGTCGGTCCTTTCCTCGGCCGACATCGCGCGCACCGGCGAAGGCGACATCTCGGGCTCGCTGCAGCGCGTAACCGGCCTCAGCGTCGTCGGCGGCGGCTTCGTCTATGTCCGCGGCCTCGGCGACCGCTATTCGCTCGCGCTCTTGAACGGCTCGCCGCTGCCCAGCCCCGAACCCCTAAAGCGCGTCGTCCCGCTCGACATCTTCCCCACCAACGTCATCGATTCGACGCTGGTGCAGAAAAGCTATTCGGCGAACTTCCCCGGCGAATTCGGCGGCGGCGTGATCAACCTCACGACCAAGGCGATCCCGCGCGAAACCTTCCTGACCTTCTCGGGCGGCATCGGCTGGGACAGCGAGACGACGAACGAGCTCGGCTATACCTATTATGGCAGCGACACCGACTGGACCGGCTTCGACGACGGCACACGCGACGTCCCGCCGCTCTTGAAGGCCGCCTTCGCCAGCGGCAAGCCGATCCTCGAGGGCGCCGATTTCAGCCTCGATGACCTGAAGGCGATCCAGATGGAGCTCGTCAATTCGGAGACGAGCCTGCTCCAGCAGAACAACCATATCCCGGTGAACTGGTCGGCGGGCATCACCGGCGGCACCACGATCCAGCTCCCCGACGGCGAGCTCGGCATTATCGCCACCGCGGGCATCAGCAACAAGTGGCGCACGCGCGACACGCTCCAGCAGACCTCGCTCGAAACCGACCTGTCGGGCGAGCCGCAGACCAATTTCAACCGCGTCGTCACCGACAACCGCATCGTCGTCAACGGCCTGCTCGGTTTCGGGCTCGAGCTTGGCGATCACAAGTTCCGCTGGACCAACCTCTATATCCGCGACACGCTGAAGCAGGCGCGCCTCGGCCTCGGCACCAACCGCAACCAGTCCGACCGCGACATCATGCAGCAGGACACCGCCTGGTACGAACGCCAGCTGATCAACACCCAGCTCGTCGCCGAATTCGATTTCGACCGCATCCAGCTCGACCTGCGCGGCGGCTATGCCAATTCGCAGCGCGAGGCTCCCTACGAGCGCAGCTTCACCTATGTCCGAACCAACCTGCCCACCGACATCGATCCGGTCGGCGACAAATTCGTCAACGACCTCACCGGCGGCCGTGGTTCGGCGAGCATTTCCTTTTCGGACCTGAACGAGGATCTCTGGTCGGGCGGCGTCGACCTGTCCTATGAACTGGCGCCGCGCATCACCGCGACGGTCGGCTATGCCTATAGCGACACGCATCGCACCTCGGTGCGCCGCGACTTCCTGTTCCGCGCGCAGAATCTGCCGATCGAGGTCCAGCAATTGCGCCCCGACTATCTGCTCTCCGACGCCTCGATCCAGCTTTACGACATCCGGCTGCTCGAAACCTCGGCGCAGGACGGCGCGGCGGCGTTCGACGCCAATCTGACGACGCACGCCGGTTACGCACAGCTGCAGGCCGAGATCGTGCCCGGCGTCAACATCAACGCCGGCGTGCGTTATGAGGACGCGAAGCAGACGGTCGTTCCGGTCGATCTCTTCAACACCGGCTCGTCGGTGTTCGTGCCGACCGATCTCAACAACGACTATTGGCTGCCGGCGGTGACGCTGACCTGGGAAATGGCGCCCGACATGCAGCTCCGCCTCAACGGGTCGAAGACGATCGCGCGGCCGCAGTTCCGCGAACTCGTCGCGCAGGTCTATCTCGACCCCGAATCGAACCGCCTCTATCGCGGCAACCCCTCGCTGGCCGACAGCGAGCTGTGGAACGCCGAGCTGCGCTACGAATGGTATTTCGATCGCGATCAGCGGTTCACGGTCGCGGGCTTCTACAAATCGATCGACAACCCGATCGAGGCCTATACGTCGGCATCGGACAACCAGGTCAGCACCAGCTACGCCAATGCGCCCAAGGCGACGCTTTATGGCGCCGAGGTCGAGGTGCAGAAATATTTCGCGCTCGACACGCTGTCGGACGCGCCCTTCTGGCAGAGTCGCCGGCTCGTCCTGATCGGTAACTACACCTATACCCAGTCGGACATTCAGGTCGGTGAGGACGATGTCACCTTCATCAACGGCGTCGAGCGTCCGGCCGACATCTTCTTCTTCGACGGCTCGCCGCTGACCGGCCAGTCGGACCATCTGGTCAACTTCCAGATCGGGCTCGAGGATCAGGACCGGCTGTCGCAGCAGACTTTGCTTCTGACCTATGCCAGCCCGCGCGTCACCAGCCGCGGTCCGTCGGGTCAGCCCGACCTCAAGGAAAAGCCGGGCATCCAGCTCGACTTCGTCGCGCGGCAGGGCATCAACCTCTTGAACAAGGAAATCGAGCTGAAGTTCGAGGCGCGCAACCTCACGGGGCGCAAATATGAAGAAGTCCAGACCTCGGGCGACAACAAGATCTTTTTCAACCGCTACAAGCTGGGCCGCACCTTCTCGCTCAGCGCGTCGATCAAATTTTGAGGCATAATCTCCTCCCTGCCGCGAAGCGGTGGGGAGGGGGACCGCGCGAGTAGCGCGTGGTGGAGGGGCTCGGGCGCGGCGCCACGGCGCCTCCGTCAGCCCTGCGGGCTGCCACCTCCCCACCGCTTCGCCACAGGGAGGATCATTACCCCGCCCACCGCACCGGACTCGCCCGGCTGACAAAAAACTGTAATCTTCCCGTCAACTGATTGTCACCAATCGCCCCTAGGCGATTCGTCATGCAGCCTTTCAGTTGGGGGACAGGGAAGAAACCATGGCAACGCTGATGTCCGGATCGGCCGTTCGGCTGCCGCGCGCGCTGCCTTCGTGGCTCCGCGTCCGCAGGCGGACCCCGCGCGAAATTGGGCCGCACCTGCTCGTCGGCCTGCTCGGCGCGCTCCTGATCTGGCAAGGCGTCCGCTTGCTCTGGACATTGGTCACGCCGCTGTCGCCGCTCGGCGCGTGGCAGCCGCAAACCGCCGTCATCGCATCGCCCGCCGAACGGCGCGCGCTTTTCACCAGCCTCGATCCCTTTTTTCGCGGCAATATTCAGGGTCCCGCCACCGCCACCGTGACCTCGGCGGGGCTCACCCTCTTCGGGATCAACCTCAACGAAGCGACGGGCGGCGGCTCGGCGATCATCGCGGGCGAGGACGGGGTGCAGACGAGCTATGCCGTCGGCGACGAAATCGCGCCGGGGCTGAAGCTCGCCGGCGTCGCGTTCGACCATGTGCTGCTCGACCGCGGCGGCGCGCGCGAAAGCCTGTTTCTCGACCAGAGCGGCGAGGCGCCCGTTGCGGCGCCGGGAACCGCGCTTCCCGCGCCGACGCCCGAAATCGGCGCGGCGCCTTCGGCCACCAGCGGCGAAATGACCCCCGCGGCGATCAAGGCGGGCGTCGCCTTCGCGCCGCGCGCCGAAGAGGGCCGCATCACCGGCATCGTCGTCCAGCCGCAGGGCGACGGCGCCACCTTCCGCGCCGCGGGCCTCCGCCCCGGCGACGTCATCCGCTCGGTCGGCGGCCGACCGATCACCTCGGCGAGCGATGTCGCGGCGCTCGCCAATCAACTTGCCCCGGGTGCGCGCATCGCGCTCGAGGTCGAACGCGGCGCCAGCGTCGTTCCCGTCGCCATCTTCCTTTCGAAATAGAGATTATGCGCTTCAAACTTTCTCTCATGCTTGCCGCCGCGCTCGTTTCCGCTACCCCGGCGCCCGCACTCGCCCAATATACGCTCAACGTGCGCGACGCCGACATTCGCGCCTTCATTCAGGATGCGGCGCGGATCACCGGGCGCACCTTCGTCATCGACGGGCGCGTCAACGGCAAGGTGTCGGTCGTCACCGACCGGCCGCTGTCGCGCAGCGAATATTTCGAAATTTTCCTCGCGACCCTGCGCTCGAATGGCCTCGTCGCGGTGCCGGGCCCGAACGGCGCCTATCGCATCCAGCCGATCGACGGCGCCGCATCGCAGCCCGGCCGCATCGGCAGCGCGCGCGCGGCGCAGAACCAGTTCGTCACCGAAATCATCCGCCTCAAGCATATCGACGCCGTCGCAGCGGTCGAAACGCTGCGCCCGCTCGTCAGCCCGCAAGGCTCGCTCACCGCGAACCGTAATGCCAACAGCCTCGTCGTCGCCGACTTCGCCGACAACATCCGCCGCATCCGGTCGCTCGCCGCCAGCATCGACCGCGACAGCTCGACCAGCCAGATCGTCACGCTGAAGAACGCCGGCGCGCGCGAAATCGCCGCTGCGCTCGCCGCGCTCGTCCCCGCAGCGGGGGAGGGTGCGCGTGCGCCGCTCGCGATCGTGCCGATCGACAGCAGCAACGCGATTGCTCTCAGGGGCGATCAGGCGCTCGTCGCGCGCTTCGTCGCGATGGCGAACGATCTCGATGCGAAGGCGGCGGGCGGCACCGAACTGCGCGTTTACTGGCTCGAACATGCCAATGCCGAAACGCTGCTGCCGACGCTCCAGCAGCTGATCGGCGGCGGCAGCGACCCGGCGCAAAAGGCGGGCCTGCCGCCCGCGTCGTCCTCGTCCTCGACCTCTTCTTCGAACGGCGGCAGCGCACCCGCGCCCGCCGCCGCGGCGCCCGCCTCGACCTCGACCGGCGCGGGGGGCAGCGGCAGCATCTCGACCCGCGGTCCCGCCATCGTCACGCGCTACGAAGGCGCGAACGCGATCATCGTCGCCGCGAACAGCGAAGTGCAGCGGATGCTCGGCGAGCTGATCCGCCAGCTCGACAGTCGGCGGCAACAGGTGCTCGTCGAGGCGATCGTGGTCGAGATCGGCGACGATGCCGCGAAACGCCTTGGGGTCCAGTTCCTCTTGGGCGGCAAGAATATTCCGTTCGTCGCGACGAGCTACAGCAATGCGCAGCCGAATATCCTGACATTGGGCGGCGCTTATGCCGCGACCAAGCTCACCGAGGACAAGACGACGGTCGACGGCGAAACCGTCGTCACCCAGACGACGAGCGCGCTCGGCAACAGCCTGCAGGAAGCGGCCGCCGCGTCGCTGCTCGGCGCGAGTGGCGGGTTCGCCGGGTTCGCGGGCGACATCGGCAAGAATACGGTCTTTGGCGCGATCATCAACGCGGTGAAATCGGACACGACGTCGAACCTGCTCGCGACCCCGCATATCGTCACGCTCGACAATCAGGCGGCGAAATTCCTCGTCGGGCAAGAAGTGCCGATCACGACGGGCGAGGCGCTCAGCGACAATTTCGACGAAGCCTTCCGCACCGTCCAGCGCGAAGAAGTCGGCATCAAGCTCGACGTGACGCCGCAGGTCAACGGCGCGGGTGAGGTCAAGCTCTTCCTTCGCCAGGAAGTGTCGAGCGTCGCGGGGCCGGTGTCGTCGCGTAACAGCGACCTCATCATCAACAAGCGCGCGTTTGAAACCGTGCTGACCGTCGACGACGGCGAAATCCTTGCGATCGGCGGCCTGCTCAACGACGACGAGCGCAAGACGATCGAGCGCATCCCGCTCTTGAGCGACATCCCGCTGATCGGCGAACTGTTCAAGTCGCGCAGCCGGACGCGGTCAAAGACCAACCTGATGGTCTTCATCCGCCCGACCATCCTCAAGAGCCGCGAAGACAATGCCGCGCTCACCGCGCGCCGCTATGGCTATATCCGCGACTTCCAGCTCCAGCGAAATCCCGATGTCGAACCCGCGATCGACACGCTGGTGCGCGACTATATGGGGACGACCCCGCCGTCGCCGCCGACCCCGGCCGACGTGACGGTCGGCCCGGTCAACCTGCCCGAGCTGCGCCGCCCCGATGGCAGCGTGATCTCGACCGATGTTCCGCCCTCGACGTCCGAGGCGCCCGCCCCGCCTGCCGGAGACTATCCGTGACCGACATCGAACCGGCGGCGCCTCCCCCGGCGCCGGTTGATATTCCTTATGGTTTCGCGCGCACGCACGGCGTCGTCATCGCGCCGGGCGAAAACGGCGTGTGGCTCGCGACGCTGCGTGAGGGCAGCGATCCCGCGGTGCTGATCGAGGTCAAACGCTATCTCGCGCAGCCGCTCCGCGTCGCGACCGCCGATGCCGCCGATTTCGACCGGCTGCTCTCCGATCATTATGCCGTCGACAGCTCGGCCGCCGCGATGGCGGGGTCGCTCGACGGCAGCGACCTCGACCTCGGCATCCCCAGCGCCGAGGACCTGCTCGACAGCGCCGACGACGCCCCCGCGATCCGCCTGATCAACGCGATCATCGCCGAAGCCGTGCGCCAGGGCGTCAGCGACATCCATATCGAACCTTATGAAAGCGGGCTTGTCGTGCGGATGCGCGCCGACGGCGTGCTGCGCGAACATCTGCGCATGCCGCCGCACGTCGCCCCCGTCGTCGTCAGCCGCATCAAGGTGATGGCGCGCCTCGACATCGCCGAGCGCCGTGTGCCGCAGGACGGCCGCATCGGGCTGACGCTCGCGGGCAAGGCGGTCGACGTCCGCGTCTCGACCTTGCCGAGCCGCGCGGGCGAGCGCGTCGTCATGCGTATCCTCGACAAGGATACGGCGGGGATCGACTTCGACGTCCTCGGGCTGTCGGGTGCCGCCGACCAGATATTGCGCGAGGCGCTCGCCGAACCCAATGGCATCATCCTCGTCACCGGCCCGACGGGCTCGGGCAAGACGACGACGCTCTATGCTGCGTTGAAGCAACTCAACGACGGTCAGCGCAACATCCTGACCGTCGAGGATCCGGTCGAATATGCCGTCGACGGGGTCGGACAGACGCAGGTGAACAGCAAGGTCGGGCTCGATTTCGCCGCGGGTCTGCGCGCGATCCTGCGTCAGGATCCCGACGTCGTGATGGTCGGCGAAATCCGCGACCGCGAGACCGCCGACATCGCGGTCCAGGCCTCGCTCACCGGCCACCTCGTCCTCTCGACCGTCCACACCAATGACGCTGTCGGCGCGATAACACGACTTAAAGACTTGAAAGTAGAGCCTTTTCTTCTGGCCTCCACCCTCCGCGCCGTCCTCGCCCAGCGCCTTGTGCGCAAACTTTGCGACAATTGCCGCGAACCCGTCCAGGCCGACAACAGCATCGCCGCGATGCTCGGCCTCGACATCGGCACCGTGATCTGGCGCCCAAAGGGCTGCGAGGCGTGCAGCGGCACCGGGTTCAAGGGCCGCGTCGGCGTGTTCGAGGCGATCAAGGTCGACGAGACCGTCCGCCGCTACATCTATGCTGGCGGCGACGAGGCGATGATCGCCAAGCACGCCTTCCTCAAATCGCCGACGCTCGCCTCGGCGGCGCGGTCGATGGTCGCGAAGGGGCTGACGACCGCCGAGGAAGCGATCCGCATCGCGCGGCGCGAGGATGTCGATGCCTGATTACCGCTATGTGGCGATCGATCCGCAGGGCCGCGAGCGCAAGGGACGGCTGACCGCCGCGAACGACGAGGCCGCGCGCGCCGATCTGGTGCGGCGGAAATTCCACATCGTCGCGGTCGAAGCCGCCGGAGCGAAACCCGCCAGCCGCTCGCTGCTCGCCTTCCGCAAGACGAAGCTCAGCAGTAAAGAGCTGGCGCTTTTCACCCGCCAGCTCGCGACGCTCGCCGAGGTCGCGCCGCTCGAAGAGGCGCTGCGCACCTTGACGCGGCAGAGCGAGGCCGAAAGCGCGCGCGCGATTATCGGCGACGTCCACGCCGGACTGCTCGAAGGCCGCCGCCTCGCCGACGCGATGGGTCGCCAACCCGTCAGTTTTCCGCCGCTCTATCGCGCAATGGTCGCGGCGGGCGAAACGACGGGAAGCCTGACGACGATCCTCGCGCGTCTCGCCGACCTGCTCGAGCGCCAGGCCGAAGTGCGCGGCAAGCTGATCGCCGCGCTCGCCTATCCGATCGTGCTCGCGGTCGTCGCGATCGGGGTCGTTGCCGCGCTGATGATCTTCGTCGTCCCGCGCGTCGTCGAGCAGTTTACCGATACCGGCCAACAACTGCCTTTCCTGACCCGCGCGGTGATCGCCATCTCCAGCTTCGCCGCCAATTGGTGGTGGCTGATCGCGCTGCTGATCGCCGCCGCCGCATTCGGCTGGACTGCCGCGCTGCGCCGTCCGGCGTTCAAGGCCGCGGTCGACGCCCGCCTTCTCCGCCTGCCGCTTGTGGGGCGCCTGCTCCGCGACCTTTACGCCGCACGCTTCGCACGGACGCTGTCGACGATGGTGTCGAGCCGCCTGCCGCTCGTCGAAGGACTGAAACTGACGGTGCCGACGATCCGCAACGCCGCGCTCGCCGGCGCGACCGCCAATATCGTCGATCAGGTGCGCGCCGGCGGCGGCCTCTCGGCCGCGCTCCGCGACGCCGGCGTGTTCCCACCGCTGCTCGTCTATATGACCGCCAGCGGCGAAAGCGCGGGCCGGCTCGAGGTGATGCTCGAACGCGCGGCCGATTATCTCGAACGCGAATTCGACCGCTTTACGGCCGCGTCGATGGCGCTTCTCGAACCTGTCATAATTGTCGTTATGGGGTCGTGCGTTGCCCTTATCATCCTCGCCATTCTGCTTCCGATCCTTCAGTTGCAGAATCTAGCCGGACTATGAAAATGTCGCTGATGAAGCTATTCCTCCACTTGATGCTCGATACGTCCTTTTCGGATCGGGGCCGTCCCCCCGTGCACCGCCGCCGCAAGAAGGATGAGCGCGGCTTCACGCTGACCGAATTGATGGTCGTCATCTTCATCATCGGACTGCTCGCAACCGTGGTGATGATCAACGTCCTGCCGAGTCAGGACCGGGCGATGGTTACCAAGGCGAAAGCCGACATCGCGACGCTTGAAAATGCGCTCGAACAATATCGGCTCGACAATCTGGTCTATCCGGCTTCGACCGACGGGCTGAACGCGCTCGTCACCGCGCCGCCCGCGCTGGCCCAGCCCGAACGCTATCGCCGCGGCGGCTATATCAAGAAATTGCCCGCCGATCCGTGGGGGCGCCCCTATAATTATCAGGCGCCGGGGCCGAACGGGAAGGCGTTCGACGTCTGGTCGCTCGGTGCCGATGGCGCCCCCGGCGGGACCGACGACAATGCGGATATTCGCAGCGACGCCTGAGGCGCGCCCGCGTCCCCACGCCAACGGCTTCACCCTCGTCGAACTGATGGTCGTACTCGCGATTATGGCGCTTGCCGCGACCGCGGTCGTGCTGACCATTCCGGGCGAGGAACGCACGGTGCGCAGCGAGGCCGACCGGCTTGCCGCGCGCCTCGCCGCCGCGCGCGATGTCGCGGTGATCGAGGGGCGCAGCGTCGCGGTCAATTTCGCGCCCTCGGGCTATGGGTTCGAACGGCGGGTCGCCGGCGAATGGCAAGTGCTGCCGGGGCGCGCCTTCGAACAGCGGAACTGGCCCGGCGACGTTCGCTTCGCGGCGGGCGACGGACGCGGCGCCGCGCGCCTGCTCTTCGACCGCGTCGGCACCAGCCCGACGCCGCAGGCCATTGTGCTCGCCGGGGGCGACGCGCGCGAGGTCGTGCGCGTTTTCGCGACGGGGGAGATCAGCCGTGGCCCGTGAGCATGAAAGCGGGTTTACGCTGCTCGAGATGCTGGTCGCGCTCAGCGTCATCAGCATCGCTGCGCTAGCGCTCGTCCGCCTTGATGCCTATGCGGTGCGCACCGCGGGCGACCTCGACGAAAGCACGATGGCGGGCATCGTCGCGCAGAACCGCGCGGTCGAGCTATGGACCGACCCCGCACCGCCGACGATCGGCAACAGCGCGATCGGCGTCGCCAACGCCGGGCGCAACTGGCGCGTCGAACAACGCGTCGCGAGGACCGCCGATGACGCGCTGTTGCGCATCGATCTGCTCGTGCGACCCGAAAGCGGGCGCGGGCAGGCAGCGCTGACGATCATCCGGCCGTCGCGATGAAGGACGAACGCGGCTTCACCCTCGTCGAGATGCTCGTTGCGCTCTCCATCTTCGCGGCGATCGCGGCAATGGGCGTCGCTCTCCTGCGCAGCAGCGTCGATACGCAGGACGCGGTGCAGGAGCGGCTTAAGGCGATGGGCGGCATAAACCGGCTGCGCGCGGTGATGGCGAACGATCTCGCGCAGGCGGTCCAACGCTCGACGCGCGGTCCCGCGGGGGAGGCCATTCCTGCTTTCATCGGGTCGTCGAACGGCTTTGCCTTCGTCCATGGCGGTGCCGGCGCGCTCGACGGCAGCCCGCGCCCGAATGTCGAACGTGTCGGTTATGCGCTCGTCGGGGGCGAGTGGCGCCGCGCGACGCAGCCGATGCTCGACGGAGTCGCGCTCGGCGACGGCGACCGGCTCGTCGGCGAGGTCGCGGCGGTTGCGGTGCGCTATCGCGATGAACGGGGCAATTGGAGCGAAAGCTGGACGTCGGAGCCGGGCGACCGGCTGCCGCGCGCGGTCGAGGTGCGGCTGACGCGCACCGGGCGCGAGGCGCTGACGATGGCGTTCCTGACCGCGCCGACGCTGCCGCCGCCTGTCGGGGCGCCGACGCCATGAAGTATGCCAAGGACGAACGCGGCGCTGCGTTGCTCAGCGTGCTGCTGCTCGTCGCGGTAATGGCGGTGATCGCCGCGACCGCGCTCGACCGGCTGACGCTGGCGACGCGCATCGCGGGCAGCGCGGCGACGGTCGATCAGGGACGCGCTTATGCCTTCGCCGCCGAACAGATCGCGCTGCGCCGGGTCGCCGATCTTGTCGGGCGCGATCCGGCGAAGCTGACGCTCGCCGGCAATTGGCTGGGCCGCGATTTCACGCTGCCGCTTCCCGGCGGCGAAGGCCGCGCGCGGCTCACCGACGCGAACAATTGCTTCAACCTCAACAGCCTCGTCGCCGAGACGGTGCCCGGACGGTTCAGCCAGCGTTCGGGCGCGATGCGCCAGTTCGGCGAACTGATGACGCTGCTCGGGATCGAATCGGGCGAGGCGCAGGCGATCGCGGGTGCGGCCGCCGACTGGATCGACAGCGACAGCAACGAAGGCCGGCTGGGCGCCGAGGATAATGTCTATCGATCGATGCAGGGTGCCTATCTGCCCGCCAACCGCAAGATGGCCGATGTCAGCGAACTGCGCGCGGTGCGCGGGGTCACCCCGAAAATCTATGCGCGGCTGAGGCCCTGGATCTGTGTGCTGCCGGTGACCGATCCGGTGAAGCTGAACGTCAATACGCTCGCGCCCGAACAGGCGCCGCTGGTCGCGATGCTGCTGCCCGGCGAGATCGGTATCGCCGACGCACGGGCGGCGCTGGCGGCGCGCCCCGCGGGCGGCTATGGCAGCAGCGTACGATTCTGGGATGCGCGTGTGTTCGAAGGGCGCAAGCCGCAGAGTGATGTTGCCGAACAGGCGGGTGTGACCAGTCGCTGGCTTACGCTGACCACGAATGTGACGATGGGGGACGGTTTCTTGACCGCAGTTTCGCTGATCGATGCCAATGGCGGGGCGCCGTCTGCCGGAATGACGCCGCCGGTGATCGTCCGCCGCGACTGGGGCGAGGCGGACTGATATGTCGCGCACGCTGGTTCTCTGGCTGCCCCCCGTGGCGGCGCTCGCTGAAGAAAACGCGCCGCATCCCGCGTGGCTGCGCGTCGACGACGGAGTAATCGTCGATTCGGGACAGGACGATGGTTGGCTCGGCGCGTGGGAGAAACCGCAGGATGACGATGCCGACGACCGGCTGGTCGCGCTGGCGCCCGCCGCCGACGTGCCGCTGCGCTGGCTCCACTATCCGGACGCCGCGCCCGCGCAGGCCGCTGCCGCCGCGCGGATCGACGCGCTAAAGGACAGTCTGGGCGATGCCGCATCGCTGCATGTCGTCACGGGTCAGCCGGCGGGCGAGGGGCAGGCTGTCCCGGTGGCGGTCACGACTCATGCTGCAATGGCCGCGTGGACCGACTGGCTGAAGGCGCGCAATCTGGCGCCCGTGGCCGTCATCCCCGCCGCCGCCGCGGTGCCGCCGCCCGAACCCGATATGCTGTGGACCGCCGAGGTCGGCGGCGAGCAGATCGTGCGCAGCGCCGACCGTGCCTATCGCTCGGATCCCGAGCTCGACGCGCTGATTGCGGGTAGCCATGACATCGCCCCGCTCGACCCCGACCAGATGCGCGAGGCGCTGCTGCTAACGCTCGCCGCGCCGCCGCTCGACCTGCTCAGCGGCGGATGGAAGCCCAAGCGGAGTTGGGCGGTCGATCCGGCGCTGCTGCGGATTGCGAAATATTTGCTGATCGCGCTCGTCGTCGTGAGCCTGCTCATTCCCGTCATCCATGCGGTGCGCCTCGTTTCCGACACCGGCCGCGCCGACGAGGCGGTCGTCGCGATGGCGAAAAAGGGCGGCGTGACGGCGAGCGACGCCACCGCGGCGGAGGCGGAACTCGACCGCCGCCTTGCGGCCGCAGGCGGCGGACCGCTGGCTTTCTCGGTCCCCGCGTCGGCGCTTTACGATGCGATGGGCGATGCGCCCGGCGTGTCGCTCAAGACGCTGTCGCATCGCACCGACGGGACGTTGACGACGACGCTCGCCGCGCCGCGCGTCGAGGATATCAACCAGGTGCTGCTCGCGCTGCAGGCGCGCGGTTATCGCATCACCGCGCAGCCGATGGCGGGCAGCGACGGCCAGCAGATGGCCAATGTAACGATCCGGGCGGTGCCATGACCGAGAAGCTCAAAAATTGGTGGAGCGGACTTTCGCTGCGCGAACGCTGGCTGGTCGGCGTTGCGGGCGTGCTGGCGCTCGGCGTGTTGATCTGGGGCTTCGCCCGTCCCGCGGTTGCGGCGTTCATCGATCTCGAAAGCCAACATCTCGCCGCGATCGAGCGCGAGGGACGGGTCAAGGCCAAGGTGCAATTGCTCGGCCGGCGCCCGGCGAAATCGGTCGCGGCGGCGGTCGATGCCGTGGCAGTCGACCAATATCTTGCGCAATCGGCGGGTGAGATCGGGCTGACGCTCGATCGCAATGAGGCGCGAGGGGCCGGGCAGGCGACGATCGCTATCGCGACCGCCAAGGCGCCGGTGCTGATCGACTGGCTCGCTTCGCTCGAAGCGCAGGGCTTCGTCGTCGATCAAGTGACGATCACCCCCGCCGCCGACGGCACCGTTGGGCTGACCGCCGAACTCCGGAAGGGCGGGCGATGACCGCGCGCAGAGGATGGATCGTCGCCGCTGCTGCGCTGGCGCTGCTGCTCCTCATTGCGACCTTCCCGATGCGGCTCGCGCTCGCTTGGTCGGGCGCGACCAATGCGGGCGTTGCGGCACGCGACGTTCGCGGCTCGGTCTGGTCGGGCGAACTCGTCGAAGCGCGGTTCGGAGCCTTGCCGCTCGGCACGGTGCGCGCGAGCCTTTCGCCGCTCGCGCTTCTCGGCGGGAATGTCGAGCTGGCTTTCGCGCGCACCGATGACAGATTGGGGGCGCTCGCCGGGCGCCTCTATGGCAGCGATCCGCGCGGCGTGTCCGACGTCAGCGGCACGACGTCGATGGCGGGCGGGCTGGGCGCGGTCCCGGTGGACAGGATCAGTTTCGAAGGCGCGACGGTGCGTTTCGACGGTGCCGGCAAATGCGCCGTTGCCGGCGGCCGGATTCGGCTCGTGGTCAGCGCGCCGATCGCCGGTCTCGACCTGTCGCGCGGCCTGTCGGGCCCGCTCAGCTGCGCGAATGGACGCGCACAAGCCGCGCTCGCCAGTCAGTCGGGAATGGAACGGCTGACGCTGTCGTTCGACGGTAAAGGCGCGTATCGCGCGCAATTCGCGATCAATGTCGATCGCGACCCGGCAATGGCCGCGGCGCTCGCCGCGCTGGGGTTCCGCGCCGGCGCGGGCGGGTTCGTGCTGGCGACCACGGGCCGCTTTTGACGTGACCCTCCTCGATGCCTTGCCCTTCGGCATGGGCATCGCCCTTGCCGCGCTGGCCGGGCTGATCCTCGGCAGCTTCATCGCGACGCTGGTGCTGCGTTGGCCTGCGGGCCGATCGGTGCTGGGGCGATCACAGTGCGACGCGTGCGGACGGCCGCTCGGCGTGCCCGATCTCGTTCCGTTGCTCTCGGTTTTCGTCACGCGCGGTCGCTGCCGCACCTGCGGCGCGCCGATCAATCCCTTTCATTCGCGCGTCGAGGCAGGGTCCGCGATGATCGGCGCGGTCACGCTCGCCTTGATGCCCGGCACCGCCGGTTGGTTGTGGGCGCTTTTCGGCTGGCTGCTCCTGCCGCTCGCATTGCTCGACGCGCGGCAATTCTGGTTGCCCGACCGGCTTAGCGCGTTGCTGGCAGTCGCGGGATTGCTATTGGCCGGGCCCTTGTTCGAAGCAACCCTGCTAGACCGCTGGATCGGCGCCGTTGCGGGCGGGATTGTGCTCGCGTTTCTGGCGTGGGCTTATCGGCGGACGCGCGGCGTGGAGGGTATGGGCGGTGGCGATCCCAAACTCGTCGCGGCGATCGGCTGCTGGACCGGATGGCAGGCGTTGCCGCTGCTCCTGCTCCTCGCCAGCGCCGGCGGCATCGGCTGGGCTGTCTTGGCGCAGCGAAAAGGGGACCCGTCGCTAGCTGAGCGACGGGTCCCCTTCGGTGTCTTCCTGTGCACCGCGGCGTTCGCCGCGGTGCCGGTCTGGCGCTGGCTTACTGGCCGATAACCACGGTCACCGCGCGGCGGTTCTTGGCATAGGCCGCTTCGGTCGAGCCGAGTTCGGCCGGACGTTCCTTGCCATAGCTGATGACGTTGATGCGGCTCGGGTCGATGCCGAGCGATGCCAGATAGTTTTTCGCGGCATTGGCGCGGCGTTCGCCGAGCGCAATGTTATAATCGCGGGTGCCGCGTTCGTCGGCATGGCCTTCGAGCGTGACGCGAACCGCGGGGTTGCGCTGCAGCCACTGCGCCTGGCTCTGCAGCGTCGCCTGATCCTGTGCGTCGACATTATATTGGTCATAATCGAAGAAGACGCGATCGCCTTCGAGACCGACGCTGGCGAGGAAATCTTCCTGCGATCCCGGGATCACGCCGGTGCCGGTTCCGGCGCCGGGATCGGTTCCGGTGCCTTCAGGGGCGGGGGGCAGCGTGTCAGGGGCCTTTTTCGCGCAGGCGCCAACAGCAAGCATGGTGATCGCCGCGATCATCGCGGTGCTTTTCCGTATCGTCATGTTTTCTGTCCTCTTGTTGTTGTTGGGAAATCAATCTGCGGGCAAAAAGAACCGGCTGGACGCGATATTTGAACCCGAGCCGAGCGTTTTGGTTCCGCGTCGCTCAAGGCAGGACCGGACCCCAGCTCGGATCCGATCCGTCCTGCGGCGTCGGCAGGCGGCGCAAGTTCACGCCGGTCAGGTCGACCTGCCACAGGCTCGATTTGCCTTCGCGCCCGCGCGTCGTCCGGAAAAACTGGATGACGCGGCCGTTCGGCGACCAGGTCGGCGCCTCGTCCTGCCAGCTGTTGGTCAGCATGCGCACCCCGCCGCCCGACGGGGTCATCACGCCGATGCGGAATTCGCCGCCGCCCATGCGGGTAAAGGCGATCAGGTCGCCGCGCGGCGACCATTCGGGTGTCGCGGCGCGACCGCCGCCAAAGCTGATCCGCTGCTGGTTCGACCCGTCGATGTTCATCGTGTAGATTTGCTGACCGCCCGACCGGTCGCTCTCGAACACGATCTTCCGCCCATCGGGCGAGAAGCTGCCACCGACGTCGATGCCCGGCGTGTTGGTGAGGCGTACCGGCGTGCCGCCGTTGGCCGAAATGCGATAGATGTCGGTGTTGCCATTCACCGCCATCGAATAGAGGATCTGCGTGCCGTCGGGCGACCAGCGCGGCGCGAAGGTCGCGTTCGAGCTTTCGGTCACCAGCTTCTGCGACCCCGCGGCGACGTCGTAGATGAAGACTCGGACGCGGTTGTTCAAATAGCTGACGTAAACAATCTTCTTGTAATCGGGCGAGAAACGCGGGCTGATCGCGAGCGCCTGGCCGTTGGTGATGAAGCGGTGGTTGCCGCCGTCCGAATCCATGATCGCGAGGCGTTTGATGCGGTTCCCCTTGGGCCCGCTCTCGGCGATATAGGCGACGCGGCTGTCGAAGAACGGCGCCTCGCCCGACAGGCGCGAATAGATGGCGTCGGCGCATTTGTGCGCCGCGCGCCGCCAGTCAGCGGGCTGGATCTCGAACCCCTTGCGCACCAGCTCGCTGCCGAGCGCGGTGTCGTAAAGATAGCAGCCGACGATCAGGCTGCCGTTCGACCCGGCATCGACGAAGCCGTGGACGACATTTTCGGCGCCGCGCGTCTGCCATTCGGCGAAGCGCGGCGCCTGCACCTCGGCGCGGGTGATCGCGCGGACCCCGTTCGGACCGATCGGTTCGTAAAGGCCGCTGCGTTCGAGGTCGGCGGCGATGACTTCGGCGATCTGACGGCCGAGGCTGTCGGTGCGCAACCCCGCGACGGTCTGGACCGACGCGGTGGCGAGCGGCGGGATGCCGATGACCGTGCGTTCCTGCGATAATGTGCCCTCGATCGTCTCGCGCGGCGTGGTCGTCGGCGTCACCGCGGGGGGCGTCGGGGCGGTCTGTGCGAACACCGGGGCGGTAGTCAGCAGCAGCGCGAGCGAAAGGCTGATCGGACGGAGAAGCATTTCTCTTACCTCTTGATGAAATCGAGCGTGTAATTCTGCCAGAAGCTGTAATTTTCCTCGGGCAGTTCGAAGGGAGCGGCGAGTTCCACCGCACGTTTTGCGCATTCCTGATGGCGCTGGATCTGGAATTTGTTGCTGTCGGTCTCGCCCGACGTGGTCACGCTGGTAAAGCCGGCGAGCCCGCCCGATTGCGTCAGTCTAAACTTTACGACGGTCTTGAGCTGATCGACGTCGACCCCCGAAACGCGGCAGCCGTTCCAGCGCGGGAGGACCGCCGACTTGATGCTGACGTCGATCGAGCGGCGCACCTCGGCCGCGGTCGCCGCGGCGGGGGCGCCCTTGCTCGACGGCGATTTGGGCTGCGATTTCGAAAGGCCTTCGGCGATGCCGTCGAGCCGGCCCGTGGGGCGCGCGGGGCGATCCTTTGCGGGCGGCGCCTTGGGCGCGGCCTTGGGCTGCGCCTTTTTCGCGGCGGGGCGCTGTTTCGGCGGTGCCTGCTTGGGCTTCGCCACCTGTTTGGGGGTCGGGGCCGGCGTGGGCCGCACGACGGGTTCGGGAAGCGGCGGTGCCGGCACGGGTTCGGGCGCGGCGATGTCGGTCGCATATTCTTCGCCCAGCCGCGCGGCGGGAGGCGTCTCGCTAATCACCGGCGCAGTCGATTGCACCGCGGTTTCGGCGATCAGGTCGACCTCCATCGGCGGATTGTCGAAACGGCGTTCGCCCGCGGTCCACTGGACCGACAGCAGGCCGATGATCAGGACATGCGCCGCCACCGCGATGGCAAAGCCGCGTCCTTCCTTCCCCCTCACTGCCCGGTGTTCGGCCATCGTCTTAACCTAGGTCCCGGTTTCTGAACCGTCGGTGACCGCCGCTGGGGCGGCCGCCTCGGCGTTGGCGCCGGTGGTGACCAGCGAAATCCGCGTCAGGCCGGCACGATTGAGCTCGCCCATCACGCGCATCACGCGGCCATAATCGAGCCCCTTGTCGGCGCGCAGCATGATCTGGCGCGGCCGGTCCTGGCCGTCGTTCTCGCGCGCGATTGCATCGAGCCGCGCGGGCAGTTCGGCCTCGGGCACCACCTCTTCCCCGATATAGAGCGTATCGTCGGCGCCGACCGACAACTGGATCGGCTCCTGATCCTCGGTCTCGACGGGCTTCGCCCGGCTTTCGGGCAGGTCGATCGGCACGGCGGAGGCGAGCAGCGGGGCGGTGATCATGAAGATGATCAGGAGCACCAGCATCACGTCGACGAGCGGGGTGACGTTGATTTCCGACATGGGAGCGCGGCGGCCGCCACGTCCGCGACGGCTGCCGACGCCGCCCGAGGGTCCGCTCATTGCCATCAGGCTTCGACCTCGAGTTCGCGGCTGAACGTCGCGTGCAGTCCGTCGGCGAAGCGGCCGAGCCGTGATTCGAGCCGGTTCAGCCGCTGCGAAAAGGCGTTGTAGGCGATGACGGCGGGGATTGCGGCGAACAGGCCGATCGCGGTCGCGAACAAGGCTTCGGCGATGCCGGGGGCCACGACGGCGAGGCTGCTGTTATTTTCCGCCGCGATCGCCGTGAAGCTGCGCATGATACCCCAGACGGTGCCGAACAGGCCGACGAAGGGCGCGACCGAACCGATCGTCGCCAGCGTCCCGATCTTTTCGGCAAGGCGATCGACTTCGCCCGCGACCGCGCTGTTCATCGCGATACCGAGCCGTTCGCGCGTTCCGTCGCGATCGATATTCTTGCCCTTGGTCGACCGGCGCCACTCGCCGATCCCGGCGCTCAGCACCTTCGCGCTCGGCAGGTCCTCGTCGCTGTTCTTGTCGAAGAATTTGTCGATATTGTCGGCGCGCCAGAAATCGCGCTCGAAGCGTTCCGACGCGCTCATCAGCTTGCCGACCCCGCGGCCGTGGGTGAAAATCACCGCCCAGACATAGATCGACGCGAGCAGCAGGCCGATCATCACCGCCTTCACGATGATGTCGGCTTGCAGGAACAGCGCGACGGGGGACAAAGTCGCCGCGTCGGCGGCCAGCGAGATATTGTCTAGCAAGGGAAAGTCTCTCCATTCATGATGGCGGTAAATCGGTCGGCCCACCCCGCGGGCTGGCGGCGCGGCCGGCCCTCGGGCGACAGAAAGGCGGCTGTCACTTGCCCGTCGGTCAATGTCTCGCCGCTTAACGTGTCAGTTCCGCGAAGGATGCGCTGCGCAATAATCACGCTCGCACCGCGCACGGCTTCGACGGTGCTGACGACAAGCAAATCGTCGTCGAGCTTGGCGGGGCTGCGGTACTTGATGGCGAGATCGGTGACTGCCCAGCTCCCTTCGCCCGCCTCCATCGCCGCGCGTTGGTCGATGCCGGCAAGGCGCAGCATGTCCGACCGCGCGCGCTCCATATAGCGCAGATAATTGGCGTGATAGACGATGCCCGACAGGTCGGTGTCCTCGAAATAGACGCGCGCCCGGTAATGATGTTCGGACCCGGCGAAGGCGCCGGGAATGAAGGGGGGCGGGGCGTTTACCATTGTCCCGACCGATAGCGGGTGGGCGACTCGCCGCAAAGCCCCATTAAACGGTTCGTCGCAGATCGGCGCCGCTTGGTGGAATGAAAGGCGCAGAAAACCGCCTATTTCGCCTGATCGAAAAGTCCGTCCTGCGATCCCGCGGGCGGATTGAGCCCCAGATGCTTCCACGCGCTGGCGTTGAGCATCCGCCCGCGCGCGGTGCGCGCGATCAGCCCGGCCTGCAGCAGATAGGGTTCGATCACATCCTCGATCGTGTCACGCGGTTCGCTGAGGCCCGCCGCCAGCGTCTCGACGCCGACCGGACCACCGCGATAGATATCGGCGATCATCGTGAGGTAGCGGCGGTCCATCGCATCGAGCCCGAGCGCATCGACTTCGAGCCGGTTGAGCGCGGCGTCGGCCGCCTTTGCATCGACGACGGCATGGCCCGCAACGGTCGCGAAATCGCGCACACGGCGTAGCAACCGGCCGGCGATGCGCGGCGTCCCGCGCGACCGCTTGGCGATTTCGAGCGCGCCGTCGGATGCGATCGGCAGCGCGAGTAGCCGCGCGGCGCGCGAAATCACCTGCTCAAGCTCGCCATGCGTATAGAAATTGAGCCGTACCGGAATGCCGAAACGGTCGCGCAGCGGCGTCGTGAGAAGGCCCTGCCGGGTGGTCGCGCCGACGAGCGTGAATTTGGGCAGGTCGATCCGCACCGAGCGCGCCGACGGGCCTTCGCCGATCATGATGTCGAGCGCGCGGTCCTCCATCGCGGGATAGAGGATTTCCTCGACCGCGGGCGACAGCCGGTGGATCTCGTCGATGAAGAGAACGTCGCCGTCCTCGAGATTGGTGAGCAGCGCTGCGAGGTCACCCGCCTTTGCGATCACCGGGCCGCTGGTCGAGCGGAAGCCGACACCGAGCTCCTTGGCGACGATCTGCGCCAGCGTCGTCTTGCCAAGCCCCGGCGGGCCATAGAAGAGCACATGGTCGAGCGCATCGGCCCGCGCCTTCGCCGCCTCGATGAAGATGCGCAGATTCTCGCGCGCCGCCGCCTGCCCGACGAATTCGGCGAGCGACTTCGGCCGCAACGCCGCGTCGGCGTCCTCGGGGGTGCGTTGGGGGGTCGTGAGGTCGGGCTCAGTCATAGCGCTCTATTGCCTCGCCGAGGATACAAACCCAAGGTAACTGACGATCCTCATAGACTGAAAATTGCGGCTCGAAGTCATGGCCGGGTTCGAAATTGCCGATCGGCACGGCATAGCTGTCGAGCTCCGGGCGATTGAGGAACCACAGTGTGGAGCCGCAATTGCCGCAAAAATAGAAGTCCGCGAGCGTGCCGCTCCCGCCCGGATGTTGGTAGAGCTTCGCGTCGCCTTCGGTGCGAACCTGATCGGCGGGGAAGCGCGCCTGTGCGGCAAAGGCGCTGCCGCTCCGCGCCTTGCAATTGCGACAGTGGCAGACCGAGACGCGGATCGGCTCGCCGGTGCAGGCGATGCGGAGCTGTCCGCAGCGGCAGGAGGCGTTACGAACGCGCTCGGTCACTTGGCCGCCTTCTTCAGCGCCACGCGGACGAGCGCGTCGAGGCTGGCGCCCGCACCCAGTTCTTCGCTTGCTGCCGCGACCGCGGCGCTCGCCTCGCCGGGCTTGAAGCCGAGGCCGGTGAGGGCGGTGACGGCATCGCCGAGCGGGCCGGCGGTTGCGGCAAGGGAAGGAGCGGCGCCTGCAATTCCGCCGAGTGCCCCCGCCTTGTCCTTGAGTTCATGCGTAATCCGCTGCGCGAGTTTCGGTCCGACGCCGTTGGCGCGCGCGATCATCGCGCTGTCGCCGCTGGCGAGCGCGCGCTGCAGGTCGCCGATTTCGAGCGCCGAGAGGATCGCGAGCGCGACCTTGGCGCCGACGCCCTGGACGCTGGTGAGCAGGCGGAACCAGTCGCGTTCCTCAGCCTTCGCGAAGCCGAGCAGGCGCAGGAAATCCTCGCCGACGAGCATTTCGGTATGGATCGTGACGTCGCCGCCGACCAGGCCGAGCGCGTCGAGCGTGCGCGCCGATGCCTCGACCAGATAGCCGACGCCGCCGACGTCGATCACCGCATGGCCTGCGTTGCTGCTGTCCAGCCGTCCGGTGAGTTTGGCGATCATCGAGCCCCCAAATAGCCGTTCGCGCCGAGCTTGTCGAAGCGCCGTTGTTTCACTCTTTGTTCTCTTAAGGGAAGAACGGTCCTTCGACAAGCTCAGGACGAATGGAAAAGCGGGATCAGCGCAGGGGCCGATGGTTCGCGTGGCAGATCGCGACCGCCAGCGCGTCCGCCGCGTCAGCGCCCGCGACCTTCGCGCCGGGGAGCAGTACACGCAGCATCGCCTGCACTTGCTCCTTCGCCGCGCCGCCGGTGCCGACGATCGCCTTTTTGACGAGCCGCGGCGCGTATTCGGTAACGGTCAGTCCGCCGCGCGCGCAACCGAGCAGCACGACGCCGCGCGCATGGGCGAGCTTCAGCGTCGATTGCGGATTGTCGTTGACGAACACTTCCTCGACCGCGGCGCACGCGGGTCCATAATCGGCGATCACCGCCGCGAGCGCAGTGTCGAGGTGCGCGAGCCGGTCGGGCAGGGGCGCTTTGGCGTCGGTCTTCACCTGGCCGTTGGCGATATGGCTGATCCGGCTGCCCTCGACGCGGATGACGCCCCAGCCGGTGCAACTGAGCGACGGGTCGAGGCCGAGGATGATCCCCGGATCAGAACCAGCCGTCGAAGGGGCCATTGCTCGTTTCGTTCAGCTGCTCGCGCAGCGCCGCCGGCGCACGGTCGCGGGCGGCGTCGGCCATCGCCGACGCGTCGGTACCATTGCCGCAATCGAGCCGCCCGAGCGCCTTGCCGCCGTCGGCCCCTGCGACGATCGCGATACCCGAATAGGTGAAGCCGGGCCGCGTCGTCGCCTGGCCATTCGCGCCTTCGAAGACGATATAGTGCGTATCGCCGCGGGTGAAGCGGATGTGGCTTTGATGTCCGCCCTGCTGTCCGGTGACGAAACCGAGACGGACGTTCGACCAGTCGGGCTTGCTCGCGATTTCCATCTCGGTCTTCGCGGTGCTGCCAAAGCGATAGGTCACGCGGTCGCTGCCGCCGCAGACGCTGCCGATCTTCTTGCCGAAGCGGCACGAATAGAGCGGTTCCTCGCCAGCCCTGCAAAGCCCCGCCGCGGCGGGTGCGGTCATCGCCGTCGGGGCGGACCCGGCAACGAGGCCCGCGATCAATGCGGTTGCGGCGAAGCGCCCGATCACCCGAGCTTTTCCATCACCGCGTCGGGGATTTCGTAATTGCCCCACACGGTCTGGACGTCGTCGTCGTCGTCGAGCGTGTCGATCAGCTTGAACAGGGTCTGCGCGACCGCCTCGTCGGCGACTTCGCTCTTCAGCGTCGGGCGCCACGCGAGCTTGACGCCCTCGGCCTCGCCGAGCTTGCCTTCGAGCGCTTTCGCGACTTCGTGCAGGCTGTCGACGCTCGTCCAGATGTCGTGGCCGTCCTCGGACGATTCGACGTCGTCGGCGCCCGCGTCGAGCGCAGCCTCGAACACCGTGTCGGCATCGCCTGCACCCGCGCCATAGCTGATCATGCCGAGCCGGTCGAAGCCGTGGCTGACGCTGCCCGAGGTGCCGAGGTTGCCGCCATTCTTGCTGAACGCGGTGCGGACATTGGTCGCGGTGCGATTGCGGTTATCGGTCAGCGCCTCGACGATCAGCGATACGCCGCCGGGGCCATAGCCTTCGTAGCGGATTTCCTCGTAATTATCGCCATCATTGCCCGCAGCTTTGTCGATCGCGCGCTGGATATTGTCCTTCGGCATCGACTGCGCCTTGGCGGCGTTGACCGCGGCGCGCAGGCGCGCATTCGCGTCGGGATCGGGCAGGCCCATCTTCGCCGCGACGGTGATTTCGCGGCTGAGCTTCGAAAAGAGGCTGCTGCGTTTTTTGTCCTGCGCACCCTTGCGGTGCATGATGTTCTTGAATTTACTATGGCCGGCCAAGCCACCCTCCATCGGTAATTTTGAAAGCTGCGCCGCCCCTAGCGCGGAGCGCGGTTTCGGACAACCACGCGCGGCGGGTTCAAATCAGACAACCACGGCGGTTCCCGACGCGCTGACCATCAGCATCGAACCATTCTGGCCGAGCACTTCATAGTCGAGATCGACGCCGACCACCGCATTGCCGCCGAGGCGCGCCGCCTCGGCTTCCATCTCGGCGATCGCTTCTTTGCGCGCGCGGGCGAGGACATCTTCATATTTGCCCGAGCGGCCGCCGACGATGTCGGTGATCGACGCGAACAGGTCGCGGAACAGGTTGGCGCCGACGATCACCTCGCCGGTGACGATGCCCAGATATTCGCGGACCGGACGGCCTTCGACAGTGTTGGTCGTGGTGCTGAACATCGTCACTCTCCTGTGGATTGGCGGATCGGCTTCAAGCGTGGATGCCGTGCCCGACCGCCGGACTCGCGGAAGTTGTCAAACTTGTCATTCCCCTCCGGTACCATGATACCCGTCGCCCAAAAATGGGCCCCGATGGCGCGGACAGATCGGGAGAGGTGACGCGCGACATGGGAAGGGGGTAGCCCGGCCGGATAATGTAGGACAGCGGTTTTTTCCCGGATCCTCAGTCGATCCCGAGCGCCGATTTATAGACGTCGAGGATCGCTTCCATTTCCTTGCGGTCATGAACCGGCAATTTGCGCAGGCGGACGATTTGGCGCATGATCTTCGGATCGTAACCCTGCGATTTCGCTTCGTTATAGGTGTCGCGGATGTCGTCGGCGATGCCCTTCTTTTCTTCTTCCAGACGCTCGATGCGCTCGATGAAAAGGCGCAGTTGTTCGTCGGACACGGTGGCTTCGCTCATTTTATACTCCGCTAGGATGGGATGATTGTGTGGCGAGAATCGCCTCGGCGCCCGATTAGCGGCGTCAGGGATTCTTGGCCATGCTTTCTTCCATCCGTGCGAGCTGTTCGGGTGTGGCGGCGACGTGGAAGCGCGATTTCCACTCCGCAGTCGGCATGCCGTGGACGATGGCGCGGCCGGTTTCCTTGTCCATGTTGCCCGCCTCCGCGATCCAGTCGCCGAGGCAGTTGCGGCAAAAGCCGGCGAGGCCCATCAGGTCGATGTTGGCGGCGTCGCTGCGATGCTGGAGCAGGCGGACGAGGCGGCGGAATGCGGCGGCCGCGACGGCGTCATCTACGCTATCGAGCGCATCGCCGGAATTCGTCTGGTCGTCGCTGCAGGACATGGTTTCTCCTTTGTATGATGAATAGCTATACGGTTGTTGCCTTGGCGGTATCAAGGCGGCATTGCCCTAGCGTCCCAGACCCCCACCTACCCAAGTCATCGGAGCATTTGTGGTTCAGAGCTTTACCCCCCGCCAGCGCAAGGTTCGCATCCTGGCGACCCTCGGTCCCGCCAGCGCCAATGCCGAGATGATTGCCGAACTGCACCGCGCGGGCGCCGACGCCTTTCGCGTCAATATGAGCCACGGCGACCATGCCGGCCACGCGAAAGTGATCGCCGCGATCCGCGCGCTCGAAAAGGAAACCGGCCGCCCGACGACGATTCTCGTCGACCTGCAGGGGCCGAAGCTGCGCGTCGGGACGTTCAACGATGGCCCCGCCGAGCTGGTGAAGGGCAAGCCCTTCGTGCTCGACGCCGACAAGACGCCGGGCGATGCGACGCGTGTGCATCTGCCGCATCCCGAATTGTTCGCCGCGGCCGAACCCGATACGCGCCTGCTGATCGACGATGGCAAGCTGGTGCTGCGCGTGAAGAGCGTGGCGCCGGACCGGATCGAAACGATCGTCGAAGTCGGCGGCAAGATTTCGGACCGCAAGGGGGTCAATGTTCCCGACGTCGTCGTCCCGCTCGCGGCGCTGACCGAAAAGGACCGCAAGGACCTCGCTTTCGCGCTCGAACAGCATGTCGACTGGATCGCGCTGTCGTTCGTCCAGCGCCCCGAGGATGTCGCCGAGGCGCGGCGGCTGATCGGCGGCAAGGCGGCGTTGCTCGTCAAGTTCGAAAAGCCGTCGGGCGTGCAGCGGATCGAGGAAATTCTCGAACTTGCCGATGCGGCGATGGTCGCGCGCGGCGATCTGGGTGTCGAACTGCCGCCCGAAGCAGTGCCGCCGCTGCAAAAGCGGATCGTCGCGACCGCGCGCCGCATGGGCAAGCCCGTCGTCGTCGCGACGCAGATGCTCGAATCGATGATCGTCTCGCCCTCGCCGACGCGTGCCGAAGTGAGCGATGTCGCGACCGCGGTCTATGACGGTGCCGATGCGATCATGCTGTCGGCCGAGACCGCGGCGGGCGCCTGGCCGGTGGAAGCCGTCACGATGATGGATTCGATCGCGCGCTCGGTCGAAAGCGACCCCGATTATTATCGCCGCCTGCATTTCACCGAGACGGTGCCCGACGCGACGACTGCCGACGCGCTCGCCGAAGCGGCGGGCAGCATCATCACGACGATCGCCGCCGATGCGATCATCTGCTTCACCGCGTCGGGATCGACCGCGCGCCGCGTCGCGCGCGAGCGGCCGGGCGCGCCGCTGCTCGTGCTGACGCCGAAGCGCGAGGCGGCGCGGCGCATGGGTCTGCTGTGGGGCGCCCATGCGGTGCCGACGAAGGACATCGGCAGCTTCGAGGAGATGATCGCCAAGGGCAAGCGCATGGCGCTGCGCCACGGCATCTGCAAGGCGGGCGCGAAGCTCGTCATGATGGCTGGGGTTCCGTTCGGCACGCCGGGGTCGACCAACGTGCTCCATGTCGCGACGCTGACGGGCGACGAGCTGCGCGGGTACAGCTAATCCGATTCAAATCGGCACAAAAGTTACCGGCTGATTCACAAAATTTTCGGCGTGATTCAGAACGGGACGTTTAAAAATGGTAAATGGACTTTGCACCATTGACGCCGCGCGGCATAGTTGGTGCAAGTAGCGCGTCGGACCCGCGTCGGGGGGCTCCGCATCGCAAGTCCGGAGGTTTTTTCCGCGTGTCCGCACCGTTCCGTTTTCCGCGCTTTTTTGTCACCAGCCCGGCGCCTTGTCCCTATCTGGCGGGCAAGACCGAGCGCAAGGTGTTCACCGAACTCAGCGGCAACAATGCGAACGAGCTCAACGACGCGCTCGGCCGCATCGGGTTCCGTCGCAGCCAGTCGGTCGCCTATCGCCCGAGCTGCGCCGATTGTTCGGCGTGCGTGTCGGTGCGCGTCTGTGCGGCCGAGTTTACGCCGAGCAGCTCGCAGAAGCGCAATCTGCGCCGCAATGGCGATCTGGTCGCGACGGCGTGCAAGCCGTGGGCGACCGAAGAACAATATGCGCTGCTCCGCTCCTATCTCGGCTCGCGCCATCCCGACGGCGGCATGGCCGACATGGACGAGCAGGATTTCGCCGACATGGTCGAACAGACCCCGGTCGACTCCTATATGATCGAATATCGCGAGCCGACGGCCGATGGCGGCAAGGGCCGCCTCGTCGGTTGCTGCCTGACCGACCGGCAGGGCGACGGGCTGTCGATGATCTACAGTTTTTTCGACGCGCACCATCCGATGCGTGAGGGGCTCGGCACCTATATCATCGCCGACCATGTCCAGCGCGCGGCGCGCGCCGGGCTGCCCTATGTCTATCTCGGTTACTGGATCGAGGGGTCGGCGCGCATGGCGTATAAGGCGCGCTTCCGTCCGCTCGAAAAGCTCGGGCCCGATGGGTGGTCGCGGGTCGAAGAAACGCAGTCCGACCGCATCGCGGCGATGTTCGAACTCGCCTGAACCACCCTCTTCGTCGAGATAGTTGAGAATGGCTCGCAACTGCCGATTCTGGCGGTCGGGCGGTTGACCTTTTCCCGCTTTCAAGGGCATAGCTCGTCGCGAGGACGATAAGTCCGGGTCGCATCCGTGGTTAGCGTCGCTTAGGGGTTAAGCGATTGGGGGGAATGGGATGCCCGTGTATGCGTTCACCGGTATCTTGATCATTCGCCTCGGGCGAGAGGATGTTTCCGCATGAGCGAGGCTGTCAAGGTCGCGATCATCGGCTCGGGGCCCGCGGGCCTCAGCGCCGCGTCGCGCGCGGGGCAGCTCGGGCTCAGCCATATCCTGCTCGAAAAGACCGATCACCTCTCCGACACCATCTTCAAATATCAGAAGGGCAAGCGCGTGCTCGCGACTCCCGAGCGGCTCGACCTGCGTTCGGACTGCCGCTTCGCCGAAGGCGCGCGCGAATATATCCTCGGCAATTGGGACGAGGACGCCGCGAACAACAAGGTGCAGGTCGCCTATCACGCCGAGGTCGCCGCAGTGAGCGGCGAGAAGGGCGCCTTCGCGATCAAGACGACGAAGGGCGACGTCTATACGGCAGAAAATATCGTGCTGGCGATCGGCACGCAGGGCAATCCGAACCGGATGCGCTGCGAAGGCGCCGACCTGCCGCACATCATCTATCAGGTCGACGATCCCGAGGATTTCAAGGACAGGCATATCACCGTCGTCGGGTCGGGCGACGCGGGCATCGAAAATGCGCTCGGCGTCGCCGAGGAAGCACTCGAAAACACTGTCACGATCCTCAACCGCTCGAAGGATTTCGCGCGCGCCAAGGCGAAGAATGTCGCCGACATGATGGAGGCGGGCGAAAACGGGCTGATGAGCATCCGCACCGAGACGCAGCCGAAGAAGGTCGAGCCCGGTTTCCTGACGCTCGAGACGCCCGACGGCGACGAGACGATCCCGTGCGACGTGATCGTTGCGCGGCTGGGGTCGGTCGCGCCGCGCGGCTTCGTCGAGTCGATGGGGATCGAGTTCACCGGGCCTGATCGGGAGGCCTTTCCCAAGCTGTCGCCGACCTTTGAATCGACGGTGCCGGGCATTTTCGTGATCGGCGCGCTCGCGGGTTATCCGCTGATCAAGCATTGCATGAACCAGGGCTATGACGTCGTCGAGTTCATCAACGGCAATAGCGACCTGACGCCCGCGGACGAGAAGGATCTGGCGGCGATTTTCGAGGGTCTGCCGCAAAAGAAATCGGTCAGCGAATGGCTCGACTATCTGCGCACGCGCGTCAGCATCTTCAACGACGTGTCGCCGCTGCAGATGCGCGAATTCATGCTTGATTCGAAGGTCGCCTTTTACCGCAAGGGCGATGTCGTCTTCGAAAAGGGCGAACCCGGATCGTCGCTGTTTGCGATCGCCGACGGCTTTGCCGAGGTCGAGGTTGGCCCCGGCGTGACCGTGCCGATCGAACAGGGGTCGATATTCGGCGAGGTCGGGCTGATCTCGGGCCGCAAGCGCGGCGCGACGATCCGCGCGGGCGAGGACGGCATCTTCGTCGAGGTGTCGCGTACCGCGGCCTTGAAGCTGATGGCATCGGTCCCCGGCGCGAAACGCGCGATCAACCGCATCTCGCTCGAACGCCAGCTGCTCCAGATCTTCAAGGGCGGGCTGACGGTGGAGGATCTGGGCCCCGTCGTCGACACCGCCGAAGTCGAGCGCGTGCCCGCGGGTAAGGTGGTGCTGACCGAGGGCGAACAGGGCGACGATGTCTATGTCATCCGGTCGGGGTCGATGGTGGTCGAGAAGGACATCGGCGGCAAGCCGATCTTCCTCCGCTATCTTCCGGCAGGCAGCTTCTTCGGCGAAATGGGCGTGCTCAGCGGGCAGCCCAGAAACGCGACGGTGAAGGCCGCGGTCGGCGCCGAGCTGATCAAGCTGACGGGCGAGAGTTTCCGCAAGATGCTCGCCGCGCGGCCGCAGGTGCGCGAAGCGACCGAGGCGGCGGTCGCCGAACGCGCGCAGATGAACAGCTTCATCGAATCGCGGAAAGCGAGCTATTCGAGCGCGGTCGACCTTTATTCGGACACCGCGAGCTTCATCATGAAGGAAGGGCTCGGCGAAGCGACCGACGCGCTTCTGATCGACGAGAATCTGTGCGTCGGATGCGACAATTGCGAGAAAGCGTGCGCCGACAGCCATGAGGGGCTGTCGCGGCTCGACCGCGAGGCGGGCAAGACCTTTGCGCACCTGCATGTGCCGACGAGCTGCCGCCACTGCGAGCATCCGCATTGCATGGCCGACTGCCCGCCGAACGTGATCCACCGCGGCCCCGACGGCGAGGTGTTCATGGAGCCGGGCTGCATCGGCTGCGGCAACTGCATGCGCAACTGCCCCTATGGGGTGATCCGCATGGAGGCGGCGCCGCCCGAGAAGCCGAGCCTGCTGCGCTGGCTGCTCACCGGTTTCGGGCCCGGTCCGGGCGAGCCGTCGCCCAAATGGACGAAGAAGCAGTTGGGCGACGAGAAGCCCAAGAAGGTCGCGGTCAAATGCGACATGTGCAAGGGTATCGCCGGCGGCCCGGCGTGCGTGCGGGCGTGCCCGACCGGCGCCGCGATCCGCGTGTCGCCCGAGGAATTCCTGTCGATCGCACGGCTCGACGAGGCTACCGACTGATGGCGAGCCTGTTTCCCAGAAGGCTTTTGGGGCGCCGGTCGAAGGCCACGCAGGTCGAGCGCGTCCGCGAGCGGCGGCACGAGGGCTTCCTGCGCTATGCGGGCTTTCGCTGGGCGAAGATTTCGGGCGGGCTCTGCCTGCTGATCATCGTCTCCTACGCGCTGGTCGACGTCACCCCGCGGCACAATGGCGGCAGTTGGTACGGCTATACGCTCGGCACGATCGGGGCGCTGCTGATCCTGTGGCTCACCGCCCTGGGCTATCGCAAGCGCAAGATGACGAGCGACCACTGGTCATTGAAGGCGTGGACTTCGGCGCACGTCTATCTGGGGCTCAGCCTGATTGTCATCGGCACCTGGCATACGGGGTTCCAGCTTGGCTGGAACGTCCACACGCTCGCCTGGGCGCTGATGATGCTGGTGATCCTGTCGGGGCTCTACGGCGTCATCGTCTATGCGACGCTGCCGCAGGCGCTCTCGAACAATCGCGAGCAGATGACGCAGATGCAGATGCTCGAGGCGATCCGGGCCTTTGACCGTCAGTTGCACACGGCGGCGCAGCCACTGACTCCCGAAGACACCGCGCCGGTGCTTGCTGCGCTCGACGAGGATCCGTTCGCGGGCGGGATCGCGGCGCGATTGTCGGGCCGCTATCCGAATTGCGCGACCACTGCCGCGCTGCGCACGCTGACGCTGTCGCGCACCAGCGATGCCGAGGCGCGCGATAAGGTCGTCGGCCTGCTCAGGCAGAAGGAAGCGGCGCTCGCCCGGCTGCGGCAGCATCTGCGCATCCGCGGCCTGCTCGAAATCTGGCTCTATGTGCATGTGCCGCTGACCTTCGCGCTGATTGCGGCGCTGTCGGCGCACGTCATCAGCGTCTTCTTCTATTGGTGAGGCGCGGATAATGAGTTTCATTCTCCGCCGCATCGCGACGACGAAGACGGGCAAGCAGATCGTGCGCGATCAGGCGCTGCCGGGCGACACGATCACGCTCGGGCGCGAGAGCGGCAATATCATCCATGTTGCCGACCTTGCGGTGAACCCGCACCATGCGACGATCAGCAGCGCCGACGGGCGCCATGTGCGCGTCGCGGCGCTCGAGGGGCTGGGGTTCGATTTCAACGGCCGCAGCGTCGATGTGGCCGACGTCGACAGCGCCGCCGGCGCCGAGCTGCGCTTTGGCGGCCACCGGCTGACGATCGCGCGCGAGGATGAAAAGATCATCCTGCTCGTCGAGCGGATCGACGAACTGTCGCAATCGTCGAAGGACGTCGACGAGGCGAAGGCCTTTTCACTGGCGGGGGTGATGCCCGGCAAGCGCATGGGGGCGTGGGTTTTCGGGCTGTTGATGCTGCTCGCCTTCCTGATCGGGCCGATCTGGGCGTGGTACAGCTACAAGAATGTGAACGAGCGCCCCGAGGGTTATCATGCCGACAGCGCGTGGCTGTCGGGGCCGCTGTCGAGCGCGCATGCGAGCCTGAAGAACGACTGCCAGTCGTGCCATGTCGAGCCGTTCGTCGCGGTGACCGACAAGGCGTGCGTCAATTGCCACACCGGCGAGCACAAGGCAATGAGCATGGCGCATGCGAACGCACCGGCGGCGATGCTGCTCGCCGCGCGCCATCCGCCGGGGATGGGCGAGAAGATTCTCGCGGGCTTTGCCCGGACCTTCAACAAGCCGCAGGGGCGCTGCGTCGCGTGCCATACCGAGCATGAGGGCGCGGGGCCGATGGCGGCGACGCCGCAGAAATTCTGCGCCGACTGCCACGACGGCATGCAGGCGCGCCTGAAGACCGCCGGCCATCCGACGACGCTCGCCGATGCCGCCGATTTCGGGACGAGCCATCCTGAATTCCGTCCGCTCGTCCGTACCGCGGCGGGCGGCAAGCCGGTGCGCACGACGCTGGCGAAGGGGATCGTCGATTATAACGGCCTCAAATTCCCGCACGACATGCACCTGCAGGCGACCGGCGGGGTCGCACGCATGGCCGCGAGCTTCCGCGGGCGTCATGATTTCGGGCAGAAGCTCGAATGCGAAAATTGCCACCGCGTCGAGGCCGATGGCGTGCGGGTCAAGCCGGTCGAAATGGAGCGCGACTGCGCGATGTGCCACAGCCTTGCGTTCGAGACCGTCGGCGGCGTGACGCGGACGCTGCGCCATGGCGAACCAGACCAGGTCGTCGCCGACCTCACCGCTTATTATCGCTCGACACCCCCGAGCCGACCGCTGCAACTCGGCGGGATGCAACGGCGGCGCCCCGGCGCCTATGCCGAGGGGCAGGTCTACAACATCTATTTCAACGAAGTGGCGACGCGGCCCTCACGCGCGCAGGATGCAGTGCGCGCGGTCTTTTCGAAAGGCGGCGCCTGCTACGATTGCCACACGATCTTTGCGCCGCAGGCGGACAAGAGCTGGCGGGTCGCGGCGGTGAGCCAGACCCCTCGCTATCTGCAAAAGGGCTGGTTCGACCATGACGCGCACAGCGAAACCGCCTGTGCCGACTGCCACACCGCGGCGCCCGCTTCCAAGGCGTCGACCGACCTGCTCGTCCCCGGGGTGCGCCAGTGCCGCGACTGCCATGTCGGCGAATCGGGGGCGCGGTTGGTCAAGGTCGAAACCGCGACCGAATCGCCCTGCGCGATGTGCCACGAATATCATTCGGACGGCAGCAAGCCGTGGACGCCGGCGCGCCAGCGGAAGAAAAATGTCGCGGCAATCACAAATAAACCTCTTGGCGCTACCAATGGTGTGAGCATGATCACAGGAACCGGGGGGCGGGGCCTTTACGAAGTGACATGGCGCACACCTTCCTTGCACGGGGCAGGGCGGGGCGGATAGGTTTTGGGTCGCCGGACCAGACCGGTGAGGGCTTGAGCCCGTCCATTACGCGCTCGAGGTTTGGAGCGATTTTGTTCGGGGCAAGGAAGAGGGGACGGATATGCTGATCGCGCAGATCACAGATATCCATATCGGGTTCGATCCGGACAATCCGGCCGAATATAACCGCAAACGCCTCGACGAGGTGATCGACGTGCTGATCGAGGGGCCGAATCGTCCCGACCTGTTGCTCGCGACCGGCGATCTGACCGACCGCGGCGACGACGACAGCTATCGGCGGCTCGCAACCGCCTTCTCGCGCTGCCCCTTTCCGGTTTGGCCGAGTGTCGGCAATCACGATCTCCGCGATAATTTTCACGCGCGCTTCCCGGGTTTCGATGACGGGAACGGTTTCGTCCAATATGCGATCGACCTGCCCGAACTGCGGCTGGTGACGGTCGATACGCTGGAGGAGGGGCGCCATGGCGGCGCCTTCTGCGAACAGCGCGCGGCATGGCTCGACGCCGAACTGGCAAAGGACAGCGCCAAGCCCACCTATATCGTCATGCACCACCCGCCGGTCGAAAGCGGGATCGAGTGGATGAACACCGATCCGGACGAGCCGTGGGTCGCGACCTTCACCGATGTGGTGCGGCGACACGGCCAGGTGCGCGGGCTTATCTGCGGACACCTTCACCGCAGCGTGACGGTGGCGTGGGAGGGACGCACGATCGCGATCTGTTCATCGACCGCGCCGCAGGTGTCGCTCGACCTTCGCCCGATCGACGAAAATCACCCCGACGACCGCCCGATGATCGTCGCCGAGGACCCCGCCTATGCGCTTCACCGCTGGAACGGGCGCGAACTGGTGAGCTTTTACGACCATGCCGGCGCGCACACGATGCTCGCCAAATATGACGAGCGGTTGCAGCCGCTGGTGCGCGAACTGAAGGCCGAGCGGCCGGGTCAGTAACCCAGCGTCAGGTCCACCCGCGGCTCGACCGCCTCGCCCTTTTTCCAGCGATCGAGGTTTTCGAGGAAACGTTGCGCCGAGCGGACGAACATCTTGTCTTGCGCGCGGCCGGAGAGGTGCATCGTGATGTGCGCGTTGTCGAGGCTCCACAGCGGGTCGTCGGCGGGCAGCGGTTCGGGTGTCGTGACGTCGAGGAAGGCCGACGCGATTTGCTGCGCATCGAGCGCGGCGACGAGTGCGTCCTGATCGACGACGCTGCCGCGCGCGATGTTGATGAGCGTCGCGCTTGGCTTCATCGCCGCGAGTTCGGCGGCGCCGATCATTCCGTCGGTTTCGGGGGTGGCGGGGACCGCGAGGATCACCCAGTCGAAATCGCCGAGCTTTGCGCGCCACTGGTCGGGGGTCAGCGTATTCGGACCAGGCGAACGGCGCACCACGGTGACGTCGACCGCGAAGGCCTTCAGCCGCTCCTCGATCAGCTTGCCGATCGCGCCGTAACCGAGCAGCAGCGCCTTTGAGCCGAACAGCTCGACCTTGCCCGGCGAATCGATCAGCCATTCGCGGCGTTCCTGCGCGCGGACGACGTCGCGGTAGCCCTTGGCGACGGTGAGCATGCCCATCACGACATATTCGGCGATGGTGATGGCGTTGATCCCGGCGCCGTTTGTCACCACCGTGCCGCGCTCGGCGAGCAGATCGAGCGGCATGCCGTCGACCCCGGCGTAGATGGAATTGAGCCATTTGAGCCGCGTCGCCGCGGTGATCACCGCCGCCATGTCTTTTTTGTCGTACATGTCGAACCAGCCGATCTCTGCCCCGGGCGCCAGTTCGAGCGCCTCTTCCTTCGATGCGAAGAAGCGCGGTTCGACCCAGTCGGGCAGGCGGTCTTCGACGAGCGGGCGGATCAGGCCCGACAGCACGGTGATGGTTTTCGACATTTGACCTCTCTTCGGTTCCATTCTGCAACCGATCATGGCGAGCGAGAGGCTAGTTGTCGAGCCGCCACTCCCAGCCGAGCGGGTCGCCGTCCATTACCTCGACCCCGGCGGCGCCGAGTTCGTCGCGGAGCGCGTCGGAGGCGGCGAAGTCCTTGGCCGCGCGGGCTTCCTTGCGGCGCGCGAGGATCGCATCGATTTCGTCTTCGGCGATCGCCGCCGCCTTGGGCCGGACGCGCAGGTCGGCGCGATCGATCGTCAGCAGGTCGAGGCCGAGCACCGCGTCCATCGCGGCGAGCGCCCAACGCTTCTGGCCCGCGTCGATCTTCTTCATCGCCGCCGTTTCTTCGAGCAGGGTCAGCGCGACCGGCGTGTTGAGGTCGTCCGACATCGCCGCGTCGAACCTGGCGAGCAGGTCGGCGAGGCGGCGGTCGGTCACTTCGATCGCTTCGGCATCGCGAACCGGCGCGGCCGCCATCACCAGCCGCTTCAATCGCGTCAGCGCGGCGCCGAGGCCTTCCCACGAAAATTCGAGCTCGCTGCGATAATGCGCCTGCAGGCACATCAGGCGATAGGCGAGAGGGTGGTAGCCCTTGTCGACGAGCAGTTGCAGGCGCAGAAACTCGCCCGATGATTTCGACATCTTGCCGCCGCGGTCGATCAGAAAATTATTGTGCATCCACAGGCGCGCGCCCGAATGTTCGGCGCAGTCGAGGCTGCCGCAGTCGCGATACGCCTGATTCTGGGCGATCTCGTTTGGATGGTGGATTTCGCGGTGGTCGATGCCGCCGGTGTGGATGTCGAACGGCATGCCGAGCTCGGCCTCGCCCATGACAGAGCATTCGAGGTGCCAGCCGGGCGCGCCGCGGCCCCAAGGCGAATCCCATTCCATCTGGCGCGTCTCGCCGAACGGGGTCTTGCGCCAGATCGCGAAATCGGCGGCTTGGCGCTTGCCATCGACCTCTTCGATCCGACCCTCACCCTCGTCAGTCACGGCGCGCGCGAGCCGACCATAGTCGGCGACGGTAGAGACGTCGAAATACAGCCCGCTGTCGAGTTCGTAGCAATGCGTGTCCGCGATACGCTTTGCGAATTCGATCATGCGCGGGACATAGTCGGTTGCAACCGTCCACTTCGCGGGGGCGCGCACGTTGAGCCAATCGAGGTCGCGCTTGAACTCGGCGGTATAGAAAGCAGCGATGTCCCACGCCGACTTGCCCTGTTGGGCGGCCGCCTTCTCCATCTTGTCGTCGCCCGCATCGGCGTCCGACGTCAGATGACCGACGTCGGTGATATTGATGATATGGCGCAGTGCGTAATGCTTGAACGACAGGGTTCGGCCCAGCGTGTCGGCAAAGACATAGGCGCGCATATTGCCGATATGCTGGTAGTTGTAGACCGTCGGCCCGCACGAATAGACGCGCGCTTCGCCGGCGTGGACGGGCTCGAAGATTTCGAGGCTGCGCGTCAGGCTGTTGAACAGCTTGAGCGGAAGGGCGTGGGCGTCGGTCATGACCGCGCCCATGCCTTGCTCCGCCGGTCGGCGTCAACCGAAACGCTTGCTACTCTGCGGGCGGCGTCCACAGATCGTCGTTGCCTGCGCCGGTCACCGGATCGTCGAGAAGCGGTGCGCCGGTCAACGGGTCGACCTCGCGCATCGTGATCAGCGGTTGCGGCAGCGTGTTGCCTTCGCCCTCGCTCTCCTCGTCGCCGTCGATCTCTTCGATGACGTCCTGCACCGGGAAATTGCTGTCGATGTCGAAGACGACGGTGGCGCAGACGGTCGGGCTGGAGATGAGGCAGCCATTGACGGTCGATCCCCGATCATAGCCGCCGGGGACGGGGGCGGCACCGCCGATGGTCAGAAGCTGGAGCGCGTCGAGGCCGGTCACCTGGCCGTTCGGACCGAGCCCGACGCCGTTGACGACGATGCGCGACGGCCCTTCGGTAACGACGTCGAGCCCGCCGGCGCCGAAGGTCAGCCCGCGGCGCTGCGCGAGGTCGGTTCCTGCCCCGCTGTTCTGGACATAGAAGCCACCGACGACCTCGGCGCGGATGCCGCGTGCGAAGAGTGCGCCTTCGTCGAGGAGGACGCCGTCATTCTGTGCGAGCCGCGTGTTGATCGCGCTGGTCGAGGTCGCCGCGCCGACATCGGCGATCGCATCGGCGGTGGCGACGATGACGTCGTCCGAGACCAGGTTGAGCTGCCCCGCCGGGTCGGCGCCGTTCACGAGCCGCACGCTGCCTTGGCCGAGGATCACCTCGAGCGCGTCACCCGCGACGAGATTGAGCGTGTTGGCGTCGGTCAGCCCGGTCAGTTCGACATTGCCGACCACGCGCATCTTGCCCGGCGTGCGGATCGTGAGCGCGCCGTTGGCGCCGAGGTTCGACCCCGCCGCGCCGCCCGCCATGGTGAAGCTGTCGACGATGACGTCGGGCGGCGCGGCCGACCCGACCGAGTTGCTGCCCGCGGCTTGCACCGCGGGGGCCAGGATCTCGATCTGGCTGCCATAGAGGCGGGCCAGCTCGTCGGCGTCGATATGATAGCCCGCGACGCTGGTGCCGGATTCGCCGCCGACGAAGGTCTGGTTGTCGCTGTTGTTGTTCGCGACCGAAAGCTGCTGCGTGACGCCCGCGGTGCCGACGCGGCCCGCCGAACCGATCGTGATGTTGCCGGAGGCAAGCGCGATCGATTGGCCGGTGACGACGCCGGTGATCCCGAGCGAGGCGAGCGCGCTCGCGTCGAGGCTGCCCGTCACGGTCACGCTATCGAGGTTCAGGAACCCGCCCGAATTGGCGAGGATCGCGTTGGCCGCGTTGAGCGTGCCGATGCTCATGCCTTCGGCTTGCGTTCCGAAGTCGGCCGTGCCGGCGACGTCGCCGCTCGCGACCGACAGGTCACCGCTCGCGCGGACATAGGCGTCGCCGACGTCGGTGGTGAGCGACGCAAAGGCGAGGTCGCCGCCGCCTTCGATGCGGATCGCATCGGCGCTGGCGTCGATCGGGCCCGCGGCGAGCAGGCTGCCGATACGGATATCGCCGTCGCTGCTGTTCAGGCTGGTCGCGCCAAGCACATTGGCTTCCTGCACGTCGATGCCGGTCGCGCCGGTCAGCGTGACATTCTGGCCTTCGACCGAGGTGAGACCGATGGCGTTGCCCGCCGTCAGCGTCACGTCGCCAAGCGCGCGGACGCCGCCGCCCGCAATGCCCGCCGTCGACGACATCACGATATCGGCGCCGCTTCCATCGCCGACGCTGATGGTGAAGACCGGACTGCCCGAACCCGACGAGAAGCTGAGGATATGCGTGTCGGCGCCCGCGCCGGTGGTGCTGACGTTGACCGCGTCGATGTTTCCGGGCGCGTTGACGGTGAGGTCGTCGCCCACACTGACGTCGGTCAGGCTGGCGGTCGTCCCGGCGAGCACGAGCATATCCTCGCCCGCGATGCCGCCGTCGACCGATGCGGCGCCGCCGGCGCTGACGCCGAACATGCGCGCTGCGGAGCTGTCGGTGAGCGCCGCGTCGCCCGCGGCGACGACGAACAGATTGCCTTCGGTGGCGAGGCCGTTGCCGTCGACATAGCCGCCGTTCGCCTGCGCCGACGCATCGATGTTGCCGTCCGAGTTGAGGAAGATGTCGCCGCCCGCGATGAAGCTGCCCGAAAGATCGTCGGCCGAGAAGATCGAAATGGTGCCATCGACGTCGGCGCTGTTCACCGACACAGCGCCGCCGGACGCGAAGAAGGACGCATCGCCCGTCACCGTGCCGGTCAGCGCGATGCTGTTCGCGAACAGGTTGATGTTGCCGCCCGCCGCGATCGAGCCGCCGCTGATGCCCTCGGCACCCGGCGCCGTCCCGTCCGCCGACAGGCCGACCGACAGGCCGGCGTCGATATTGTTGAAGGCGATCGACTGCCCCGAGACCTGGACGAAGCCGCCCGCGCTCGAATTGCCCAGATCGACCGCGCCCGGCGAGGTGATGTCGATATTGCCACCGGTGATGATCGAATTGAGCCCGGTTGCGAAGCTGCCAGCGTTCGCGGTGAAATCATTCGCGGCTTCAGCATGTTCGACGGTCGTCGCGCCGCTACTGGTAAGCGCGATGTCGCCGCCGGCGAGGCCGTCGACGCCGATCGTCCCGCCGGTGGTCAGCGACAGCGCGCCGCCCGCGGCGATCAGGCTGCCCGGCGCGCCGCTGATGCTCGTGACCGCATTTGCGGTCAGGCTGTCGCCGGCGCGCAGCGTTGGATCGCCGCCTTCGCGCGCATCGTGGCGGATGTCGATCTGGTCGCCCGCGTCGATGGTGAGAATGCCGTCGACATCGACGATGCCGTTCGACTGGGCATGGACGCCGACCGAGCCGTCGGTGGTCAGCGTGACGTCGCCCTGGCTGAAGATCGTGCCGCCGGTCGGCGCGACGAAGATGCCCGCGAGCGCGCTGTCGGTGTCGTTGTTCGTCGGCGCGGCGATCCCGAGCGCCTCGGCGTCGAGACCTGCGAAGCTGAGATTGCCGCCCGCGCGCAATTCGATGCGTCCGGCAAAATCGCCGTTGGCCGCGATGCTCGTCAGACCGAGGTCGATCTGGCCGGGCCCGGAGACGCCGACGGCCGTTTCGATCACGACGCGCCCGCCCGTCGTTTGCCCCGGATCGCCGAAGCCACCATCTGTGCCGCCGCCTTGGCCGGTGCCGCCGCTGCCGCCTTCGCCCGAAAGGCCGTTCGAGGTGATGTCGACCGCTTCGCCGTTCGAGGTGATCGTCCCGCCGGTCGCGATCAAACGGACGGTCCCGCCGGTTCCCGCGCCGCCGTCGCCGCCATTCCCCGACTGATTCCCTTCGCCGAAACTGCTGTTGCTGCCGAGGCCGCCTCCCCCGCCGGAGCCGCTGCTCGATAGCGAGACGGCGTCGCCGCCGCTGTCGAGGCCAAGCGCGACAATCCCGCCTTCGTTCGCTGCAATCTCGATCGCGCCGCCTTGCCCGTCGCCGCCATTGCCGCCATCGGGCGCGACCGCGGGGAAGGAACTGAAGCCCAGCCCGCCCGCGCCGCCGTTGCCGCCGATGCCGCCGGAGACGAGATTGCTTTGAACGGCGGTCAGGCTTGCCCCCGCGCCCTCGGCCGCGATGCGCGAGGTGCCTCCGGTACCGTTTCCGCCGCCGCCGCCCGCGCCGTCGTTGCCGTCGGCGCCATTGCCGCCGGTACCGGTCGAATCGATGATGACCGCAAGCTCGCCGGCCTCGAAGCCGGTCACGATCGCCTGTGCGGTGCCGCCGAAGCCGTCGCCGCCGTCGCCGCCGACATTGTGGGTGCCGCCAGCGCCGCCGGTGCCGAGCGCGACGCTGCTCGCCGCGCCAACTCCGTCGATCGCGGTTTCGAGCCCGATCGTCGCGGTGCCGCCGCGACCCGTGCCGCCGGTTCCGCCGACGCCGATACCGGTAGAGGGAGCGCCGCTGCCCGAGAAAAAGCTTTCGCCGCCGATTCCACCGATGCCCGACGCGTCGGCGATCACGCTGCTCGCGGTCGTCGTGCCGCCGCGGATATTGACCGTCGCCTCGCCGCCGATGCCCTCGCCCGCGTTGCCCGCGTCGCCCGGTATCCCGTTGAAAAAGCTGTCGAACCGCCCGCCTTCGCCGCCGGTGCCGAGCGCGCTGGCCTGAATGACGCTGGCGTCGACGACCGCCGTGCCCCCGATGCTGATCGTAGCGGTGCCGCCGCGCCCGACGCCGCCATCGCCGCTCGCGACGATGTTGAGCGGGTCGGAGTCGTCGCCTGCAAAGCCGGTGCCGCCTTCGCCGTTGGCCGAGGCGGTGATATCGGCCGCGGTGATCGTGCCACCCGACAGATCGATCGTCGCGATGCCGCCGATGCCGGTTCCCGACACGCCTTGCGCCGTACCGCCGACGCCGTCGGCCGTGATGCTGATATCGCTGACCGAGACATTGCCGCCCGTCTGGGTGAAGGTCGCAGCGCCGCCGGTTCCGGTCCCGCTGCCCGCGCCGGCGCCGTTCGCCAATAGGTTCAGAACGCCGCCTGTGAGCGTGCCGCCGCCGATTTCCACCGTCATCGTCCCGCCCTGGCCGTTGCCGGCGGGCGCTTCGACACCGGGCGGTGTTTCGCTCTCGGCCTGGGTCTGGCCACCGGCCGCTGCGAACAGGTCGCCCATGTCGATGCGGCTGCTGTCCGACGCGTCGGCTTCGACGCGGATCAGGATTGCGCCGCCGGTGCCGGTCGGATTGGCCGCGCCCGACGTCGCCGCGCCGCCCGACGTGCCGTCGGCAAGGAGGTTGGCGCCCACGCCGAGGTCGATCGTGCCGGCGTCGGCGATCAGCTGGATCGTGCCGCCGGTGGCCGCCGTGCCCGCCGCGCTGACACCCGAGCGTGCGTTGGCGTTGAAGTTGTTGGTCGCGTCGAGCGTTGAGACGAACTGTCCGCCATTTTGCGCGAAGATGTCGATCGTGCCGCCTTGTGCTGTGCCGCCGGTGCCGGTGACACTGGCCGTGTTGCCGCTGGCATCGACGTCATAGACCTCAGCCTGGATCGTTCCGCCGTCGGCGAGAAAATCGACATTGCCGCCGATGCCGTCGCCGGCGCTTTGGCCGCTCGACATGCTGCCGCCCATTGCTTGGGCGGTCAGCGTGCTCGTCGTGGTGATTGCGCCGCCCGCAGTCGCGCTGATATTGACGTTGCCGCCGGTGCCGGTGCCATAATGCTCGCCTGAAAGAGCCCATCCCGTTGCCGAAAGACCGACCGGGCCGCTGCTGTTGATCGTCGAGCCATTGGTTGCGCTCAGCGTCACATTGTTGCCGCGCGCATTGCCCGATCGCCCGGTCGTGCTGAGCGCGCCGCCCGCCTCTGCCGAAGCGGCAAGATCGATCGAGGTGGCCTGCGCAGTGGCGCCGCCATCGACCGTCACGCTCGCTGTGCCGCCCAGCGCATCGCCACCGACCGAATTCTCTCCGCCGGCGTCGCCGCCCAGCCCGCTGGCATCGAGCGAGAGCGCGCCGAGCGATTTGATCCCGCCATTGTCGCCGTTGATCACGAGCGTGGCGTTGCCGCCCGTTCCGTCGCCGCCGTTTAAGGTGTCATTCGGGCCGGAGAAACTTCCCCCTCTGCCGAGTGCTTCCAGCGATGTGGCTACGGATTCGAACGAGCTGTTCGCGCCGAGGATGTCGATGCGCGCGGTACCGCCCGTTCCGTTGCCCGCCTGAACCGGGCCGAAGCCCCCGCTGCCGTTCGCGTCGATCGACACACTGGTCGTCGCGCTGAAGCTTGCGCCATCGGCGACCGTCAACGTGGCCGTGCCGCCTTGCGCGTCGCTTCCCGTCGGAAGGGCGATATTGGTCGAGCCGGAAGCCGACGCATCGATGGTCACGGCGCCAGCGTTCAGTGTTGTGCCGGCGTTTCGGACGGAGATGCTGGCATTGCCGCCGCGTGCATCACCCGTATCGCCATTTGTTCCGTCCTCGGCCGCGGCGCTTGCGGACACCGCAATCGTCGGCGACGTCAGGGTGCCGCCGGTTACGGTCAGGCTGGCCGTTCCGCCCTGGCTGTTGCCGGTCACCGTGGCGGGCTGGCTGAGCGAAGTAATCTGCAGCAGGTTTCCGGTCGAAAACGTACCGCCGGTGACGTTTACCGCGACGTTCCCGGCCGCGCCGACGGCACCATCCGACCGGACGACCAGATTGCCCGTGGCCCCGCCTTGCTGCCCCGTGCCGATGGTCAGCGTGGCGCCTGCGTCGCCGCTGAAAACCCCGTCACCTTCGACGAAGATGCGTCCCGCCGACGACAGCGGGGGAGGCGACCCCGGAAGCTGTTGCAGCGCCTCGCCGACAAAGGTGCCGCTTGCGCGCGCGACCGTGTTGCTGCGAAACAGCGTGTCGTTGACGACGATATTGGCCGCGGCCGCGTTAACCGGCGCCGGATTCTGTTCGCCGGCCGTGATGTTATAGCCCGCCGACAGGCGTACCGCGCCGTCGGGATCGACCTGCGCCGACAGCGCGTCGTCATAGCCGATCGCGCCGCTGACCAGCATCGTCACCGCGTCATTCTTGGGAATGGCGACCATATAGATGCGGCTCTGGTTGCCGTTGGTGTCGAGATGCGCCGGGCCGGTGGTCGTGCCGGTGTGGGTGATCGCGTTGCCGCCTTCCGCGCCCACGGTCACGTCGATGTCGAAGAGGCCGCCGTTGATGCGGATATTCGCCTGCTCGGCGGCGACATAGGCGGCCGATCCGTCGACGCGGACGGCGCCGGCCTGCACGACGCGCGGCGCGACCAGCGCGACGTAGGAGCTGCCGGGGCTGCCGCCGATATCGGCGTTGATCGCGCCGTTGACGGTGATCGCCGATGTGCTGCCCGACGTGCCATTGAAACGGATCGTGCCGCCGGGGCCGAAAAGTCCGCCGGTGGTGACGATGTCATTCGTTGTGAGCAGCAGGCTGCCGACGTTGATGACACCGCTCGCGCCGATCAGGATGCCGCCGGCATTGTAGAACCAGATATTGCCGCCGCGCGGGCCACTGGTCGATCCCGTGTAGGCGTTGACCGTGCCGTTGAGTGCGATCTGGCGGCTGAGCGATCCCCCGCCGCCGTTCACGAAGCGGTTGAGGACGGTGTAATCGCCGGTGCCGACGAAATTCCAGTTCTCGCCCGCCGGGAGCAGGTCGATCGCGCCGCCCGTTGGCGCGGTGTCGGTCGGCACCCAGTTGATGATGCTCTGCGCCCCGTCGACATTCACCGTCGTCGAGTTGGTCGGGCCATCGTTGCCGATCGAGCCGGTGCCCGAAGCGAAGCTGCCCGTGCCCGCCACCTGCGCCGAGGCCGGGCCGCCATAGGCGAGCGCGGCGATCCCGGCGGCGATCGCGCAACTGGTCAGCAAGTGCTGCTTGCCTCTGCGGACGGGCGATAAGGTGGCGGTGGCACGCATGGCAGTCGTCCTCGAAGCAAAGGTCATGGTCAGCGCGCTCCCACGCCGAATTGGGTGGTCAGCGACACGAGCAGTCGCGGATCGGGTTTTTCGGTGAGGAAACCGCCGCGGTTGAGCGGCACCGCGAGCGTGACGTCGAGCCGGCCAAGGTTGCCATAAGCGACACGCACGCCGCCGCCCGCCGAATAGAGTTTCTGCGGATCGAGTCCGTCGAAGGCGGTATCCTTGTTCCACACCCAGGCGGCGTCGAAAAAGACGAAGGGCTGAAACGCGAAGGCGTTCGTATTGGCGGGAACGAACGAGCCATAGCGCGCTTCGAGCGCCACCGCGACGCCGCTGTCGCCGATCACCGTGCCGGGATCGAAGCCGCGCCCGACGGTGAAATTGCCGCCTGAAAATTCCTCATAGGCAAGCAGCGGATCGTTCGCCCATTGCGCGCGCGGCGCTGCCGACAGGGTAAACAGCTTGGTCGGCCGCCATTCGGCGAGCGCATTGGCGCGCACCAGAAAGGCGTCGGGTTTGCCCTCGATGCGTGTCAGCGGTACCGCGCCGGGCAGGAAACAGGCCGTGCCGCCCGGGCCGCAATCGTCGCTGGCGCCAAGGAAATCCAAACCCTGCCGCGCTTCGAGCGAGGTGGCGAGCGACCAGCGCGGTTCGCCGGGGTTATAGCCGCCGCGACCAGCGATCGAGGCGGGGTCGATCCAGCTGGCGTCAGCGCGCAAGCCCAAGACACGCAGCCGGTCTTTGTTGAGCGGCACCCCGGTCAGGCTGATGTCCTGATCGATGATGTCGAGCCCGCCGCCTACGCTCAAACGCCGCGCCTGCGTCAGGACGAGCGGATAAGAGCCGAACAGGCTGACGATCTGGGTATCCGACTTGATCGGCAAGCCGGTGAGGTCGGGGCGCGTCCAGGCGTAGGTATAGCTGGCGCCGAGGCGCAGCCCTTCGCCGCCGACGCGGAACTCGTGCGATGCCTGCACCACCTTCTGTTCGTCGAGATCGGGGGTCGCGTAGAAGCTGACCGTGGTGAGATCGCCCATACCGGTCAGGCCCGCGAAGCGCGCACGCGCGTTGCCGCCCCAACGGCCGACGTCGCGCGACCCCAGATTCTGCACATTGAAGTCGAAGGTGACGGGCGTGCGGGTGACGGTCACTTCGCCGACGACTTCGCCGGGAACCGTGCCGGGGCGCAGCGTCAGCCGCGCATCCATCCCCGGGATGTCGCGCGCAAGCAGCAGATAACGTTCGGCATCGGCGATATTGAACACCGGCGCATCGTCGAGCCGCGCGAGATAGCGTTGCAGCAGTTTCTCATTGGCGCCCGCGTCGCCGCGCACTTCGATGCGCGCCATTCGCGCCGAAAGAATGTCGAGCCGGACGATGCCGTCGCCGATCGTCTGCGGCGGTACCCGGACCGCGGCGAGATAGCCTTGCGACCGCAGGATCGTCGCGGCGCGGTCGCGAATCTCGCACACCGCGGCAATCGGCAGCTCCTGCCCGACGCGATCGGACCAACTCGGCGCGAGCAGAGTGTTGTCGATGCCTTCGACGCTCGAAAATTCGACCCCGCGCAACGTGAAGCGGATCTGGGCGAATTCGGGACTGGCAAGCGGGCAGGGCGCGCGTTCGATGCCGTCATCGATCGCAACGATCTGTTCACTGGGCCGTGGAGCGGGAGGTGTCGCCGGACGCTGGATTTCCTCGCGCGTCGGGATTTGCGGCGTCGTCTGCGCCAACAGGGTGGCGGGCAGGGCTGCTGCGATCAATCCCGCCGAGCCAGCGAGCGCCCTGCGAATCGCAGCGTATTTCGGCCTCGCGGCCGCATGAAATCCCACATCCCCCGACACGGCCATCACCACCCCTTGCGTTCCGGCGCACCGATCGCGGTGCGCCAATTTCATCGGCCCGCCGGCAGACCCGGCGGAGCCAATTGCGACCCAAGGAAGGTTCCGCCACGCGACAGGCGGTATTTCCCTGGAATAATATCAGACGGATAGGGCGCGTTCAATCGCGGCCCATCCTTTTTGTTCAACCGGCCTCCGCGTCCGACATCGTTTCGACGAGGCGGTTGAGCTGCGGTGTGCAGCCCTTGGCCATCAGCATGTCGACCGACCCCTCGACCGTGTCGGGGGCATTTTCCACGGCGGTGAAGCGCACCGTCACCGGCTGCGCGAGGCCGCCGCCCGAGAGGCGATAGTCGGCGCCATATTGCACCGGCAGAACATCGGTCGGCCATTTGCGGAAATTGGCGCCATCGACGATCGCGACGGTCGTCTTCTTGCCGCCGCTTTCGATCTCGAGCGCGGTGTCGCCCGCCATGTTCGGGCGCCACAGCATCAGCAATGCGGGATCGAGGACGCAAAAGGTTCCGCCCTCGCGATAGTCGAGCAGCCAGAGATTGGGCGCGCGAAGCTCGGCGGGCATGGGATCGTCGGGGCCGCGCGAAAATCCGCCGCGCGACCGCATCGTCGGTCCCTTGGCGAGCATCCGGCTGACATTGCCGCCGAGCGACTGGCTCGCCTGCACCGTGCCGGTGGCGGCAAAGGTGCCGGGGCCGGAAAGCGTGCGCGTCTTTCCCGACTGCATCAGCACGACCCTGTCGCCGGCGACGAGGGTCAGCTTGTCGGCCGGCTTGAGCCGCGCCCCGGTCGGATATTTGGCCGCCGATGGGCCGGTCGAGCGGACGACCATCGATTGTGCGGCGGCGGCGGTGACCATGGTCACGGCGGCGACGGCGGCGGCGGCGGTCAGGCCGAAGCGGCGCATCCGGAAGTCAGGAAAGGACATAGCTTTCTCCCTTTTGAGTCTCGTTCAGGCGTTCGATCAGGAACAGGATGGATGCGTCCTGGGCGAATTCCGCGGCCAATGCTGTGGCGGCGGTCACATGGGTGTTTTTATCGCCCGCCGCGTGTGCGGCGACAAGCGCGGCGATGCGGGCGCGCCGTTCCGGGACAAGATCGGGGCGCGGCGAGAAGACGTCGACCGGCTGCGCGCGTCCGCGCAGCGTGACGCGGCCCATGGGGACGAGGTCGTCTCGGCCCGAGCGTGCGGCCGCTTCGGCCGAGATCAGCACGCCGGTCTTCAGGCTCTTGTTTGCCGCCTCGAGCCGCGAGGCGGTGTTCATGCTGTCGCCGAGCGCGGTATATTGAATGCGCCCCTCGCCGCCGAAATTGCCGACGATGGCGTCGCCGACGTGCAGACCGACGCGCGTCATGCCGATCGGCGGCACGTCTTCGGCCGCCAGGTCGGTGCGGAATTTCTCGCCCGCTTCGTACATTGCGAGTGCCGCGGCGGCCGCCCGCTCGCCGTCGTCGGGGCGGCTGAGCGGCGCGCCCCAGAAAGCGACGACGGCGTCGCCGACGAACTTGTCGATCGTCCCGCCGTGGTCGAGCACGATGTCCGAAAGGCGGTCGAGATATTCGTTGAGCAAGCGCGCGACGGTCTCCGGCGTCACGGCATGGCTGAGCTTGGTAAAGCCTTCGAGGTCGGTGAAGACGCAAAAGATGTTGCGCCGCTCGCCGTGCAGCGAAAGCTGGTCGGGATCGCGGAGGATCTGCGCCGCGACGTCGGCGGGTAGATATTTGCCGAGCGCCGATTGGGCGAAGGCGCGCTGGCGCGATCCGATCGTGCGCGCCGCCGTGCCCACCGCGGCATAGCCGAACAGCCAGCCGACCGCCCAGCCGAAGGTCGGCAGCGTCGTCGTGTCGATGCCGCGCCCGTGCAGCCAGAAGGGGAAGGCGACGAAGAAGGCCATCTGTCCGAGGAAGGCGAGCGCGACCCAGCGCGCGCGAAGGTCGATCAAGCTGGTGAGCCCGCCCGCGAGGACGATCAGGACCGCCAGCGCCCAGAGCGCCGGCCCCGGGATCGGGCGCGGCCAGGCGTGGTCGAGCTGCTGCGCCAGCATATGGGCATGCACCTCGAGACCGATCATCGTTTCATGCTGGCCGGTGATCGCGTCGGGAAAGCGGCTCAAGGGCGTGTTGAACTGGTCATTGTCGATGATGTCGCCGCCGATCAGAACATAGCGGCCCTTCACAAGCTCCGCGAAACCGGCGCGCATGTCGGCATCCATCGGCATTGCGAAGGTGTCGATGGGGATGTTGGCGAAGACCGGTTCCTCCTGACCCGCGGCGGCGCGTGCCGGGACGAGGAAGCGGATGGCACCCTGAAAATCGGCGTAGGCCGGATCGACCGGAGCGAGCGCGTTCGCCATCAACGGCGGTAGATTCGCTGGCCGGTGAGGCCATTTGCGGATCACGTCGTCTTCATCGGTGCGAAACAAGACGCTCGTCGGCCCGGTCTTCGCGGTCGTGACGTCGGCGATGAAGGCTTCCAGGAACTTCTGCTGCTCGTAAAAGATGGTGTTCGGATTGCTTGCCTGTTCGGCATATGCGAGCCATGTCGGCGTCCGCATCGCGCTGAGCTGCGCCTTCAGCGCATCGTCGTCGGGGCGCGGCGAATCAAACGCGATATCGATGCCGATCGCCTTCGCGCCCATCTGGTCGAGATTACCGAGCGCGTTCGCGAGCAGGGTCCGGTCGAGCGGCGAGCGGATGCCGGTGTTGAACAGCGTTTCGTCATTATAGGTGACGAGAGTGATACGGCGGTCCTGTTCGACCTTGGGCGCCATCAGCGTCGCGCGCGCGTCGTAGAGCGCGCGCTCGGCGGCGTTGATCAGCGGCATCTGCCAGCTGAAGCGCGCGATCAGGATCGCGGCGAGCAGGAAGACGATCGTCGCCGCCATGCGCGACGGGCCGAGCTGCATGACCAGCCGGCGTACGCGCTTGCCAAGCGGCACCGCGGTGCGCTGACCGTCCTGCGCGGGCGGGGGCTCGGCGGGGATGATGGTTTCGGGCGCGTTCATCGGATCAGCGGGCGGCGCGGGCGGCAGCCTCTCCCTTTCGCGCGGTGGTCGCGCCGCCCTGGAGCAGCGCCTGGCCGCCGTCGCCGATGATCGCAAAGCCCGCCCAATAATAGGGGTGCGAGGTCTGCTGGTCGTTCATCAGCCGCATTTGCGTCGACCATAGCGCATCGGCGACGCTCGTCCCCTCGTCGGCGGCGAACAGGCCGCCGATCAGCCGCTTGGTCGCGTCGAAATCGTCGGGTGCGGGCCAGTGGCTCGCGATCACCGAGCGGCCCCCGGCGCCGATGAAACTGCGCACGAGCCCGTCGAGCGCGCTGCCGCCACCCGAAAGTCCCGCCTCGCGCGTCGCTGCGACGCTCGCCGCGCCGGCGGTATCGCAGGCCGACAGGATGACGAGGTCGGCGTCGATCCGGAGGTCGAAGATTTCCTGAAAAGTAAGGAGTCCGTCCGAACCCGCGCCGCCGAACGAGGTGACGAGCGCCGGGCGCGCGGGGCAGGCGGGGCTCGGCGCGGTGACGAGGCCGTGCGTCGCGAAATGGATGATGCGATAGTCGTCGAGGTCGGCGCGGTTCTTGACCGCCGTGTCGGTGAATGCGCCGCCGGTGAGCAAGGCTCCCGCGGCGCCGCCCATCGCGTCGCGGGCGGTGACCAGCTCGTCGGCCGAGATCGGACGGCCCCATTGCGCGACGTCCCACAGGCAGTCGCCATCGACGCTGCCGCCCGCCGCCCCGCGGGTGCCGGTGGACGGCAAGCGGCCTTCGACCGGCAGATTCTCGCCGAGCCCGAAATATTGATGGCTCGCCTTCGACGGCGGCGCCTGCCGCGCGTTGCGGAAGCCGAGCGTCGATACCGCGGTGCTCGGGCGCGTCGTGCGGCCGAGCCATGCGATCTGACGCATGTCGAACGGATCGGCGTCGGGGTCGAGCAGCCGCCGTTCATAATCGGCGAGCCCGGTGTCGGCGGTGATCAGCAGATTGATCGGCAGCCGCAGCATCGCGCCGTCGGGTTCGAAGATCAGGTGCGGCACCGCGGGGAGCTTCGCGGCGACGGGGCCGAAGAGCTGGCCGTATAATTTGTACGAGGTCGCGGCATCGAAAGGATAGGTGAGGCGGCGGCCATTTTCGACGATCGAGATCGTCGAGCGCAGCGTATCGACCGCCCGGTCGAGGTCCGACGCGTCGATGTCCGATTTCCAGAGTTGCGCGCCGTCCGGTTCGATCAGCATCGCATAGACGCCTTCGCCGACGACGAGCATCTTCAGATAGGCTTCGCCGGGCCGCAGCACCTGCTGCAATTCGGCAAGGTCGAGCTTGCCCGACGCGACGACGCGATATTGCGGAAAGGCCGCTAGCTGGACGATGGTTTCGGACTGCTGAAACGCCAGATTGTCGAGCTGCGTCCGGACGTCGGCGCGCAGCGCACCCACTTCGGGCGATTCGGGGAGCTGCGCGAGGCGCGCGTCCTCGATCCGCGCGCGTTCGATGTCGCGGTTCAGCGTCGTCGCCTGGCGGAAGAGCCGCGCGCCGTCGTCGCTGCCGCTCGACAATTCGCGCGCCAGCACCGCCTGCGTATCGGCGACGCCGGGGCGGATCTGAAGCTGGCTGGCGACGAAGAACTCGCCGACCGCTGCGGGATCCGTCGCCGCGCGGTTCGCCAGCAGTCGGTAATAGGGCGCCATGACATTCGCCATGCCCGCGGTCGAACGCTGCGAGTTTGCGAGTGCGGTGACGACCTCGCGATAGATGCCGATCGCCTTGTCGTCCTGCGCGTGGCGGGTGAGGAAGGCGGCATAGCGCGCGCGCGCCGAAGCGAGCGCGGTGGTTTCGGGATATTCGGCCGCGAGCAGATCGACCGATTGGGTGAAACGCGCGTCGGCGCTGCCGATGTCGCCGGTCGCCTCTTCGGCCAATGCGAGCTCGCCAAGCATTTGCGAACGCAGCCGGATGATCGAGGTCACGCGACCCTGACGCACGGCAAGTGCGTCGCCGAGTCCCTTGAGCTGCGCGGTTTTTGCCGCCTCGGCATTGCCGCGCAGCCGTTCGACGGTGCCGAGCAGATGGACCGCCTGCGCGTCGATGATCTGCGCGCGCTCGGTCGGGGTCAGCCGCTCGCGATCGTTCGCCTGGCGGATGACGCGGGCATTGTCGCCGCTGTTGACGCCGGCGACGATTTCGGGGGTCAGCGTCACCGCATCGCCCGCGACCGTCACGCCGGTGGCCAGCGGCGCGATCGGCGCCTGGAGTAGCGCCGCCGCGCGGTCGTAATCGCGCTGGTTGAGCGCGTTGATCGCGCGGAAATTGCGGCGGAGACGCAGCTGGACAGGGTCGCCGGTCGGGATCGCCTCGACTTCGGCGAACAGGCGTTCGGCTTCGGCGAACTCGCCTAGGTTCGAGCGTTGCAGCGCGCGGTTCAGCGTAAATTCGGTGGGATCGATTCCCGCCGCGCCCTGTCCATCGAGCGCGCGGCGCGACAACGCCTCGAAAAATTCGGCGGCCTCGGCATAATCGCCGCTATGGTTGCGGCGATATCCCTCGGCCAGCGCCTTGTCGAGGTCGATCGCTCCCGCGAGCGTGCGCGCGAAACCGTCATTGTCGCCGACCGAGATCGTCGCGACCTTGATCACCCCGGGCGCGATCCGGCGCTGGCGCACCGATTCGAGCGCGATCCTGAGCGCATCATCATAGGCGGCGAAGCCTTCGACGCTATAGCTCGTGTCGCCGTCGGTCTCTATCCGCGTTGTCCACGCGACATCGCTGCTCCCCACCGTGCAGGTGCCGTCGGCGGCGCAGGTGATCGTGCCCGCCCGGGCGCGTTCGATCCGCGCGCGCGCCGTATCGGCGTCGGCGCGCAGCATGCGCACGGTGCCGACGGGTTGGCTGGCATCGCGGCAGATGATCGTCCAGGCACGGTCGAACATGCCCTCGATGACGCGGTCATTGACGGTGGCCTGCACCTCGCACAGCGAACCGCCCTGCTCGCCGATCGCGAAACTGTCGCGAAGCGTCGGGTCGCCTCCCTGCGCCAGCGCGGTTCCCGGCGCGGCCAAAGCCAGCGCGGCCAGAACCGGCGCCAAATGCGGACGTCGAACGGTCATCACCCAATCCCCCAAACACAAGCGCGAAGGCGCCGTACCGACGCCATGTCGGCAAGGCGCAGTCTTCATTGCTGCGGTACGACCCATTCCCTTGACGACAAACCCTAAACCCTTCGTAAGCGAAAGGGAAGTGATCTGCCGCACAGGCGGCTTGCGCCGCCGGGGTCGCCGACCTATCTGCAAGGAAGATTCATTCGCACGAGGACAAGATGAGCGCATTCGACGATCGGGAACGGGCTTTCGAAACGAAATTCGCACGCGACCAGGAGGTGCAGTTCCGGATCACCGCGCGCCGCAACCGGCTGCTCGGCGAATGGGCTGCCGAACGCATGGGGCTGACCCCCGAGGAAACCGACGCCTACGCCAAGGCGGTTGTCCAGGCGGACTTCGAGGAAGCGGGCGACGAGGACGTTATCCGCAAGCTCGCGGGCGACCTGACCGCGGCGAGCGTCGAAATCAGCGACGCCGAAATCCGCGCCGCGCTGAACGACAAGACCGCCGAAGCGCGCCGCCAGTTCATCGACAGCCAGAACTGAGGCGATCGTCATGGGCATGCGCGAGGATGACCTGCGGGCGATGATCGTCGCGGCCTTTCCCGATGCGGAAGTGACGATCACCGACCTCGCCGGCGACAATGACCATTATGCGGCGCACGTCGTCAGCGCCTCCTTTCATGGAATGAGCCGCGTCGCGCAGCACAAGGCGGTCTATGCGGCGCTCGGCGGACGCATGGGCGGCGAACTTCATGCCTTGCAATTGACGACCGCGATCCCCTCATAGGGGGCAGATGACTTGCGGGCGCGATGGCGCGCCTGACCGGAGACCGACAATGACCGACCCCACCACCCACGACCGCATTACGAAGCTGGTCGCTGACAACCCCGTGCTGCTCTTCATGAAGGGCACGCCGCTCTTTCCCCAGTGCGGCTTTTCCTCGCGCGCGATCGCGATGCTCGACCGGCTGGGTATCGCATATGAAACCGTCGACGTGCTGCAGGACATGGAAGTCCGCCAGGGCATCAAGGAATTTTCGGATTGGCCGACGATCCCCCAGCTCTATGTGAAGGGCGAATTCGTCGGCGGCAGCGACATCATGATGGAAATGTGGGAAGCGGGCGAACTGCACACGCTGATGGACGGGATTCCCACGCGCGCCGAATAACGGGGCGTTCCTGGAAAACAAAAGCCCGCCGGAGCTTCGGTTCCGGCGGGCTTTTTTGTCAGCTTTGGGGTGGGGAACGGATGTTCCCCACTTTCGCCATCCCGGATCAAGTCCGGGATGGCGACAAGGGACGTCCGCAACCGGCCGTTCAGGCCGCCTCGGCATCCTCATAGGCTTGCGCCTCGGCGGCGATCAATATGTCGGCGAGCATCCAATAAGCCTCGCCCCATGCCGCGAGCACCTCGTCGGTCACGACCTCTTCGCCCAGCACGTCGCGGATCGCGGGGAGCAGGGCGTTGGCGACATGCGGATAATGTTCGGGTCGGACGCCGGTTTCGATATGGCGGGCGACCATGCGCGATACCGCCGGGCCGAGGTTCTGCAGCTTGTCGATATTTTTCGCATAGGCGAGGATCGCCGCGGCGAGCCGCTTGGGCTGTTCGCCGCTCGTCTGCGCGGCGCGGTCGAACATCGCTTCGATCTCCTCATTCTCGAAAAGTCGGGCGTACATCGCGGTGGTGATCGCAAGGCCATGTTTTTCGAGTGCGGGGGCGGTCGATTTGACGATCGCCATGGCGTGGGCGGACGCGGTGCGCATAGGATTTTCCTTTTAGTTGGAGAGGGGAGAAGGGCTTCAGGCTACCCCGCGACCGGGGTCGTCGAGGCGGAAGAAGAGCGCAAGCTGGAGGCTTTCGGCGATGCGTGCGGCCTTGGCTTGCAGGGCGGCTGCGGCGGCGGGCGGCATCAGCTCGTCGGTCGTCGCGGTCCAGATCGCGAGCCAGCGGTCGAACATCGCCGGCGTGATATGCGCCTTGTGCTTCAGATGCTCGGCGACCGGGCTGCCCTTGTAGCGGCCGGTGGTCAGCATCACCGACGACCAGAAGGCGACGAGTTTTTCGAGGTGCGCGGGCCAGTCTTCGACCGCTTCGTTGAACAGCGGGCCGATCTCGGCGTCGGTGCGCACCCGGTCGTAAAAGGCCGGAATCAGGCGCGCGAGCGCGGCTTCGTCGATCTGATCGTCGTGGTTCACGACTCGCTCCAATCATGTATTTGATGCGCATGTATGATCGAAATTTGAAACATGCAACGAAAATACATATTATGCGAGCGAAGCCGATTTGAAGGATTGCGATGCGCCTCACGCGCTACACCGATTATGCGATGCGCGTGCTCCTCTATGTGGGGGCGCAGGACCAGGCGCGGCTGAGCCCGATCTCGGAAATCGCGCGCGCCTATGGCATTTCGCAGAACCATCTGATGAAGGTGGTCAACGATCTGGTGAACGCGGGCTATCTCGAAAGCGTGCGCGGGCGTTTCGGGGGTATCCGGCTTGCCAGACCCGCGGCCGAGATCAATGTCGGGGCCGTCGTGCGCCATACCGAGGAGGGTTTCGACCTCGTCGATTGCAGCAGTTGTATCATCGCTCCCGCATGCGGACTGACGGGCGCGCTCGCCGAGGCGCTCGCGGCGTTCATGACGGTGCTCGACGGCTACAGTCTCGCCGACCTGCTCGCGAAGCGCGCGAATCTGGCCGCGCTGTTCGGTGTTCCGGACGTTTCGAAGGGCTGAAAAAGCGTCCGGGGGGCGGGGCCTTTCGGCCGCTCCGCCCCCCGTCTGCATCGGGGGTAAGTGGGGTTTTCCCGGGTGGGGGCAGGGGGCATCAGGGACCAGACCGATGCCCCCCACCGCTCCTTTGAGCGGAACACTCGGGAACAAATGATAATATACAAGTGCCGTGCCAGTTTCCGGTCCTCGCGGATTCCGGCGCAAGACGCTGGTTAGCGATTTCTTACCCGCTGCCGGGTGTGTCAAAAATTCCGACACAACGCCTTACAGCTTCGTTCAGCAAGCGTTCAGCCCTTTGACTACATTTGTAGTCGCATCAGATCGACGGGTGCCAATGGGAGGGGTCCGCATGGCAGAACGAGCAAGCGAGTCGGAGATGCAGGTGCTGTCGGCGCTGTGGGACAAAGCCCCGCAGACCGCCGCCGACCTGACCCGGCGCATCGGCACGATCAACGGCTGGACGCAGGCGACGGTGAAGACCCTGCTCGCGCGTCTCGTCCAGAAGGGCGCGGTGACGGCCGAGGCCGACGGCCGGCGCTATCTCTATAGTCCCGCGATCGAACGCGCCGACGCCGTGGGCGAGGAATCGCAGCGTTTCGTCGACCGCCTGTTCGGCGGCCGCGTCAGCCCGCTGATCGCGCATCTCGCCGACCGGGAGGCGCTCTCCGATACCGACATCGCCGAGATCGAGGCGCTTTTGAAGAAGCTCAAGTCGTGAGCGCCGCGGTGCTGCTGGGCGCGTGGGCCGACACGCTGATCACCACGGCGGTCCTCGTCCTTTTGATCCTGATCGTCCGCAAACCCTTTGCGCGTCATTTCGGTCCGCGGCTGACCTATGCGTTGTGGGCGGTGCCCGCGCTGCGGCTGGTGCTGCCGCCGCTGCCTTTCGCCGACCCGGTGATCGTGATGTCCGCGCCCGTGGCTGAGGCGGTAGAGATGGCGCCGGTCGGCTTGCCGGTCGCGGCGCCCGGAGCGGGCGCCGAGCCCTTCTGGTCGCTCGCCGAACTGACCCCGCTCCTCTTCGCCATTTGGGCGGCCGGAGTGGCCGCCGTGCTGGCCGCGGCGATGGTGTCGCACCGCCGATTTCGGCGCGAGGTTCTGAACGATGCCGTCGAACTGGAGCCCATCGGGACCATCCGGCTGGTGATGTCCGATGCGGTCGACGGCCCGGTCGCCTTCGGGCTGTGGCAGCGTTATGTCGCAGTGCCGCACGATTTCTTCGCGCGCTATGTCGCCGAGGAGCGCGCGCTGGCGATCGATCACGAGCTGTCGCACCATCGCCACGGCGATCTGTGGGCAAACAGCGCGGCGCTCGTGCTGCTCGCGACCCAATGGTTCAACCCCTTCGCCTGGCGCGCGATCCGCGCCTTTCGCTTCGACCAGGAGGCCGCGTGCGACGCGCGCGTCCTGAGCATGGTCGATCGGGAGGAGGCCGATCGGGAGGGCCGCGACCGGACGGCGAGCTATGCGACCGCGATCGTCAAGGCGGCGGTCGGCCCGCGCCTGTCGCTCGCCGCACCGATGGCGGTGCATGACAATCTGCAGGAGAGGCTGACGATGTTGACGCGGCAGGATATTTCAAAAAAACGCGGCCTTGTCGGCCGGCTGCTCGTCGGCGGCGCGACGCTGGCGGTGCTCGCGACGACCGCGACGCTCGTTCCGGCGGGCATCGTCGTGGCAAAGGCGCAAACGGCCGATGTCCCGGCGCCGCCCGCGCCGCCCGAAGCGCCGCTGCCGCCCGAAGCCCTCGAGGCCCCGGGGGTCATGGTCTTCACCGAGCATCGCGACGATGTCACGACCGACGAGAGCGGCAAAAAACGCGAAGTGCATCGCATCGTGATCCGCGAGGATGGCGCAAAGGGACGCGCGGCGACATCCGCGCGCATCGACGGCAAGGACGAGGCGCGCCGCATCGAAGTCCGTACTCCCGGCAGCCTGTCGCGCGACGATGTTCTCGCGACGCTCAAGGAACAGGGCATTTCCGGCAAGCGCGCCGAGGCGATCGCCGACAGGCTGGAGGCGAAGCGCAAGGAGCGGATCCGCACCGTCATGGCGCCGATGCCCCCGATGCCGCCCCTGCCTCCGATGCCGCGCGTCGCTTGGTCGATGGACGGCAAGTCGATGATCATGGGCAAATGCGGCGACGGCACGAAGGCAGCGCCGCTCGTCAAGCAGGAAGAGACGGAGGGCAACAAGCACAGCAGCGTCCATATGTTCTCCTGCGGCGACACGGCGGAGAGTCGGGCAGCACGGCTGTCGGCGCTCAAGAAGGCGCGCGATAGCTTCGCCCAAGCCAAATGGGCACACACCATGTCGGAGGAGATGCGCGCCAAGGTCGCCGCCGACCTCGACAAGGCGATGGCCGATATGGAGAAATCGGGCCACTGAACCCGGCCAGCTTCGACGCCGGCCCTTGCTCCCCGGTGGGGCCGGCGGCAGGGGCGGGGAAGGGAGCGGCCCATGTCGCTCCCTTTTTCACGTCCCGTTTTTTGGCCTTCATCCCTTTTCCTTCGCGGTCGGCGATGCCACATGGGCGGCATGAGCGACGAAAAGCCATGGCCCGACAGCATCCGCGCCGGCGAGTGCGAACAGCATGAGCCGCTGGTGCGCCGCGTGCTCGCGCCGAACCCATCACCCTATACCTTCACCGGGACCCAGACTTGGATTGTCGGGGCGGGCCGCGATGTCGCGGTGATCGATCCGGGGCCGACCGGATCGGGGCTGAGTATCGGCGATCCCGCCGACATCAACGGCGCGGGGCATGTCGATGCGATCCTGCGCGCGGTCGAGGGCCAGCGCGTCGCGGCGATCCTGTGCACCCATACCCACCGCGATCATTCGCCCGCCGCCGCGCCGCTCAAGCAGGCGACCGGCGCGCCGATCGTCGGCTGCGCGCCGCTGGCGCTCAACGACGACGGCCCGCGCGCCGATTCGGCCTTCGACGCCGATTATGCGCCCGACCGCATCCTGACCGACGGCGAGCGGATTTCGGGCGACGGCTGGACGATCGAGGCGGTCGCGACGCCGGGGCATACGTCGAACCATCTTTGCTTCGCGCTGGTCGAAACGGACGCGCTGTTCACCGGCGATCATGTGATGGCCTGGTCGACCAGCGTCGTCAGCCCGCCCGACGGCGACATGGCGGCCTATATGGCGAGCCTGTCGAAACTCTATGATCGCGGCGACCGCGTCTATTACCCCGCGCACGGGCCGGCGGTCACCAAGCCGCGGCAGCTGGTGCGCGGGATGCTCGGCCATCGCAAACAGCGCGAACGGCAGATATTGCGGGAACTCGAAAAGGGCACAAGCGTCATCCCCGAGATGGTGAAGCATATGTACAAGGGGCTCGACCCGCGGCTCACGGGGGCGGCCGGCCGATCGGTGCTCGCGCATCTGATCGATCTGGAAACTCGCGGCCGCGTCGCGCGCGATTCCGAAAGCTGGAGCCTGGTGGCGTGAGCAAAGGCGTGTTCCGCGCGGTCCTGATAGCGCTCCTCGCGCTGGCGCTGTTCTTCGGCTGGCGTGCGTGGCAGGACTGGCAGCGCGGCTATGACCCCGAAACCGTCGTCGCCGCGAGCTTGCAGGGATTGCAGGAACAGAATGTTCTCGTGCCCTTCACCGCGCGCTATGTCGCGGTGGTGACCTCGACGCAGAGCCGGCTCGGGCTGAGCGCGAAGAAGACGCTGATCATGCCGGGCACCGTCCGTTACGAGCTCGACCTCGGTAAGCTGAAACAGTCGGACCTCGACTGGGACGCGGCGACCAATGCGCTGACCGTCACGCTGCCGCCGCTGCGGCTCGCGGGCCCCGAGATCGATATCGATGCGATCAGCGAGTATCGCGACGGCGAAATCCTGCTGACGCTGACCGACGCCGAACAGACGCTCGACGCCGCCAATCGCAAGCGCGCGCAGGAAGAGTTGATCAAGCAGGCCAAGGGCACGACGCCGATGCGCCTCGCGCAGGGCGCCGCGCGCACCGCGATCGAGCAGAGCTTTGCGATGCCGCTGAAGGCCGCGGGCATCGACGCGAAGGTGACCGCGCGCTTCGCCAACGCATCGGCTGGGTAAAAACCGGGCTTTCCGCGCTTTTTCGGCCACGCTATTCTCCCACCGGGTCGGGTAGGGGAAACGGGCATGGCTACAACGGCAGGCGGCGCCGCGCGCGTCGAGCTTTTCTGGCATCGCATGGCGATCGGCCTCGCGATCTTCATCGTCTTTGGTTTCCTGCAATTCGCGCTGCGCGGCTTCGTTGATCCAGTCGCGGCGCCCTTTTGGGTGCATGTCCACGGGGTGGCGATGCTGGCGTGGCTGGCGTTGCTGATCGCGCAGCCGACGTTCGTTTCGCGCGATAATTTGGCGCGGCACCGTCAGCTGGGCCGGATCGGCGGGCTGCTCGCGATCTTTATCACCGGCCTCGGCATCTTCACCGGCGTGGCGTCACTCGTCCTGAACCGCTTCCCGCCTTTTTTCACGCCGCCCTATTTTCTCGCGCTGACGGTAATCGAATCGCTGGCCTTTGGCGCGATGGTCGCCTGGGCGCTCCGGCGGCGGCGTTCGACCGACTGGCACCGGCGGCTGATGATCGGGGCGACGATCGTGATCCTCGAGCCGGCGCTGGGTCGGCTGCTCCCGATGCCGCTGATGATCGGTTGGGCCGACATCCCGGTCGGGCTGATCCAGCTCGCGGTCGTCGGGATCATCGCGCTTTACGACCGCCGCACGCTTGGCCGGGTGCATCCCGCGACGAAAGCGGTCGCGGCGGTTGTCATCGCGGTGCGGCTCACCATCTATCTTTTGTCGATGACGCCCCCCGTCATCGCGCTCGCGGAGCGGCTGGCCGGCGGTTGACCGCGTTGCCCTGTCGCGGGGCAGCGTGTAGGGGGACGCCAAGGCTAAGCCATATAAGGAAATGCCATGACTGCTCCCATCCGCGAGAATCTCTCGGGCCTCGACCTGCGCGCCGAAATCGAACGCCTCCGCAAGGAACGCAACGCCGTCATCCTCGCGCATTATTACCAGAAGCCCGAAATCCAGGATCTCGCCGATTTCGTCGGCGACTCGCTCGAGCTGTCGCGCAAGGCGGCGGATACCGACGCCGACGTGATCGCCTTTTGCGGCGTCAAGTTCATGGCCGAGACTGCGAAGATTCTCAGCCCCGAAAAGACGGTAATCCTGCCCGATATGGACGCCGGTTGCAGCCTCGAGGACAGCTGCCCGCCCGAGCAATTCAAACGCTTCCGCGAAGCGCACCCCGATCACATCGCGCTGACCTACATCAATTGTTCGGCGGCGGTGAAGGCATTGAGCGACATCATCGTTACCTCGTCGAGCGCCGAGACGATCATCAGCCAGATTCCGGAAAGCCAGAAGATCATCTTCGGTCCCGACCGCCACCTCGGCGGCTATCTCAACCGCAAGTTCGGGCGCGAGATGCTGCTGTGGCCGGGGGTGTGCATCGTCCACGAGGCTTTCAGCGAGACCGAGCTTCTGAAGCTGAAGGCGCAGCACCCGGGCGCGCCGGTCGCGGCGCACCCCGAATGCCCGCCGCACATCGTCGATCACGCCGATTATGTCGGATCGACGAGCGGCATATTACAGTTCGCGAAGAGCTTTCCCGGCGATACGCTGATCGTCGCGACCGAGCCGCACATCATCCACCAGATGGAACTCGCGCTGCCCGAGAAGAATTTCATCGGCGCGCCGGGCGCCGACGGCAACTGCAACTGCAACATCTGCCCCTATATGGCGCTCAACACGATGGAGAAGCTCTACCTCGCGCTGCGCGACCTCGAACCGCGGATCGAGATGGACGAGGATCTTCGCCTCGCCGCGAGGAAGAGCCTCGACCGGATGCTCGAAATGGCATCGGGGACGGTAGGCAAGGGCGATCTGGGCCGGGCGTGATGGCCGGCGCGGAGGATACCGCGCGGATCATCGAGTGGATCAAGGCCGATTCGGCCAGGTGGGAATTGCTGGACCATGTTCGCGAACTGGCGTTGCCCGATTGCTGGGTGGCGGCGGGTTTTGTGCGCAACATGGTCTGGAGCATGTTTCACGGTAGACGAGCGGGCATATCGGGGGACGTCGATGTGATCTGGTTCGATCGGAGCGATGCGACAGAGGCGCGCGACCGGGCGCTGGAGGCACGTTTGCGGCGGTCGGCGCCCGGCGTCGACTGGTCGGTCAAAAATCAGGCGCGCATGAACCGGCGCAATGGGGACGCTCCCTACGCTTCTGCCGAGGATGCCATGCGCTTTTGGCCCGAAACGGCGACAGCTATTGGTGTACGGCGGACCGTCGATGACGAGTGCGAACTGATTGCGCCCTTTGGGCTCGAGGACTTGACGGCGTTGACGCTTCGGCCCGCTGGTGCATTTGCCGACCGAAAACGCACGATCTTTGATGACCGGATAAGAGAAAAGCGGTGGCTCCGGAATTTCCCCAGGCTGCGCGTTGCGGATCAGCCATTCATCCAGCCACCGCCCAGAATATAATCTCCAAAACCGGCTCGACCATAAGCTGCGCATCACCGTCCCGTGCAGTGGGTGCGCCAAGCGAGTCGCGAAGCCGATTCGCCAAGCGCAATCGCGCCAACCGAATCCGAAAATGCTGCACGGCTGTTACAAAAATGCTGCAGCGAATCCGCTTGTTGCTAATACCGGACTTATCCACAAGCACGCGCCGTTCCCGGCGCCTTTTCGTGCATTTTTTGTTGGCGCCCCGAACGCTTCATGTCAGCTTCAAATCATCGGACGACAGAGACGTCGGACCACCGGGACATCAAGGGTAGTTGCAAGACTAGCCGGAAGAGAACGGAGCGGACCAGCGAGGAAATCGACCGGTAGCCTGATCACGGAACGTAGCGATTCCCACGAGTTGATACGAACCCGATCGGGTACAGGAAATGCAGTCCATCGCTTGGACAGCGACCGCTTCGGCGGACGCAAGAAGAGATGATGAAGGGCTTTCCAGGTGCGGCCGGCCCCCGAAAGGGGGCCGACCAAACCGTCGCCGGATTGCTCCGGCGGGCGCCGCGACGCATCGTTTTGCGGGCCGCTGATCGCAAGAGAGGCGGACCGGGATGAAGCGAAACGGAGCCGGCAGGGCAAAACCGGATAGTGGGGGTTGGCAGCGATGCCGGCCCCCATTTCGCATGCCCGGCCAGGCCGCCCCACAGTGGCGCGGCGGCGGCGGATTTCTTTGGTGCGTCCTGCGCCTCTTGCTCTCTCTGGAGCCCCTGTTCCCCGCCTCGATTATTTTCGCGACTGTGGCTTTCGTCACACCAGCGTCAAACTGCGCTGCTTAATGCCCTGTTGCGACCCGGAGACGTTCCCGATCAGGAACCGATCCCCCTTTTCCCGGCCGCGCCCGGACGGGCCGGCCGGGAACCTTTCGATCCCCGACCGCATTATCCCGATATCGCTGAAGCGATGTCCGGGCGCGACCGGACGTTCCGATAATCGCCGGCCGCCGGCGCGTGCCCGGCCGGTTCAGGGAAGGGAAAATCATGGGTTTGATCATCACATTGATCGTCGGCGGCATCATCGGCTGGCTGGCGAGCATCGTCATGCGCACCGACGCGCAGCAGGGCATCATCCTGAACGTCGTCGTCGGCATCGTCGGCGCGTTTCTGGGCAATTTCCTCGGCAGCTTTTTCGGCATGGGCGCGAGCCTCGACACCTTCAGCCCGATCGGGCTGCTTTGGGCCTTCATCGGCGCGGTTGTGCTCCTCGGGATCATCAACCTGATCCGGCGTGGCAGCGTCCGCTGATCCGGCATGGTGGCGGAGGCTGCATTCCTCCGCCGCCATTCCGCTAGGCGATTTCAGATATTTGCGTTACCAATATCATGCCTGCAGGGTCAGGCGCCAACAACGATCGTAGGGGTGATCTTATGACTTGGATTATCGCAATCATCATGGGCGGCATCATCGGCTGGCTGGCCAGCATCGTGATGCGCACCGACGCCCAACAGGGCATCTTCCTCAACATCATCGTCGGTTGCATCGGGTCGATCCTCGGCCGTTTCCTGTTCGGCAGCTTCCTCGGCGGCGGCCACCTGCGCGGCGACGCCTTCGATCCGATGACCTTGCTCACCGCCTTTCTAGGCGCCGTGATCCTGCTCGGGATCGTCAACCTCGTGCGCCGCGGCCGCGTCCGCTGACAGCCGAACGGCCATAGCCGGTCCGGCAGACCGGCACGAAGAAGAGGGCGGCCGCCGCGAGGCGGGCCGCCCTTTTTCATGCTCGCAACCACTGGAATTCGCGTGACAATACGTCTATGGCGCGCGCTTCGGGGCGCAGGGGGGGGACGGCGAAGTTTCGCCTCTTGCCAGTGGTGATTTAATTAGGTAATACACCTCGCAGAGGATTGATCCTGTTGTGCGGGATCGAAGGGGGTGGGCGCGCTCGCGCCTTCCGCATCATGATGCCGCGCAAGGCAGGGAGGGTTTTCGGCGTGAACTACGAGCGGAAAGTGGATTCGATGGACAGCCTGGCGGGCACGCAAAGCTTTTATGAAGACGCCGACGATAGCCGGCGCAAGCGGACGCGGCTGATCGTCGCGCTGGTGCTGATCGCGCTCGCGCTGGCTGCGGCCTATTATGCCTTTTCCGCCGGAAAGGGCGGCGCGGCGGGCGCCGATGGGGCCGCGGCGGGTGCCGCTGGCGGCGCCGCCGTGCCCAGCATCACCGTCGTCACCCCCGGCCGTCAGTCGGTCCAGTCGACGATTTCAACCAACGGGACGATCGCAGCGCGGCGCGAAATGCCCGTCGGGGTCGCCGGCGAAGGCGGCCGCGTCGAGCGCGTGCTCGTCGAACCCGGCCAATGGGTCGGCGCCGGACAGCCGCTCGCCGTCATCGATCGTTCGGTTCAGACGCAGCAGGCCGCCGGCCTTGCGGCGTCGATCCGCGTGGCGCAGGCCGACGCGAATCTCGCGCAGGCCGAACTCGAACGCGCCGAGGCGCTGGTATCGCGCGGCTTCATTTCGAAAGCCGACATGGATCGCAAGCGGGCAACGCGCGACGCCGCCAACGCGCGCGTGCGCGTCGCGCAAGCGCAATATGCCGAGGCGACCGCGCGCAACGACCGCCTCAACATCGTCGCGCCGGCCGCGGGACTGGTGCTGACCCGCGACGTCGAGGTCGGCCAGATCGTAGGCGCCGGCAGCGGGGTGCTGTTCCGCATGGCCCGCGGCGGCGAGATGGAATTGCTGGCACAGATGGCCGAAGCCGATCTGCAGCGCGTGCGCGTCGGCACCCGCGCCACGATCACCCCGGTCGGCAGCAACCTGAACATTGCAGGGCAGGTATGGCAGGTGTCCCCGGTCATCAACCCCGATACCCGTCAAGGCATGGTGCGCATCGCGGTGCCGTACAGCGCCGCGCTCCGTCCCGGCGGTTTTGCCGACGCGCGGCTGGTGGCGGGCACCGCCCAAGCGCCGTTGCTCCCCGAAAGTGCGGTGCAGAGCGGCCCCGAAGGCAATTATGTGCTGATCGTCGACGGCAAGGACACGATCCGCCGCCGCCCGGTCAAGGTCGGCACGGTGACCGATGGCGGCGTGTCGATCGCCTCGGGTCTCGACGGCGGCGAACGCGTGGTCGTGCTGGCCGGCGCCTTCCTCAACGTCGGCGACAAGGTGAAGCCGGTGGTCCAGAAATCGTCGCAGTAATCGTCCCGGATCGCGTACGCACAAAAGGCGTTTGAATCATGAGCTTTCGCAACATCTCCGCCTGGTGCATCCGCAATCCGGTGCCGCCGGTCGTCATGTTCGTCCTGTTGCTGCTGGCGGGTCTCGTCAGCTTCAACCGGATGGACGTGAACGACCAGCCCGACATCGAATTTCCTGCGGTGCAGGTCGTCGTGGTCCAGCCCGGCGCCGCGCCGACCGAGCTCGAGACGCAGGTGACGCAGCGCGTCGAGGCGGCGATCCGCGGGGTCAGCGGCGTCGACGAAATGTCGTCCTATGTCAGCGAAGGCAACAGCCGGACCTTCGTGCAATTCGCGATCGGCACGCCGATCGACCGCGCCTATAACGACGTCAACCAGGCGATTCAGCAGATCCGCAGCGACCTGCCCGACGGCATCCTCGAACCGCAGGTCGTGCGGGTCGACATCGCCGGCGGCCCGATCACCTATTTTGCGGTCGAGGCGTCGGACATGACGCTCGAGCAATTGTCGTGGTTCGTTGACAACAATATCGCGAAGGAATTGCTGTCGATCCCTGGGATGAGCCAGGTCAGCCGCTCGGGCGGCGTCGACCGCGAGATCCGCGTCATCCTCGATCCTGCGCGTATGCAAAGCTATGGCCTGACCGCAAGCCAGGTGAACCAGCAGCTGCGGCAGGTGAACGTCAATGCCGCGGGCGGGCGCACCGAAATCGCGGGCAGCGAACAGGCCGTGCGCGTCCTCGGCAACGCGGAAAACGCTTTTCAGCTCGGCGAAACGCGCCTTTCGATCGGCGATGGCCGCACTATCCGCCTCGCCGACGTCGCGAGGGTCACCGACGGCTATGCCGAGCAGCGCAATCTCGCGAAGATTCGCGGGCGCCAGGTGCTGAGCTTCTCGATCGAAAAGGCGAAGGGCGCGTCGGACGTCACCGTCCACGACGAGACGATGAAGAAGCTCGAACAGATCAAGAAGAACAACCCGAAGGTCGACTTCAAGATCCTCTTCACCCGCACCGAATATACCAAGGAACAATATCGCAGCTCGATGCTCGCGATGATCGAGGGCGCGGTGCTCGCGGTCGTCGTCGTGTTCCTGTTCCTGCGCGACTGGCGCGCGACGCTGATCAGCGCGCTCGCCATCCCCTTGTCGGCAATCCCGACCTTCTGGTTCATGGACATGATGGGCTTTTCGCTGAACAGCCTGTCGCTGCTCGCGCTCAGCCTTGTCGCCGGCGTGCTCGTCGACGATGCGATCGTCGAGATCGAGAATATCGTCCGGCATATGCGAATGGGCAAGACCGCCTATCAGGCGTCGATCGACGCCGCCGACGAAATCGGGCTTGCGGTCGTCGCGACGACGATGTCGATCGTCGCGGTGTTTCTGCCGGTCGCGTTGATGCCGGGCATCTCGGGCCAATTCTTCATCCAGTTCGGCCTGACCGTCGTGTTCGCGGTGCTCGCCAGCCTGGCGGTCGCGCGCATGATCACCCCGATGATCGCGGCCTATTTCCTGGCGGCTCAGGGTGAGCAGGAACATGCCGCAGGCCCGTGGGTCGATCGTTACGAGCGGTTGCTGGCGTGGACACTCGACAGCAGCAAGCAGCAGCGGGTGCGGGCGGGATATGACGGCACGCCGACCAGGCTGGCGTTTCTCGGCGTCCCGCTCGTGCTGGCGGGTCTATACGCCCTCTATTCGGTCTATGCCTATTTCCAGCCTGTCCCGGCCGGACAGGATGGCCCGAACCCGGCCATTCACTTCCTTTTGTTGACTCCGTTTATGACGATCGCGACCTTTTTGGTGACGAGCTTGCTCGCAATCCTGATCGGCGCGCTCGTTTATGCCTTTGGAATGCGGGGGTTCGCCTTCACCCATTGGGCCAAATTCATGGTCCAGCGTTTCTGGGCGCGCCTGCACGACCATCGCGTGTGGATCGTCGGCATCGGCATTCTGGCATTTTTGTCGAGCATCGGTCTGTTTGCGGTCCTGCCGCAACAGTTTCAGCCGACGATCAACAGCGATTACAGCCAAGTGAAATATGAACTGCCGCCGGGTTCGACGCTGGCGCAGAGCGAGGCGATCGTGCGGCAGATCGGCGCCGTCCTCGACGACAGCCCCGCGGTTCAAACCGCATTCTACGACGTCGAGGTCGGGGGCGGCAACGCTTTCATCACGCTCAAAAAAGAACGCGAGCAGACCAGCGTCGAATGGGAACGCAGCCTGCAACCCAAACTCGCGGCCATCCCCGACGCGCGCGTGTCGTTCCAAAGCCAGTCGGGCGGATTTTCGGGCCGCGACATCACCATGGTGGTCGGCGGCGACGATCCGGTCGCGCTGGAAAAACATGCGCGCCTGATCGTCGATCAGATGGGCGGAATGAAGGAACTGCGCGCGCCGCGGATCGAAGGCGACATTCCGCGCCCCGAAATCATCGTCAATCCGCGGATGGACCTTGCCGCCGAACTCGGCGTCACCACCGCCGCGCTCAGCCAGACGATCCGCATCGCGACGCTGGGCGATATCGATCAGAACGCGGCCAAATTTTCGCTGTCCGACCGGCAGATCCCGATCCGCGTGCTCCTGTCCGAAGATTCGCGCCGTAGCCTTGCGACGATCGAGAATCTGCCGGTGCCGACCGCGAGCGGGACGACCGTGCCGCTGAAGTCGGTGGCCGAGATCGGCTTTGGCGCCGGGCCGACCGAACTGCGTCGCTATAACCAGACGCGGCGCATCGTCATCGGTGCCGACCTTGCGCCTGGCCTCGTCACGGGCGACGCACAGAAAAAGATCGATGCGCTGCCGGCAGTCAAGAATATGCCGCAGGGCGTCCGCAAGGTCGTGCAGGGCGACCAGAAGTGGCAGGCGGAGCTGATCAACAACTTCATCATCGCGGTGGTGTCGGGGCTTTTGCTGGTGTTTGCGACGCTGGTGCTGCTCTATCGCCGCTTTCTGTCGCCGCTCGTTAACATGTCGTCGCTGCTGCTCGCGCCGCTCGGCGGTCTTTTGGGGCTGGCGGTCACCGGCATGGAAGTTTCGATGCCGGTCTATATCGGCTTGCTCATGCTGCTCGGGATCGTTGCGAAAAACTCGATCCTGCTCGTCGATTTCGCGATCGAGGAAATGGACCATGGCGTCAGCAAGATGGATGCGCTGCTCGACGCGGGGCGCAAGCGTGCGCAGCCGATCGTGATGACGACGGTAGCAATGGTCGCGGGCATGGTGCCGACTGCGCTGTCGCTGTCGGGCGACGGGGCGTGGCGCGCGCCGATGGGTGTCGTCGTGATCGGCGGCCTGATCCTGTCGACGCTGCTGACCCTGCTGATCGTGCCCGCGGGCTTCAGCCTGGCGGACAGCATCGAGAAGCGCCTCGGCCGCTTCTTCTCGGCGAACCTCTTGACCTACCGCAAGGGCGACGAGAGCAAGCCGCACGGCGAGGCCGTACCGGATCCTGCCGAGTGAGAATGACGAGCGACCGGTGCGGCCCCGTGCCGCGCCGGTTGCAACCTTTGCCGGCTTTCGCCATTTGATTCGCATGACCGACCGCGCTTCTCCCCGGCCGATTGGCGTTTCCATTCCGGCGCGGGGATCGAACATCCGCGTCGTCGCGACCGGCATGCTGATCGTGATGGCACTCGTCTTTATCGGCGCGAAATATTTTCAGGACGTGCATCCGGCGGTCGGCTTCGTCCGCGCCTTTGCCGAAGCGGCGATGGTCGGGGGGCTCGCCGACTGGTTCGCGGTTACCGCGCTGTTCCGCCATCCGATGGGTCTGCCGATCCCGCACACCGCAATCATCCCGCGCAACAAGAACCGCATCGGCGATACGCTCGCGCGCTTCCTGCTCACCAATTTCCTGCTGCCGCGCCTGATCGCGCGCAAGATGCAGACGGTCGACGTCGCGGGTGCGGTCGGCAAATTTCTGTCCGAACCGGGCGAGGGTGGCGGGCGGCTGCGTCTCGGCGCGTCGCGGATCATCGCCGACGGGCTCGGGGCGCTCGACCAGCAAAGGCTCGGCGGCATCGTCAAATCGGCGATCGCCGATCGCCTGCGCGAACTCGACGTCGCGCCGCTGCTGGGGCAGGCGCTGCAGGCCGCGCTCGCCGAGGGGCGGCACCAGCCGCTTCTCGACGCGATGGTCAAATGGGGATCGAAGACGCTCGAACTCAACGAGCATCTGATCCACCAGATGGTGCACGACAATTCGAACGCGATCGTGCGCTTCACGGGCCTAGACGAGAGCATCTCGAACCGCATCGTCGCGGGGCTGTCGAAGCTGCTCAGCGAAATGGCGGTCGACGAGACGCACCCGCTGCGTATCCGTGTCGAGGAAGGGCTCGCCAAGATGGCGCTCGACCTTCAGCACGACCCCGAGGTCAAGGCGAAGGTCGCCAAGGTCCGCGACGAACTGCTCGAGAACAAGGCGGTCAAACGCTGGCTCGATGGCCTCTGGGAGCAGGGGCGCAGCGCGCTGCTCAAGGCGGCGCGCAACCCCGATACGATGCTCGCGGGGCGGATCGGCGAGCTCGTCACGCAATTCGGTGCGATGCTCGGCGAGGATGCGGGCATCAAGCGCACGCTCAACCGCTATGCGCGCCGCGCTGTCGTCGGCATCGTCGACAGCTATGGCGAAACCGCGCTCAAGCTGGTGTCCGACACGATCCGCGGCTGGGACGCGAAGACGATCACCGACCGGCTGGAAAATGCCGTCGGCGACGACCTCCAATATATCCGCATCAACGGCACGCTTGTCGGCGGGCTCGTCGGGGTGCTGATCCACACGGTCGATGTTTTGATCTAGCCGCTCGCTGCGAGTCCTTCGCGAAACGTCGGATAGCGCGGCGTCCAGCCGAGCAGGCGTTTCGCCTTGCCGTTCGCGACGCGGCGGTTTTCGGCATAGAAGGCGCGTGCGGCGGGCGACAGGCCGGCTTCTTCGAGCGATTGTAGCGGCGGCAACGGCGCGTCCAGCATCGCGCAGCCCCATTCGACGAGCCGGTTCTGGTGGCAGGGTTCGTCGTCGGCGAGGTTGTAGATGCCCGCGGGGCCGCGGAACGAGGCGATCACGCCGCCTGCAATATCGTCGATATGGATGCGGCTGAAAAGCTGGTCGGGCAGGTCGATGCGGTGCGCGCGACCTTCTTGGATGCGATCGAGGATCGAACGTCCGGGGCCATAGATGCCGGGCAGGCGGAAGACACGGACATCGCTGCGCAGCGCCGACCAAGCCGCATCGGCGGCGTTGCGATCGGCGCGGCGGCCCTTGACCGGGGCGCTCTCGTCGACCCACGCGCCGCGCGTATCGCCATAGACGCCGGTCGAGGAAAGATAGCCGGTCCATGTCGCGGGCGCGAGCGCAATGGCCTCGCCATAGCGCGCGAGCACGGGATCGCCGCCTTCGGCCGGGGGGACCGACGAGAGGATATGCGTCGCGCCGCGCAATGCCGCGAACACCGTGCGCGCGTCATCAAAGGCGATGCCGCCCGCGCGCCCGTCGCGCGTCGTTCCTTCGACGTCCCACCCGCGCGCGCGGAGTCGTCCGGCAAGGTGGCTCGCGGCATAGCCCATTCCGAAAATCAGCATCTGTGCCATCGCGCGCCTTATTGCGCGTCGGCGGCGTCCTGCCTAGATCGATTGGATGACCGACCTCTCTTCCACGCCCGCCATTCCTGTCACGATCCATCGCGGCGATTATCGCCCGCCCGAGTGGCAGGTTCCGGATATCGCACTCGATTTCGCGCTGGGGCTCGAGGAAACCAAGGTCGCCGCGGCGCTGTCGGTCGTGCGCCATGCCGATGCGCCCGCGCCGCTCGTGCTGCGCGGCGACGGGCTGACCCCCGCCGCGGTGCGCATCGACGGCGAGAGCTGGAACGACTGGCGAATGGACGGCGACGACCTGATTGTTGACCTGGGTGAACGCACCGCGGCGACGGTCGAAATCGAGACATTGATCAACCCCGCGGCGAACACCCAGCTGATGGGGCTTTATGCTTCGAACGCCATGCTCTGCACGCAATGCGAGGCAGAGGGCTTTCGCCGCATCACCTTCCACCCCGACCGGCCCGACGTACTGAGCCGGTACAAGGTTCGAATGGAGGGCGACAAGGCGGCGTTCCCGATCCTGCTGTCGAACGGTAATTGTATCGAGCGGGGAGAGGGCCCCAAGAACGATAAAGGAGCCGGGACGCACTGGGCGCTGTGGGAAGATCCGTGGCCGAAGCCCTCCTATCTCTTCGCCCTCGTCGCGGGCGATCTCGTCGTCAACAAGGACAGCTTCACGACCATGTCGGGCCGCAAGGTCGAGCTTGGCATCTGGGTGCGCGAGGGCGACCTTGATCGCACCGGCCACGCGATGGAGGCGCTCAAGAACAGTATGAAATGGGACGAAGAGGTCTATGGGCGCGAATATGACCTCGACCTGTTCAACATCGTCGCGGTCGGCGATTTCAACATGGGGGCGATGGAGAACAAGGGGCTCAACATCTTCAACACCCGTTACATCCTCGCCGACCCCGACACCGCGACCGACCTCGATTATGACGGGGTCGAAGGCGTCGTCGCGCACGAATATTTCCACAATTGGTCGGGCAACCGCGTCACCTGTCGCGACTGGTTCCAATTGTCGCTGAAGGAGGGCTTCACCGTCTTTCGCGACCAGAATTTCTCGGCCGACATGGGATCGCCGCCGGTCAAAAGGATCGAGGATGTCCGCTTGCTCCGCGCGGCGCAATTCCCCGAGGATGCCGGGCCGCTCGCGCATCCGATCCGGCCCGACAGCTATCAGGAAATCTCGAACTTCTACACCGCGACCGTCTATAACAAGGGCGCCGAGATCATCCGCATGATGCACACGATGGTCGGACCCGAGCGGTTCCGCAAGGGCACCGACCTCTATTTTGAGCGCCACGACGGCGAGGCGGCGACGTGCGAGGATTTCGTCCGCGCGATCGAGGATGGTGCGGACATCGACCTTGCGCAGTTCCGCCTGTGGTATGGGCAGGCAGGCACGCCGCGCATCACCGCGCGGATCGAGACCGATGCGGCAACCGGCGATCGCACGCTCCATCTGGCACAGGCCGTGCCGCCGACGCCGGGGCAGCCCGACAAGGCGCCGATGCTGATCCCGCTGCGTATCAAGGCGTATGATCTCGATGGCGGCCATGGCGACGAGGCCGAACAACTCATACTGCTCGACCGCTCCGAAATGGCGGTGCCGCTGGGTCCTTATCGCAGCCGGCCGATGCTTTCGATCAACCGCCGCTTTTCGGCGCCGGTGATCGTCGATTGCGCACGCGAAGAGGGCGAGCTCGCATGGCTCGCCGCGCACGACGACGATCCCTTCGCGCGTTACGAGGCGTTGCAGCAGCTGATGCTCGACACGCTCGTCGCCGCGGTGTCGGGCAAGGGCGGCGGCAGCGGCGCGGTGATCGAAGCCGTGGCGCAGACGCTGGCGGGGCGCGCCGACGACCCTGCCTTCGTCGCCGAAGCGGTGCTGCTTCCCAGCGAAGCCTTTATCGGCGACCAGATGGTGACGGTCGATCCCGATGCGATCCGCCGCGAGCGGCTGGCATTGCAGGGTGCGATCGGCGCCGCGCTCGAAGCGGAATGGCGTGCGGTCCTCGCGGGCGATGCGCCCGCGGCGACCGACCTGTCGCGCGGCGCGAAGGGCGGCCGCCGCCTGCGCGGTGTCGCACTTGCCTATCTCGCCGCCGCGGGTCTCGACGATGCGGCGGCGCTGGCATTTCGCATCTTCTCGGACGCCGACGGGATGACCGAGCGGCAGGCGGCGCTCGCGACGCTCGGGCATGGCGACAGCGAAGAGCGCGTTGCGGCGCTCGATATCTTCTATCAGCGCTATCGCGACAATCCGCTGGTGCTCGACAAATGGTTCCAGGTGCAGGCATGGTCGCTGCGCCCCGACACCGTCGATGCGGTGCAGGCTCTCGCGCAGCATCCCGACTTCACACTCGCGAACCCCAATCGCGTGCGGTCGCTCTATGGCGCGCTGACGGGCAATCAGGCGGCGTTCCATCAGGCCGACGGCGCGGGCTATCGGCTGATCGCCGATCTGGTCATCGCGCTCGATCCGAAGAATCCGCAGACCGCAGCGCGGATGATCCCCCCGCTCGGCCGCTGGAAGCGGTTCGACGAGGGGCGGCAGGCGCTGATGAAGGGCGAACTCGAGCGCATCCTCGCGCAGCCCGGCCTGTCGCGCGACGTCACCGAGCAGGCGTCGAAAAGCCTGCTCGGCTGATCGTGCCCGTCAGGCGGGGGCGAAGAGCTTCGTCCCCGCGACGCCGATGACGATCAGCGCCATGAAGGCGAGCTGTACCACGCTCACCTTCTCGCCGAACAGGACGATCCCGCCGATAATGACGCCGACCGCGCCGAGCCCGGTCCAGATCGCATAGGCGGTCCCGGCCGAAATGCCGCGCATTGCAAAAGCGAGCAGCGCCATGTTGAGGAAACTCAGCGAAACGGGAACGATCGAAGCTTGCCAGCTGCCGATCGTCGCCGCCCATTTCAGGCTGAGCGCCCAGACGATTTCGGTGACAACGGCGATCGCGAGGATGCCCCACGCCATGGCATGGTCCTTTCAAGTCTGCGGGCTCGAAAGGACGGGCGCAGCCGGAAACCCGAAAGAGGCTGCACGGAGCGGCAGCGACCTGCCGTGGCCGCGCCTCTAGGCGTGCCGTGCGGCAAAGGCAAGCGACGCGTGCTCAGCCCTTGGCCAGCCAGGCGAGGAGATCGGCGTTCAGCCGTTCGACGTGCGTGAGCGGCAAGCCATGCGGTGCGCCCTCGTAGATGCTGAGCGTTGCGTCCGGGAGGAGCGCAGTGGTCGCCCTTGCGGTCAACGCGAGCGGCGCCGAGGCGTCGCGGTCGCCGTGGATGACGAGCGTCGGGACGTTGATCTTTCGCACATCGGCGCGAAAGTCGGTGGTGAAATTCGCCTGCGCGAGCTGCGCCGCGCCGAGCAGCGAGGTCGACATCATCATCGCCTGTCCCCATGCCACCATCGCGGCCGAGGTTTCGGAGGTGAAGAAGGGCTTGGTGTTGGCGGCGATCCACGCGGGGAAGTCGCGGGTGAGCAGCTCGGCGCCCGCGGCGAGCGTTGCCGGATCGATCCCGTCCGGATTGTCGGGAAGCTTGATCAGGCACGGCGTGATCGTGCCGACGAGCACGACGCGGGCGATGCCGCGCCCGCCGTGGCGCGCGAAATAGCGCGCGACCTCGGTGCCGCCCATCGAATGCGCGACGATGGTCACGCCGTCGAGCTTCAATCCGTCGATTACCGCCGCCAGATCGTCGGCGAGCGTGTCATGGTCATAGCCGCGCCCCGGATCGGCCGAGCGGCCGTGCCCGCGCCGGTCATAGGCGATCGCGCGATAGCCTTGGCGCGCGAGCGCGAGCATCTGATAACCCCAGAAATCGGACGGCAGCGCCCATCCCGACAGGAACAGCACGGGCCGGCCCGCACCCCAGTCGCGGACGAACAACGACGTCCCGTCCTTCGCGGCGACGAAGCTCTCGGCGGGCCGTTTCGCCTCCGGGGCGGCGGCAAACGCGTGCCCCGGCGCCAAAAAGGCACCCGCCGCGGCGATGCCCGCCAATGCCATGATCTCGCGTCTGTGCATCCGTCCCTCCTGTCGATCTGATGCAGCGACGATAGGGCGATGCGGGCGGCTAAGCGATTACCTCAGGAGTAATCAAAATGGATACGGGCGACGGAAAGATTTCTATCCGCCGAGCCAGCCCGCGACGTCGACCGCGACCTTGTTCGCGGCGCGGGTCAGCGTTTCGCCGACGGGCTTTGCCTCGACCTTGCCGCCGATCGGCTCGCGCGCCTCGAAGCGGCGCTGGGTGACCGTCTTGCCGCCCGCGGCGACGAGCATCGCCTGATAGGCGACAACCACTTCGTTCGAACGGGCATCGACGCCGAATTCCATGAGCTGTCCCGCGAGCTGCTCGCCCGGCGCGGTCAGATATTGCCCCTCGTCGAGCACGACGCGCGAGGTGCGCGCGGCGACGGTTTCGGACACCAGCCGCTGGAACAGGCGCGACGGCGCCTCGACCCATTGCGCATCCTTCACATAGGTCACGCTCGCATCATCCTGCTGCACCGGAATGCGCGTCGTGCGCAGCTTTTGCGGTGCGGTCGGGATAAGGATGGTCAGCGTCGCCGCCTCGGCAGCGGTGCGCGCTGCGCCCGCCTGCGGCTCGGCTTGGGGATCGAGCGTCAGCAGGAAGGGAGGCGTCTTGCCGCCGAGCCCGATGCAGCCCGACAGCGTCGCGGCCGCGACAGCGGCGATGAGCGGGGCGCGAAATCTACGCATCATGGGCATCCTCATTCCTTGTAATCGGGCAGCTTGCTGCCGCCGAGCAGCGCGCCGGCGCCCTGCTGGTCGAGCTTGTCGGTCAGGCTCGACAGCGAAGCGGAAGTGCGGCGCAGGTCGCGGATCAGCGCATTGGTTTCGGGAATCGTCGTTTCGCTGAAGGTCTTGAGACCGGGCCGCGCATCGGCGATCGCGCCCTCGAGCGTCTTCATCGATTCGTTCGCGGAAGCGAGCGTGTCGCGCAGGTTGCGCATCGCCGGATCGACGTTGCGGTCGATCGTCCCCTGCGTCGCGGCGGCGAGGCTGCCGATCTGCTCGGCCGCCTGGCCCGCCTGCTGGACCGCGATGCGCGTGTCGGCGAGCGCGCGTTCGAGCGCGGGGCCGTTGCGCGCGAGCGTCGCGGTGGTCGCTTCGATATTGTTTAATATATTGGCGAAGCTTTCCTGATTCTTGTCGTTCGCGAGTTCGGCGAGGCGCTCGCTGAGCGTAGAGAGGCGCTGGAGCAATTGCGGCGCGGTGTTGAGCAGTTCGCCGAGCCCGCCGACGCGCGTCGGGATCACCGGCTTGCCGGCGGGGCCCTTGTCGGTGATCGGCGGCGCGCCCTTGACCGCGCCGTCGAGCGAAATCTGCGACACGCCGGTAAAGCCCACGCCTTCGAGCGCGGCGGTCGTACCCTGCAGCACCGGCACCCCTTCGTTCACCTCGATCCGCACGCGCACGAACTGCGGATCGTCGGGCCAGAGCGCGATCTCGCGCACCTGTCCCGACGGCACGCCGGAGAATTGCACCTGTGCGCCCTTGTTCAGTCCGTCGACCGACTGTTTGAAAAATATATCATATTCGCGCTTCGTGCCGCCGCTGTCGTTGGCGAGCCAGACGACGAACACCGCGAGCGCCGCGGTGAAAAGGAGGACGAAGGCGCCGACGAGGACGTTGTTCGAGCGTGTTTCCATCAGCTGTTCCTATCGCGCGCGCGCGGTTTGGTTCCCGCCCGCTGCTGCACGGCCGCGCGGCCCGTTGAAATAATCCTGTATCCACGGATGCTCGGTGGCAAGCAGTTCGGGGATGGTGCCGACCGCGATCACCTTCTTTTCCGCGAGCACCGCGACGCGGTCGCAGGTCGCATAAAGCGTGTCGAGATCGTGCGTGATGAGGAAGACGGTGAGGCCCATCGTATCGGCCAGCTCGCGGATCAGTTCGTCGAACTTGGCGGCACCGATCGGGTCGAGGCCCGCGGTCGGCTCGTCGAGGAAGAGCAACGCGGGGTCGAGCGCGAGCGCGCGCGCGAGGCCGGCGCGCTTGACCATTCCGCCCGATAGCTCGGCCGGATATTTGGGTCCGGCATCGGGCGGCAGCCCGACCATCTCGACCTTGTAGGCGGCAATCTCGTCGAGCAGATTCGTGTCGAGCCGCGGATAATATTCGCGCAGCGGAACCTGGATATTCTCGGCGACGCTGAGCGTCGAAAACAGCGCGCCGCCCTGGAACATCACGCCCCAGCGCCGTCGCAGATCGCGCGATTCCTCTTCGTCGGCGATCGTGTCGAGCGTCTTGCCATAGACTTCGATTTCGCCCGCAGCCGGCGTCTGCAACCCGATGATCGAACGCATCAGCACCGACTTGCCGGTGCCCGATCCGCCGACGACGCCGAGAATCTCGCCCGAACGCACGTCGAGATCGAGCCCGTCGTGGATCACCGCGTCGCCGAACTGGTTCTTGAGGCCGCGGATACAGATGGCGCGCTCGAACTTTTCGGGCCGCACGGCGTCGGCGGCGGCAAGCTCCTCGCGGATTTCGATATCGGTTTCGTCGGCCATCAATTCCATCCCAGCGACGAGAAGAAGACGGCGAACATCGCGTCGAGGACGATGACGAGGAAGATGGCGGCGACAACGGCGGAAGTCGTACGCTGCCCGACCTCTTCGGCATTCTGGCGCACCTGCATCCCTTCATAGCATCCAGTGACGCCGATCAGGACGCCGAACACCGGCGCCTTGATCAGCATGATCCAGAAATCGGTCATCGGGATGATTTCGCGCAGACGCTGGATATAGGTGAGCGGCGGGATGTCGAGCCCCACCCAGCAGAAGAGGCCGCCGCCCGCGATCGCGCAAAGGCTGGCGTAAAAGCCGAGCAAGGGCATGGTGATCGTCGACGCGGCGACGCGCGGCAGCACGATCGCCTCCATCGGCGAGACCCCGATGGTGCGCATCGCATCGACCTCTTCGGTCAGCTTCATCGTGCCGATCTGTGCCGCAAAGGCCGAGCCGGAGCGGCCCGCGACCATGATCGCGGTCATCAAGAGACCAAGTTCGCGGATCGAGGCGCGGCCGACGAGATTGATCGTGAACACCTCGAGCCCGAATTGTTCGAGCTGCACCGCGCCTTGCTGCGCGATGACGATGCCGATCAGGAAGCTCATCAGGCCGATGATCGGCAGCGCGTCGACGCCGACAGTCTGGAATCGCGTGACGATGGCATTCCAGCGCAGACGGCGGCGCGCGCGAATCTGATTGAAAAGGGCGACGATCATCGCGCCGAAAAAGCCGATAATGCCGAGCAGCTCGTGCCAGATCGCGACGCTCGCGGTGCCGACCTGTTCGAGCATCCGCATCCACGCCGGGCGGCGGTCGCGGTGGACGCGATATTCGCTCTTGTCGCTGGCGAGCGCGTCGAGCAGTCGCTCCGCCTCGGCGCTCGCGCCGACGACCTTCGAACCATGTTCCTTGGCGGTGCGCGTCACGATCCACGCGCCGACCGTATCGATCCGGTCGATCGCCGACAGGTCCAATGTCGCGATCTCACCGAGCGCGTCGAGCCGCGCCGGCACGTCGCCCAGACGGGCGAGCGTCAACCGGCCTGTGAAGCGGACCTCGGCGCCATTGGCACCATCGCTATGTTCGAAATCCGCCCTGGCCACCATCGTGCGGGCGACATTGTATTATTTGACCCATAACGGCAAGCAAATCCATGGTGTGTTCGCCAAGCCTTGGCGGTGGCACGTCGCCCGATTAAGGAACGGGGATGGACGATCCGCTTGTCACCGCCATTACCGATTATGCCCACCGCGTCGCCGTGTACGACATGGACCGGACGATAACGCGTTCAGGGACTTACAGCGGGTTCCTCATCCATGTTGCGCGACGGCGGCAGCAATGGCGGCTGTTGCTTTTGCCGCTCGTCGGGCTGGCGGGCGCGGCCTGGTCGCTGCGGCTGATCGACCGGTCGCGGCTGAAGGCGATCAACCTCCGGCTGCTGGTGGGAAAGCGTTTTCGCCGCGCCGAGATCGCGCCGCTCGCCGAAAGCTATGCCGACAAGGTGGTGGCGAGGGGGCTGCACCCCGCGGCGCTCGACCAGATCGCCGCCGACCGCGCGGCGGGATACCGGCTGCTGCTCGCGACGGCGTCCTTCCACCTCTATGTCGACGCGATCGCGCGGCGGCTGGGGATCGACGACGTGCTCGCGACGCGGCTCGACGAGCCCGACGGCGCCGACCATATCCACGCGCGCCTTGCCGGCGACAATTGCTATGGCGACGCCAAGTTCGCGCGCATTTCCGACTGGCTCGCCGCGAACGACATCACGCGCGAGGCGGCGCATGTGCGCGCTTATTCGGATCATGTCTCGGACCATCCGATGCTGTATTTCGCCGACGAGGCGGTCGCGACGACGCCGTCGCGAGGGCTCAAGCAACTCGCGCCGAAAATGGGTTGGCAGGTGGTCGACTGGCGCGCGCGGCGCGGTCGTTAGACCGCGTCGAGCGCCTGCGCGAAGTCGGCGATCAGGTCGTCGGCGTCCTCAATGCCGATCGAAACGCGCACCAGATTGTCGGTGATGCCCAGCGCTTTCTTGCGCTCGTCGGGGACCGACAGGTGCGTCATCGCCGCGGGGTGGCTCGCGAGCGTCTCGGTGCCGCCGAGGCTGACCGCGAGCTTTGCGATCTTGAGCGCGTCGAGGAAGCGGAAGCTTTCGGCCTCGCCGCCCTTGATGAAGAGCGAGAAGGTCGATCCGGCACCGGTGCAGTGGCGGTCGTAGATGTCCTTCTGGCGCGGGTCGGTGATGAAGCCCAGATAGCCGAGCCCCTCGACCTTCGGATGATCGCGAAGGAAAGTGCAGACCTTCAGCGCATTCTCGCCCGCGCGGCTCATGCGCAGCTCGAGCGTTTCGAGGCTGCGCAGCAGCATCCATGCGGTGTTGGGGTCGCAGATCGTGCCGATCGTGTTGCGCATTGGGCGGATGATGTTGAGCAGGTGCTGGTCGCCCGACACGCCGCCCGCGACGAGGTCCGAATGGCCGCCGGCATATTTGGTCAGGCTGTAAACGACGAGTTCGGCCCCTTGTTTCAGCGGCTTTTGCCACAGCGGGCCGAGGAAGGTATTGTCGATCGCGATCGCGGGCTTCGCTTCGCCGGTAAAGGCGGCGTCGCGGGCGGCGCGGACCGCCTCGACATCGACGAGCGCATTGGTCGGGTTCGCCGGGCTTTCGAGATAGACGAGCGCGACCTTGCCGCCCTTTTCGTCGGCGAGTGCCTGCGCGCGCGCGAGAATGGCGTCGATTTCCTCGCGCGTCGCGCCGGCGGGGAAGTCGACGAAGCTGACGCCGAAGCGCGACAGGATGCGCGCGATCAGCGTTTCGGTCGCGGCATAGAGCGGGCCCGAATGGACGATCACGTCATTCTGGCCGACGAGCGCGAGGAGCAGGGTGGCGATCGCAGACATGCCGCTCGAAAAGACGAGACTGTCGTCGGCGCCGTCCCAGACCGCGAGCCGGTCCTCGAGGATTTCCTGATTAGGGCCGTTGAAGCGCGAATAGACAAGGCCGTCAGCCGGCCCTTCGCGCTTGCCGGTGATATGTTCGAAGAAGCGTTTGCCTGCCGCGGCGCTTTCGAAGGCGAAGGTCGAGGTCAGGAAGATCGGCGGCTTCAGCGAGCCTTCGGACAGCATCGGATCATAGCCGAGCCCCATCATCAACGTTGCGGGGTTCAGTTCCTTGTCACCGATTTTCTTGCTGTTCGTCTTGGGTTTGCCGCGCATGGCCATTGGGGATGCTCCTTGAATCTGGTAGCCCTTATAGCGCGCCAAGTTTCGTTTGAAACTATATTGCGCGGGTCATCCGATCATGGCGATGGCCCAGATCACCCCGATCAGCAGCGGAACGCCGATGATGTCGAGTGCGAGCCCGGCCTTCAATATGCGCGGCAGCGCGATATGGCCTGTCGCCCATGCCAGGGCGTTGGGGCCGGTTCCCGACGGCAGCATGAAGCCCCAACTCGCCGCCATCGCGACGGGGAGGGCGAGCAGGATCGGGTCGACGCCCGTCGCCGCGATCAGCGCCGCGAGCACGGGCATGATCCCGCTCGCGGTCGCGACATTGCTCGCGAATTCGGTGATCAGGATGGTCAGCGCGACGATCGTCGCGGCGAGCAGGATTGTCGGCACGCTGCCGAGCGGCGCGAGCACCGCGCCGAGCCAGGCGGCAAGGCCGCTCGCGGTGATCGCGGCGGCGAGCGCGAGCCCGCCGCCGAACATCATGATGACACCCCACGGCGCGCGGTCGGCTTCTTTCCAGAGCAGCAAGGGCCGGCCGGTGCCGTCGGGGAGGATGAAGAGCAGCAGGCTGCCCGCGACGGCGATCGTGCCGTCGGTGAGCGCGCCGTCGGGCAGCATCGGTTCGAGCCAGGGCTGTGCGATCCATGCGACGAGCACGAGCAGGAAGATCGGGACAACGCGGCGCTCGGCGGCCGACCAGATCGCCTGATTGCCGAGCGCCGTCGCGGCGGCGGTACCGTCGAAGGGATGGTCGGCAAGGCGCTGGACACGCGCGAGAATCCACATCGCCATCGGGACCGACAGCAGCACGATCGGCACGCCATAGATCGCCCAGTCGAGGAAGGAGATGCGCAGGTCGAGCGCCTTTTCGATCAGCCCCGCGGCGATCGCATTGGTCGGGCTGCCAACGAGGGTGCCGAGCCCGCCGAGCGAGGCGGCGAAGGCGATGCCCATCATCACCGCGCCCGCGAAACCCTCGGTCTCGCCGTCCTGCACGCCGCCGGCGCGCACGACCGCGAGCGCGATCGGGATCATGATCAGCGTCGTCGAGGTGTTCGAAATGAACATGCTGAGCAGCGCGGTTGCCGCCATGAAGGCGAAGAGCAGACCCGATGCCGTCGGCGAAGCGCGCTTGAGCAGCGCGAGCGCCAGCCGCCGGTGCAGCCCGACGCGTTCGATCGCGAGCGCGAGAAAGGCGCCGCCGAGAATCAGGAAGAGGATCGGCGAATAATATTCCTTGGCGATGGCATTGGCGTCCATCACGCCGAAGGCGGGCACGGTGAGGAAGGGGAGGAGCGCGGTGACGGTGAGCGGCAGCGCCTCGGTCATCCACCAGATCGCCATCAGCACGGTCAGCGCCGCGACGCGCCAGGCGGTGAGTTCCATTCCGGCGGGGGCCGGGAGCAGAAGCATGATGCCAAAGACGACGAGCCCGCCGATCAATCCCAGCCAGCGCGTGCGCGTCATCGACCCCTTATCCTCCCGCCAGTCCGATCACCGATAGCTGGCGGCCATAGGTGTTTTCCCCTTTATGGCACGCGCGGCGATAGCTGAAATAATCCTGGGGGTTGGCATAGGTGTCCTGCCCGCCGATGGCAATTCGCGTGACGCCTGCCGCGGAGAGCCGCGCGGCGACATAGGCGGCGATGTCGAACATCGCGTGGCCGGGCTTGCCCGCGGCGAAGAAGCGTTCGTTCGCAGGATCGTCGCCGACGAAGCGCTGCACGAAGCCATCGTCGACCTCGTAGGAGGCGCGGCCGATGCAGGGACCGATCGCGGCGGTGATGTTCGAACGATGCGCGCCGAGGCTTTCCATCGCGTCCAGCGTCGCGTCGGTGATCCCGGCGAGCGCGCCTTTCCAACCCGCGTGCGCCGCGCCGACAACGCCTGCTTCGCGGTCGGCGAAGAGCACGGGGACGCAGTCGGCGGTCAGGATGCCGAGCAGGATGCCGGGCGTGCCCGTCGCATGGGCGTCGGCTTCGGGGCGTGCGGCGAGGTCGCTGCTCGCATCGACGATGAGGCAGCGATTGCCATGGACCTGATAGAGGCCGGTGAGCGCCGCATCGGGCAGCGCGGCATCGGCCACGCGTCGCCGGTTCTCGGCAATCAGCGCCGGATCGTCGCCCGACCCGAGACCGCAGTTGAGCGAGGCGAGCTCGCCCACCGACACGCCGCCGCGGCGGCCGAAGAAACCGTGCGCGATGCCGTCCAGCGTGGGCGCGGTGACGAAGGGCGCGGTCACAGGTCGAGCCTGAAGATGCGGTCCTCGTCGATATGATTGCCAACGCGAAAGGCGTTGCGGCCGACGTCGGCGAAACCATAGCGACGGTAAAAGGCCTGCGCGCGCGGATTTTCCGTGAACACCGAAAGATAGAGGATCGACGCGCGCGCGCGCGCCCATTCGATGCCCCAGTCCATCAGCGCCACCGCGATGCCGGTGCCTTTCGCGGCTTCGCCGACATAGAGCTGGTGGAGTTCGGTCGCATCTTCGCCCGGCTGGCCTTCGGGGAGGTCGAAATCGATCGGGCCCATTTTGATGAAGCCGGCGATCGCGCCCGCGTCGTCATGGGCCAGGGCAATCGCCCAGCCGGGATCGGCGATCTGGTCGCGGATGCGTTCGGGTGGGTTCCAGCCCGCGAGGAAGGCCGCAAGGTCGGCGGGGTCGTAGATATGCCCGAAGGTGTGGGTGAAGGCCGTGCTCGCGAACAGCGTCAGCTCGCCGACGTCCTCGTCGCGGGCCAGGGTGATGGTCGTCATGCCGGTTCCTCGATCGCCCCGAAACCTTGGGGTCGCGGCCAGCCGGGGGCGGTGGCGGCCATGACCTTGAACAATTCGCCCATCGCTTGCGGCTCGACAAGCCGGTCGCGCTGCGCCCTCAGCTCGTCGGCGCGGTCGGGTGCCGCGCTCGCGAGCGCGCGCAACCGCGCGTCGATGCCCATCGCCCGCAGCCATGCGCCCTGGCCGACGGGGCCGGTCACCACGACCCCGCCGCGCCGCGCCGCATGCGCGAGCGGTGTGAAATCGACATGGGTGGTGAGGTCCACCTCGCCGGGATCGGCGAACGGATCGGCAAATCGGTGCGCTTTCACCGCCTGCAACGTGTCGCCCGCGGCGGGCCCCTGATAGCCATAGTCGATCGCCAGCATCGCGCCGCCGTGACGCGCGAGCCGAAAGGCGCAGCCCTGCATGATCGCCGCCGATGCGGGGGCGGTTTCGACGATGTTCCCTTCACCATTGCCGCGCAGCGCCACCGGGACATGCTCGTCGGCGGGGGCGGCACCGGGCACCGCGGTCAATTTGCCGTCGATGCGCTCGACCATGCGCTCGCGCCAGCCATCGGTGGTGCGGACATATTGATGCACCGGCAGCGCGTCGAAAAATTCATTGGCGACGATGACGATCGCGTCTTCGCCCGGCAGGTCGGCGATGTCGTCGTGATGCGTCGCAGTCGGCAGGCGCGCCGACTGCGCAGCGCGCAGCGCCGGGCTCGTCTCGACGAGATGGACGCCCTGCGGCGTGCATCCAAAGCGCGCCATCGCGCGCAGCGCATCGGCGGCAAGCGTGCCGCGCCCCGGGCCGAGTTCGGCATAGCGAAACGCCGGGCTGCCCGCGCGCGACCACAGGTCGGCGATCCAGATGCCGATCATTTCGCCGAACATCTGGCTGATCTCGGGCGCCGTGGTGAAGTCGCCGGCGGCGCCCAGCGGATCGCGCGTCGCATAATAATGGGCGTTCGCGGCCGCCATATAGTCGGCGATCGTCGTCGGCCGCGCCGCCGCGATGTCGCTTATGAGCTGGTCGGGGCTGAGAGGGCCGTCACGCAACGGCATCGGGTCCGGCGATCGGCTCGATCCGCTGACGGCGCCCCTTCGCGGTCGCCACGAGCCAGAAACCGATCAGCAGCATCGGGATGGTCAGCGTCTGCCCCATCGTCAGCCCCCATGACAAGGTGCCGAGCTGGACGTCGGGTTCGCGCACGAACTCGACCGTGAACCGGCTGAGACCATAGATGATCGCCGCCATGCCGAACAGGAAGCCCGGCTTGTAGCGCGCGTCGGTGCGCCAGAAGAAAAAGGCGAGGACGGCCATCATCACGATCCCTTCGAGGCCGGCTTCGTAAAGCTGGCTCGGGTGACGCGGGTCCATCGTGCCGCTGCCCGGAAAGATGATCGCCCACGGCACGGTCGTCGCGCGGCCCCACAATTCGCCGTTCACGAAATTGGCGAGGCGGCCGAAGAAGAGACCGAAGGGGACGACGCAGGCGATATAATCGCAAAAGCGCAGGAAGCTGAGCTTCTCTTTCTTCGTCACATACCAGATCGCGACCAGCACGCCGATGACGCCGCCGTGGAGCGACATGCCGCCGTCCCACAATTTGAAGATTTCGAGCGGCTTCTGGATATAATTGCCGAGGTTGTAAAAGAGCACATAGCCGAGCCGGCCGCCGAGGATGATTCCGAGCATCGCATAGAAGATCATGTCGTCTGCATGGCGCCGCGCCATCGGCGCGCCGGGTTGCGCGATCAGCTTCAACAGATACCAGTAACCGACGAAAATGCCGGCGAGATAGGCGAGCGCATACCAGCGGATGGGGAGGCCGAAGACGCTGAACGCGATCTCGCTGTTCGGTCCCATCAGCTGGTCGAAGTTCACATATTGCGTTGCTTCGGCTAAGGTTGCAAAAAGAAACATATTGTCGCGCTGTCCTTCCCCAGGAGAGGCCTCCCCATAAGGGGTAAGGCGAGCGAGACCAAGAGGAGAGATAGAAGATGCCATCTGCGCTCGATTTGCGCCTGGAAGCCGCCTATAGTCTGATCACCGGTCCGGGCGGACCGATCCAGGTCGGGTCCGTCGAACGCTTTGGGCGCGAGCTGCCCGTCATCGCCAATGCGCCGACGAATCTGGCCGATTACGTCGCCTTTTTTTGTGCGCAGCATGGCGACGCGACCTTTCTGGTCGAGGGCGACGAACGGCTGAGCTTCAAACAGGTCTATGCCGCCGCGCGCAAGGTCGCCGCGGCGCTCGTCGAGGGGCATGGCGTCGAGCGCGGCGACCGCGTCGGTATCGCGATGCGCAACGCCAATGCCTGGTGCGTCTCCTACCTTGGCGTGTTGATGGCGGGCGGCTGCGCGACCCTTCTCAACGGCTGGTGGCAGGGCGGCGAGCTCGCGGCGGGCATCGAGGATGCCGAAGCGAAGCTGGTCATCGCCGACGTCCAGCGCGCGGCGCGGCTTGCGGAGCCCGGCGTCAGCCATGGCGCAAAGGTCATCACGCTCGATCTTTCAAAGCCGATCGATGAAGCGATCGCCCCGATCACGAGCGCGGGCGGCAGCGCGGGGACGGCCTTGCCCGCTCTCACCGGCGACGATCTTGCGACGATCCTCTTCACCTCGGGTTCGACCGGCCAGTCGAAGGGCGCCTATTCGCGCCATCATGCGGTGGTGCAGGCGATCTTCAACTATGTGACGCAAACCGCGAGCATCGTCCATCTGCTCACGCAGGACGGGCTGATGTCGGACATCCAGCCCGCGACGCTGATCTGCACCCCGCTGTTCCACGTCACCGCGGAAATTCCGGTGTTCCTTCAGAGCATCGCGATCGGGCGCAAGCTGGTCCTGATGCCCAAGTGGAATGCGGACGAGGCGATGCGGCTCATCCAGGACGAGAAGGTCAATTATTTCGTCGGCGTTCCGCTGATGAGCTATGAAATTCTCGTCAGCCCGAACCGCAAGAATTACGACCTGTCGACGTGCAAGAGCTACGCCGGCGGCGGTGCGCCGCGTCCGCCCGAACATGTGCGGCGCCTTGCGTCGGAGATGGGCGAAGCGAAGCCGCTGCTCGGTTACGGCCTGACCGAAACCAATGCGGTCGGCTGCGGCATCATCAACGAGAATTATGTCGACAAGCCGCTGTCGACCGGCCCCGCGTCAAAGCCGCTCGTCGATCTTGCGATCCTCGACGACAATGGCGAGCCGGTGGCGCAGGGCGGCGTCGGCGAAGTGTGCATCCGCTCGGTCGCCAATTTCGAGGGCTATTGGAACAATGAGGCGGCGACGAAGGCGGCCTTCTTCGACAATGGCTATTTCCGTTCGGGCGACCTCGGTTATCTCGACGAGGACGGTTATCTGTTCATCGTCGACCGCAAGAAGGACATCATCATTCGCGGCGGCGAGAATATCAGCTGTCAGGAAGTCGAGGCCGCGATCTACGAGCATCCCGAGGCGAATGAATGCGCGGTGTTCGGGCTTCCCGACGAGCGGCTCGGCGAATGCGTCGGCGCGGTGGTGTGGATGAAGCCCGGCAGCAGCGTGACCGCCGACGATCTGGTCGCCTTCCTCAGCGCGCGCCTCGCGCCTTACAAGGTGCCGTGCAAGATCTGGATGTCGAACGACGCCCTGCCCAAGCTCGGCAGCGAAAAGATCGACAAGGTCAGCTTGCGCAACCATTATCGCGGCGAATATGCGGCGGAGGTCGTCGCGTAACCGATTGAAGGACAGGAGCGAACCGGGACCATGGCCAAGGCTGAAACTCCCGTCGCTCCCGAAGAGCCGGCGCCGGTGCGCGTCTATCGCCACCGGCTGCCGACGCGTATCTGGCATTGGATAAACGCGGTGACGCTGCTCATCCTTCTGATGAGCGGGCTGATGATCTTCAATGCGCATCCGCGCCTCTATTGGGGCGAATATGGCGCCAATTTCGATCGTGCCTGGTTGGTGATCGGCTCGACCGCCGACACCGGCCATCTGCGGGTCGGCGACTGGAAGATCGACACGACGGGGGTGCTCGGCCGATGGACCGACGCGCAAGGGGCGACCAAGACCTGGGCCTTTCCGGGCTGGGCGACGATCCCGACGAGCTATAGTCTCGCCGACGGGCGGCGCTGGCACCTGCTGTTCGCGTGGCTACTCTCGGTCGGGCTCGCGCTCTATATGCTCTGGACGCTGTTCGGCGGGCATTTGCGCAAGGATCTGCACGTCCGCCGCGCCGAATGGTCGCCGCGCCACATCTGGCGCGATATCAAGGACCATGCGCGGCTGCGTTTTCCGAAGGGCGAAGCCGCCGCGCGCTACGGCATCCTGCAAAAATTGAGCTATATCGGCGTCATTTTCATCGCGCTGCCGCTGATGATCGCGACGGGGCTCACTATGTCGCCCGGCATGAATGCGGCCTGGCCGTGGCTGCTCGACATTTTCGGCGGGCGCCAGTCGGCGCGCTCGATCCACTTCATCACCGCCTGGGCGCTCGTAGCCTTTTTCCTCGTCCATATCGCGATGGTGCTGCTTGCGGGGCCGGTGAACGAGATAAGGTCGATGATCACCGGCTGGTTCCGCCTGCCGCCGGAGAAGGACGAGACGGCATGAGCGACATCATCCTCCCGCGCCGCCAGTTGATCGCCCGCGCCGGAGGACTGGTCGCCGCGGCGGGGACGCTGCCGCTGCTGTCCGCCTGCGACGCGATCAACGACGCGCCCGCGGTGCGCAAGATATTGTCGATGGGTGAGGAGATGAACCGCGCGAGCCAGCGCGCGCTGATCCGCCGCGACGCGCTCGCGCGCGAATTCAGCCGCGCCGACCTGTCGCCCTATTTCCGGCCGAACGGCACGCGCCTGCCCGCCGGGGCGGATTATGCCGCGCATGCCGCGAACGCTTTCGTGAACTGGCGCGTCAAGGTCTCGGGCCTCGTCGCGCGGCCGCTGTCGCTGTCGATGGCCGACATTCGCGCGATGCCGCAGCGCACGCAGATCACGCGCCACGACTGCGTCGAGGGGTGGAGCGCGATCGGGCAATGGACCGGTGTGCAGCTTCACCGGATTCTCGAAGCGGCGGGGGTCAAGGACAGCGCGCGCTATATCGTCTTCCGCTGCGCCGACCGGATTGGCGAAGCGCTCTATTATGAAAGCTGCGACATGATCGACGCGCGCCATCCCCAGACGATCCTCGCCTGGGCGCTCAATGATGCGGTGCTGCCGATCGCCAATGGCGCCCCGCTGCGCCTGCGCATCGAGCGCCAGCTGGGCTATAAGCACGCCAAATATGTCAACGCGATCGAAGCGGTCGCGAGTCTCGATGCCATCGGCGCGGGCAAGGGCGGTTATTGGGAGGACCGCGTCGATTATGAATGGTATGCGGGCATCTGATCGCAACCTTTTTGCGCGCTGGCTGTTCGGGTCGTAAAATGTCGATCTTGCGTCCGTTTCTCTCCCGGATCATTCGTCAGGGGCGGCTGACCGTCGTCATGCCCGACGGTGGGCGCGAGGAATATGGCCAGCCGGCCGACGGCTTTCCCGACGTCACGATCCGCTTCACCAGCCGCAGGGGAATGCGCCGCATTCTTCTCGACCCGCGCCTCGGCGCGGCCGAGGCGTTCATGGATGGCGAGATGGAACTGGTCGAGGGCGACATCATGGAGTTCGTCGGCCTGATCCGCCGGAACACGCCGTGGGATCGCGGTGCGAAGCTCCACGACAGGAGCTGGTTCGGCCGCCGCGCCGAGTGGATGAAAACGCGGACCGGCTCGATCAACCGCCAGCGCCGCGCGCGCGCCAACGTCCGGCATCATTACGACATTGGCAACGCCCTCTACCGCCTCGTCCTCGACGAGGACTTGCAATATAGCTGCGCCTATTGGTCGCGGCCGGACATGACGCTCGAGGAGGCGCAGGCCGCGAAAAAGGCGCATATCGCCGCCAAGCTTGCACTCGCGCCGGGGCAGCGTGTGCTCGATATCGGCTGCGGCTGGGGCGGGATGGCGATCACGCTGGCGAAGCTCGAACAGGTCGAAGTGCTCGGCATCACCTTGTCCGAGGAACAACTTGCCCTTGCGCGCCAGCGCGCCGAGGATGCGGGACTCGCCGACCGCGTCAGGTTCGAGCTGATCGACTATCGCGACCTCGCCGCGCGCGAGGCGGGCGGGTTCGACCGCATCGTGTCGGTCGGCATGTTCGAGCATGTCGGCGCGCCCAATTTCGAGACCTTCTTTCGCGCCGCGGCCAATCTGATGACCGCCGACGGGGTGATGCTGCTCCATACGATCGGGCGCTTCGGGGGGCCAGGATCGACCGATGCTTTCACCCGCAAATATATCTTCCCCGGCGGCTATATTCCGGCGCTCAGCGAGACGCTGGCGGCGAGCGAAAAGAGCCGGCTGATCGCGACCGACATCGAAACGCTACGGCTGCATTATGCGCTCACGCTGCGCCAATGGTATGCGCGGACGCTCGCGCACGAGGGCGAGATCGTCCGGATGATGGGCATTCGCTTCTTTCGTATGTGGACCTTCTATCTCGCCGGCGCGACATCGGCCTTCGAGAGCGGCGGGATGGGCAATTACCAGATTCAGTTCGCGCGCAGCCGCCATGCGCTGCCGTTGACGCGCGACTATATGGGCGAGGCCGAGCGGGGCTATCTTGGCAGCGGCGCGGGCTGAGACGGATCCGGCGGACGTGCGGAGGGGGCAGGGATGACCGAGGAAGAGGAACTTACCCGGATCGACCGCTATGAGCTGCGGAACGGCTGGGTCATGCGGCGCGCGGGGCTCAAGGGATGGCGGATCGACGCCGAGATCGTCGGCGGCGACGCCCCGGCGCTGATCCTGACCGGCTCGCGGCGCGGGCGGGTCGAAATTCCGCTGACCGACATCGCTTGCATCCGCGCCAGCGTCGATCAGGGAAAATTTCGCTGGGCCGATTCCTATCGCTGTTTGATCTGGCGCGACGGCGAGCGAAAGCTTGTGCTTGCTCCGACCTCTTTCGGCAAATTCATCTATCGCGAACTCATCCTCGAGCTCGCGCGCGCGATGAAGCGGGTCGGCCGTTTCGACCGCGTCGAGCGCGGGTTGCAGCTGTGGGAAACCGTCTTCTACTCGGTGTTCATGGTCGTAGGTGCACTCTTCATCGCCTATGTCGCCTGGGACACGCTGAAACTCACGCAGGGGCCGATGGAGACAATCCATTTCGTCTTCGCTGCCGTTACGGGAGGCTTCAGCCTCTTCCTGCTCGTCGCCAGCGTCAAAATATGGGGTGATGTCGGCCCGCCACGCGCCGTTCGCAGCCTCAAGGATCTGCGCGAAGTGCTACCCTGACGGGCATCAGGTCGGATAGCGCTCGTTCATCACGTCCCAGCTCAGCGTGACGAGCTGTTCGAGCACATCGAGGTCCACATCGGCGAGCTTGCCCAAATAGAGGCAGGATTTGCCTGCCTTGTGCTTGCCGAGCCTGGCAAGCAGCGCGTCGGCTTCGGGCTGGCGATCGCAATAATGGCCCATCAGATAGAGCGTCATCGCGGCCTTGCGCGGCGAGAAACCGGCGCGGCACATCGTCCCCGACCGGCCGCTGTCATAGACATAGTCATAGCTGCCATAGCCGATGATCGACGGACCCCACATTCTGGGTTCAAGGCCGGTAACGCGGCGGTGCATCGCATCGATAGCGGCAGCTTCTTCGCGGCGCCTCGCGTCGGGCACTGCGGCGATGAAATCGGCGACCGACACCTCGGTCGCCTTGGTCTTGATTTCGGCTTTGGCCATGGCGTTTCTCCCGAGCGCAGACGATAGCCTGCGCGCGGCGGAGCGCCAAGCCGGTTGCACCTTTTGCGGCTCCCTGCTAGCCGCGCCCGCGTCTTTCCCTCGCCAAAGGTGCATCATGTCCGAGTCCTTCAAGCGCGTCGTCCTCGCCTATTCGGGCGGCCTCGATACCAGCGTCATCCTGAAGTGGCTGCAGGTCACCTATGGCTGCGAGGTCGTGACCTTCACCGCCGACCTCGGGCAGGGCGAGGAACTCGAGCCCGCGCGCGCCAAGGCCGAGCTGATGGGGATCAAGCCCGAGCATATCTATATCGACGATCTGCGCGAGGAGTTCGTCCGCGATTTCGTCTTCCCGATGATGCGCGCTAATGCCCGTTACGAGGGCGATTATCTGCTCGGCACCTCGATCGCGCGCCCACTCATTTCGAAGCGGCTGGTCGAGATCGCGAAGGAAACCGGCGCCGACGCCGTGGCGCATGGCGCGACGGGCAAGGGCAATGACCAGGTGCGTTTTGAACTGTCGGCCTATGCCCTCAACCCGGACATCAAGGTGATCGCGCCGTGGCGCGAGTGGGACCTCACCAGCCGTACCGCGCTGATCGACTTCGCCGAAAAGAACCAGATTCCGGTGCCCAAGGACAAGCGCGGTGAAAGCCCGTTCTCGACCGACGCGAACCTCCTCCACACCTCGTCGGAGGGCAAGGTGCTCGAAGATCCGTGGGAAGAAACCCCGGACTATGTCTATTCGCGCACGGTCAATCCCGAGGACGCGCCCGACACCCCCGAATATATCACGATCGATTTCGAAAAGGGCGACGGCGTCGCGCTCAACGGACAGGCGATGTCGCCGGCGACGCTGCTCGCGGCGCTCAACGACCTCGGCCGCAAGCATGGCATCGGCCGCCTCGATCTCGTCGAGAACCGCTTCGTGGGCATGAAGTCGCGCGGCATGTACGAGACGCCCGGCGGCGAAATCTATGCGCGCGCGCATAGGGGAATCGAAAGCATCACGCTCGACCGCGGCGCGGCGCACCTCAAGGACGAGCTCATGCCGAAATATGCCGAGCTCATCTACAACGGCTTCTGGTTCGCGCCCGAGCGCGAGATGCTGCAGGCGGCGATCGACCATAGCCAGGCGAACGTCACCGGCACCGTTCGCCTCAAGCTCTACAAGGGCAATGCGAACGTCGTCGGCCGCAAGTCGCCGTTCAGCCTCTACAGCGAACGCCATGTGACGTTCGAGGACGATGCCGGCGCCTATGATCAGAAGGATGCGGCGGGCTTTATCAAGCTCAACGCCTTGCGCTTGAAATTGCTCGCGAAACAGGGTCAATAAAGCGGCCGGGCAGGGGCCCGGCTTCGACAGGAGCTTTGGCCCATGTTCTCCCTTCTTCTGGCGGCTGCCAGCCTGACGCCCGCGTTCAACGACGCTTCCTATGCCGACCTCGGCTATGTGGAGCGCGTCGCGGGCGAATGCACCGCGCGTTTCGGCAGCGGATCGATCGAGATTCGCCAGGCCTTTAACGACGCTGACCGCACGATGATCAACGTCGCAGTGGTGAGGGGCAAGCCGACGCGCGCACTGCCCGTCGGTACGCAGCTGTGGGCGAAGGCGAGCTATGGTCCCGCATGGCGCGCGGTGGTGATCGAATCGACGCCGGAGCGGCTGGGTTTCGTGGCGCATAATCGCTTCGTCGGCGACTTGTTCACCGAGGATTCGCTCTCCATCGCGCTCCACGAGCGGCTCGATGCGGGCGCGATCGGCGATGCCGTGCTCGTCGATGTGGGATCGGACGTTTCGGGCTTCCGAGAAAAGCTCGCTTCGGCCTTCGACTGCGCGGATGGCCTCGGCATTTGACGCCGACGAAGCGCCGCGAAAATGAGGGGTTAGCAAGCGGCGCGCTCCTGCGCTAAGGCGCGGGGCATGACAGCGACCCGATTTTTTTCCGACAATGCCGCAACCGTCCATCCGGTAGTGATGGAGGCGATGGCGGCCGCCAATCGGGTCGATACGGCCTATGACGGCGATGCGCTCAGCCAATCACTCGACGCGGCCTTTTCCGAGCTTTTCGAAACGACATGCGAAGTCGTGTGGATCCCGACGGGGACCGCGGCGAACAGTATCATCCTCGCGCATTTCGTGCGGCCGTGGCAGGGCATTCTTTGCTACGAGGAGGCGCATATCGAGGTCGACGAATGCGGCGCGCCGACTTTCTATTCGGGCGGCGCGAAGCTGATGCCGCTGCCGGGGCGCGGCGCGAAGATCGACGCCGCCGCGCTGAAGGCGCGGATCGCGGGAATCCGGCAGGATGTGCATCAGGTGCAGCCGGCGGCGGTCAGCATCACCAACGCGACCGAATATGGCCTTGCCTGGCGCGCCGACGAGATCGGCGAGATCAGCGAGATCGCGAAAGGCAAGGGGCTGAAGCTCCACATGGACGGCGCGCGCTTCGCAAATGCCGTCGCCTTTCTCGGCTGCGCGCCCGCCGACGTCACCTGGCGCGTCGGGGTCGATGCGTTGTCATTCGGCTTCACCAAAAATGGCGCGATGATGGCCGAGGCGATCGTCTTTTTCGGCGGCAGCGGCGGCGCCGGGGTGCGCGAGCTCAAGAAGCGCGGCGGGCATCTGCTCAGCAAGGGGCGCTTCGTCGCGGCGCAGATCCGCGCGATGCTGAAGGACGATCTGTGGCTCGCCAACGCGCGTGCTGCCAATGCCGGCGCGGCGAAGCTGGCGGCAGCGTGCGGCAGCCGGTTGATGTATCCGGTCGAGGCGAACGAGCTCTTCGTCCGGATGAACGCGGAAGAGGCGGCGACGCTGCGCGGCGCGGGGTTCGACTTCTACGACTGGGGCGAAGGCGCTGCGCGCCTCGTCGTCAGCTGGGATCAGGATGCCGAGGCCGTCGCGCCGCTGGCGGCGGCGATCAGCGCGCTATGAGCGGCGAGCTATGAACAGCGAGCAGCCGACGCTGCTCAGCCCGCGCGTCCTGCTTCCCTTCGCGCTGGTTACCCTGATCTGGGGGTCGACCTGGATCGTGATCAAGGGACAGCTCGGCGTTGTTCCGCCGAGCTGGTCGGTGACCTATCGTTTCGCGGTCGCGGCGATCGCGATGTTCCTGTTTGCCGCGATGCGGCGCGATCGGCTGTGGATCGAACCGCGCGCGATGGCCTTTGCGGCGGTGCTCGGGATCGCGCAGTTCGCGCTCAACTTCAACTTCGTCTATCGCGCCGAGCAGCACATCACCTCGGGCCTTGTCGCGGTGCTGTTCGCGCTGTTGATCGTGCCCAACACCTTGCTCGGGCGAGCCTTTCTGAAGACGCCGCTCGAGGGGCGCTTTCTCGCCGGGGCGGGCATCGCGATCGTCGGGGTCGGGCTGATGATCCTGCACGAATATCGCGCGGCGGCGGTGGGGGCGGGCGAAGTGCTGCTCGGCACCGCGCTGACGCTCGCCGGCGTGATCAGCGCATCGACCGCCAATGTCATGCAAGGCACGGCCTTCGCGCGCGCGCAGTCGATGGTCGTGATGATCGCCTGGGCGATGGCGTTCGGCGCGCTCGCCGACGGCAGCTACGCCTGGATCACCACCGGCCCGCCGGTGATCGAGCCCACCCCCGTCTATCTGGGCGGCGTGCTTTATCTCGGCATCATCGCGAGCGCGGTGACCTTTCCGCTTTATTTCAACGTCATTCGTGCGGTCGGGCCGGGGCAGGCGGCCTGGTCAAGCGTGCTGATCCCGATCATCGCGATGGGTTTTTCGACCGCGTTCGAAAATTATCATTGGGCGGCGCTGTCGGTTGCAGGCGGTATCGTGGCGCTGATCGGGCTGGTGATCGCGGTCGCCAAGCGGCCCGAGCGGCCGTCGGTCAGCGGAAACACGGTTTCGATGCCCGTGCAGCGCGAGGAAGAGTTGCCATAACTGTATTGCCGTAATAATACGGCGATATGAAGATATTCGCCAGCACGCTTTTGCTCCTCGTCGCGCTCCCGGGCGCACCCGCTTTCGCGCAATCCGCTTGCCAGCCGGGCACTTACGCCGCCCCCGATGGCGATTTCGTCGTGCTGGCGAAGTCGCCCGCGGTCGCGGCCCCAGCGCTGCGCTATCAGTTTCGCGACGGACGGCGCGGCGCGACCTCGGAAGCAAGCGCGCCGCTGGTCTGCACCGCCGCCGAGGTGACGGTGAAGGGCGCGGCGTGGAAGCCGATCGCCTTCCGCGAAACCCCCGCAAGCTTCGACAGCGTGGGCACGAAGATGACCGGCATGCTGATCGAACCGCCGGGCAATGATGCGAAGCGCCCGCTCGTGGTGATGGTGCACGGGTCCGAACGCTCGTCGCCCATCGGCGGCATCTATGGCTATGCGATGGCGGCGCAGGGGATTTCGGTGTTCGTCTACGACAAGCGCGGCACCGGCGAATCAGAAGGCGAATATACGCAGAATTTCGAGCTGCTCGCCGCCGATGCCGCGAAGGCACTCGACACGGCGCGCGGTATGGCGGCCGGCCGCCATGGCCGCGCGGGCTTCTTCGGCGGTAGCCAGGGCGGCTGGGTCGCCCCGCTCGCCGCGACGCAGACCAAGGCCGATTTCGTCGCGGTCGGCTTCGGCCTCGTCGCCTCACCGATCGAGGAGGATCGCGAGCAGATGGTGTCCGAAGTGCGCGCGGCGGGGCTGGGCAAGGATGCCGAGGCGCTCGTGGATCGGCTGTCGGCGGCGACGTCGAAGCTGGTGCTGTCGAACTTCACGCAAGGCTATGACGCGCTCGATGCGGTGCGGCGCGAAATGGCTGGGCAATCGTGGGCGGCGGCGATCAAAGGCGAATATAGCGGCGCGATCGCACGGATGACGAATGACGAGTTGAGGCGCCTCGGGCGTGCGCGCTTCGACAATGTCGAGCTGATCTGGGATTATGACGCGGTCGCGGCGCTTCGGCAGCTCGATACGCCCTTGCTGTGGGTGCTCGCAGGCGAGGATCGCGAGGCGCCGATCGAAACGACGCGCGGCGCGCTGCTCGGCTTGGCGAAAGAAGGCAAGCCGTTCGACGTCTATCTCTTCCCCGATACCGATCACGGCATGTTCGAGTTTACGACTGCCGCCGATGGATCGCGCACGATCACCCGCATCACCGACGGCTATCTCAAGCTGCTCGGCGACTGGATCAAGGGCGATGCGCGCGGCGCCTATGGCCGCGCGGAACGGCTTACCCCGCGCTGATCCGTTCGATATCGGCGCCGACGGCCTGGAGCTTCTCTTCGAGCCGCTCGTAACCGCGATCGAGGTGATAGACGCGGTTGACCTCGGTGGTGCCTTCGGCGGCGAGGCCCGCGATGATCAGGCTCATCGAGGCGCGCAGGTCGGTTGCCATGACCGGCGCGCCGACCAGATGGTCGACGCCGCGGACGATGGCAGTGCGGCCCTTGACCTGGATGTCGCAGCCCATGCGCGCGAGTTCGGGGACGTGCATATAGCGGTTTTCGAAGATCGTTTCGGTGAACAGCGACGCGCCCTTGCCGAGCGTTGCCATCGCCATGAACTGCGCCTGCATGTCGGTCGCGAAGCCGGGGTAGGGCGCCGTCGACAGCGTGACGGGTTCGGCGCGGCCCGACATGGCGACGCGGATGCCGGCCTTGGTCGGCTCGACCGTCGCGCCGGCTTCGCGCAGCGCGGCGAGCGTCGCGTCCATCTCGTCGGCGTTGGCGCCGACGAGTTCGACATCGCCCTCGGTAATGACCGCGGCGCAGGCATAGCTGCCGGCTTCGATGCGGTCGGCCATGACGCGATAGGTTGCGCCGTGCAGCCGGTCGACACCCTCGATCGTCAACGTTTCGGTGCCGATGCCGTCGATATGCGCGCCCATCGCGACGAGGCAGTTGCACAGGTCGACGATCTCGGGCTCGCGCGCCGCATTTTCGAGGACGCAGGTCCCCTTGGCGAGCACTGCCGCCATGACGGCATTTTCGGTTGCACCGACTGACACGACGGGGAAGGTGAACTTGCCGCCGGGAAGGCGTCCGCCGCCAGGCGCGCTCGCCTTCACATAGCCCGACGCGAGCTCGATTTCGGCGCCGAAGGCTTCGAGGGCTTTCAGGTGGAGGTCGATCGGACGGTTGCCGATCGCGCAGCCGCCGGGCAGCGACACGGTCGCTTCGCCCGCGCGCGCGAGCAGCGGGCCGAGGACGAGGATCGACGCGCGCATCTTGCGCACGATGTCATAGGGCGCGACGGTCGAGGTCAGCGTCGTCGTGCGCGCGGTCATCACGCGGCCGAAATCCTCGGGCCGCGATCCCTCGATCGTCGTCGAGCAGCCTAGCTGGTTCAAGAGGTGACCGAATCCGTCGACGTCGGCGAGCCGCGGCAGGTTCCTGAGCGTCAGCGGCTCGTCGGTGAGCAGCGCGCAGGGCAGCAGGGTGAGCGCCGCATTCTTGGCACCGGAGATGGGGATACGGCCCTTGAGTCGCTGGCCGCCGCGAATGACGATCTGATCCATCGGCTGTCTTTAGCGCATGCGCGGGGCCGCGCAAGCGGACTGGCCATGCCGGCGATGGCGGCCGCCGGCGGGCGCCGCGAGGATGGTTAAAGTTCCCGTATGAGCGAACGGCTTTCCTCGTGGCTTTCCTATCGAAAATGTGAAACTATTCGTGCCCATATCGGGCCTCGACAATCGCAGCGTTTACGTAAAACGACTTTTCACAGGGGAGAAGGTCATGCGGAACAATGTCGTCACGGTCGTGACTACGGCCACCTTGATTGCCAGCCAACTTGCCGTGCCCGCGATGCCGCAGGCCACGACCTTGCCCTATCCGCCACCCGGCGGTCCGCAGATCCAGCCGCCGCGCCCCGGCTATGGCGACGGCTATGCCGGAACGATCCGCTGCGAATCGCGGAACAACAAGATCAAGCGCTGCAATGTCCGCACGAACAATCGCGTCGAATTGATGCGCGTCATCGGCGGGCGCTGTTCGAAAGGACGCGACTGGGGTTTCACCGCGACGCAGATCTGGGTGTCGGGCGGGTGCCGCGCCGAATTCCGCTATGGCTATGCCAATAATGGCGGCAATCCGGTGCCGTTGCCGCAGCCGGTCGACGATTATGCGGGGACGATCCGCTGCGAGTCGCGCAGCAACCGCTATCAGCAGTGCAATGTCGCGACGAACGACCGCGTCGAGCTGGTGCGCCGAATAGGCGGGCGCTGCAACGCCGGGCGGCAATGGGGCTATACTGCAAGCTATGTCTGGGTGAACAACGGGTGCCGCGCGGACTTCGGCTATGGCTATCGCAACATCCGCCCGCCCGAAAAGGACAAGGACAAGGGGCCGAGCACCGGGCTGATCATCGGCGGCATCGTCGTCGCGGGCGGGCTGCTCGCTTTGCTCGCGAGCCAGAGCAAGAAGAAGAAGGCCGAAGCCGGCCAGCCGGTACAGGACGGCACGGCCACGCCGACCTATCCGGCGGGCCCTCCGGCGACGCTGAGCGTCAATCTTTCGGCCTTGCCGAGCGCGGCGCGGCCGTCGGTGCAGAATTGCATGAACGATGCGGCGCGCCAGATCGGGGTGACCGGCGGCACGCGGCTGTCGTACGACCGGCTGGTCAACCTCGAGCAGGGCAATGGCGGCTGGCGCATCCGCGCGGCGATGACCGCGACCTATCCCGATGGCGCCAAGCAGATCGAAATGTATTGCCGCGCGACGCCGACGCAGATCATCCAGCTCGACTTCAATTAGGTCGCGCGCCGGTAAGCGGACGTTGCCCACCGCCGTCGCCCCCGCGAAGGCGGGGGCCGCTGTCGGTTTACGCCGCGCGGCTGTGTAGGTCATCCACCGGCCCCCGCCTTCGCGGGGGCGACGGCTGGTTTCGGCCGAAACCGCCGCTTATGTCCTCCTCCCGATTGCATCTTTCGGCCAAGCCGTGAATGAGAGAGCTGGCGCGGCGTGAGCGGGACGGAATGATGAAAGACGGTGGCCCGTTCGCGGCGCTTTGGAAACGGGCTTATCCGTTGCTGACGGTAACCGCGCTGTTCTGGGCGGGCAATTCGATCGTCGGGCGCGCAGCGCGCGACCTCGTGCCGCCCGCCGCCTTGTCATTCTGGCGCTGGACGTTTGCGTTCTTGCTGCTGCTGCCGCTCGCATGGCCGCATCTGAAACGCGACTGGCCGGTGTTGCGCGCGAACTGGCCGATCGTCGCGCTGCTCGGCGCGCTCGCCATCGGCTCGTTCAACATCCTGCTCTATACGGGGCTGCAGAGCACCACCGCGCTCAATTCGATGCTGATCCAGTCGGCCCAGCCCGCGCTTGTGCTGATCGCCGGAGCGCTGGTGATGGGCGATCGCACCAGCCTGCGGCAGATCGCGGGGGTGCTGATTTCGCTTGCGGGAGTGCTCGCGATCATCGGGCGCGGCGATCCTGCAATGCTGTGGGGCCTCCGGCTCAATATCGGGGACGCGATCATCAGCGTGGCGGTCCTGCTCTGGGCGCTTTATTCGGTGCTGCTCCGCCGCCGCCCTGTGGTGCATCCGCTAAGCTTCCTCGCGGCGTCGATGATCGTCGGGATCGCGGTGATCGCGCCCGCCTATGCGCACGAGCTCTGGTCGGGGCGGCTGATCGTTCCGGCGGCGGGGAGCGCGCTCGCGATCGCCTATGTCTCGATCTTCCCGTCCTTCCTCGCCTATCTTTTCTTCAATCGCGGGGTCGAACTGATCGGCTCGGCGGCGACGGGGCAATATATGAATGTCATGCCGCTGATGGGCGCGGGACTTGCCATGCTGTTTCTCGGCGAGGCGTTGCACCTGTTCCATGTCGCCGGGCTAGCGCTGATCGTCGCCGGTATCCTCGTCGCCGGGCGTCCGCCGGCTGCGGCGCAAGCCTAGGCTAGCGCTTCCTCGACCTGCGCCAGCCGGTCCTTGCCGAAGAACATTTCGCCGCCGACGAAGAAGGTCGGGATGCCGAACACGCCGCGCGCGACCGCGGCTTCGGTGTTGGCGGCCAGCCTTGCCTTGATCGCGGGTCCCTGCGTGCGCGCGAGGAGGGCGGGGCCGTCGAAGCCGTTCGCCGAGAGGAAGGGCGCGATCACCTCGGGATCGTCCATCTTCAGGCCCTCCTCCCACATCGCGCGGTTCACCGCGTCGACATAATCGTCGAGATTGCCTTCGTCCTCGGCGACGATCGCGCCGCGCATGATGAGCAGCGTGTTGACGGGAAAATGCGGGTTGATGCGGAATTTGACGAGGCCGTGCTTCGCGATGAAGCGGCGCATTTCGAGATTCTCGTATGCGAGCTTCGCCGGCGCGTCGGCATATTGGATCATCGGCGCCTTGTTGCCCGTCGCCTTGAAAATGCCGCCCAAAAGACAGGGGGTGATGACGAGGTCGGCGCCCGTGCGGTCGAGCAGGTCGGGAAGCGCCTTCATCGAGAGATAGGCGTTGGGGCTGCCGAAATCGAAGATGAGTTCGAGTGTTTTGGTCACCATTTTTCTCCCCACGGGCGAAGATCGAGTTCGTGAGTCCACGCGCTTTTCGGCTGTTTGTGGAGCATCACATAGTTGGCGGCGATGGCTGCGGGGTTCAGGATCAGATCCTGTGCTTTCGCATTGTCAAAATCGGGATGGCGTCCCTTGATGAATTCGGTGTCGATCGCGCCGTCGATGACCGTGTGCGCGACATGAATGCCCTGCGGCCCGAGTTCGCGCGCCATCGACTGCGCGAGCATGCGCAAGCTCGCTTTGGCCCCCGAGAAGGCCGAAAAGCCTGACCCGCCGCGCAGACTCGCGGTCGCGCCGGTGAAGATGATCGTGCCGCGGCTGCGCGGGCTCATGCGCTTCGCCGCCTCGCGGCCCATCAGGAAACCGCCGAGGCACGCCATTTCCCAGACCTTGGTGTAAACGCGCACCGTCGTCTCGGTGATCGGGAAATTCACATTGGCGCCGATATTGAACACCGCGACCTCGACCGGTCCGACCTCGGCCTCGACCTGATCGAACAGCGCGATCATCGCCTCTTCGTCGCGTGCATCGGCTGGGAAGGCACGCGCCAGATACCCTTCGTCGCGGATCGATTGCGCCAGCGCTTCCAATTGCTCGGCGTTCCGTTCGCGGCGATTGACGCAGGCGGTGAGACCTTCGGCGGCGAAGGCGCGCGCGATAGCGCCGCCGGTGGCGTCGCCGGCTCCGATGATGACGGCTGCTGGATTGGGCATGGGCGACTCTCCTCTTGTGCCGCATAGTAACTATGATAATCATAGTGACAAGAGGATAAGGTGACACGTGCCCAAACGCGCCGATCTGTCGGATACATATTGCCCCGTGGGCCGGTCGGCCGAGCTGCTCGGCGACCGTGCGGTGCTGTTGATCCTTCGCGATCTGTTCTTCGGGCGGCGGCGGTTCGAGGCGATCGCCGCGCATACCGGACTCGGGCCGCAGCTCGTTTCGGCGCGGCTCAAATTGCTCGAGGGCGAGGATGTGGTCGAGCGCCACGCCTATCAGGACCGTCCGCCGCGCCACGAATATCGGCTGACTGACAAGGGCAAGGATCTGTTCGGCGTGCTCTACGCGATGCGTGGCTGGGCCGAGCGCTGGGCGTATCAGGACGGCGAGACCGGCGACGGCCCCGCGATGCGCTACATCCACCGCGCGTGCGGCGCAGACGTCGGGACGGCGCTGGCGTGCCCGGGGTGCGGCGCCGCGCTGGGCTATGGCGATCTGAAGGGGGAACCGTCCGAGGCGCTCAGGGCCGAACAAGCCGCGAAAGCGCGCTAGCTCAGGCCTTTTCGAGCGTGCATTGCAGCGGGTGCTGGTTCTGCCGCGCGGCGTCCATCACCTGGTTCACCTTTGTTTCGGCGACTTCGTAGCTGAACACGCCGCATACGCCGACGCCCTGCTGGTGGACGTGCAGCATCACCTGCGTCGCCTGTTCGATATCCATGTTGAAAAAACGCTGGAGCACCATCACGACGAATTCCATCGGCGTGTAATCGTCGTTGAGCAGCAGCACCTTGTACATCGACGGTTTTTTCGCCTTCGCGCGGGTACGCGTCGCGATGCCGACGCCGGGGCTGCCGGGCGAGCCGTCGTCCTTGTCCGCCATGGCGCGGACATTCTTTGACTCCGCCATGGCGCGGACCGGCTGGATGGTCGAAACTGGAAACATCATCGCAGGAATATCGCAAGCCGCGGCCGAAGCGCAAGGGGCGCGGTCGCGGATTTTAACCTCTTGTTCGCCAGCGGGCGGCGCCAAAACAAGAACCGCCCGCTTCTGAAAAGAAGCGAGCGGCCTTGGTGTGTCGGCGCAGGCGGGGAGAGGGAGGGGAGTTGCCGGCGCCAACGATGGAAGAGAGGGCGCTTAGGCGGCCTTCATCTTCGAAGTGATGACCGAAACGCGGTTCGAGATCGGCGCGAAGCTGTCGTTCGTCAGCTTGACGACGAGTTCGCTGGTCTTCGAGGTCTGCGCAACGGCGGCGTCGAACGCCTTCTTGCTGTTTTCGGCATAGAGCTTGAAGAAGTCGGCCGGGGTTTTGACGGCGGTATAGCCCTTCAGCGCGGCGGTCGTGTCTTCAAAGCTCTTGCGAGCGAAGGTGACGCCTTCCTGGCCGAGCGTTTCGATGCCCTTGGCAGCGATCTTGCCCGATTCGACGAGCGCTTCGACGTTCGCCTTGTTGAATTCGACGGCTTCTTCGGCGAGCTTGCTCGACTTGGCGAACGCTTCCTTCGCCTTCTCGTTGAAGTCGGCGGTCAGGGTTTCGGCGCGGGTCTTCGCTTCGTCGGCGAACTTCTTGACGGTGTCGTTCATGGTCTTCAATCCTTTGGTGGCGAGAGCGGCCGGCTTCGGCGCGGCTTTCGCGGGCTTGGAGGCAAGGGTCTTCGCAGCCGCCTTCTTGGGGGCGACCTTCTTGGCTGCCGGCTTTGCGGCTTTCTTTTGGACCGGCTTGGCCTTCGCCGCGACAGTCTTGGTTTTCACGGGCGCCGCGGCCTTCGCTGCGGGTGCAGCTTCGTCGGGAGCGGCAGGAGCAGCCACCGGCTTGGCGGCGGTTTCCAGCGTCGCGGCTTCGAAAGCCTTTTCGGCACTATCCATCTTGGTAGCCATCGGGACAACTCCTTTATGTTGCACTGCACAATATAGGAGTGGATCGGTGATTTCAAGCAAAAATTTGTGCAGCGCACAAAAATAGTCGCAGCACCGGCCCGCCGGCAATATATTCGTCAGATATTACCGCTGTTTGACGTAGCGCCCCGGGGCGTCCTCGATCGCCTTTTTCTTGCCTTTCCCGGGGATCCGCGCGCCTTTGGCGGCGATTTTCGCATCATCCTGCTGCGCGATCCAGCCGATCCAATGCGGCCACCAGCTGCCCTTGGTCTCGGACGCGCTCGCAACAAAATCGTCGAGCGACGCGGCGTCATTGTCGCCGGTCCAATATTGATATTTGCCCGCCGCGGGCGGGTTGACCACGCCGGCGATATGTCCCGATCCCGCGAGCACGAAGGTCCTGGGGCCCGACAGATGCTCCATCAGCCGCCACACGCTCGCGAGCGGCGCGATATGATCTTCGCGGCCCGCCTGGATATAGGCGGGGGTCTCGATCTTCCTGAGGTCGATCGGCGTGCCCATCACCTTCAGGCTTTTCGGGATCACCATGCGATTGTCGCGATAGAGGTCGACCAGATATTGCCGGTGCCATTTCGCGGGCAGGTTGGTGACGTCGCCGTTCCAATAGAGAAGGTCGAACGGCGGATAGTCGTTGCCGAGCAGGTAATTGCTCACGACATAGTTCCAGATGAGGTCGCGTCCACGCAGGCTGTTGAAGGTCGCGGCCATATAGCGCCCGTCGAGGAAACCGCCCGCCGACAGTTGCTGGAGCAGCGTCAAATAGCTTTCATCGACGAACATCTTGAGGTCGCCCGCCAGCTCGAAATCGACTTGCGCGGTGAAGAAGGTCACCGACTTGACCTTGTCCGCCTCGCCGCGCGCCGCGAGCATCGCGAGCGTTGCGGCAAGCGTCGTGCCCGCGACGCAATAGCCGATGGTGTGGACGTGCGGCACGCCCAGCAGATCGCGCACCGTGTCGACCGCGTCGACCTGCGCCGCGATATAGTCGTCCCACGCAACCTCGCTCATCGACGCGTCGGCCGACTTCCACGACACCATGAAGACGCTGAGCCCCTGTTCGACCGCCCAGGCGACGAAGCTTTTGGCGGGGTTGAGGTCGAGGATGTAGAAGCGGTTGATCCACGGCGGGAAAATGACGAGCGGGACGGCGAGCACCTCCTTCGTCGTCGGGCTGTACTGGATCAGCTGATAGAGATCGGTTTCGTGGATCACCTTGCCCGGCGTCGTCGCGATATTCACCCCGACTTCGAACGCGTCGGGGTCGACGTGGGAGAGTTGCCCGCGCGACAGGTCGGCGAGCATATTTTTCAAACCCTTGAGCAGGCTTTCGCCGCGCGTCTCGACCGCGCGCCTGATCACTTCGGGATTGGTGATCGCAAGGTTCGAAGGCGACAGCGCGTCGGTCATATTTTTCGCGGCGAATTCCATCTTCGCGCGCGCATGTTCGTCGAGCCCCTGCATCGTGCGGGTGGTCGTCAGCAACTGCTCGGCGAGCAGACCATAAGTCTGACGGATCAGCGCGAAGACCGGATTGGCGGTCCAGTCGGGATCGGCGAAACGCTTGTCCTTCGGCGCATCGGCGTCCGGCATGAACGACGGCTGGATCGTCGCGAGCGAGGTCCAGAAGGCGACGCCCTGTTCCCACAGCTTCGACGATTGTTCGGCCCATAGCTGGGTCGTCGGATTCTGCAGCCAGCTCGCGGGGTCGAACATACCCGCTGCGGCGCTGTTGCCCTGATTGGCCTGACCCAGCGCATATTCGAGCATCATCTGCTGCGCGCGGCCCATGACGCTGGCCCAATGCTGCAGATCATCGGGCGACGGCATGAAGGGGTTCGGTGCTTCTCTCGTGTCGTCCTTACCCGTGTCGCTCATGCTCGTTCCTGCTGGTCAGTGCGGATATAATGCCTATAACAAGCCGCGATGCGGCTGGCGAGATTGCCGCGCGCGTCAATTCAACAGTTAACGCAAAGGAGTTGTTCTAGTTTCCCATGTCCGAAGATGAATTCTATCGCATCAAGCGCCTGCCGCCCTACGTCATCGCTGAAGTGAATGCGATGCGTGCGGCCGCCCGCGCCGCGGGAGAGGACATCATCGACCTGGGGATGGGCAACCCCGACCTGCCGCCACCCGCGCATGTGATCGAAAAGCTGTGCGAAGTCGCGATGAAGCCCGATGCGCACGGATATTCGCAGTCGAAGGGCATCCCGGGGCTCCGCCGCGCGCAGGCGAATTATTACGGCCGCCGCTTCAACGTCGATCTCGATCCCGAAACCGAAGTCGTCGTGACGATGGGGTCGAAGGAGGGGCTCGCGAGCCTCGCGACCGCGATCACCGGCCCCGGCGACGTCGTGCTTGCGCCGAACCCCAGCTATCCGATCCACACCTTCGGCTTCATCATCGCGGGCGCGACGATCCGCAGCGTGCCGACGACCCCCGACGAGAATTACTGGCGCGCGCTCGACCGTGCGATGGCCTTCACCGTGCCGCGCCCGTCGATCCTCGTGGTCAACTATCCGTCGAACCCGACCGCCGAAGCCGTCGACCTCGCTTTCTATGAGCGGCTCGTCGCCTGGGCGAAGGAGAATAAGGTCTGGGTCCTTTCGGACCTCGCCTATTCGGAACTTTATTACGACGGCAATCCGACGCCCTCGATCCTGCAGGTGCCGGGTGCGAAGGATGTCGCAATCGAGTTCACCTCGATGTCGAAGACCTATTCGATGGCGGGCTGGCGCATGGGTTTCGCGGTCGGCAACAAGCGCCTGATTGCCGCAATGACGCGCGTCAAATCCTATCTCGATTATGGCGCCTTCACGCCGATCCAGGCGGCGGCGTGCGCGGCGCTCAACGGGCCGCAGGACATTGTCGCCAAGAACCGCGAGCTTTACCAGAAGCGCCGCGACGTCATGGTCGAAAGCTTCGCGCGCGCCGGCTGGGACATCCCGAGCCCGCCCGCGTCGATGTTCGCCTGGGCGCCGCTGCCGCCCGCGCTCAAGGAAATGGGCAGCCTCGAATTTTCGAAGCAGCTTCTGACCCACGCCAAGGTCGCGGTCGCGCCGGGCGTCGGCTATGGCGAGGACGGCGAGGGCTATGTCCGCATCGCGATGGTCGAGAATGAACAGCGTATCCGGCAGGCGGCACGCAACATCCGCAAGTTCCTGGCAATGCACGGGGTCAACACGCCGTCGGTCGCAGCCGGGGGATGATGGACCTCGACGCCGGCGCGATTGCGCAGACGATTCAGCTGTCGGTCACGCCGGTGTTCCTGCTGGTTGCGACCGGCAGCCTGCTCAACGTCATCGCGGGGCGGCTCGCGCGCGTCGTCGATCGCTCGCGCAACCTGATGGAACGCTGGGCCGACACCGAAGGCGTCGAGCATGAACGCATCGTCGCCGAACTGCGCATCGCCGACCGGCGAATGGGGATCATCAACAATTCGATCCTCTCGGCCGTGGCGTGCGGCATCGTCGTCTGCCTGCTCGTCGCGCTGCTGTTCACGCAGGCCTTTACCGGCATCAACCTGGGCGTTGCGGCGTCGTGGGCCTTTGCGGCGGCGATGCTGTTGCTGCTCGTCTCGCTGATCCTTTTCCTCGTCGAGGTCCGTCTTGCGGTTCGCGCGATCCATGTCCCGATGGAATTGCTCGAACTGGAGGGCAGGGATCGGAAGCGGCGGCGCGACCGGCACTGACCGGCCGAAAAATTTTTCCATGTGCTGCGCGGCGGGCGCCGTAACGGCAATTGCGAACGGCCATTCCCGGCGCGCCGCAAGGGCGTTGACACCGGTCCCTCCGGTCTGCTCCGATGGCGGCGGGAGAGATGAATGTCTGATAAAGCCGCTCCGGCCCCGGGTATCGCTTCGCCGTCCGCCGATGGTGTTTCCGCGCAGACGCGGACGATGCTGTGGATCCTGCTGATCGTCTATATCTTCAATTTCCTCGACCGGCAGATCGTCAATATCCTCGCCGAACCGATCAAGGCCGATCTCGGGCTTTCGGATACCGAACTCGGCCTGCTCGCTGGCCCCGCGTTCGCCGTTTTCTATGCGCTGCTCGGAATCCCGATCGCGCGCTATGCCGACAGGGAGGGGACGAACCGGGTGCGACTGATCGCGCTCGCGCTCGCGGTCTGGTCGGCGATGACAGCGGTGTGCGGGCTCGCGCAGAATTTCGTGCAACTGCTTTTGGCGCGGATCGGCGTCGGGGTGGGCGAGGCGGGATGCACGCCCGCCGCGCATTCGCTGATTTCGGACAGTGTGGCGCCCGAAAAGCGCTCGTCTGCGATCGCATTTTACGGGCTCGGGGTGCCGATCGGTTCGCTGCTCGGGCTGATTCTCGGCGGTATCGTCAACGATCTTTACGGCTGGCGCATTGCGTTGATGCTCGTCGGGGCGCCGGGACTGCTGCTCGCGCTGGTGGTGCTGTTCGTGATGCGCGAACCGCGGCATCATCGGCCCGCCGAGGCGACGGCGACCGCTGCGCTGCCGCAGCTTCCTGCGCGCGATGCGATGCGCGAAATCTTTTCGTCGCGCGCGTTCATCTACATATTGATCGCGGCGTCCGTCACCGCCTTCCTCGGCTATGGCAAGGCGCTGTGGACGATCAGCTTCTTCATTCGCAGCCACGGCCTGTCGACGACCGAAGCAGGATTGTCGATGGCAGTGGTGCTGGGGCTGGCTGGGGTATTCGGTACCTGGCTCGGCGGCAAATGCGCCGACATTTTCGGCAAGCGCGACAAGCGACATATTCTGACCTTGCCTGCTTATGGCATGGCCGTCGGCGCCCCGATCCTCTTTCTCGGCTATCAAATGGACGACTGGCGCGTCGCAGTAGCGCTGCTTATCGTCCCGACCATCCTCAATTCGGCCTATTATGGTCCTGCCTATGCCTGCGTACAGGGGCTGGTGCGGCCGCAGGCGCGCGCGGTCGCGGCGTCGATCATGCTGTTCGGACAGAATCTGATCGGGCTCGGTTTCGGCCCATTCCTCTTTGGCGTGCTGTCGGATGCGCTCGCGCCCGCCTATGGCGAGGAAAGCGTGCGCTACGTTCTCTACGGCGCGGCGTGGCTCGGCCTCATCCCAGCCTTCTTTTTCTGGCGCGCCAGCCTGCGGCTCGGCCGCGAGCTCAAGTCGGGATAGAGCAGGCTTAGTAGGGCGGATCGACCTTCGCGCGCTGCGCCTTGGCGGCGTCGATCCACCAATTGAGATCGTCGGCGAAGCGCGGGAAGCTCTTTTGAAGCCGCGCGCCGTCGTCGCCGGCCGGATTGCCATCGGCGTCGAACGCGCCGCCGATCCGCCCGACCGGCAGGATCGACGAGGTGACCGCCATCCCCATCTCGCCGAGCGTGTCGCGCCAACCCATCATCGCGCGCACCCCCGACCAGGGACCCGCCGAGTAACAGGCGATCGCGGCGGGGCGCCAAAACCATTCCTCGAGAAAATGATCGGTCAGATTCTTGAGTCCCGGTTGCGGCCCCCAATTATATTCGCCGGTGACGAACAGAAAGCCGTCCGCCGCGCGGATTTTTCCCGCGAGTTCCTCCATCGCCGCCGGCGCCTCGCCTTCGGGATATTCCTTGTACATCCGGTCGAGCATCGGCAGGCCGACCGCCTTCGCGTCGATCAGTTCGGCGCTGTCGCCGCGCGTGTCGATGGCATCGACGAGCCAGCGCGCGAGCTTGATGCCCTGCCGGTCGCGGCGATAGCTGCCGTAGAAGACGAGGATATGGCGTCGCATCGGTTCATCCTGGCTGGATTGTCGTCACCGACACCCTAGGCATTCGATTAGCCGATGTCAGCCGCCCGGCACCCGGCCGATCAGCGTGCCTTTCGTGCCCGACCGGTCGAACGCGAATTCGATCTGCGGCCATCTCTTCTGCCAGCGCCGCGCGACGAGGCGCTCGCCCGGCCGCGCAGCGTCGTCGAGCAGGATCGTCGCTCCGTCGGCCAGCCGCGGAAACAGCGATTCGGCCGCGCCGCGCACCAGCGGATGCAAGGCCCAGGGCGGACCGTCGATCACGAGCAGGCCGATGTCGGTCGGCAGGTCGGTGAGCTGATACCACAGGCCCGGCCAGTGGCCGGGCGGCGGCCCGAGCGGCGCGTGGCGGAGGTCGGCGGAAACGCCCTGACCTGCGAGCCAGCGCCTCGTCGCTGCGACAAATATCTGATGCTGGTCATAACTGACGAGCCGCCCGCCGCCGAACATCGACAGCGCCTTGGCGATGACGAGGCTGCTCGCGCCGCAGCCGAGTTCAACGACAACCGCCGGGCGCAATTCCTCGATCGCGTCGACGATATGCGTCAGGAAACGCGTATCAGCCTTCCAGCTTCCAAGATGCGGCAGCGCATCGTCGGGAAGGTCGAGGCGGCGAAGGAGCGCGGCTTTCTCGGCCTTTCGCCCGCCCCACAGCGACCGCATCAGCCACGGCCACTGGATTGCGCCAAAGGCGATAACCTCCAGCCGTTCGCGCGCCGGGCGCGGCAGGGCGTGGTAGATGTCGGGACGCGGAAGGAAATGCGTGGTTTCGCGGCTTGTCATCCATAGCCAACTAGGCGCGGTGGATGGCAGTTCAGTGACGGGGCGCCCGCTTGCGTCCGGCCGCCGCGTCCGTGCGACGACCGGCGCTTTCGGCTCAGTCGCTGAACGGATCGCGAATCAGGATCGTGTCCTCGCGCTCGGGGCTCGTCGACACCAGCGCGATCGGGGTTTCGATCAGCTCCTGCACGCGCTGGATATATTTGATCGCCTGCGCGGGCAGGTCGGCATAACTGCGCGCGCCCGCGGTCGATTCGTGCCAGCCGTCCATTTCCTCGTAGATCGGCTCGACCTTGGCCTGATCGGCGGCGTGCGCGGGGAAATAGTCGAGGATCTTGCCGTTGAGGCGGTACCCGGTGCAGATGCGGATCGTGTCGAAGCCGTCGAGCACGTCGAGCTTCGTCAGCGCGATGCCGGTGACGCCCGAGACGGCGCAGCTCTGGCGCACGAGCACGGCATCGAACCAGCCGCAGCGGCGCTTGCGCCCGGTGACGGTGCCGAATTCATGCCCGCGCTCGCCGAGCCGCTGGCCGGTTTCGTCCTCCAGCTCGGTCGGGAAGGGGCCGCTGCCGACGCGCGTCGTATAGGCTTTGGCGATGCCGAGCACGAAGCCGACCGCCGAGGGGCCGAGGCCCGAGCCGCTCGCCGCGGTGCCGCTGACCGTGTTCGAGCTGGTGACGAAGGGATAGGTGCCATGGTCGATGTCGAGCAGCACGCCCTGCGCGCCTTCGAACAGGATGCGCGCGCCGGCCTTGCGGACCTTTTTCAGGCGCTTCCAGACGGGCTGGGCATATTCGAGCACATAGTCCGCGATCTCGCGGAGGTCGGCGACCAGGCGCTCGCGGTCGATCGGCGGTTCGCCGAAGCCGGCGCGCAGCGCGTCGTGGTGCGCGGTCAGGCGGTCGAGCTGCGGTTCGAGCTTGTCGAGATGCGCGAGGTCGCAGACGCGGATCGCGCGGCGGCCGACCTTGTCCTCGTAGGCGGGCCCAATGCCGCGGCCGGTGGTGCCGATCTTGCCCGCGCCTGCGGCGGTCTCGCGCAGCGCGTCGAGATCGCGGTGGAAGGGCAGGATCAGCGCGCAATTGTCGGCGATCGCGAAATTTTCGGGATTGATGGCGACGCCCTGACCGCGCAGCTTGGCGATCTCGTCGCGCAAGGCCCAGGGATCGAGCACGACGCCGTTGCCGATGATCGACAACGTACCGGTGACGATACCCGAAGGGAGGAGCGACAGCTTGTAGACCTGCTCGCCGACGACAAGCGTATGGCCGGCGTTGTGACCGCCCTGGAAGCGGACCACGGCGTCGGCGCGGCTCGCGAGCCAGTCGACGATCTTGCCCTTGCCCTCGTCGCCCCATTGCGACCCGATGACGGTAACATTTGCCATGATGCTGTCCTGCTGAGCGAGGCCCTTCCGGCCCGGCGCGGCCTTAGCGGATTTGGCCGCAGAGGCAAGGGCAGTGGCGCAGTTGCGTCATTCTTTTCGGCGGAGTAGCGAGGCGAAAAGAAGGATATTTCGCTTATGAACCCCGATGCGCCTTACCACGCTCACATCTATTACGATCCGGCCGAACGATCGATCGCCGCGAGGCTGCACGACGATTTCGGGCGCGACCCGGCGATCCTGTTCGTCGGAGCGATGACCGACCGTCCGGTTGGCCCGCATCCGATCGCGCAATATGAGGTGCATTTTCTGGCGCGGTCGCAGGACGCCGTTATCGCGGCGATCGAACCGACAGGGCTGCGCGCGCTGGTCCATCCGCTGACCGACGACGACCTTGCCGATCATACCAGCCTTGCGCACTGGATCGGCGATCCGGTCGAACTCGATGTGACCGTGCTCGACCCGCCGGGATTCAATCAGGGCATGGCGCGCTTCGGCGGGGCGGACTTTTAAACTTCCACGGGTCCGTCGCGGCCAAGGATGAAGCCGCAGCCGAGCGCGTGGGCGTCGTCGCTCTCCGACAGCGCGGCGACCGTCTGCCAGTCGTCGGCGCGGAGGCTTGCGGCGAGCGCCGGGTCGTGGCCGAGCGGCAGGAAAATGCGGCGCTCGGCCATGTCTTCGGCGCCAAGCCCCGCGTCGATCAGCGGATCGGGATAGAGCGAAAAGCCCACCGCTGATTCTTCCTGCTCGCCGACGGGGATCGAATAGCCGCCGCCGCGGCCAACAGCATCGCCCTGCCCGGGCACAAAAATCTGGAAACCGAACCAGCTTTGATAGGCGAAGCCGTGGCGCTCGGTCGGATCGAGCGTGAGCGTGACGCGGTCGCGGATCGGCGCGGCGATTGCTTCGAGCGCGTCGATGCGGGCGGTTAGGGTGCCGGTGGTGTCAAATGCACGCAGATCGACGATCGCCTGATCGAAGGGGCCGGTGGCGCGGAGCAAGGGCAGATAGGCTTCGGCACCGATCCGCGCCAGCGCGCCGGCGTCCTTGGCGTCGAGTTCGTCGCGCAGTTGCTGGATATCGGCTTCAACGGGAAGCGGCCCGCTCGCGAGCAGGTCGACGACGTCGGGCAGGGTGAAGTCGATCGTGACAGGGCCGATCCCCGCGGCTTCGAGCGCGTCGATCGCGACGGTGACGATCTCGCGCGCGGCGGCGACGCTGTCGCTGCCGATCAGTTCGGCGCCGACCTGCAGCATTTCGCGCGCGGGGCGGAGCTGGCTGGCGCGAAGTTTGACGATCTGCCCAGCGTAGCAGAGGCGCAGCGGGCGCGGAGCACCGGCGAGGAGCGAGGTCGCGATGCGGCCGACTTGCCGCGTGATGTCGGGGCGGAGCGCCAGCGTGCGCTGCGACACCGGGTCGGTGAAGCGCAGCAGGTCGCGGGTCGCGCGTTCGTCATCGCCGCCGAGCGTTTCGCGGAACTCGGCGAGCGGCGGCGAAACGCGGCCATAGCCGTGCGCGCGCATCGCATCGACGAGCGCGCGGGTGACGCGCGATGCGGCCTCCGCCTGGCGGGGGAGACGGTCGCGAAGACCTTCGGGCAGCAGGGCAGGGGCCTTGGTCATGGGTGCGGCCTTAGGATGGTCGAGGAGAGTCAACAATCCTGAATTCCGTTCGCATCGAGCGAAGTCGAGATGCCGTGAAGGCATGCACCGACGAGGGGTGTCTCGACTTCGCTCGACACGAACGGGGATTGGGAGGCGGATTTAGAACTTGAGGCCCTTCACCGTCTTGACGCCCGGAAGCTGGCAGAGCTGCCACAGGAGCGGCTCGGGCATCGGCGAATCGAGCGACAGCAGCAGCACCGCTTCGCCGCCCGCGGCGCGGCGGCCGAGGTGGAAGGTGCCGATGTTAAGCCCCGCTTCGCCAAGCGCGGTACCAATGCGGCCGATGAAGCCCGGGGCGTCTTCGTTGACGATGTAGAGCATATGGCCGTCGAGATCGGCCTCGACCTTGATGCCGAACATTTCGACGAGGCGCGGATCGCCGTTGCTGAACAAGGTGCCCGCGACCGAACGGTCGCCCGCCTCGGTCGCAACGGTGACGCGGACGAGGGTGTGATAGTCGCCGTCGCGGTCGTGGCGGACCTCGCGCACATCGAGCCCGCGTTCGCGCGCGAGGTGCGGGGCGTTGACCATGTTCACGCTGTCCGAATAGCGGCGCATCAGGCCGGTGAGCACTGCAGCGGTGATCGGCTTGAGGTTGAGCTCGGCGGCGGCGCCTTCGACCTCGACCGAGATCGTCGTGAGATTGTCGTGCGCGAGCTGGCCGACGAGGCTGCCGAGCTTTTCGGCAAGGCTCATATAGGGGCGCAGCTTTGGCGCTTCCTCGGCCGACAGGCTGGGGACGTTGAGCGCGTTGGTGATGCCGCCGGTGAGCAGATAATCCGAGAGCTGTTCGGCCACTTGAATGGCGACATTGACCTGCGCTTCATCGGTCGACGCGCCGAGGTGCGGGGTGCAGATGAAGTTCGGCGCGCTGAACAGCGGATGGTCGGCCGCCGGCGGTTCGGTCTGGAACACGTCGAGCGCGGCGCCCGCGACATGGCCCGATTCGAGCGCTTCCTTCAGCGCCGCTTCGTCGATCAGCCCGCCGCGCGCGCAGTTGATGATCCGCACGCCCTTCTTCGCCTTGGCGATATTTTCGGCCGACAGGATGTTACGCGTCTGGTCGGTCAGCGGCGTGTGCAGCGTGATGAAATCGGCCTTGGCGAGCAAGGTCTCGAGATCGGCCTTTTCGACGCCGAGCTCGATCGCGCGTTCGGGGGTCAGGAAAGGGTCGAAAGCGACGACCTTCATGCGGAGGCCCAGCGCGCGCTCGGCGACGATGCTGCCGATATTGCCGCAGCCGATCAGGCCGAGCGTCTTCGAGGTCAGCTCGACGCCCATGAAGTCGTTCTTCGGCCATTTGCCCGCCTGGGTTCCGGTGTTGGCTTCGGGGATCTGGCGCGCGAGCGCGAACATCATCGCGATTGCATGTTCGGCGGTGGTGATGCTGTTGCCGAACGGCGTGTTCATCACGATGACGCCCTTTTTCGACGCTTCCGGAATGTCGACATTGTCGACGCCGATCCCGGCGCGACCGACGACCTTCAAATTGGTCGCGGCGGCGAGGACGTCGGCAGTGACTTTCGTGGCCGAGCGAATCGCGAGGCCGTCATAGGCGCCGATCATTGCGATCAGCTCGTCCTTGGTCTTGCCGGTGATGACGTCGACGTCGATGCCGCGTTCCTTGAAGATCGCTTCGGCTTTGGGGTCCATTTTGTCGGAAATGAGAACTTTGGGTGCGGTCATTTTGATGATCCTTCAACTTCGTCATCCCCGCGAAAGCGGGGACCCAGTTCCAGCGTTAGCGATGACAGCACTGGGTTCCCGCTTTCGCGGGAATGACGAGGGAAATTATTTGCGGAGTTCGGCGTAGGCCCAGTCGAGCCACGGGCCGAGCGCTTCGATATCGGCGGTGTCGACGGTGGCGCCGCACCAGATGCGCAGGCCCGGAGGCGCATCGCGATAGCCCGCGATGTCATAGGCCGCGCCTTCGGCTTCGAGCAGCCCGGCGAACTTCTTGATGAAGCCCTCGTCGGCGCCCGCGACCGACAGGCAGACCGAGGTCGTCGAGCGGCTGGCGGGATCGGCGGCGAGATGGCTGAGCCAGTCGCGTTCTTCAACGATCGTATCGAGCGCCGCGGCGTTGGCATCGCTGCGCGCCTTGAGACCATCGAGACCGCCGAGCGACTTCGCCCATTCGAGCGCGAAGATCGCGTCCTCGACCGCGAGCATCGACGGGGTGTTGATCGTTTCGCCCTTGAACACGCCCTCGGCGAGCGCGCCCTTCGAAACGAGGCGGAACACCTTCGGCAGCGGCCAGGCGGGAGTGTAGCTTTCGAGGCGTTCGACCGCACGCGGACCGAGGATCAGCACGCCATGCCCGCCTTCGCCGCCGAGCACTTTCTGCCAGCTGAAGGTCGCGACGTCGATCTTGTCCCACGGCAGGTCGTAGGCGAACACGGCGCTGGTCGCATCGGCGAAGCTGAGGCCGGTGCGGTCGTCGGCGATCCAGTCGCCGTTCGGGACGCGGACGCCCGAGGTGGTGCCGTTCCAGGTGAAGAGGACGTCGTTCGACCAGTCGACGGCGCCCAAGTCGGGGAGCTGGCCGTAGTCGGCGCGGATGACGGTCGGGTCGAGCTTGAGCTGCTTGGCGGCATCGGTGACCCAGCCCTCGCCGAAGCTCTCCCAAGCGAGCGTCGTGACGGCGCGCTGCCCAAGCATCGTCCACATCGCCATTTCAAAGGCGCCGGTGTCCGATCCGGGCACAATACCGATGCGGTGCGTGTCGGGCAGCTGCAGCATCTCACGCATCAGGTCGATGCAATATTGGAGGCGCGTCTTGCCGATCTTGGCGCGGTGCGAGCGGCCCAGCGATTCGGTGTTCAGTTTTTCGGGAGACCAGACCGGCGGCTTGGCGCAAGGTCCGGAAGAAAAATAGGGGCGCGTCGGGCGCACCTGTGGCGTCGTCACTTCACTCATCATAGTCTCTCCTTGCAGAGAGCTCGCGCGGCGTTGGGACCGCGTGGCCCGGCGCCGCGTTTAGGGGCGGGGGCGCAACTGTCAAACAAATTGCACGGACCGCGCGAAATTTTCGACGAGTGGAGAAAATAGTATACAGCTTGTTAACCATTTCGTCGGTATTTTGACGGCCATGCCGATCCCGACTTTCCTGAAGCCCCGGATCCTGATCGCCGCCAGCGCGGCGCTCGCGCTTTCCGCCTGTTTCGGAACGCCCGAGGCGATGAAGAACAGCGGCGGGAAACGGACGTCGGCGAGCAAGCCGAGCCGACCGCAGCTCGTCGGCACACCCTCTTTCACCAGCGCCGAAGCGCAGCAATGTGCCTTCGACCTCAAGCAGGCCGGTGTGCGCTTTACGCCGCTCCCCAACCAGGATCACGGCGGGGGATGTACCTCGATCGATTCGGTGAAACTGCTCGACGTCGGCGTTCCGGTGTCGGGGCTCGGAGCGATGACCTGTCCGCTCGCAAAGAATTTCGCCGCCTGGGCGCAATATGCGGTGAAGCCCGCAGCGCGGAAATTTTTCGGCACCGAAGTCGTAAAGATCGAGACCTTTGGCACCTATAGCTGCCGCAACATCTATGGCGGGCGTTCGGGCCGGCTGTCGCAGCACGCCTATTCGAACGCGATCGACGTGTCGGGCTTCATCCTCGCAGACGGACGCCGCATCATGCTCGACGGCGGCTGGGACGGCGACAAGCCGTCGCAAGACTTCCTCCGCGCGCTCCATAAATCGGGCTGCCGCCGCTTCGGCACCGTGCTCGGTCCCGATTACAACGCCGCCCACTATAATCATTTCCACTTCGACATGAGCGGCAACGGCTACTGCCGCTAGGGGGCGGCGCGTCTTGGCAAAGCCATATGAAACGGGTAGCCGCTCGTTAATGGCAGAAGATAAACAACCCCATCGTTCGCGTTTCCACAAAGCCAAGGACGACGCGCAGTTCGCCGAACAGGCGACCACCACCCCGCAGACGGCGCACCCCGCCTATAAGCTGGCGTTTCAGGACACGGATTTCCTGTTGCGCGAAGATTTGCGCCCCGTCCGCTTTCAACTCGAATTGCTCAAGCCCGAATTGCTGCTCGACGAGGCCGGGATCGAATCGACGCTCGTCGTCTATGGTTCGGCGCGCATTCCCGAACCGTCGCAGGCCGACGGGCTCGAAGCCGCGGCGACCGACGACGCGCAGCGCAACATCGCGCGCCGGCTGAAGGCGAAAGCCAAATATTATGACGAGGCGCGCGCGCTCGCGCGGCTCGCCAGCCAATATCCGTGCGACGACAAGGGCTGCCGCCATTTCGTCGTCTGCTCGGGTGGCGGGCCATCGATCATGGAGGCCGCGAACCGCGGCGCCGACGATGAAGGTCGCGATTCGATCGGGCTCAATATCGTGCTGCCGCACGAACAGGCGCCGAACCGCTTCGTGACGCCATCGCTCAGTTTTCAGTTCCACTATTTCGCGCTCAGGAAGATGCACTTCCTGCTTCGCGCGCGCGCGGTCTGCGTCTTCCCCGGCGGCTTCGGCACCTTCGACGAGATGTTCGAACTGTTGACGCTGATCCAGACCGGCAAGATCAAGCCGATCCCGATCGTGCTGTTCGGCAAGGAATTCTGGCAGCGCGTCGTCAATTTCGACGCGCTGGTCGAAGAGGGCGTGGTCAGCGCGCGCGACCTCGACCTATTCCAGTTCGTCGAGACCGCCGACGAGGCGTGGAAGATCATCACGGATTTCTACGCTAACATCGACGAGCATCATTGAGGGCGTCGTCGCCCCCGCGAAGGCGGGGGCCGCTGGAGGTTTAATCCCGCATCGCCGCTTAAGACCGATCACGGCCCCTGCCTTCGCAGGGGCGACGGTTTATTTCTGTTCTTCCAAAAACAGGATCAGCGCCTTGCGATCTGCGGGGTCGATCACCCCGGCAAAGGCCATGCGCGTGCCGGGGACGTCCTTCATTGGCGCTTTCAGATAGGCGTCGAGCGCGGCTTCGTCCCAGACGCCACCTTTTGCTTTCATCGCGCCCGAATAGGAGAAGTCGGGCTTCGCCGCGACGGGGGCGCCGACAACGCCGTGCAGATTGGGGCCGATGCCGTTGGATCCGCCCTTTTCGACGGTGTGGCACGCGACGCAGCGACGGAAGACCTGTTCACCCATCGCCGCCGTTGGCGTGACGGCAGGCGCTTCGACCGCCGCATCGCCGCTCGCGGCGGCGTTGTCGGCCGGTGGCTCGCTCTTGCCGCAGCCGGTGAGCGCCAGCGCGCCCGCCAGCAACACGGGCGCGAGCCGCATTATTTCTTGGCTTCGGCCGGGGTGGGGGCTGCGGCGTCGGCTGCCGGAGCGGCTTCGCCTTCGGCCGCCGGGGCAGTAGCGGCGACTGCTTCGCCTTCGGCCGGCGCTTCGCCCGCTTCGGCGGTGGCGGGTGCGGCTTCGGCGGCGGGCAGCGGCAGGTTCGAACCCTGGTTGTTCAGATAGACGATCAGATTTGCTCGGTCCTCGGGGCTGCTGAGGCCCGCGAACGACATCTTGGTACCCGGCGCATATTTGCGCGGGCTCTTCAGCCATTCGTCCATGCCGGCGAAGTCCCAATTACCCGGAACGCCCTTCAGCGCCGCCGAATAGTCGAAGCCCGGAACATGGCCGTGCGGCTTGCCGAGCGCGCCCCACAGATTCGGGCCGATGCCATTGGCGCCGCCCGAGGCGATCGTGTGGCACGCGGCGCATTTTGCGAAGACGGCCTCGCCCTTGGCCGGGTCGGCTGCGGCGAGCAGGTTGGGGAGCGGGACGGCCGATTCGCCACCGGCGCCGGCTTCGGCGTCTTCGATCGGATAACCGGGTTTTTCGGGGGCATGGCTGGCGAACAGCATCTGCGACCCGATCGTCAGGCCCAGTGCGCAAATGCCGGCGAACAGCACCCAGCCGGCAATAGTATTGTTGCGATCGTCCATGCTCTAGCAGCCCCGTTAGCTGGCGCCCGCTAGCCGGACGCATCTTTGATTTGGAGGCTCCCTTAAAGGTGCGGCGACGGCGGCGCAAGGGGATGAAATCGCCCGCGGAGCCGAAGGCCCAAGGTCCGGTTGCGCGCGGCTGGCGGGACGGCTATGCGCCGCGGCTCCACCCTGGGAAGGCAATCGATGGGCAGCTATTCGGCTTCGGCGCAGCATCTGGTCGACGAAATGCGGGCGGTGGCGCTCGCCGAGCCCGGACGCGGGCTGGCGTTCCAGGGCGCGCCCGGCGCGAACAGCGATCTCGCCGCGCGCGAATATGACCCGAATTCGCTGCCGATGCCCTGCTATGCGTTCGAGGACGCGATCGACGCCGTGCGCGAAGGCCGCGTCGACCGCGCGATCATCCCGATCGAGAACAGCCTGCACGGCCGCGTCGCCGACATCCATTTCCTGCTCCCCGAATCGGGCCTTTCGATCGTCGGTGAGCATTTCCTGCCGATCCGCTATGGGCTGATGAGCCGCGACCTTGGGCCGGTGACGCGGGCGATGAGTCACGAGCAGGCGCTCGGCCAGTGCCGGAACTGGCTGCGCGCGAACAATATTGCGCCCGTCGCGCACAGCGACACCGCGGGCGCGGCGGCGTGGGTCGCCGACAGCGCAGAGGTCGGGCTCGCCGCGCTGGCGCCGCCGCACGCCGCCGACCTCTATGGGCTGACGCTGCATGGCACCGGCATGGAGGACGCCGACCATAATATGACGCGCTTCGTCGTCCTCGCGCGCGAGCCGCTGGCCGTGCCGCCTGCGGGAGCGCCGCTGATGACGACGTTCATTTTCGAGGTGAAGAATGTCCCTGCCGCGCTCTACAAGGCGCTCGGAGGCTTTGCGACCAACGGCGTCAACATGACCAAGCTCGAAAGCTATCAAGTCGGCGGCAGCTTCGCTGCAACCACCTTCTATGCCGACATCGTCGGCGCGCCGGGCGACGAGCGGATCGACCGCGCGCTCGAGGAGCTCGATTTCCAAACCAAGTCGCTGCGCCTGCTCGGCACCTATGCGCAGGCGCGGACGCGTCCCTAGAAAGACCCTTAATCCGTCAGTTGCCCCGGCGGCGGAGCATCCGTGCGGTCGCCGACGTCTGGACGATGAACAGCGTGACGAGGATGCTCGAGACGACGATCGCGAACAGATCGAAGGCGGAGAAATTGGTGCCCTTGATGTCGGCCCCGCCGATGATCGGCATCGAAATCGTCATTGCCATCAGCATCAGCCGCAGCTCGGTCGGCCCGCCCGCCATGTAGGACAGACGGAATTCGCCGAGGATCTTCGCCGAAATGAAGGTGTGGATCGAGAGCAGGAAATAGCCGATCACCCCCATCAGCGCGACGTCGAGCCGCATATAGGGGCTCATGCCGATCGCGCTGATCATCAGCAGGGTTGCGATCGCATCGACGCTGTGGTCGACGAAATAGCCGTAATTCGGGCGTTCGATGCCGCGCCAGCGCGCGAGGCTGCCGTCGAGCGAATCGCCGAACCAGTTGACGATATAGCCAACGAGCGAGAGGCCGAGCCATTCGCTGTCGAACCAGCTGAGCAGATAGCCCGCCGCGACGAGCACCGCGCCGACGAAGCCCAGCGTGGTGAGCTGATCGGGCGTGACCCATGCGGGAAGGCGCGCGCACAGCCAGTTGAGAAGACGGCGTTCGCTGCGCGCAAGGATATTCTGCTGGATGCGGACCGGCGCCTTGGCGACGGGTTCGAACTTGCTCATGGGGACCCTTTGTTCCGGCCGTCACAAAAGTGCCGGCCGCATGTCATCGATCCGTCATAGAGGCAAAGTTATGCGGGCGAAAGGGTGACGCGGTCGGTGCGACGTGCCTTCGCGCCGGTCAATCGCGCCAGGGGCCGATTTCGCCGACCTCGCCGATCGTGCGGAAACGGACCGCGCCATCGACCCACGCGACCTCCCACATCGGGGCGGGGCGTGCCCATTCGCCGATCACGAACAGCGGCAGCCGGTTCGTCTTCACGAAAGCCAGATCGTCGGCGGTCGGGCCGGGAACCACCGTTTCGGACCGCTGGTGCAGCCGGACGACGGCGAGCGTGCCGGCGGGCGGCGCGGGAAGCGACTGGCGCACCGGGAAACCCATGCTTCCTGCCACGACGGGATAGCCCTTGTCGTCGCGGCGGATCAGCAGCACCTTGTCGGCGTTCGCATAGGGGCCCTCGACCGGCCGCCCGGCGACCTTGCGTCCCGCGATCGCGGCGAATTCGCGCAGGTCGGTGTCGGCGATCGGCGCCGGACTTGCGGACGTCGGGGCGTTGGTCTCCGGCGAAACGGCGGCGGGATCGGCGGTGAGCGCCGCGACGAACAATAGTGCGCCGATCAATGCGCTTCGCCCCAGCTCTTGCCCGTGCCGACCTCGACCTCCAGCGGAACCGACAGCTTGAGCGCCGGTTCGGCGGCGCCCGACATCACCGCGCGAATGACGTCGCCCGCCGCCGCGGCTTTGTCCTCCGGGGCTTCGAACACGAGTTCGTCGTGAACCTGGAGGAGCATTTTGACATCGGAAAGCCCCGCGTCCGCTAATGCTTTCGGCATTCGCGCCATCGCGCGCTTGATCAGGTCGGCGCTCGTGCCCTGGATCGGCGCGTTGATCGCGGCGCGTTCGCTGCCCGCGCGCTCATTCTGGTTCGCTGCCTTGATGCGCGGGAACCAGGTTTTGCGCCCGAACAGTGTCTCGGTATAGCCCTTGGCGCGCGCATTATCGAGCGTGTCGGTGATATAGTCCGAAATGCCGGGAAACCGCTCGAAATAGCGCGCGATCAGCGCCTGGGCTTCGTCGGGCGTGACTTCGAGCCGGCCCGCGAGGCCCCAGCGCGAAATGCCGTAGAGGATCGAGAAATTGACCGTCTTCGCCTTGCCGCGCGTGTCGCGGTTGACCTCGCCGAACAATTCGATCGCGGTCGCGGCATGGATGTCCTGCCCCTGCGCGAAAGCTTCCTTGAGTTCGGGGACATCGGCCATATGCGCCGCAAGCCGCAGTTCGATCTGGCTATAGTCGGCGGCGACGAGAACATGGCCGGGCGCCGCGATGAAGGCGTCGCGGATCTGGCGGCCGGTCTCGGTGCGGATCGGGATGTTCTGGAGATTGGGGTCGGTCGACGACAACCGCCCGGTCTGCGCGCCGACGAGGCTGTAGCTCGTATGGACGCGGCCGGTCGTCGCATTGATCTGTTGTTGCAGCGCGTCGGTATAGGTCGACTTGAGCTTCGCGAGCTGGCGCCACTCCAGAATCTTGCGCGCGATCGGCACGCCGTCGCGTTCGAGCCGTTCGAGCTCGCTCTGGTCGGTCGACCAGTCGCCCGACTTGCCCTTGCGTCCGCCTTTCAGACCCATCTTGTCGAACAATATTTCGCCGAGCTGCTTGGGGCTGCCGATCGCGAAGGGCTGGCCCGCGAGGCCGTGAATCTCGCCCTCCATCCGCAGCATATCGTTCGCGAACTCGCCCGACAGCCGCGCGAGATAGTCGCGGTCGACCATGATGCCGGCGCGTTCCATGCCCTCGACCACTGCGGCGAGCGGGCGATCGACCATTTCATAGACGCGCGTGCCGCCCTCGATCGGGAGGCGGAGCTTGAGCAGTTTCCACAGCCGCCACGCGACCTCGGCATCCTCGGCCGCATATTGCGTCGCGCGGTCGAGCGGCACTTCGGCGAAGCTGATCTGCGACTTTCCGGTCCCGCACACCTCCTTGAACGAGATGCAGACATGATCGAGGTGCAGCTTGGCGAGCTCGTCGAGCCCGTGCTGATGCTTGCCCGCGTCGAGCGCGAAGCTCATCACCAGCGTGTCGTCATAGGGCGCAACGGTGATGCCGTGCTGCGCGAGCACGCCGATGTCATATTTGAGGTTATGGCCGACCTTGAGCACCGCTTCGTCGGAAAAAAGCGCATGCAGCCGGCCGATCGCGTCCGCGAGCGGTACCTGCTCGGGGCGTTCGGCGAACATGTCGGTTCCGCCGTGGCCGAGCGGGATGTAGCAGGCCTTGCCGGGACCGGTCGACAGGCTAACCCCCACGAGATCGCCGGTCACGCTGTCGAGCGTCGCGGTTTCGGTATCGATCGCGACGACATGCGCGGCGCGCGCTGCCTCTATCCAGCGGTCGAGCGCCTCGATCGTCGTTACCGTTTCGTACAGCGCGCGGTCGATCGGCGGCATCGCGGGGAGGGTCGGGGTCGACGGCCCGGCTGCGGGCGCCGCCGGTGCGGTGCTCGGGCGGGGCAGGGTCGGCGGCCCGCCGGGCGTGCCGCCGAGATCGAGCTTTGCCGACAGCGAGCGGAAACCATGCTCGTCGAGGAAGAGCTTCAACGGTTCGGGCGGGATCGCGCCGAGCTTCAATGCGTCGAGCGGGTCGGGCAGCGCGACGTCGCGTTTCAGGTCAACGAGGATGCGCGACAGTTCGGCCATCGCGCGATGCTCGATCAGATTGTCGCGGAGCTTGCTGACCTTCATCGTCTCCGCCCCGTCGAGCGCGGCGGTGAGGTTGCCATATTCCTGGATCAGCTTGGTCGCGGTCTTGGGCCCCACGCCGCGCACGCCGGGAACATTGTCGACGCTGTCGCCCATCAGCGCGAGCACGTCGCCCACCAGATCGGGCGTTACGCCGAACTTCTCGTTCACCGCTTCCAGTCCGAGGCGGACATTCTTCATCGTGTCGAGCATGTCGACCTGTGGGCCTTCGGCGGGTTCGCGGATCAGCTGCATCAGGTCCTTGTCCGACGACACGATCGTAACGTCCCAGCCCTCGCGCACCGCAGCCTCGGCATAGCTTGCAATCAGATCGTCGGCCTCGAAGCCCTGCATTTCGATGCACGGCAGCGAAAAGGCGCGCGTCGCGTCGCGGATCAGCGGGAACTGCGGGCGCAAATCCTCGGGCGGTTCGGGCCGGTTCGCCTTATATTGATCGTAAATCTCGTTGCGGAACGACTGGCTCGAATGGTCGAGGATGACGGCAAGGTGCGTCGGCCCGTCGGCGTCGTGCAGATCCTTCGCGAGCTTCCACAGCATCGTCGTATAGCCATAGACCGCGCCGACGGGCACGCCCTTGGGGTTCGTCAGCGGCGGCAGGCGGTGATAGGCGCGGAAGATGTAGCTGGAGCCATCGACCAGATAGAGATGATTCTTCTCGGACATGGCGCGGGGTGTAGCAGCGGCGGCGCGGACGGCCTAGCGCGATGTTCCCGCTTTCTTCTTCTCAGTCGCGTGGGCGCGGCGGCAGGTCGAAATGCAGGACCTCTTCGCGCGTGCCAAGCCTGGTGTAGAGCGCGATCGCGGGCGGATCGACATAGTCGGCCTGGACGAAAACCGCCCAGGCGCCGGTCTCGGCGGCGATATGCTGCAGCTCGGCGATCAGAGCGGTGGCTATGCCGTGGCGGCGGTGCGCTTCGTCGACCGCGAGATCGTAAAGATAGATTTCGCTGCGCGCCGCCTCGAGCTTGGGAAGGTCATAGGCGGTGAGGCCGCCGACGACGACGCCGTCCCGCTCGGCGACGAGGATGATGACACCGTCGCGGCCGAGCTGGCGTGCGAGCCAGGCGTCGTCGGGCCGGTCGGCGCGGTAGGTGGCGGGATCTTCGAAGGCGGCGGCATAGACGGTGTTGAGCGCGCGTGCTGCAGCGATGTCGCCCACTCCCAGCCGGCGGACGATCATTGTGCGATGGCCTCCGCGACGGCCGGTGCAGGGGCGACCGAATCCCACCAGTCGCCGAGCGCGTCGATCAGCGGGACGAGCCGCTCGCCGTCAACCGTCAGATCATATTCGACGCGTCGCGGATAGCCTTCGAACTCGGTGCGCCGGACGATCCCCGCATCCTCGAGCTTGCGAAGCTCGAGGGTCAGCATCTTGTGCGAAATCGTCGGGTTGTCGCGGCGCAAGTCGCTGAACCGCTTCGTCCCGTCGCTGAGATAATAGATCAGCAGCGTCGGCCAGCGGCCGCTCAATAGCTGCATCACTTCCTCGATCGGACAACGCGAAACCAGATCCTTCATTATCGTCCCCATGGTTACAAAAAGGTGCGTAATTTACGTGGCGATGGCGCGCCCTATATCTGGTTTCGCTGCGCAGCTCCCCTCACGAAGAAAATGGAGCAATACATTGGAACCGATCCTTATCTATGGCTTCCCGCTGGGAAGTTCCATGGGGCTTGTCGCGGCCCTCGAATGGCTGGGCAAACCCTATCGCCTGTGCCGCGTCGACATGCTCGGCGAAATGCGCGAGCCGGCCTATGCCCGCATCAACGCACGGCACGAAACGCCGGCGCTGATCACCGACGAAGGCAAGGTGCTCACCGAAACGATGGCGATCGCGCACTGGCTCGCCGCGCGCGATGACGAACGGCGGATCAGCCCCGATCCGATGTCGTCCGAAGGCGACCGGATGCGGCAGATCATGGCGTTCATCAACACCGGCTTCACCGGCGCCTTCAGCCCGCTGTGGGTCGCGCTCGAAATGGACCCGCCGCGCCCGGCGCTGCAAGCCGCGCTTCGCGAATATGGCAAGGAAGCGGTGGCCGAACGTCACGACAAGCTCGAAGCCATGGTCGGCGACGGCCCTTATCTGGTCGGCGACCGCCCGACGCTGGCCGACGCGCTGTTCGTCGGGATCGCGCGCTGGCTGGAATTCCACGAGGTGGCAGAGCCCGTGCGTTGGCCGAAGCTGGCGGCGCTGCGCGCGCGATTGGAGGCCGATCCGGCGGTCCTCTATGCGACCGCGCTCGAAAGCGGTGAAAGCGCGGTCGGCAGCGGCGTCTGTCTCGGCCATGTGCCGCTCGCAGAGGCCATCGAGCGTTACGGTGCCTGATCGGGCGGGTGCGCGGCGCATCGCCGCCGCGCACCGTCTCCCCGCGCGCGCCATTGTGGGCGCGCATCGGCTTTGGTAGCCTGCGGTCATGGACAGGTTCGAAACCCAGGCCTCGGGCGGCTGCCAGTGCGGCACGGTGCGCTATCATGTCACCGCCGTGCTCGACACGTCGCACATCTGCCATTGCCGCATGTGCCAGAAGGCGGCGGGCAATTTCTTCATCGCGCTGATCGGTGTGCCGCGCGATGCGATCACATGGACGCGCGGCGCGCCGACATGGTTCAAAAGCTCCGACAAGGCCGCGCGCGGATTCTGCCGGACATGCGGGACGCCGCTTGCCTATGATTATTTCGACAGCAAGCACATCAACCTGACCACCGGATCGTTCGACGAGCCGTCGCAATTCCCGCCGCGCGTGCAGTTCGGCCTCGAAGGCCAGCTATCGCTGTTCGAAAGCCTGCCGATCAAGGGGGAGGGGACGACCGAAGAGACGATGAGCGACCTTGTCGGCGCGATCAAGGCGAGCAACCACCAGCATCCCGACCATGACACCGAAGCCTGGCCGGAGAGCTGAGGATCGTTCGGGGGTGCGTCAGGCGCCCGAGCGGATCAGATGGTCGAACGCCGACAGCGACGCCTTTGAGCCTTCGCCCATTGCGATGACGATCTGCTTGTAGGGCACGGTCGTCACATCGCCCGCGGCGAAGATGCCGGGCTGGCTCGTCGCGCCGCGCGCGTCGACCTCAATCTCGCCGCGATCGCTGAGCGCCACCGCATCGCCGAGCCATTCGGTGTTCGGGATGAGTCCGATCTGGACGAAAATGCCCTCGAGCTCGACCAGATGCTCCTCATCCTTGTTGCGGTCGCGGTAACGCAGCCCGACGACCTTCTCGCCATTGCCGAGCACTTCGGTGGTGAGCGCCGATGTGATCACCGTGACATTGGGCAAGCTGCGCAGTTTCGTCTGCAGCACCGCATCGGCGCGAAGCTGGCTGTCGAACTCGATCAGCGTCACATGCGCGACGAGCCCCGCAAGGTCGATTGCCGCCTCGACGCCCGAATTGCCGCCGCCGATCACCGCGACGCGCTTGCCCTTGAACAGCGGTCCGTCGCAGTGCGGGCAGTAAGCGACGCCCTTGTTGCGATATTCGGCCTCGCCGGGGACGCCCATCTGGCGCCAGCGCGCGCCGGTCGACAGGATCACCGTCTTGCCCTTGACGCTCGCGCCGCTCTTGAGTTTCACTTCGTGCAGGCCGTTCGCGCCGCCGGGGATCAGCTCGGCGGCCTCCTGCACGTTCATGACATCGACCTCATAATCTTTCACATGCGCTTCCAATTGCGCCGCGAGCTTCGGGCCCTCGGTGTGCTGGACCGAGACGAAATTCTCGATCCCCAGCGTGTCGAGCACCTGCCCGCCGAAGCGTTCGGCGACGATGCCGGTGCGGATGCCCTTGCGCGCAGCGTAAATTGCCGCCGCAGCGCCGCCGGGGCCGCCGCCGACGACGAGCACGTCGAACGGCTCCTTCGCGGCGATCTTCTCGGCCGCGCGCGCCACGGCGCCGGTGTCGAGTTTCGCGACGATCTGCGCGAGGTCCATGCGGCCCTGGCCGAAGGGTTCGCCGTTCAGGAAGACCGCGGGCACCGCCATCACCTGCCGCCGCTCGACTTCGTCCTGGAACAGCGCGCCGTCGATCGCCGTGTGGCGGATGTTCGGATTGAGCGCCGCCATGATGTTGAGCGCCTGCACGACGTCGGGGCAATTCTGGCACGAGAGCGAGAAGAAGGTTTCGAAGACGAAATCGCCCTCCAGCGCGCGCACCGCGTCGAGTAGTTCGGCCTCTTCCTTCGGCGGGTGGCCGCCGACATGGAGCAGCGCGAGGATCAGCGAGGTGAATTCATGCCCCATCGGCAGGCCCGCGAACACCGCTTCGGCGCGGCCCTCATCGCCCCGGATCGCGAAGGAGGGCCTCCGCGCATCGTCGCCGTCGAAGCGCGCGGTGACGAGGTCCGACTGCGCGGCGACCTCTTCGACGAGGCTGCGCATCTCGGCCGACTTGGGCGAGGCGTCGAGGCTTGCGACCAGCTCGATGGGGCGGCGGAGGTTGCCGAGAAAGGTTTTGAGCTGGGCCGTCGTGTTGGCGTCGAGCATCGGCATGGGGAGAGCCTTTCGGACAGGAGCAGGGGTTCGCCGCGGGGAACGGCGTCGGAAATTCTTATGTTTTGCGCGGTGCAAAGACCGGGCGAGCGCCGCCCGCCCGGTCCTCACAAATCAGGTCGACTTAGATCTTGCCGACGAGTTCGATCGAGGGAGCAAGCGTTTCGGCGCCCTCTTCCCACTTCGCCGGGCAGACCTGACCGGGGTTGGCGCGGACATAGACCGCGGCTTTGATCTTGCGGACGAGTTCCTCGGCGTTGCGGCCGACGCCTTCGCTGGTGATTTCCATCACCTGGATCACGCCGTCGGGATCGACGACGAAGGTTGCGCGGTCGGCAAGGCCCGAATCTTCACGCAGCACGCCGAAATTGTTGGCGAGGACGTGGTTCTGGTCGCCCAGCATGTGATAGTTGATCTTGCCGATCGCCGGCGAGCTGTCGTGCCATGCCTTATGGCTGAAATGCGTGTCGGTCGACACGGCATAGACTTCGACGCCAAGGCCCTGAAGCGTTTCATACTGGTCGGCGAGGTCTTCGAGCTCGGTCGGGCAAACGAAGGTGAAGTCGGCCGGATAGAAGAAGAACACGCCCCACTTGCCCTTGGTGTCGGCGTCCGACACGGGGACGAACTTGCCCTGATGATACGAGGTGGCGTTGAACGGCTTGATCGAGCTTCCGATGATACCCATGGGAGAGTGTTTCCTTCTGTTTGCTGCACTGCAAAATGATTTGCAGGGGCCAGCTATAAGGACGGGCGCGCGCACTCAACCCCAATTTTCCGGGCACACTTATCGGTGAAATCGATCAAAAGCCGGAATTCACGCAAAACTGCGATCAGCGGCAGATATCCTTCGCGCCGGCGAGCAAGCCGATCACTTCGGCATCGAAATCGTCGGGCGCGCCCGGCGTGATCTTGCGGAAACGGCGCGCGCAATAGGCGGCGCGCGGGCCAAGGTCGGGGACGTCGCGGAACTTCAGCGCGGTGCCGGAGGTCCCGCCGACGAGATCGGGCATGTCGGTCCACACGGTGCGCACCGTGAAGACGGCGCCCGGGCGTACCTCGGGCGGGTAGCGCTCGTGCCGGCTGATGCACAGCGCCAGGTCATCCACTCGCCAATCGTCCGTCATAATCAACCTCATGGTTGTTACGCAGCGTTGGACGAAGGCTATCACATAAGCGTCGCGGTGCGAAGCGCCCGTTCGGCGGGGGGCGTCAGGTCGAGACCGGCGATCGCCGCGCTCGGCGTCAGGCCGAAAAGGCGGCGGAACGCGCGCGAAAGATGCGCGGTATCGGCGAACCCCGCGTCCATCGCCGCGGTGCGCACGAGCGCACCGTCGCACATCTGCTCGGCGGCGTGCTGGAGCGCGGACCAGAGCTTAAATTCGCGGAAAGCCTGCCCGGTCGCCGCCTTGAAATAGCGCAGCGCCTGCGTGCGCTCAAGACCGAGACGATGCGCCAACTCGGTCTGCGGCATGCGGCGCATCGGGTCCGCGTAGATCGCCTCGACGGCGGCCATGACTGCCGGCGGCGTATCGGCGTGCGCCGCGAGGCAGGCGCGCAGCGCGTCGATCGCATCCCTCCCGCCGCCGAGCGCACCCTGCGCGAAATGGCCGAGTCCGCCCGTCAGCGGCTGCGCCAGCGGGGTTTCGAACGGAAAGGCAAGCCCGCTCAGATAGAGGACGTCGGCGCCGCGCTCGGGCAGGGTGACCGCGTGCACCGTGCCGGGGCGAACGAGCAATATTTCGCCCTCGACGCAGACGCCGTCCTGATCGAGCCGCAGGGCGCCGCCGCGTCCGGCGAGCACGCAAGTGACGGGATTGGCATGCGGCGCAAGCGACCGGACGCCGACCGGGAGCAAAGAATTCCGGGAAGGGGAAAGCGGATCGGGCATCGCGGCGATTATCCGCGGCTCGGGCGTCCGGCGCAAGCGCCCGCCGGAGCGGACTTAGCGATCGATTCCCGCGCGGACGAAGGCGGCGTGCATCTCGCGCCCGTTCGGATAAACGTCCTTGCGTGTCACCTCGCCCGCGCCGTTCACCGTGACAACGTCGAGCATCCCGACGCGCGCGACGAAGGGCGCGCCGTCGGGTTCGCGCAGCGACAGCAGCATCGTCCATTCGAACACCCAATGGTCCGCGCCAAAGAGGCGGCGCCCCATCTCCATCGAAAAATCGAAGGTCGCGAACAATTGCCGGCAATGTTCGCGCAGCCGTTCGCGCCCCTTTACCGGCTCGGTGCCGTCGCGCAGCGCGAACACACTATCCTCCGAATGGAGCGCGGCGATCAGGTCGGCGTCCTTCGTTTCCCAGCCGACATGGTAACGGTCGAACAGCGCCTCGGTCGACAGCGGGCGGGTGATTTCAACGGTAGCGGCCATGTCTTTTCTCCCATCGGTTCGCGGCGAGTCTAGCAACGTCCCGCCCGATCGCGTTGAACGAACGTGCATTGCGCTCGGCGGCGATATCGGCTGTGGAAGACGCCTTGGATTCGAAAAGGCGCGCCATGACCCCCACCGCAAAGATCCTCCTCCTCGGCTCGGGCGAGCTCGGCCGCGAATTCGTGATTTCGGCGAAACGCCTCGGCTGTCATGTCGTCGCGTGCGACAGCTACGCCGCCGCCCCGGCGATGCAGGTCGCCGACGAATATGAGGTCTTTTCGATGCTCGACGGCGATGCGCTCCGCGCCGCGATCGAAAAGCATCGCCCCGACCATATCGTCCCCGAGGTCGAGGCGATTCGCACCGAGATTCTCGCCGAGGTCGAGGCCGAAGGCTTTCACGTCGTCCCTTCGGCGCGCGCGGCGCAGCTGACGATGAACCGCGACGCGATCCGCGACCTTGCGGCGAGCGAGCTTAAGCTTACCACCTCGACCTTCGAATATGCCGAGACGCGTGAGGAATTGCGCGCCGCGGCCGAGCGCATCGGCTTCCCGCTGGTCGTCAAACCCGTGATGTCCTCGTCGGGCAAGGGTCAGAGCACGGTGAAGGATGCCGCCGGAGTCGATGCGGCGTGGGATTATGCCGCCGCCGGGATGCGCGGCGACCGGCTGCGCGTGATCGCCGAGGCGTTCATCGACTTCGATTACGAGATCACCTTGCTCACCGTGCGGCACAAGGCCGGCGTTTCTTTCTGCCCGCCGATCGGCCACCGGCAGGAACGCGGCGATTATCGCGAAAGCTGGCAGCCCGCGGCGATGTCGGACGCGGCGCTGGCGAGCGCGCAGGACATGGCGACCAAGGTCGTCGATGCGCTCGGCGGCCACGGCATTTTCGGGGTCGAGTTTTTCGTGAAAGGCGATGCGGTGATATTCTCCGAACTCTCGCCGCGCCCGCACGACACCGGCATGGTGACGCTGATCTCGCAGCCGCTGTCCGAATTCGACCTCCACGCCCGCGCGATTCTCGGCCTGCCGATCCCCGCGATCGCGGTGGCCGACGCGAGCGCCAGTGCCGTACTGCTGGCCGACCGCGACGCGTCCGATTTCGCGATCACAGGGCTCGCCGACGCATTGGCGACACCGAATGCCGAAACCTCGGTCGATGCCCGCATTTTCGGCAAGCCGGTGACGCGGCCGTGGCGCCGGATGGGCGTGGCGCTTGCCAAAGTGGTGGGCGGTACGGCCGACGACGCCCGCGCCGCTGCCGTTGCCGCGGCGGATAAACTGACGATCGACTACCGCTAGCGAACGTCGGCTCGCCGTGTCCGGTGCACGGCCGGGCAATATCGCATTTGGTGTGCCGCGGCGCGATGCGGCACGGGCGGTCATTCTTGTTCGACAGGAGTGTTTCATGCCCAAATTCTTCGGCCGTATCGCCGCGCTGTGTCTTGCGAGCGCGATCCCGATCGCCGGTCCCGCCGCGCAGGCGCAAGAGGCGGCGCCCGCCGCATCGCTCGTCGCCGGCGCCAAGGTCTACGACCAGAATGGCGAGGAAGTCGGCCAGATCGCCAAAGTGTCGGGAGACAGGGTTGCGGTTTCGATCGACGGCAACGGACTGGTGGTCCCGAAGAAGGCCTTTGTGAAGGGCGCCAAGGGCCCGGCGCTCAAAGCGCCCAAGGCGAAGATCGTTGCGGTGCTGAAGCAGGCCGAGGCCGACGCGGCGGCGGTCGACGGGGTATTGAAGCCGGGCGCCGAGGTGCGGAGCGCCGACGGCGCCGCAGTACTGGGCAAGGTCACGGCGGTAGCGCCCCAGGGCGCGGTGCTGACGACCAGCGAAGGCAATATCACCATGCCGCGCGCCGCCTTTTTCATGTCGAAGAAGGGATTGGCGGTGAAGGTCAATGAAGAGCAGTTTCTGGCGGGGGTCAAGGCGGCGCGCGCGCAGAAGAAGGGTGGTTAATCAGCTTCCGTTCGGAAGGAGAATGCGATGGCGCTCGAAGCGGAGCTTTACGACATCGAGCAGGGATTCTGGCTCGACGGGAAAGAGCATTTTCTGAAACATGTCGATGCCCAGTGCCTGCTCGCCTTTCCGCAGGCGGGAGAGATGCACGGCGTGCATTCGCGCGAAGAAGTGGCGGCAACCGCCACCAACGCCAACCGCTGGCGCGACCTAAGGATGGGAAATCGCCAGTTTCTGAACGGCGGCGACGATTTTGCGATCATCAGCTACCGCGCGGATGTGACGCGCGCCGACGGCGAACCCTATGCCGCGCTTGTCAGTTCAGCCTATGTGCGGCGCCCCGATGGCTGGAAACTGGTGTTGCATCAGCATTCGCCGATCTGAACCGGGCGCCGGCCCGCCGTTTGCGGCGAGCACCAAACCGGGACCCCGCTGCGCAACGACGCCGGTTTTCGCAAAATCATATGCAAACACTATGCGCGGGCTGATTTCACTCTCTCGAATTCAAACGCGCGCCTGAACTAATTGATGCTCCGCAGACGACCCGCGCCAGTTTTTGTGGCGGGCGCCTTGCTGGAGCAAATCATGCAGGATCTTTTCTGGATCGGCATCATCCTCGCGCTTCTGGCCGCAAGCCTCGGCTATGCGCGCCTTTGCGACGACGTGTGAGGTGACGCCATGACTCTCGACCTATGGCTCGCCGGCGCCACCGCGCTTGGCCTTCTTGTCTATCTCGTCGCCGTGCTCGCACGGCCCGAGCGCTTTTAGAGGAGGCGCGCCATGACCTTTCAGGGATGGATTCTCATCATCGTCTTCGTGGGGCTGCTGTTCGCGATCACCAAGCCGATGGGCCGCTGGCTCTTCGCGCTCTACGACGGCCAGCGCACGCCGCTGCACCGCCTGCTGGGGCCCGTCGAGGCGGGCTTTTATCGCCTATCGGGGATCGACCCGAAGGAGGAGCAGAGCTGGCGCCGCTACGCGGTCCACATGCTCATCTTCAACGCCGTGCTGCTGCTCTTCACCTATGCCGTGCTGCGCCTGCAGGGCGCGCTGCCGCTTAACCCGCTGGGTTATGACGCGGTCGGCGCCGATGGCGCGTTCAACACCGCGATCAGCTTTACGACCAACACCAATTGGCAATGGTATTCGGGCGAGGCGACGCTGTCGAACCTCAGCCAGATGCTCGGCCTGACGATCCAGAACTTCCTGTCGGCGGCGACGGGCATCGCGCTCGCCTTTGCCTTTTTCCGCGGCTTCGCGCGGCGGAGCGCCGCGACGCTCGGCAATTTCTGGGCCGACGTCACGCGCGTGACACTCTACCTGCTGCTGCCGATCTGTATCGTCTATGCGATCTTCCTGATCGCGAACGGCGTGCCGCAAACGCTCGCGGGTTCGGTCGAGGTGTCGACGCTCGAAGGCGTCAAGCAGACGCTCGCACTCGGCCCCGTCGCGTCGCAGGAAGCGATCAAGATGCTCGGTACCAACGGCGGTGGCTTCTTCAACGCCAACTCGGCGCATCCGTTCGAAAATCCGAACGCGGTCACGAACCTCGTCCAGATGCTCTCGATCTTCGCGATCGGCTTCGGCCTGACCTGGACCTTCGGGCGTGCGGTCGGCAACCAGCGTCAGGGCTGGGCGATCCTCGCCGCGATGCTCGTCATCTTCATCGCGGGCGTGAGCGTCGTCTATTGGCAGGAAGCGACCGGTAACCCGATCCTCCACCAGCTCGGTGTCGCCGGCGGCAATATGGAGGGCAAGGAGGTCCGCTTCGGCATCGCCGCCTCGTCGCTGTTCGCTGCCGTCACCACCGCCGCCTCGTGCGGCGCGGTCAACGCGATGCACGACAGCTTCACCGCATTGGGCGGCATGATTCCGCTGTTCAACATGCAGCTTGGCGAAGTCGTCATCGGCGGCGTCGGCGCGGGCATCTATGGCTTCCTGCTCTTCGCGATCCTCGCGGTGTTCGTCGCGGGGCTGATGGTCGGGCGCACGCCCGAATATGTCGGCAAGAAGATCGAGGCGCGCGAGGTCAAGCTCGCGGTGCTTGCGATCGCGGTGCTGCCGCTGATCATTCTCGGCGGCACCGCGGTCGCGTCGGTCACCGAGGCGGGGCTTGCGGGACCGCTCAACAAGGGGCCGCACGGCTTTTCGGAAATCCTCTATGGTTTCACGAGCGCGGTCGCGAACAACGGGTCAGCCTTTGCGGGCCTGACCGCGGGCACGCCCTTCTACAACGGGATGCTCGGCGTCGCGATGTGGCTCGGCCGCTTCTTCATCATCATTCCCATGCTGGCCATCGCGGGCGGTCTGGCGGCGAAGAAATATACGCCGGCAACGGCGGGCAGCTTCCCGACCACCGGGCCGCTGTGGACAGGTTTGCTCGTCGGCATCGTGCTGATCGTCGGCGGCCTGACTTTCCTGCCCGGCCTCGCGCTCGGTCCGATCGCCGATCATCTCGCGATGATCCGCGGCCAGCTTTTCTAAGGATTAACGCATATGGCTCGGTCTGAAACCAGGTCGCTGTTCACGGCGGATCTGATCGTCCCGGCGATCGGCGATGCCTTTCGCAAACTTCATCCCAGAGAGCTGATCCGCAACCCGGTGATGTTCACGACCGCGGTCATCGCCGCGCTGCTGACCATCCTGCTGATGGTCGGGCAGGACGGTCTCGCGACCGGCTTCAAGCTCCAGCTTGTCATCTGGCTGTGGCTGACGGTGCTGTTCGGTACCTTTGCCGAGGCGCTCGCCGAAGGACGCGGCAAGGCGCAGGCGGCATCGCTGCGCGCAACCAAGGCCGAACTGACCGCCAAGCGCCTGAAGGGTGAAGGCAAGGCGTATGAAAACGTGCCCGCGAATGCGCTGAAGGTAGGCGATATCGTGCTCGTCGAAACGGGTGACCTCATTCCGTCCGACGGTGAGGTCATTGCAGGCGTCGCGTCGGTCAACGAGGCCGCGATCACGGGCGAAAGCGCGCCGGTGATTCGCGAGGCTGGCGGCGACCGCAGCGCGGTCACTGCGGGCACGCGCGTCATCTCCGACGAAATCCGCGTACAGGTGACGGTCAATCCGGGGCAGGGCTTTCTCGACCGGATGATCGCGCTGGTCGAAGGCGCCGAGCGGCAGAAGACGCCCAACGAGATCGCGCTGACCTTGCTGCTCGTCGGCCTCACGATCATCTTCCTGATCGCGGTCGGCACGATCCCGGGCTTTGCGAGCTATGCGGGCGGTAGCATCCCCGTCGCGATCCTCGCGGCGCTGCTGATCACGCTGATCCCGACGACGATCGCGGCCTTGCTCTCGGCGATCGGCATCGCTGGCATGGACCGGCTCGTGCGCTTCAACGTGCTCGCGAAATCGGGCCGCGCGGTCGAGGCGGCGGGCGACATCGACGTGCTGCTGCTCGACAAGACCGGCACGATCACCGTCGGCGACCGGCAGGCGACCGAATTCCGCGCCGTCGGCGGTCATTCGGCGGCTGAGCTCGCCGAGGCAGCGCTGCTCGCGAGCCTCGCCGATGAAACCCCCGAAGGGCGCTCGATCGTCGTGCTGGCGCGCGAGAAATTTGGCCGGACGGCGGACCTGCCGGCGGACGCCGAGATCATCGCCTTCACCGCGCAGACCCGTATCTCGGGCATCCGGATCGGTGACAGCGTGATCCAGAAGGGCGCGGTGGATTCGATCCTGCGCGCCAACCCGGGTGCGGGCACGACCACCGCCGCGACCGAGCTTCGCCGCATCACCGACGAGATCGCCCGCGCCGGCGGCACGCCGTTGGCGGTGGCGAAGGACGGCGAACTGCTCGGCGCGATCTTCCTCAAGGACATCGTCAAGGCGGGAATCCGCGAACGATTCGGCGAACTGCGCGCGATGGGCATCCGCACCGTGATGATCACCGGCGACAACCCGCTGACGGCCTCGGCCATCGCGGCGGAAGCGGGGGTCGACGATTTCCTCGCGCAGGCGACGCCCGAGGACAAGCTCGAGCTGATCCGCAAGGAACAGGCGGGGGGGCGTCTGGTCGCGATGTGCGGCGACGGCACCAACGACGCGCCGGCGCTCGCGCAGGCCGACGTCGGCGTCGCGATGAACACAGGTACGCAGGCGGCGCGCGAGGCGGGCAATATGGTCGACCTCGACAGCGATCCGACGAAACTGATCGAAGTCGTCGGGCTCGGCAAGCAGCTGTTGATGACGCGCGGGGCGCTGACGACCTTTTCGGTCGCGAACGACGTCGCCAAATATTTCGCGATCATCCCGGCGATGTTCATCGCGCTCTATCCGGGGCTCGGCGTGCTCAACGTCATGGGGCTCGCGACGCCCGAAAGCGCGATCCTGTCGGCGATCATCTTCAACGCGCTGATCATTCCGCTGCTCGTGCCGCTGGCGCTCAAGGGCGTGACCTATCGTCCGATGGGTGCGGGGCCGCTGCTCGCGCGCAACCTTGCCATCTATGGGCTCGGCGGCCTCGTCGCGCCCTTCGTCGGCATCAAGCTCATCGACCTCGCCGTCGGCGGCCTGGGTCTGGTCTGAGGAAACCGAAATGAACAAGGATTTTATCAGCGCGTTGCGTCCGGCGCTTGTGATGACGCTGCTCTTCGCGGCCCTGCTCGGCATCGCCTATCCGCTGGCCCTCACCGGCATCGGGCAGGCGCTCTTCCCCAGCCAGGCCAACGGCAGCCTGGTGCGTGAGAATGGCCAGGTCATCGGCTCCGAACTCGTCGGCCAGGCTTTTGCCGCCGAACGCTATTTCAATACCCGCCCGTCGGCGGCGGGCGACGGCTATGACGGGCTTGCCTCGTCGGGGTCGAACCTCGGGCCGACGTCAGAGCTGCTCGCCGATCGCGTCGCGGGCGATGTCGCAAGGCTTTCCGAAACCTCGCCGGGCCAACCCGTTCCTGCCGACCTGGTGACGACCTCCGCTTCGGGGCTCGACCCCCATATCAGCCCCGAAGCGGCTTTTTTCCAGGTCGATCGGGTGGCCGATGTCCGCGGCCTCGATCGGGCGGCCGTTCGAAGGCTTGTCGACCAGAGCGTCGAACAACCGCTGCTCGGCTTTCTCGGCGAACCGCGCATCAATGTGTTCAAGCTCAATCGACGACTCGATGCCTTTGAGGCTAAATCCTCCGCGTGATCGAAACCGACCGACCATCACCCGAGGCCTTTCTGCGTCAGGCGGCGCAGGAAGGCCGCGGCCGTCTCAAGGTCTTCCTCGGCGCCGCACCCGGCGTCGGCAAGACGTGGGAGATGCTGACCGACGGCAAGCAGAAGCGCGAGGCCGGGGTCGACGTCGTGATCGGCGTGGTTGAAACGCACGGCCGCCGGGAAACCGGAGTGCTTGTCGAAGGGCACGAAATCATTCCGCGTCGCGAGGTCGATCACCAAGGGCACAGCCTTGGCGAGATGGATATCGACGCGATCCTCGAACGGCGGCCGCAATTGGTCTTGGTCGACGAGCTTGCGCACACGAACGCTCCGGGCAGCCGGCATCCGAAACGCTATCAGGATGTCGAGGAATTGCTCGACGCCGGGATCGACGTCTATTCGACGCTCAACATCCAGCATGTCGAGAGTCTCAACGACGTCGTTGCTTCCTTCACGCGCGTCCGCGTCCGCGAGACCGTGCCCGACTCGATCCTCGAAAATGCCGAGATCGAGGTTGTCGACATCCCGCCCGACGAGCTGATCGAACGGCTGCGCGAGGGGAAAGTCTATATTCCGCAGGAAGCCACGCGCGCCCTCACGCACTTCTTTTCCAAATCGAACCTGACGGCGCTGCGTGAACTCGCGCTCCGCCGCGCGGCACAGGCGGTCGATGCGCAGATGCTCGAGCATGTGCGCAGCCATGCGCTGGCGGGCAGCTTCGCTGTCGGCGAACGCATCGTCGTCGCGGTGAGTGAGCTTCCCGTCGCGGCCGAACTTGTGCGGGCGGGCAAAAGGCTCGCCGATGCGCTCAAGGCGCCGTGGAGCGCGGTCCATATCGAGACGCGGCGCAGTCGGAGCATGTCCGACGAGGATCGCCGGCAGCTCGCCGACACGCTTGCGCTCGCCTCGCGGCTCGGTGCCTCCACCGCGACCGTTCCCGCGGCCAGCGTGGTCGAAGGCCTGCATGCCTTCGCGCGCGACGCACGCGCGACTCAGATCGTGATCGGCAAATCGGCACGTCCATGGTGGTTCGAGATGCGCCACGGCTCGGTCGTCGACCAGCTCGTGCGGACGATCGACAATGTGGCGGTGCACGTCCTGCCAGGCGAGCCCGACGCGCGCTCGGTGCGACGAAGCGGAATCGGCGCGGCGGGACGGTGGGGCGAGCCGGCCGATTATATATGGGCGCTGGCGATGGTTGCGGCGATGACCGCGCTCGGCCGCCTGCTCCTCGCCGCGCTCGATCTCGGCAATATCGCGCTGCTCTATCTGATCCCGGTGATGTTCGCTGCGGCGACCTTCGGTCTGCGCGCCGGGCTGTTTGCGGGGCTCGCATCGAGCCTTGCCTATAATTTCTTCTTCCTGCCGCCGACCGGCACGCTCACCGTCAACAATCCCGAAAATGTCGTCAGCATATTGGTGTTGCTCGGCGTTGCCGTGGTCACCAGCCAGTTCGCCGCACGCGTGCGCGCGCAGGCCGATCTGGCGCAGTCGAGCGCGCGCCAGAATGCCGCGCTTGCGAGTTTCTCGCGCCAGCTCACCGTCGCGCCCGATCAGGATGCGTTGATGCACGCGATCTGCGCCGAGGTCGGCCGGCTCCTCGATGTCCGTGCGGTGCTTCTCCTGCCTTCGCCCGACGGGCCGATGCTGCGCGCCGCGGTGCCGCCCGAGGATCGGCTCGAGCAGATCGAGCGCGCCGCGGCGCAATGGGCGATCGACAATGACCAGCCGGCCGGGCGGGGGTCTTCCACGCTGACCGCGTCGGATTGGCTGTTCCATCCGCTTCGCACGACGCGCGGCGTGCTCGGCGTGCTCGGCCTGACCCGCGACGATGCCCGCGAGCCCATCCGCTCGGATCAGGTGCCGCTGCTGATGAGCTTGCTCGACCAGGCGTCGATCGCGCTCGACCGGATGGAACTGGAGGAAGCGTCGCTGCGCGCGCGGCAGATCGACGAGCGCGACCGGCTGCGATCGGCGCTGCTCTCGTCGGTCAGCCACGACCTTCGAACACCGCTGACGACGATCCTGTCGGCGGCGCAGGAGATGCAGCGCGAGCCCTCGCCGGGCCTCGCCGGAACGATTGAGGCCGAAGCGCGGCGGCTCAACCGCTTCGTGTCGAACCTGCTCGACATGGTGCGCGTCGAGGCGGGCGCGCTGCCGATGAAGGCCGAGGCGACCGACCTGTTCGACGCCGCCGCGAGCGCCGCGCACGACACGCGCGCCTCGCTTGCCGGGCACGAGGTGAAGGTCGACATTCCATCCAACATTCCGCTCGTCCGCGTCGATCCGGTATTGCTGCACCATTGCCTGATCAACCTGCTCGATAACGCCGGGCGCTATGCCGATCCCGGCACGCCGATCGTCATCCGGGCGCAGCGGACGTCCGACGCGATCCTCCTGTCGGTCATCGACGAAGGCCCGGGCATCGCACCGGGGAACGAAAAGCGGGTGTTCGAGACCTTCACCCGGCTCGAAGGCAGCGACCGGGCAAAGCACGGCACCGGCCTCGGGCTCGCGATCGTCAAGGGCTTTGCCGAAGCGATGGGGCTCGCCGTCGAGGCGGGCAACAACGAGGAGCCGCACGGTGCCTGCTTCACGATCCAGATACCCGAGGCGCTGATCATCGCGCCGATGAGCGACAAGGAAAACCCATGAAAGTGCGTCACAAGGTCCTGGTCGTCGACGACGAACTCCACATCCGGCGCCTCATCCACGCGGCGCTGGCGAGGAACGACTATGCGATCGTCGAAGCCGAAAACGCACGCGCGGCGCTGGAGCAGCTTCGCGCCGAGCGTCCCGACATCACCTTGCTCGATCTCGGACTTCCCGACCGCGACGGCCTCGAACTGGTGCCGCTGTTCAAGCAGCAATCCGACACGACGCTGATCGTCGTGTCGGCGCGCGATGCGACCGACCAAAAGGTCGCCGCGCTCGATCTGGGCGCCGACGATTATCTCACCAAACCCTTCGATACCGACGAACTGCTCGCGCGGGTGCGCGTCGCGCTGCGCAACCGGCTGACCCGCGACGGGGGCATGCTGGCGCTCGCCGTCGAGGATGTGACGATCGACCTCGTGGCGCGCACCGTGACGAAGGCGGGGAAGGAGATCCATCTGACCCCGAAGGAATATGGCGTGCTCGCCCAGCTCGCGAAATTTCCGGGGCGGGTGATCACGCATAAGCAGATCATGGCGGAGGTATGGCCACACGAGCATGAACATCATGTCGAATATCTGCGGGTACTCGTGCGAACCCTGCGCCAGAAGCTCGAAACCGATCCGCAGCAACCGCGGATCATCTGCAACGAGCTCGGCATCGGCTATCGGTTGCGGCTCGGCCACGACACATTGGCGGAGGGCGGCGAGCCTTCGCGTTGAAACATATGCAAACACTATGGGAGACGCTGCCGATCGCTCTCGAAATCAAATGTCGCGCCCGTCTAGGTTCGTCCCATGATGCAGGACGAGATCGAGGCGCAGCGCGAAAGGGGCGAACGGCGAATCCGTGACCGGGTGGTCGACTGGCTGGGCGCGCAGGGAGCGCTCCTGCTTACGGTCTATATCTGTGCAGCCGTAGCGGCGGTCGCATTCCTTCTGGACATCGCCTGCTAGAATTCGGCCAGATCGCCAATCCTACGCGATCTCAACGCCTATCGGCTTTTACCGATCTCGATTTCCTACGTGGCCGTGCGTAATTGAGCGGCCTCCCGATGGAGGATCGAATGACGAAATGGCATGAAAGCGCCGCCGCCAATATCGGCCTGCGCGCCACAGGTCTGGCGCTTCTCGCCGCGGCCTGGGTGGCGGCGGTCAGGCTCCACCATATGTCCCAGTCGATTTCGCCGCGCGACGCGACCCCGCTGATCATGTTGCTGTCGGCGATCCTCTTTCTCTGCGCGAGCGCGGGTAGCGCATTATTGTTCGTCGGCCCGGCGCTTTGGGAAACGGTCGAGATTTCGGAGCGGTGGCGGCGCGTGCCACCCTCAGGCTACGAAGCCGCCGGAGCTTTTGATGGGTGGCCTTCGCGTGCGGCGCTGCCCCCGGAGAACGGCGCAAACGCATAGCAAAACCCTATGTGGTCGGCTCGGCCGAGCCTTTCCGAAACGGATTCGGGCGAAGTCGCAGGCGCTATAGGTCCACCGTCAATCTGGCCATGACCTGACGCGGCTGGATATAGACAAAGGCATTATCGCCCGCCACCTCCCAGCCATAGGCGTCGAACAGGTTCGTGGCCTGGATGCGAACAACGGCGGTCGATCGGCCGATCGTGAACCGATGGCGCAGCCCGATATTGATCGTTGTATAGGGCGAAACTTCGACGAGATTGAGCCTGTCGGCCGTGTTCGGTCCGACGTGCTCGACGGCGGCATCGACCGATGTAGGCGAAGACGGCGGCCGCCAATCGACGCTGGCGATGAATTTGCGCGACGGCACGTCGATCGGCCGGTTACCGGTCGCACCCGCTGCCACTTCGTCCCCCTTGACGCGCGCGCGGATGAGCGATCCGCCCGCAACCAGCGTCAATCCGGGCGTCGGCGAACCGCTCAGAGACGCCTCTATCCCGCTGTGCCGCACCACGCCCAAGCGCCGGAAGACATTGCTTCCATCGGCGCCGAAATACGGCCGCTCGATATCGAACACGCCCGCGATCAGCGTCATTCCCGCTGCACGCAGTTTCGCGCCAGCGTCGATTTGCCGCGTCCGGATCGCCGGCGGTGCTTCATCGCGGTTCGCGGCGGTTTCTGGCGCCACATCGCTCTCCTCCAGCCCTCGCGTGAAAGAAGCATAGAGCGATATCGCGGGAGAAAGATCGACCGTGGCGGTCGCGTTGATCAGCCATGGCTTATCGCGTGATTCGGGCGCGGGACCGCTCGGCGTGGTCACCCTTTTGCTATAGTCGACCTTCTGCGCGCCGATGCTGAATTGTCCGAGGCCCTGCACCCGCAGCTGATAGTCGAGACCAATCGACCATTGCCGAACGCGGTCGCTGGATTGCGCCGCGAAATCGAAGTCGGGCCTGGCGACATAATCGGCTTCTCCGAACGGCGCGGACCCCAGCGCGCGCCGGATCGAACCGCCGTACCGGCGGTCCTGAGCGCGTCCGCGCGCAACCAGCTGGACGCGATGTTCAAAGGCACCGGTAGAGAAACCGCGCGCGACGCCCAGCTCGCCGCTCGTCGAAACGCCGGCCCGGCCCGGATAGGCGCTGACGATACGCTCGGCCGGCGTCCCCAAGGGGGCGGCACGCAGGAAGATATTATGCCCCTCGCGCACCTCGTTGTCCGACCGGAATAGCCCGGCGCGCACCGCAAAGCCGGCGATGCTGGTGCGACCCATCGCGCCGAAGGTGTAACGCTCGGTCTCGACGTCGGCCCATTTCTGGCCAAGGAACCGTCGCCGTGTCAGGCGGCCCGGCGTCTCGACGCCATTGCCCAGGATGATCGGATAGATGTCCTCATCGGCGATGCGCGTGCGGCTTCCGAACAGCTTTAGATCGGTTCCGGGTGCAGGCCGCCAATGCGCGATCGCGGCGAGGTTGGTGACGTCGGCGTTGTTGCCCGACGGATATTCGCTTCGGCTGAAGCTCGCGCCGCCGCCAACACTCAGCACGTCGCTCACCGGCAATGCGGCATCGACCTCGACCAGCGCGCCGCCCCAGCTATTGGCCTGGATCACCCCGCTCAGCATCGCATCCTTGCCGGGCGAGCGAAGGCGATAGTCCACGACGCCCGATGGCGCCGGAAAGGGGTAGCTGACCGCCGAGGGCCCGACCCTGATTCTGTTGCCTTCGACAAGCCGGGGCGAGAAATCGCCCTGGCGGTCGAAATACAAGCCCTCCAGCCGCACATTGCCGGCGTCGATCGGGGAGAAGCCGCGCACCGAGTTCGGGTTGTAGATGCCGAGCGTTTCGCCGCCATCGTTGGAACCGAACGCGTCCTCGGCGTCGGCGATTGCATTATCGTCCGCTCGCTGGGCGAACGCGGGTGCGTGGGCCGGCAAAGCGGCAAGCGATGCGGCGATACCGGCTGTGATTTTGAATCGTGACATGCACACATGTTCACACCGCGAATGATGCTTGACATTGCACAAAGGTCGCGGCGATCATGTGAGTATGGCGCACAGCTCGTATGACCTCCCGCCGCTCGACGGCCTGACCGCGATGCTCGCTGCGGCGGAGGAAGGGTCGTTCAGCGCAGCGGCGGGGAAACTGGGGCTTACCCACGGCTCGGTCAGTCGCCGGATCGCGGCGCTCGAACATTGGCTGGGGGCGTCGCTCTTCGAACGGCATGGCCGGGGCGTCCGGCTTACGCCGGCGGGACTGCGATTTGTCAGGGATGCGCGGCAGAGCCTTGGGCGATTGTCGCACAGCGCCGAGCAATGGCGGCCGCGGCGCGGTCGTCAAACGGTTCGGATGTCGGTCGTCCCGTCCTTCGCGCGGCTCTGGCTACTGCGCCGCCTCCCGGCCATCGAGCAAAGCGATACGCATATCGACCTGTCGCTCGATCACCGGATGACCGACCTCGACAGCCGCGAAGCCGAGGTGGTGATCCGCTATGGGCGCGGCACATGGGTCGGCGTCGACGCGAGACAGATCGTCGAGGAATCGCTCACCCCGGCCGCTTCGCCCGAACTGCGCGATCGGATGAGCGCTGCGCCCGAGATCGACGAACTGCTGCAATGGCCGCTGCTGCACGACTCCGATACATCGCAATGGCGCGCTTTTCTGAGCCAGGCCGGGATCGCGTATCGGCCGCGCTGGCAGGATCGACGCTTCGAGGATTATGATACCGTCCTCGCCGCGGCGGAGGCGGGGCTCGGCATCGCGCTCATTCGCCAGCCCCTCGCGTCCGACTGGCTGATCGACGGCCGGCTGACGACGATCACGGCGGAGACGATGGCGAATCCGGCCAGCCATTTCGTTTGCGTGCGTGCGGGCGAAACCCGTCAGGCCGTCCTCACTGTGCGCGACCGGATTCTGGCGCTCGCAGGCGGGGATGGCTCTGGCAAATCGCCGTAATCGGCCGACCGCATCCGCGCTGCGCCACCGGAAGCCGTTGAGGCTACAACCTCGTGCGTAACCGGCCCTCGTAATCACCCTTTCCGATCGGGACGCCCTGCGTGCGCAGGATGTCATATGCGGTTACCGCGTGGAAATAGAAGTTGGGCAGCGAGTAGGTGAGGAGGAGGGTTTCGGGCGTCAAAGCGAAGGTCCGGGGCGCCCAGCTCGACGTGGAAGCATTTTCTTCATCCAGCGGCCGAAAAAGCTCGATATCGAGGTTCCTGCCGGACCAGCCATTGACCTCATCGGGGGTGAGCGCTTCCAGCGCGGCTATCGCCTGGACGACGGTGGATTGCAGCTCGGTGAACGGCATCTCGCCGACGAGCGGGGGCGGAGCGAACGCGCCGGTCTTCGCTGCGTTCAGTCCCCAAACCGCATGATTCTTCAGCGCTTCGATCTGGAAATGAAAGGGTGCCATGTCGGGGCAGAGGCGGGCGCCGACGAAGTCGTCCGGGTTGGTGCCCGTTTCCGTGCAATGTCGGGCCGCACGGTCGAGCCACCTCGATACCGCGCGCAGCGTTTGCAGAAAAGTGGGCACACTCAGGTCGAAGAGCGAAATGGTCATGGCTCACTATAGCCGCCGGAAAGTGGCCGGCAAATATCCTTGAGCCTATGAGACTATGACCCGGCAGCCCCGGGTTCCTGCCCGTCATCCCATTTCGTCATTTGCTGTCTCCTTGCTGCCGCGCGTCGCCTTCCGGTGCGGGGCGCGTAGAGATTAGTTGCCGAGGTCGTCCGAAAAGCCGGCTTCGAGGCGCTGCCATTGCCCGATGGGACGCCCGTCGCTGCGGAAGGGGTGCACCTTCTCATTTTCTCCCCAGCCTTGTGGCCAGCCGGGCGGCGAGATTTCTTGCTCTTCCTGTCGTCCATAGACGGTGAGGTCGAGCAACCTATAGCTATTGTCCATCGCCTCGACCCCGCGGCGCGTCGTCCAATAGGTCTCGAAGACATCGGAGCCGCGGCGTAGATAGCAGATGAGGTACATGCTGCCCGCCTCGCGGCCGGCCAGCAGGGTGTCGAGCCCCTCGGTCACCGAATACCAGGGCATGGTCCATCCCATGAAATCGCGATACCGGCTGCTTTCTTCATATGGACCTTGGCAGAAGGTCGCATAGGTCGCGTCGCGCGAATGGATGTAGCTGAGCTCGCGCACCTGCGAGGTGAACCAGCTGCATCCCTGGCATTGCCTTTCCGCGGGTCGGCCGGTGAACCACATATAATAATAGGCGATCAGCATGCGCCGGCCCTCGAACGCGTCGAGCAGCGTCGTGGGGCCGTCCTTGCCGATCAGCCGCGCGGTGCCGTCGACCGCCACCATCGGCAGCTGGCGCCGGGTTGCTGCGATTTCGTCGGCGGCGCGCGTGTGCGCCTTTTCGCGCGCACGCAGTTCGTCCAGTTGCGCTTGAAATGTTGCCCGGTCCGCGACCTTGGGCGTGGCGGCTTCACTTTCGGCTATGTGCATCCTTCTCTCCACATCTTATGGGCCCCTCGTCGCTAGGCGCTGATTGCAGCTATGCGCCCCCTGACCCGCATCTCGCCGCCTGCCTCGCGCCGACCGGCACGCATCATGCCGATGGGAACGCGCGCGACGGCGACGTGGCCAGCGTCACCAGATTGCCGTCGGGGTCGCGCACTTGCGCCAAGGTCGAATAATCGCCCGCAATGTCTTCGCCGAGTACGATCCCGGCGCTTTCGAGTCGGCGACGCTCCGCCGCCAGATCCGCAACGTAAAAGAAGATCGAACCCCGGCTGGCAATCTCGTTGCTGGTCGAGACCATGAGCCCGGCTTCGCCGAACAATTCCCAGTGCAGCAATGTCGGCATCGGCCGGTGATCGGGCCCGCGGCCGAGCAGGTCCGTATACCAGCGCTCGGCAGCCGCGAGATCGGCGACGAGCAATGAGGGGTAGATTTTCTCCACTTTCATTTTGGGTCTCTCCGGGCTTTTCTCACCTGCTATCGAGGCGTGGCTTTCGGATCATACTACCTGATGCGGCGGTCTTGGTTCCGTGCATGGGTCGCTCAGGACATGTGTGCAGGGCGCACATGCGCATTGTGGTACGAGACATGATCGGCGGTTGGCGGTTCGGCCGCATCCGATGACCTCATATATCCTGTTCGTCGCTGATCGCGCCGATCTGCGGAACGACCTGCGACCAGCCGCCGCTCATGTTGCGATAGGCGCTGTCGTTCCGCGGCAGCACGAAGCCTGAATGGACGAGGCGCAGGCGCGTGCCGCCATCGGCCGGCTCCAGCGTGAAGGTGACGATCGTGTCGAGCGGTGCGCCATAGCCGACATTCTCCTCGTGCCCGCCGCGCCACGAATAGACGAAACGCTCGTTCGGAATTACCTCCAGCACTTCGCATTGGATGGTGCCGTCCCACTTGCCGGCCGGCGTCGTGCGATAGGTGAAGCACTTGCCGACCACCGGCGCAAAGCCGGACGGCGCCATGCCCAGCCAGCGCCCCATCAACTCGCCGGACGTCAGCGTTTTCCAGATCGTTTCGGGAGCATGGGGGAAGAGTTCGTCGACGACGATCTCCCGGGCATTCGCGCGCGTTTCACCCTCATTCACGGGTCGATCTCCTGCAAGAGCGCGCGCAGGCCCACGAAGCTGTCCCGCCAGAAGGAGTCATAATGGGCGAGCCAGTTGAACAGGGGGCTGAGCCCTTCGGGCCGCGCGCGGTAATAGACATTGCGGCCCTCAGGGCGCTCGACGACGAGCCCGGCCTGTTTGAGCGCCTTCAAATGCTGCGAGACCGCGCCCTGCGTCACCCCGCTGGCGCGGGTCAGCGCGGCCACATTGACCTCATCCGAGCGCGCGAGGCGCTCGAACACCGCGCGCCGGGTGGGATCAGCCAGCGCGCGCAATACGGCATCGACGGCAACAGTCTGCATCATACACACTGATTAGCGGATGCTAATCAATTAGCAAAGACTAATTTGTTCTCCATCCAGGATGACCGGTCGCTAGCGACCTAGGCTGTCCGTCCGCGCTATTCGGCTATTCCCACTCGATCGTTCCCGGCGGTTTCGAGGTATAGTCGTAGACGACACGGTTGATGCCCTGCACCTCGTTGATGATCCGCGTCGCGCAGCGGCTGAGGAAGCTTGCATCGAAAGGATAGATGTCGGCGGTCATGCCGTCGGTCGAGGTGACGGCGCGCAGCGCGCAGACATGATCATAAGTGCGCCCGTCGCCCATCACACCGACGGTTTTCACGGGAAGCAGCACCGCGAACGCCTGCCAGATCGCGTCATAGAGTCCGGCATTGCGGATTTCTTCGAGATAGACCGCATCGGCCTTGCGGAGGATATCGCAGCGGTCCTTCGACACTTCGCCGGGGATCCGGATCGCAAGGCCCGGGCCGGGGAAGGGGTGACGGCCGACGAAGATGTCGGGAAGGCCGAGTTCCTTGCCAAGCAGCCGCACTTCGTCCTTGAACAGTTCGCGCAGGGGCTCGACGAGCTTCATATTCATCCGCTCGGGAAGGCCGCCGACATTGTGGTGGCTCTTGATCGTCACGCTTGGCCCGCCGGTGAAGGACACGCTTTCGATCACGTCGGGATAGAGCGTGCCCTGCGCGAGGAAATCGGCGCCGCCGATCTTCTTCGCTTCTTCCTCGAAGACATTGATGAATTCGGCGCCGATGAACTTGCGCTTCTTTTCGGGGTCGGTGACGCCCGCGAGGCCCGCCATGAACCGCTCCTCGGCGTCGACCACGACGAGCGGGATGTTGTAATGGTCGCGGAATAGCCGCTCTACCTGTTCGCGCTCGTTCATGCGCAAAAGACCATGGTCGACGAAAACGCAGGTGAGTTGCTCGCCGATCGCTTCGTGGATCAGCACCGCGGCGACCGCGCTGTCGACGCCGCCCGACAGGCCGCAGAGCACGCGCTGGTCGCCGACCTGCGCCCGGATTTCGGCGATCTTGGTCGCGCGGAATTCGGCCATCGTCCAGTCGCCGCTGCAGCCGCAGACGTGGCGGACGAAATTGGCGATCAGCTTGGCGCCGTCGGGGGTGTGGACGACCTCGGGGTGGAACTGCGTGCCGTAATAGCGGCGCTCGTCGTCGGCGATGAGCGCGAAGGGCGCGCCGTCGCTGATCGCGACGATGCGGAAGCCGGGGGCGAAGGCGGTGACGCGGTCGCCGTGGCTCATCCACACCTGATGGCGCTCGCCGACCTCCCACAGACCGTCGAAGAGCACGCAGGGTTCGGTGACGGTCAGGAAGGCGCGGCCGAATTCGCCGTCGCGTTCGCCATCGGCACCGCCGGGTTCGACCTGTCCGCCGAGCTGCTGGCTCATCACCTGTTGGCCGTAGCAGATGCCAAGGATGGGAAGACCGCTGTCGAACACCGATTGCGGCGCGCGCGGGCTACCGCTCGCCGGGACCGAGGCCGGCGAGCCCGACAGGATCACGCCTTTCGGCTGCATCCGTTCAAGCGCGGCCTCGGCGGCGCTGAACGGGACGATCTCGCTATAGACACCCGCTTCGCGGACGCGGCGGGCGATGAGCTGGGTGACCTGCGACCCGAAGTCGATGATCAGGATGGATTCAGGGGCGGCGGAAGAGTCGGGAGTCGGCATGGCTGGCCGATAAGGGCATGGGGCCATGCTGTCCAGCGGTCGATATGGGGCGCCCGTCGAACAGGCATGGCCCCGACACATTGTTGCGACAATTGCGCGACATAAGTGAACGCCGGACAAATTACGGTGTCAGGAGGCGTTAAGCCCCGTCATGCCAACAAAAAACCAAGACAGAAAAGAACAAAGGCTCTCCCCCATGAATAACATCCGCCTGCCTATTTCCGCGCGCGCCGCGCTCCTCGCGGCCGGGGCTTCGTTCGGCCTGCCGGCGATGGCAGCGGCGCCGATCGGACCCGCCGCGGCATCGGCGGTGGCCGAGCAGCCCGCCGAGACCGCTCCTCCAGCGTCCGCCGACAATGAAGCGGAGGAGGAATATAGCGAGGACGAGATCATCGTCACGGCGCCGCGCCTCGCGGGCCAACTCGCCACCGATATCAGGGCCGAGGCCGAACTCGATGAGGCGGCGATCGCCAGCTATGGCGCCTCGTCGATCGAGGAATTGCTTGACGCGCTCGAACCGCAGACGCGCTCAGGCCGAGGACGCGGCGGACGGCCCGTGATCCTCGTCAACGGGCGGCGCATTTCGGGGTTCGGCGCGGTGCGCAACATCCCCCCCGAAGCGATCGCGAAGGTCGAGATTTTCCCCGAGGAGGTCGCGCTCGAATATGGCTATGCCGCGACCGAGCGCGTCGTCAACTTCGTGCTCAAACCCGATTTCCGTCAGATTTCGGTCGAAGCGGAAGCGGGCATCCCGACGCAGGGGGGGCAGTTCAAGAACGAACTCGAACCCGCCTTCATCGCGATCGGCGACAACGGCCGGCTCAACCTCAACGCGAGCTGGGAGCATCAGACGATGCTGCTCGAAAGCGAACGCGATCTCGTTTACGACGATCCCATCCTTGCCGCCGGCGCGCCGGCGCGCAGCCTCGCCCCCGCGAGCGACGAATATGTCATCGACGGCACGCTGGTGCGCAACATCGACAAGGTGACCGAGGCGTCGGTCAGCCTGCGTTTCGACCAGACCGACAGCCTGTCGCTGCTCGGCCCGCGCGGCGGCAATCCCGACGATCCCCGCCGCCGCGACAGCCGCGCGCAAAACTGGACCAGCTCGGCGAGCGTCAACGGCATGCTCGGCGACTGGCGCTGGTCGGTGACCGGCAATTATGCCGACGCCGATCAACGCACTTTCACCGAACAGGAAAGCGGCGCGCGCGACCGGTTCGACAGCAGCCAGCAGAGCTTCGGCACCAACGCCAATATTTCGGGCAGCGTCACCGAAGGCTGGGCGGGCCCGATCCGCGCCTCGATCACCGGCGGCTACGCCGGGCAGCGCTTCGACAGCCGGACCGAACGCGGCGTCGACATCGTCACGACCGAACTCGCGCGCGACACGCCGAGCGTCTTCGGCTCGCTCACCGTCCCGCTGCTCGATCCCGAATATGATATCGGCAATATCGGCCGCCTGTCGCTGACCCTCAACGCCCAGGCCGAGCGGCCGAGCGACTTTTCGGCACTGACGAGCTGGGGCGCGACGCTGAACTGGGGCGTCACCGACAATCTGTCGCTGCTCGCGAGCTTTTCCAGCGACGAAGCGGCGCCCAGCATGACCCAGCTCGGCGCGGCGCCGCTCGAGACCGAGGGCGTCACCTATTATGATTTCCAGACCGGTCAGACGGTGCTGATCAATACGATCACCGGCGGTAACCCCTTCCTGCTCGCCGAGCAGCGGCGCGACCTCAAGGTGGGGCTCAACTGGGAGGTGCCGATGGTCGAAGGGCTGCGCTTCTCGATCAACTACAATCGCAACCGGAGCAACGACACGGCGAACAATTTTCCGCTGCTGACCCCCGAGATCGAGGCGGCCTTTCCCGACCGGGTGATCCGCGACGACGACGGGACCCTGCTCGCGATCGACCAGCGTCCGGTCAATTTCGAGCGCGCGACCAATTCCCAGATCCGCTGGGGCTTCAATTTCGGAAAGAGCTTCGGCCAGAGCGAGGCGGGCGCGGGCGGCCGCCGCGAACGTTCCGGCGGCGGGCGTTCGGGCGCCGGTGGTCCTCCCCAGGGCAACGTGGACGCACCGCCGCCGCGCGAGGGTGGTGAGGCCGCACCGCCCTCCGCCGAAGGGCAGCGCCCCCCTGCCGAAGCCGGCGAGCGCCGCCGCGGCGGCGGTGGCGGTTTTCGCGGCCGCGGCGGCGGACGTGGCGGCATGTTCGGTGGGCGGCAGCAGCAGGGCGGGCGCTGGCAGGTGTCGCTCTACCACACGATCAAGCTGACCGATAAAATAGCGATCGGTCCCGGCGTCCCCGAACTCGACTTGTTGAACGGATCGGCGACGGGCAACGGCGGCGGCACCAACCGCCATCTTGTCGAACTCGACGGGGGCCTGTTCTACAAAGGTTTCGGCACCCGGGTCAGCGCAAAATATGACAGCGGCAGCAGGATCGTGGGCGGCGCCAACGGCGATCTGAAATTCCACGATCTCGCGACCTTCAACCTGCGTTTCTTCGCCGATTTCAACCAGATGCCGAAGCTGACCGACGATCTGCCTTTCCTGAAGGGATCGCGCCTCCGTCTGTCGGTCAACAATCTGTTCGACGCGCAGCGCAAGGTGACCGATGCGAGCGGGGTTGTGCCGCTGAACTATCAGCCGGGCTATACCGATCCGCTCGGCCGCTATGTCGAGCTGGAGTGGCGCAAGGCGTTTTAGGCGAGGATGTCGGCTTTGGGGTGGGAGCGGTCATCCGCCATCTAAGCCATGCGCGGCACGGGCGCTGCGGCGCCCGCCGCCGGCTCCGCCGGCAGGAAGGTCAGCGCCTTCACGAACTGCGCGGTACAATTGGGCCAGCTATAGCGTGCGCCGAGCGCCGCCGCGTCGTCCCGGTCGCATAGCAGCGCGGTGTCGATCGCGCGGTCCAGGTCCTCGTCGAGCGCGCCCGCCCCCTCGCGTATGATGTCGCCGGGACCGGGCACCGGATAGGCAGCGACGGGGGTGCCGCAGCTCAGCGCTTCGATGACCACCAGCCCGAAGGTGTCGGTGCGGCTAGGGAAGACGAAGACATCGGCGCCGGCATAGGCTGCCGCGAGCGCTTCGCCGCCCAGCTTGCCCAGGAACAGCGCCTCCGGGTGCCGCGCCTTGAGTTCGGCGAGTGCGGGCCCCTCACCGACGACGACCTTGGAGCCGGGCCGGTCGCTGTCGAGAAAGGCGCCGATATTCTTCTCGACCGCGACGCGGCCGACATAGAGCTGGATCGGCCGTGCCAGCCCCTCATAGACCGGATGCGGCGCGCGGTCGGGGCGGAACAGCGCATGATCGACACCGCGTTCCCACATCATCGTCTGCGCGAGGCCCTGTCCGGCGAGCTCGCGCGCAAGGCTGCGCGTCGCGACCATGATGTGCCGCGCCGGGCGGTGAAACCAGCGGATGAAGCGCCAGACGAGCGCCGGCGATATGGGTAGCCGCGCCGCGACATATTCGGGGAAGCGCGTGTGATAGGCGGTGGTGAAGGGAAAGGCGTTCTGCAGGCACCAGCGCCGCGCGGCGAGGCCGAGCGGCCCCTCGGTCGAAATATGGATCGCCTGCGGCGCGAAGGCGCGAATGCGGCGCCCGACGGCGCGCCGGCCGGCGAAGGCGAGGCGGATTTCGGCGTAGGAGGGGCAGGGGATCGAACGGAACAGGTCGGGGGATATGACTCCGACCTCATGCCCTGCCGCACGCAGCTCGCCGATCGTGGCTTGCAGGGTGCGGACGACGCCGTTGACCTGCGGCTCCCATGCGTCGGTGACGATCAGGATCCTCATGCGGCGGCGGGCAGCGCGAGCTTCGTCGGGGCGCTCCGCGCTGCGACCTCCTCGGCCCAGTGCAGGATTTCCATCGTTCCGTCATGATGTTCGACCAGCGCGGTGCAGCCTTCGACCCAGTCGCCGTCGTTATAATATTCGGTGCCCTCGATCTCGCGCATCTCGGCGCTGTGGATGTGACCGCACACGACCCCGTCGACCCCGCGCGAGCGCGCTGCATGCGCGACGACTTCTTCATAGCGGCCGATGAACTGGACCGCATTCTTGACCTTGTGCTTGGCGACCATCGACAGCGACCAATAGGGGAGGCCGAACGCGCTGCGGATGCGGTTCACGACCACATTGCATTTCATCAGCGCGGTGTAGGCGGCGTCGCCGACGAAGGCGAGCCAGCGGTGCGCCAGCATCACGGCATCGAATTCGTCGCCGTGGACGATCAGCAATTTGCGGCCGTCGGCGGTTTCGTGGATTGCCTCGCGGCGGATTTCGACCCCGCCGAAATCGAAGCCGTCGAACGGGCGGACCATCTCGTCATGGTTGCCGGGGACATAGACGACGCGCGTGCCGCGCTTCGCGCGCTTGAGCACGCGCCAGACGACGTCATTATGTTCGGGCGGCCAGAAGTGGCGCTTCTTGAGGCGCCAGCCGTCGATGATATCGCCGACGAGATAGAGCGTCTCGCAGTCGACATGGTCGAAGAAATCGACCAGCAGCGGCGCGTTGCAGCCGCGCGTGCCGAGGTGGATGTCGCTGACCCATATGGTGCGATAGCTGCGGCGTTCACCGATCACGCGCTCGGGAATATGGGGATCGGTCGTGAACGGATCGGGAAACCGGGCGGGGATCGGCAGGGTCGAAATCGAGGCCATGTCGTGCTCCGTAAACAGCTTTTGGCTGCCCACGGCCTAGACAGGAGTTTTGTTACAGCGTGCGATTCAAACTGGCGACAGTTTGAAGAAAGTTTGAAGGCGCTTTGGTGACGTTGCCTATTTGACACATATCGGGTTAACCATGATCCAATCAGGTTCGCCGGATCACCAAATTCCTGATTTCGCTCATATCTTCCATCGCAAAGCGGATCCCTTCGCGGCCGAGGCCGCTGTCCTTGACCCCGCCATAGGGCATATTGTCGACGCGGTAGGAGGAGACGTCGTTGACGACGATGCCGCCGACGTCGAGATGATCCCATGCCTCCAGAACCTTGTGGATGTCGCTGGTGAAGAGGCCTGCCTGCAGGCCGAACTTGCTGTCGTTGATCTCGGCGAGCGCGGCGTCCCAGTCGGTGAAGCTCGACAATATGGCGAGCGGGCCGAAGGCTTCCTCGCGATAGGCATCGGCGCCGCGATCGACATCTTCGAGAAGGGTCGCCTGCAGCATTGCGCCTTCGCGTTTGCCGCCGACGAGCAGTTTCGCGCCGCCTGCGACCGCGGTCTGGATCCAGCCGTCGAGCCGCGCGGCTTCCTTTTCGGAGATCATCGGGCCGATGAAGGTCTTGCGGTCCTTGGGGTCGCCCGCGACCAGCGTCTTGGTCTTTGCGACGAGCATATCGCGGAACTTGTCGTAGATGTCGGTGTGGATGATGATCCGCTGCACGCCGATGCACGACTGGCCCGACTGATAGAAAGCGCCGAAGATGATGCGTGCGAGCGCATGATCGAGGTCGGCGTCCTTGTCGACGATCACCGCGGCGTTGCCGCCGAGTTCGAGCACGACCTTCTTCTTGCCCGCCTTGGCCTTCAAATCCCAGCCGACGCCGGGCGAACCGGTGAAGGACAGCAATTTCAGTCGTTCGTCGGTGGTGAACAGGTCGGCGCCATCGCGCGTCGCGGGCAGGATGCTGAACGCGCCCTCGGGCAAAATATCGCACTCGGCGAGCACCTCGCCCATGATGATCGCGCCCAATGGCGTCAGCGACGCGGGCTTCATCACAAAGGGGCAGCCCATCGCGATCGCCGGCGCGATCTTGTGCGCGGCGAGGTTCAGCGGAAAGTTGAACGGCGAGATGAAGCTGCACGGGCCGATCGGCACGCGCTTCCACATCCCCATATAACCCTTGGCACGCGCCGAAATGTCGAGCGGCTGGACCTCGCCATAGTTGCGCGTCGCTTCCTCGGCGGCGATGCGGAAGGTGTCGATCAGGCGCGTGACCTCGCCCTCTGAATCGGCGATCGGCTTGCCCGCCTCGACGCACAGCGCATAGGCAAGTTCGTCGAACCGCTCCTGAAAGCGCGCGACGCAATGGGTCAGCACGTCGCGCTTCTCGAAGCTCGCGAGCCGCGCCATCGGTTCGGCGGCGCGCACGGCGCCGGCGATCGCTTCGTCGATGACGTCGGGGGTCGCGAGCGCGGTGCGGAACGCGACCTCGCCGGTATATTTGTCGGTGACGACGAGGTCGGTGTTCGGTTGCACCGCCTTGTTGTTGAGATAGAGCGGGTAGACGTCCTTGAGTTTCATTCAGCTTCTCCCCCCTCCCGCTTGCGGGAGGGGTCGGGGGTGGGCCAGCGGCGGTGAAGTAGCCCACCCCGCTGCGACTAACGAACGAGTTCGCAAGTCTCGCTGCCCCTCCCGCAAGCGGGAGGGGATGAGGGATTACAATTCCTTCGACAGCTTCTTGATGTCGTTGTTCAAAATCTGATCATTCTCGGAATAGTCCACTGGACAATCTATCAGGTGGACGCCCGGCGTGTCGCGCGTGTGTGCGAGCAGCTCCTTCAAATGCACCGCGCTTTCGACGCGATGGCCCTTGGCGCCATAGCTTTCGGCATATTTGACGAAATCGGGGTTGCCATAGGTCAGCCCCCAATCCTTGAAGCCCATATTCGCCTGTTTCCAGCGGATCATGCCATAGCTGTTGTCGTTCAAGATCAGCACGGTGATGTTGAGGCCGAGGCGCACCGCGGTCTCCATCTCCTGACTGTTCATCATGAAGCCGCCGTCGCCGCAGATCGCCATGACCTTGCGCTCCGGATAGAGCATCGCCGACATCATCGCCGACGGCAGCCCCGCGCCCATCGTCGCGAGCGCATTGTCGAGCAGCACCGTGTTCGGCTTGCATGCGGTATAGCCGCGCGCGAACCAGATTTTGTAGACGCCATTGTCGAGGCAGATGATCCCGTCGTCGGGCATCGCGTCGCGGACCGACTGCACCAGATGCGGCGGGAAGATCGGGAAGCGCTCGTCCTTGGCCAGCGGTGCGGTATGCTCGACCTCGGCCTTGCGATAGGCGAGCAGATGGTCGAACTTCCAACCGCCGTTGGGGACGATATCCTCCTTTATCTGCCACACGGCATTGGCGATATCGCCGATCACCTCGATGTCGGGGAAATAGACGGGGTCGACCTCGGCGGTCTTGGTCGACACATGGATCACCGTCGGGCCGCCGCGTTGCATGAAGAAAGGCGGCTTTTCGATCACGTCATGGCCGAGGTTGACGATGCAGTCCGACGCCTCGACCGCGCGGTGGACGAAATCGCCCGACGACAGCGCGGCGCAGCCCAAGAATTTCGGATGCCGCTCGTCGATCACGCCCTTGCCGAGCTGCGTCGTCAGGAAGGGGATGCCGGTCTTTTCGATGAACTGTAGCAGCATGCGGCTCGTCATCGTGCGGTTCGCGCCGGCGCCGATTACCAGCACCGGCGACTTCGCCTTTTCGAGCGCCTTCACTGCCTCGCGGATCGATTTGCTATCGGCGTTGGGACGGCGCGAATGGCTGCGCTTCAGCGGCGTGGAATCGGTATGCTCGTCGGCGATATCCTCGGGCAGTTCGATATGGACGGCGCCGGGCTTTTCCTCTTCGGCGAGGCGAAAGGCTTCGCGCACCCGGCTCGGGATATTGTCCGACGACGCCATCTGGTGCGTATATTTGGTGATCGGACCCATCATCGCGACGACGTCGAGAATCTGGAAGCGGCCCTGTTTCGATTTCTTGATCGGCTTTTGCCCGGTGATCATCATCATCGGCATGCCGCCGAGCTGGGCGTAAGCGGCCGCGGTGACGAAATTGGTCGCGCCCGGACCGAGCGTTGCGAGGCAGACACCGGTCTTGCCGGTATGGCGCCCATAGGTCGCGGCCATGAAACCCGCGCCCTGCTCGTGCCGCGTCAGGATCAGCTTGATTGTCTTCGATCGCGACAGGCTGTCGAGGAAATCGAGATTCTCCTCGCCCGGAACGCCGAAAATATATTCGACGCCTTCTTCCTCGAGGCATTCGATGAACAGGTCGGATGCTTTTTTCATGCTACAGTCGCCCCCTCAGCCACGCATCGTCATGATGCGGCTCCAAGTCATGCCGGCGACCCCTCAGCACTATGTCGTTGCAACGGGGCTCGTCTCAGGCCGCGAGTCCCTGCTGCATCGGGAGAGTTTGTAACGAGAGGGGAGAGGGTTGTCACGCGGGGCAAAGTTGTCAAACTTGTCATTCCCCTCGGGTATAATAATACCCGTCGCAGCGGAAGCGGCGCCGCGAGGATGTGTTCTGCGGTTGCGGGGAGAAGCGTCGCGGTGGCGGTCATCCGGTAGCTTGAAGCATGGCGATGCTTTGTAGGACAGCGGTTTTTGGGACGGTGCCGCCCAAGGTTATTTGCGCCTGTTATCGTAATTGCCGCGCCTGCAACGACGGGCTCAATCCACGTCGAACAGACCCGCGAGCTGCTCGACCATCGTGCCCCCCAATTGCTCGGCGTCCATGATCGTCACCGCGCGGCTGTAATAGCGCGTGACGTCGTGGCCGATCCCGATCGCGCACAGCTCGACCGGCGAGCGGTTTTCGATCCATTCGATCACCTGGCGCAAATGCTGGTCGAGATAGGCACCATGGTTCACCGACAGCGTCGAATCGTCGACCGGCGCGCCGTCGCTGATCACCATCAGGATGCGCCGCTCCTCGGGGCGATTGATGATCCGCTGGTGCGCCCACATCAACGCCTCGCCGTCGATATTTTCCTTGAGCAGCCCCTCGCGCATCATCAGGCCCAGCGACTTGCGCGCGCGGCGATAGGGTTCGTCGGCGGGCTTGTAGATGATGTGGCGAAGGTCGTTGAGGCGGCCGGGGTGGGCGGGGCGTCCCGCCGCGAGCCAGTCCTCGCGGCTCTGCCCGCCCTTCCACGTCCGCGTCGTGAAGCCCAAAATCTCGGTTTTCACGCCGCAGCGTTCGAGCGTGCGCGCGAGGATGTCGGCACTGATCGCGGCGATGCTGATCGGCCGCCCGCGCATCGAGCCACTATTGTCGATCAGCAAGGTCACGACGGTATCGCGGAAGTCGGTGTCGCGCTCGATCTTGTAGGAAAGCGACTGGCCGGGCGAGACGATCACGCGCGCGAGCCGCGCGGCGTCGAGCTGGCCTTCCTCCTGATCGAAATCCCACGCGCGGTTCTGCTGCGCCATCAACCGGCGCTGGAGCCGGTTCGCGAGCTTGGTCACCGCGCCCTGCAGATGCGTCATCTGCTGATCGAGATAGGCGCGCAGCCGCGTCAGTTCGTCGGCATCGCACAGTTCGGTCGCGGCGATAATCTCGTCATGTTTTTCGGTGAAGCGCAGATAGTTGAAATCGGGAATGTCGCTCGGCAGGCGGTTGGGGCGCACGGGGAGCATGCCCTCGTCGCCTTCGCCGCCCATTTCGGGTTCGCCGTCGGCTTCCATTTCCTGCGCATCGGGGTCGCTGTCGCCGTCGTCGGCCTGATCGCCCGCCATTTCGGCGCGCGCATCGACCTGGCTCTCGCCGGCACCGCCGTCTTCGCTTTCCTGCTCTTCCTGACTCTCTTCGGCCTCGGTCTCGTCCTGCTCGCCGCCGTCCTCGCTGCCTTCCTCCAGCGGTTCATCGCTGTGGATCAGGTCGAGGTGGCGGAGCGCGAGTTTGGCGGTTTCGGCGAAAGCGGCCTGATCGTCGAGCTGCATCGACAGCGCGGTAAGGTCGCCGCCCGCTTCCTGGGTAATCCACTCGCGCACCAGCGACAGGCCGGTCTCGGTGCCCTGCGGCGCCTGCTCGCCGGTGAGTGCCTCGCGCAGCATCAGTTCGAGCGCGCTCGAGATCGGCACGTCCTCGCGGTTCTGCGCGCGGCTGATCGGGTCGCTGCGCATCCGCATTGCCAGGCTGGCGGCCAGATTGCCGCGCATCCCGTCCATGTGGCGCGCACCCAATGCCTCGATCCGTGCGCGCTCCATCGCGTCGAACGCCGCGGCCGCGACCGGCTCGGCGGGGCGCGCGGCATTGTGGATCTTGTCGCTGTGGTGCTTCATCCGCAAAGCATAAGAGTCGGCAAAGCCGCGCGCTTCGGCGACCTGATCGGCGGGCAGCGTGCGCGACGGGGTCGGCACCTTGATCGCCTTGCCGATCTGCGCGGGCGCATCGGCGGTGAAGCCGACCTCGACCTCGGCATCGCGGGTGACCGCGCGCGCGACGCTCGACAGCGCAGCCTTGAAATCGTCGAGGGGAGAAGAGGCGGACATCGAGTCGGCTCTAACCAGCTTTTCGCAATGAAGAAAGGGCTACTCCAATCGTCACCCCGGACTTGATCCGGGGCCTGCCTTCTTCCGCATCAAGACAGGCGGATCCCGGGTCAAGCCCAGGATGACGAAAGGGGTAGTAGGGGCCGCGATAGCCAAGCTCGCTTGACGGAAACGGAAGGCAGGCGCATCGCCGCGACATGAGCTCCCCCCAACTCTCCCCCATGAAGCGCCCGTGGGTCGTCATTGCCTGCGCGGCCTTCATCGTCACGCTGGCGATGGGCGTGCGGCAGTCGTTCGGCCTGTTCCTGCCGCAGATGAGCGTCGACATCGGCATCAGCCGCTCCGACTTCGGCCTCGCGATGGCGCTCCAGAATCTCCTGTTTGGCCTCGTGCAGCCGTTTGTCGGGGCGCTCGCCGACAAGCATGGCGCGGGGCGCGTCGTCTTTTTCGGCGCGCTGCTCTATGCGCTCGGGCTGATCGGTGCCGCCTTCGCGACCGACGCGATCGGGCTGCATATCAGCTTCGGTATCTTCATCGGCATGGCGCAGTCGGCGACGACTTTCGTTGTCGTGCTCGGGGCGGTGGGCCGCGTCGTCAGCCCCGAAAAGCGCAGCGGCGCCTTTGGCATCGTCACCGCGGGCGGGTCGCTCGGCCAGTTCCTCGTCGTGCCGCTTGCGTCGATTCTGCTCGGCGATATCGGCTATCACCAGACGCTCTGGATCATGGCGGGGCTCGTCGCGCTGTGCGGCCTGCTCGCGATCGGCGTTGCGGGGCGCACCGATACGCCGGGCACGATGCAGGCCGAAGAGCAGACCGCGCGCGACGCGCTGCGCGAAGCGTCGACTCACCGGGGCTATTGGCTGCTCAACGCGGGCTTCTTCGTCTGCGGCTTCCACATCGCCTTCATCGCGACGCATCTCCCCGCCTATCTCGACGACAAGGGGCTGGGGATCGAAATCGGCGCGCAGGTGCTCGCGCTCGTTGGGCTGTTCAATATCCTCGGCTCGTACGTCTTCGGCCGCGCCGGCGACCTGCTGCGCCAGAAATATGTGCTGTCGGCGCTCTACACCGCGCGCTCGGCGGTGATCGCGCTCTTCCTTTTCCTGCCGTTGAGCCACGCGAGCGCGCTGGTGTTCGCGGGCGCGATGGGCTTCCTCTGGCTCGGCACCGTGCCGCTTACCAGCGGCATCGTCGGGCGCATCTTCGGCATCCGCTATCTCTCGATGCTCTATGGCATCGTCTTTTTGAGCCATCAGCTCGGCAGCTTCTTCGGCGCATGGATGGCGGGCCTGATCTTCGACGCGACCGGCAGCTACAATATCGCCTGGGGCTTCTCGATCGCGCTCGGGCTGCTCGCGGGGCTTGTCCACCTGCCGATCGCCGACGCGCCGGTCAAACGGCTGCAATCGGCATGAAGCTGGCGCGGCAGGACTGGGTCGCGCTCGCGCTGTTCGTGGCTGTCGCGCTCGGCGGACTGTGGCTCTGGACCGGCGAGGGGCCGGTCGTCTGGCTCACCAATTTCGCGATCATGTGCGGTTTCTAGCCGCTATTCGGCGCTTCGGCCTCGGGCGTCCGGTGACAGATCGCGTCGTCGCCGTCCTTCGGCACCGCAGGATCGGGAACGAGGCGGAAGACATGTGCGAGATGCGTCGGGGTCCGCTCGGGCCGGGTCTGCTTGTTCGCGACGACGTCGATGAAATCGCGGCACACGACCGCGCTGCGCAGGAAATTGCTGTGCCCCGTCGATCCGCGCGACACGTCGGTCGTGTCGATCACGGTGAATCCCGGGCGCGAGACGGGGTAACAGCGCTCGGGGAGTCCCTTTGCCTTCAACTCGTCGGCCTCGAACGGGTTGAAGCAATAGGGCGAACCGAGCCGCGGATAGCCGTGGATCGCGCGCGATGCGGCGAGCGCCTTGTCGGCGCGCGAGACATAGGCGGTGATCCGGCGGCCCACCGCGACGCGCCGTGCCGACAGCACTTCGTCCTCGATATCGCGCTCGAACGTCTCGCGGTCGATGTCGGGCGAGGCGAGAATGACGTTCGAGATATTGCTGCTGTCGGCGCTGCTCGACGTGCGGTCGACATAGGCGATGGCGGGGATCACCAGCCGCGCGCCGAGCGAGTGCGAGACGACGACGATCTCCTTGACCCAGCTCTGCTCGGCAAGCGATTTCAGGAAATCGCGGAAATTGCGGACGTCGTGATACATGTTCGTCTCGTCGACGACATAGCTCAAAATCTTGCCCTGTGACGGCCAGCTATATTCGATAATCGGGCCGTCAAAGCCCGTCATGCGCGCGATCTGCGCCGCATCCTTCGACGTGGTCGAAAAATTTTCGCGATAGCCGTGGACATAGAGCAGCACGCGGCCCTGCCTGCGGTCGGTTTCGGCCTGCAGTGCGCGCCACCAGTCGGCCGGCGTCTGAAAGGTCAGCGGCGTAAGGAAGCGTTCCTTCTTGCCGACCTCGACATCGCGCGGCGCGTTGAAACGGCCATAGCGCATCCGGTCGCCGCGGTGGTGGAGCAGTTCGATCTCCGGGCTGCGGCAATCGGGCAGACGGCTCGTCGCGAAGAAATAGGGCAGCGCCTCGCCATCGACGACCGCGCCCGGCTGCGCGGTGCAGCGCGGGTCGGCGACATATTCGGCATGGCGGATCTTGCCGTAATCGACCGCCGCGATGCTGCACCCCGACAGCGGGACAAGAGCGAGTGCGGCGAGCAGGCGCGTCATTCGCACGGCGGACCGCCCCTTTGAAAAGCCTGACACATTCCGCGACGCTGACAGAGGATGCGCGGCTTTGGAAGATGAAATCGGTCTTCCCGAGACGCCATGACGATTCGATCTCCGATGCTCAGCGCGGTACGTAAATGGGGATATAGGACGTCCGTGTGGTCGTCGTCAGGCCATAGTCGCCTTCGCGGAAACCATTCGCGATATCCACCTTGATCTTGCCGGTCGCCGGATCATAGCTTTGGACGGTGAATTTCGTCCCCATCAGCGACACTTCCTGCGGCAGCGACTTGATGTCCACCTTCCTGCGGACATTGTCGAAAACGAGCGGTGTGCCGCTTTCGACGACCTGAAGGTCGAAGCTGATATGGCCGCCAATCATGCCGGTTTTCCCGCGATATATGATGCGTCCGATACTTTCGCCGGCCATCACATCGTTGAAGGCGGTGTCATAACCCACCGGCGAAATCGCGACGGGAGCGACGTCTTCGGCTCTTTTCGCGCCCGACAGGATCGCCTTGTCGAAACTTGCGTCATTCTCGCTGTCGATCAGGCAGACCTGCGTCGAATTGCCGGTGCGATTGAGCAGGGAGGACATGCCGAGGGTCGAGAAGGCCGTCAGCGCCTTGAACGCGTTCATCCGTTCGTTTCCGCAGAATATCGCCGCGGATCGGGGAATAAGGCTTGCGGATTTTCCGTAAATATTGGCTCCGGCAAATTGATCGCCGGTCGCGAAATTGAAATCCTTGCCGGCTAGCGTCAATTTGACCGGATCGGTCAGATGCGCAGCCTTGCGAAAACCCACGGGTGTCTCGAACATCGTGGCGTCGGGAGCGAACTCGGCCAGCCCCAGCGGCTGAGCATTTCCCTTCGCAGGCAAAAACGCCTTGCTGCTCAAATTGACGCCGTAATGCGGCCCCGAACACGCTGCGGTCGACAGTGCAAGCGTAGTTACCGCGATATATCTGTTCATAAAGCACCCCCTGTTTTACAACAGGTCAGGCGCTACGCCTTTCCGATTACGGATTCCACCAAATCTTCCCCGAACACGCGCTGGTAATATTCGGCGACGATCATTCGTTCGGCCTCGTCGCACTTGTTGAGGAAAGTAAGGCGGAAGGCGAAGCCGATATTATTGAAGATCGCGGTGTTCTGTGCCCAGCTGATCACCGTGCGCGGCGACATCACGGTCGAGATATCGCCGTTGATGAAGCCCTGCCGCGTGAGATCGGCGACCTTCACCATATTGGCGACGGTGGTGTCGTCGGTGTCCGGCACTTTCGCAAGGATGATCGCGCTTTCGGTCGCGGCGGGCAGATAGTTCAGCGTGACGACGATGTTCCAGCGGTCCATCTGGCCCTGGTTGATCTGCTGCGTCCCGTGATAGAGCCCGCTCGTGTCGCCGAGCCCGACGGTATTCGCGGTCGAGAAGAGGCGGAAATGCGGGTTCGGGCGGATCACACGGTTCTGGTCGAGCAGGGTCAGCTTGCCCTCGGTCTCGAGCACGCGCTGGATCACGAACATCACGTCGGGACGGCCCGCGTCATATTCGTCGAAGACGAGCGCGGTCGGGGTCTGCAGCGCCCAGGGGAGCAGGCCTTCGCGGAATTCGGTGACCTGCTGGCCGTCGCGCAGCACGATCGCGTCGCGGCCGACGAGGTCGATACGGCTGATATGCGCGTCGAGATTGACGCGGATGCACGGCCATTTGAGGCGCGCCGCGACCTGTTCGATGTGCGTCGACTTGCCGGTGCCGTGATAGCCCTGCACCATCACGCGACGGTTATATTTGAAGCCCGCGAGGATCGCGAGCGTCGTGTCGCCGTCGAAAACATAGGCGGGGTCGAGGTCGGGGACGCGTTCGTCGGCCTCGCTGAACGCCGGGACCTTCATGTCGATATCGACCCCGAACAGCTCGCGCGCGTCGACCTCGACATCGGGCGCCGCAAGCAGCGTCGAGCCGTGGTGATCGGGAAGGCTGTTCGGAATATCGGTCATCTTCGTCGCTTTCAAATCTCATTCCCTTCTCTCTTGAGGGGAGAAGGATACGCAGCCTTATCGCGAAGCGATTAGTCGAAGTTGGATGAGGGTGAGCGAAGCGAAGCTTCGCGCGAGCACAAGGCTCGCATACCCCTCACCCAGCTTCGACTAGGCGACAAGCCGCCAAGTCTTCGCAACCCTCTCCCCCAAGGGGAGAGGGATATGGGGAGAGTCGCCGCCGGGCGGCGCTTCGGCTGTCGCGGTATAGCGACGGGTTGCGCCTTGCAACGCCTTTTCAGAAGAGGCCGAGCGCCTTCATCACCGCCGACTGGTCGTAATAGGGGCGCTCGCAGGCGATCTTGTCGCTGCCCGGCGCGAACTCGAAGCTTGCCGCCATGCGGATGCGGAACGCCTTGCCGGTCGGCTCGATCGTGCGGAGGCCGAGCTTCAGCGGGCCAGTATGCGTGCCGGTCAGCCAGAATTCGACGAGAACCGTGTTCGTCGCGGCGTCGGCGGCGATCGCGATCACCTCGTTCGCCTGATCGGGAAAGGGCTCGCGCGACGCGGCGAAATAGGATCGCACCGCGGCCTCGCCGTCGAAGATGGTGCCGGGCCCCATCAATTCGTAGCGTGGATGGTCGAAGGTCGCGAGGACGCCGTCCCAGTCGTGCGTGATCTCGAGCGCCATATGGCGGCGCACCACCTCGATCCGTGCTTCGTTCAGGTCGGTCATGACACCTCTCCTTATGCGAACGCCTTGCTCTTCCTCAGCAATTGATAAGCCTCGACTACCGCACCCAGCCGGGCTTCGAAACTGCGATCGCCGCCATTCCGGTCGGGATGATATTTGCGGACGAGCTCGCTGTAGCGGCGGCGGAGCGCCGCGCGATCGGCGTCGGCGGGAAGTGCCATCAGCTGCATCGCGTCATGCTCCTCGCGCGTCAGCCCGGGATTGACCGCCTCGCGCCGCGCTGCGTCCATCCGCTGGCGGAACCGCGCGCCGAGTGCGTCCATCGGATCCTTGAAATCGGCCCAACGCGGCGGCAGGTCGGCGCTTCCGGCGGGACGAAAGGCGCGGCTTTCGGTTTCCCAGCCGGCGGTCGGTGACTGCGCCGCCATGATCTGATCGGCCGACATGCCCTCGAAGAAATTATAGCCCGCGTTGAATTCGCGCACATGGTCGAGGCAGAGCCAGCGGTACGGCGGTGGTCCGTCGGGCGATCGGTGCGACGAGACGGGCGCGCGAAATTCGCCGGCCTCGGCGCATCCGGGCGCGGCGCAGCGTTCCTCGCGCGGGACGCGGCCATGGAATCGGGAAGGGCGGGCGGAAGACGGCAAAACGGGCTTTCGGAATCGGGGGTGGGACGTTGGTCTCCGGGAGGCCTTATAATTTGGCGATGGAGGGCCTATGGTCAAGCCCATGAGCGACAAAGGCCCCGTACAGCAAGAGATGGAAAGCCTGCTCGCCGCAGCTTTTCCCGACGCGAACTTCATCCTCAGCAACGACAGCGCCAGACATCATGGCCATATGGGCGACGACGGCAGCGGCGAATCGCATTTCAGCCTCGCCATCGAATGGGCGGGATTCGCCGGGATGAACCGCGTCGCGCGCCAGCGCACGGTGAACAAGGCGCTCGGCGACCTGCCGGGACAGCGCGTCCATGCGCTGGCGATCAAGGCCAGCGCGCCGGGGGAATGAGCATGCCCGACAAGGTCAACCTCGCCGACGCCTTCGCCAAAATCCCCGACGCGTGGAACCCGCGCGTCGCGGGCGATATCAATGATTTTCAGATCAAGCTCGTCAAGCTCGACGGCAAGTTCGACTGGCATCATCATGTAAACGAAGATGAATTGTTCCTCGTGGTCGCCGGCCGGATGAAAATGGCGTTTCGCGACCGCGACGTGATCGTTGGGCCCGGCGAATTCATCATCGTGCCGCATGGCGTCGAACATTGCCCCGAGGCGCTGGACGGCGAATGCCATGTCGTGTTGCTCGAACCGAATTCGACGCTGAACACCGGCAATGTCGAAACCGAAAAGACGAAGAAAACACTGGAAAGGCTCGGCTGATGTCCACGATCGTCATCACCCCATCGACCCACGATATCGGCGCCTTCGACGTGCGCCGCACGCTGCCGAACAAGGCGCGCACGATGGTCGGTCCCTTCATCTTCGTCGACCAGTTCGGTCCCGCGCATTTCGACATCGGGCAGGGCATGGACGTGCGCCCGCACCCGCATATCAACCTGTCGACTTTGACCTATCTCTTCGAAGGCGCGATCGACCATCGCGACAGCCTCGGCACCTTTGCGACGATCCGCCCCGGTGCGTGCAATCTGATGACCGCGGGCCGCGGCATCGTCCATTCGGAGCGCACGCCGCAGGCCGAGCGCGCGACGGGTTCGGGCATTTCGGGCATGCAGACCTGGCTCGCGCTGCCCGACGGGAAGGAAGAGATCGACCCGGCGTTCGAGCATGTTGCCGCCGAGGAGTTGCCGCTGGTCGAGGATGGGCATGTCTCGGCGCGCGTGATCATGGGCAGCCTGTGGGGCGCGACCGCGCCGACGACGCAGCATAGCGCGACCATCTATGCCGACATATTGATGAGCGCCGGTGCGACCTTGCCGATCGACGCCGAAGCCGACGAGCGCGCGGTGCTGGTGGCGATCGGCGACGCGAGCCTCGATGGCGAGGTACTCGAACGCTACAGCCTCTATATATTGAAGCCGGGGCAGGCGATGACGCTGCGTGCGGAGACGGATGCGCGCGTGATGCTGCTCGGCGGCGAGGCGTTCACGACGCCGCGCCATGTATGGTGGAATTTCGTCAGCTCGTCGCGCGACCGTATCAATGAAGCGAAGCAGGAGTGGAAGGAACGCAAATTCCCGCTCGTTCCCGGTGATAGCGAAGAGTTCATCCCGATACCCGAGGTGCCGAGGACCGTGAGCTATCCGTAAACGTCGGCAAGCGCACGAAAGGCGACGTCTCTTAATATCGTCACCCCGGACTTGATCCGGGGTCCCGCTTGAAGCCGAAACCTGCTCTCACGCCATAAGAAGCGGGATCCCGGGTCAAGCCCGGGATGACGAAGGTAGGTGGCGGCGTCAGCTCCCCACCCCAGAACGAACGTTGCGGCGATCTCCGTCAGCTTCGGGACGACCCATCATCTGTTGCAGCTTGCCAGCCACACCAATCCCCGCCAGATTGGTTTCGAAAAGAAACCAAAGGAGGTGGAGAGAATGATTGGCGATTTCGAGCAACAGCGAGTGAAGCTTTCGACCGGGGTCGAACTCGACGTCGTCGACATGGGGCCGAAGAACGCCCCGGCGCTGATCTTCCTCCATGGCTTTCCCGAATCGCACCGCACCTGGCGCCACCAGCTGCCGCATTTCGCCGACCGCTTCCGCTGCATCGCGCCCGACCAGCGCGGCTATCGCGGCTCGTCGAAGCCGCGGGAGGTCGAGGCTTATACGCCCGACAAGCTGATCGCCGATATTTTCGCGCTCGCCGATGCGCTGGGGGTCGATGAATTCACCATCGTTGGGCACGACTGGGGCGGCGCGATCGCCTGGGGCGTCGCGCTCGGCGGGCAGCCGGGCGGGCTGCACCCGGCATGGGCGGGGCGCGTGACGCGCGCGGTGATCGCCAACGCGCCGCACCCCGGCATCTTTCAGCGCCTGCTCGCGACGAATGAAGCGCAGCGCGCGGCCAGCCAGTATATCCGCACCTTTCGCGATCCCGCGAGCGACAAGATTCTAGAGGAGCATGGCATCGCCGGCATCCTCGCCCATGCCTTTGCGGACCGGGTGCCGAGCGGCGGGCTCCAGCCCGCCGACGAGATCGGCCGTTTGCTCAAGGATTGGGAGGATCGCGACGCGTGCCGCGCGATGATCAACTGGTATCGCGCCTCGACGATCGACGTGCCCGCGATGGACGAACCCTATGCCGAGCCGCCCGCAGTGCCCTTTCCGAAACTTGCCATCCCAACGCTGGTGATCTGGGCGCTCGACGATGTCGCGCTGCCGCCGTGCAATCTCGATGGAATGGACGGCCTGGTTCCCGGCGTGTCGATCGTCGAGGTTTCGGGTTGCGGGCATTTCGTGCCGTGGGAAGCGCCCGACGCGGTCAATCACGCAATGGACGCGTTCCTCGCTCAAAGTTGATGGCACAAGCTTCTATTGATCGTGAAAAAGTGGCGGACGGCGGGTCGCGCGCGAAAATAACAGGGCGCGGGCCCCCTACCGATTGGCACGAACGATGCTGTCGAGCCAGCGATCGGCGCTTGTCTGCCCGTCGCGCAGCAGCCGTTGGCGATATTCGCGTTTGTTTCGCGACCAGGCGGCTTGTCTTTCGGCGAGCGTGACGGGCTTCGCATCGTCGGGTCGGCCGCGCTTGCGCTGCTCGGCCGCCTTCTTCGCCTGCTCCTGCTGGTGCTTGCGGAGATTCGCCCAGCGTTGGGAGTCGAGTTGAGGCTCCAGCCACTGCGCCGCGGCGACGTCGGCGAAGAGCAATGACGAAGCGGCCAATGTCGCAAAAAGGAGAGGGTGCTTCATTTTCGGGCTCCCCGTTTAAAAGCCAGACGAGCGATATCAGGTGCAAACCCTCAAGATCGGCGAATGTTCCGCTCGGAGCAGTCCCGACCCTAGCCCCCAGGCCGCAGCAGGCAGCCGCTGGCACCCGCGTAGCGTGCGCTGCGCGACGCGAGCAGCGGGACGCTGCCGGTGATTGTCCTGGTCGCCGGATCCTCGCTCAGCGACACCATCTCCATCCCGGGTTCGAAATCGCTCTGGCAGCTTTCGAGGCTGCGGCCCTGGACATAGCGGCACGAACAGCCGACGCGCGCGGCATAGGCCGACCCCAGCTCCGCCTGCGCCTTGAACGACGGGAATTTCCAGACCGCGAAGACCGTGAAGAGCACCACGCCAATGATCGCCCACGGCAGGCAGCCGCCCCAGCGGCCCCGTTTCTTCCGCGGCAGCGCCGCATCGGCGGGCGGCGCGGCGGGTGACGGGGTGGCAGGGGACGCCTCGCCCGTTGTAGGGCCGGTCGGATTGATGTTATTCACTTGGCCCATGATCACGAAAAAACGGCTACTGGCAAGTGCCGCCCTCGCGATGCTGGGGGCGTGGACGCTGACCCAGGCGGCGGGGCAGGGGATGATGGCGCCCGCGTCGCCGGCGCCGAAATTCGGCGCGTCGCTCGACAGCGTCGAGGCGGCCCGGACGCCGCGTGCGCTGCCCGCCTTGCCCGCCGCGATCAGAACACGCGCCGACGCGCTGTTCGCCGATGCCGACGATGTCGGGGAGACGCGTGCGCTGCTCGTGCTGCGCGACGGCGAGCTGATTTACGAACGCTATGGCGCTGGGTTCGGTCCCCAAACCAAGCTGATCAGCTGGTCGATGGCGAAAAGCATCACCGCGGTGCTCACCGGCTTCCTCGTCGCCGACGGACAATTGTCGCTCGACGGGCCGGCGCCCGTGGCGGCGTGGCAACGCAGCGGCGATCCGCGCGGTGCGATCACTCTGCGCAACTTGCTGCACATGTCCTCGGGACTCGAGCATGTCGAAAATGGCGATCCGATCTGGCAGGGCGATACGGTCGCGATGCTGTTCGGCGACGGCGCGGGGGACATGGCCGGTTTTGCCGAAGCCAAGCCCGCCGCGGCGCAGCCGGGCGAGGTCTTCAACTACAGCTCGGCGACCAGTATCATCCTCTCGGACATCGTCGCCGACACGCTGACGCCGTCGCCGAATCCCGACGCGCGGCGCGACGCGATGCTGGACTTCATCGGCGGACGGTTGATCGAACCGCTCGGCATGGCCAGCCTGACCCCCGAGTTCGACGCGCACGGCACGATGATCGGCGGGTCGATCATGCACGCGACCGCGCGCGACTACGCAAGGTTCGGCGAATTTCTGCGCAATCGCGGCGTCGTGAACGGCCAGCGGCTGCTCCCCGAAACCTGGATGCGCTTCATGCTGACGCCGTCGCGGAACGATGCGGGATATGGCGGGCACATCTGGCTGAACCGGAAGCGTCCTGCAGGTGCAGCTCCGGCATTATGGCCCGATCGCGGTCCGAACGACCTCTTCGCCTGCATCGGCCATCAGGGCCAATATATCATCGTCTCGCCGTCGCAGCGGGTGACGATCGTTCGGCTCGGCGTAACGCGCGACGATCAGTTCCCCGCGCTGCGCCGCCATCTCGCCGATCTGACCGAAAGCTTATAGCAGAAAGTCGCCCACGACCGTCGTCACGCAGCTACCGGTAAGCTCGACCATGTCGCCGTCGAGACGGCAGCCGACATGGCCGCCGCGCGCGCTCGCCTGATAGGCCGCGAACGCGTCGCGGCCGAGGCGCGTCGTCCAATAGGGGGTGAGCACGCTGTGCGCCGATCCGGTCACAGGGTCCTCGGGAATACCGGCGCCGGGCGCGAAGGCGCGGCTGACCACATCGGCTCCCGACGCGTCGCCCGCGCCCGCCGCGGTCGCGATATAGAGAATGTCGGACTTGCCAAGCGCGGCGAGATCGGGCGCGAGCGCCCGGACGTCTTCGGCGGCATGATAGACGATCAGCGCATAGCCGCTCTCGTGCCACAGCGTTTCGACGACGTCGCCGCCCATCGCGCGCGCGATGTCGGGCAAGGGCTTCGCCTCCGCCCGATAGGCGGGCAGCTTCATGCGATAGCCTTCGTCCTCGCCGCCCTCTCCGATGATGCGCGTGACCTGCAAGATGCCCGCCTTGCGCGTGCGAAAGCGCATCTCGTTGCGCCATTGCGCCGCCGACAGCAGCACATGCCCGCTCGCCAGCGTCGCATGGCCGCACAGCGCGACCTCGATCGTCGGGGTGAACCAGCGCAGCTCGTAATCGGCCTCGTCGCTTTCGTCGGGCACAAGGAACGCGGTTTCGGCGAGATTATTCTCCGCCGCGATCGCCTGAAGCGTCGCGTCGTCGAGCCATTCCTCGAGCGGCATCACCGCCGCGGGATTGCCGGTGAAGGGCCGGTCGGCAAAGGCATCGACCTGGGTGATCGGAAGGCGGCGGGCTGCGCTCATGGATACAGAAATCCTCTCGTCCAACCGTCGCCGGCGCGCCGGAACAAAGTGCGCTCGTGCAGCCGGTGTGCCCGGTCCTGCCAGAATTCGATAGCCGAAGGATTAACGCGCCAGCCCGACCAGCGCGGCGGGCGCGGCACGTCCCGCCCGTCGAAGCGCGCCTGCATCTCGGCGAAGCGCGCCTCGAAGGTTTCGCGGCGGTCGAGCGGGCGCGACTGGTCGCTCGCCCAAGCGCCGAGCTGGCTGTCGCGGCTGCGCGTCGCGAAATAGGCGTCGGCGGTGGCATCGTCGACGGGGGTCACCATGCCCTCGATACGGATCTGCCGGCGGAGCGATTTCCAGTGGAAGAGCAGGGCGACGTTCGGGTTCGCCGCCAGCTCGCCGCCCTTGCGGCTGTCGAGGTTGGTGTAGAAGACGAAGCCGTCGGGGCTATGCCCTTTCAAAAGCACCATGCGTAGCGACGGCCGGCCGTCCGGGGTGGTCGTCGCGAGCGCCATCGCGTTGGCGTCATTGGGTTCGCTGGCGCGCGCTTCGGCGAACCAGCTGTCGAACAGGGCAAAGGGATCGTCGCTCATCGCCGCGGTCATAATGTGCGCGGCGCGCCGGGTCGAGCGCGATATCGGGGAACTTGACCGCTTCCCGGCACATTACCACATGGCGCACCAATGGGCCTTCACGGCCAGTCACTTATCGGGCTACAGGAGCAAAATGGCCGATCCCTATTCCACCCTGGGCGTTGCGAAGAGTGCAAGCGAAGCGGAGATCAAGTCCGCCTATCGCAAGCTCGCCAAGGAACTGCATCCCGACAAGAACAAGGACAATCCGAAGGCGTCGGAGAAATTCTCCGATGTCACCAAGGCGTACGATCTGCTGTCCGACAAGACCAAGCGCGCGCAATATGACCGCGGCGAGATCGACGGCGACGGCAATCCCGCCATGCCGTTCGGCTATGGCGGCGGAGGAGGGGGCTTTCGCGGCGATCCGCGCGGGCAGGGCGGTTTCGGCAGCGACGGCGCCGATTTCGGCGACATTTTCGAAGGGCTGTTCGGCGGGCGCAGCGGCGGCGGTCCGTTCGGCGGCTTCGGCGGACGCAGCGCCCCCCCGCCCAAGGGCGCCAATGTCGCCTATCGCCTGTCGGTCTCGTTCATCGACGCCGCTACGCAGGCGCCGCAGCGCATCACGCTGGCCGATGGGGGCACGATCGACCTGAAACTACCCGCCGGGGTCGAGACGGGAACGCAGATGCGCCTCGCCGGCAAGGGGCAGGCGGGCCCCGGCGGCACCGGCGATGGCATCGTCACGATCACCGTCAAGGACCATCCCTTCTACGAGCGCGAGGGCGCCAATATCCGGCTCGACCTGCCCGTCACGCTGAACGAGGCGGTCAAGGGCGCGAAGGTCAAAGTGCCGACCGTCGACGGCCCGGTGATGCTGTCGATCCCCGCTGGCTCGTCGTCGGGGAAGGTCATGCGCCTCAAAGGCAAGGGCTTCAGTCAGAAAAGCGGCGGGCGCGGCGACCAGCTCGTGCGGCTGATGGTCGACCTGCCCACCGACGACGATGCGCTGATCAAGCTGCTCAGCGAATGGACCGATCCGCGCAACGTGCGGGCGGATCTCGGCGTGTGATGCGTGGCTGAAACCAGCGAAAAGACGATTGTCGCCGCGCTCGAGCGCGAGGTCGCCGACGAGGTCGGCAAGGAATTTCTGGCCGAAGGCCATTCGCCGCACTCGCCCGAAGCGCGCGCCGAGCGTGCCAAGCGCGTTCATTTGCGCGCGCGCGCCGAGGGGCTGATCGAGCGCGGGCGCGAACAACTCGGTCCCGGCACGCGCGCCTATCATGTCGTTCGCCGCGTCATCGTCGGCACCTATACCGACGGCTTCATTCACGCGGGCAATCTCGCCTATCTCGCGCTGATCGCGCTCTTTCCCTTCTTCATCCTGCTCGCCGCCGCGCTGTCGATCTTCGGCGGCAGCGTCGGCGGCGAACGCGCGGTCGAGGCGGTGTTCTCCACCATGCCGCCGACGGTCGCCAAGGCGTTGTCGGGGCCGATCCGCGAGGTGATGACCGCGCGCACCGGCATCTTCCTGTGGCTCGGCGCGCTCGTTGCGCTGTGGACCGTGGGCAGCCTCATCGAAACGGTACGCGACATCCTCCGTCGCGCCTATGGAACGCATTTCTCGAAGGGCTTTTTTCATTACCGGCTGCTGTCGATCGGCATCATCACCGGCGCGGTCGTGTTGATGCTGCTGTCGTTCAGCATGCAGGTGCTGATCGTGGGCATCGAACAATTCGTTACCCGCTTCCTGCCCGAACAATATCAGTCGTTCGGTGTCGTTCTGATCTCGCGCGGGGTGTCGGGGGCGGGGCTGTTCCTCGCGATCTACATGCTCTTCTACAGCCTGACGCCGTCGAAATACCGGCGGCTCAAAAAATGCCCCAAATGGCCGGGCGCGCTGTTCACGACCTTGTGGTGGATCGGGGTCACCCTCGCGCTGCCGCCGCTGCTCGCCAGTCTGCTCAGCTATGACGCAACCTATGGCAGCCTTGCGGGTGTGATGGTCGCGCTTTTCTTTTTCTACCTCGTCGGATTGGGTATGGTGATGGGCGCCGAACTCAACGCCGCGCTCGTCGAGGTTGAGGATTTGGGCCACGACGCTATTGGGCGCGTGGACGACATCATGGTCGAATCGGAAAAGGCCGGAGAAGAAAAATGACGGGTCTGATGAAGGGTAAGCGCGGGCTGATCATGGGCCTCGCGAACGACAAATCGCTCGCCTGGGGCATAGCCAAGGCACTGCACGCGCACGGCGCCGAACTCGCGATCTCGTATCAGGGCGACGTGATGCTGAAGCGTGTGAAGCCGCTCGCCGACGAGCTTGGCTGCGATTTCCTGATCGATTGCGACGTTGCCGACATGGACAATCTCGACGCGGCGTTCGCGACGCTTGGCGCGCGCTGGCCGACGATCGACTTTGTCGTCCACGCGATCGGTTATACCAACAAGGAGGCGCTGCGCGGCCACTATGCCGATGTGACCCTCGAAGATTTTCTGATGACGATGAACATCAGCGTCTACAGCTTCACCGCGGTCGCCAAGCGCGCCGCGGCGATGATGACGCCCTTCGACCCCGAAACGGGCAAGGGCGGCGGCTCGCTGCTGACCTTGAGCTATTATGGCGCCGAGAAGGTCATCCCGCACTACAACGTCATGGGCGTCGCCAAATCGGCGCTGGAGACGAGCGTCAAATATCTCGCCAACGATTATGGTCCGCAGGGGGTGCGCGTGAACGCGATCTCGGCCGGCCCGATCAAGACGCTCGCGGCGTCGGGAATCGGCGACTTCCGCCTGATCCTCAAATGGAACGAATTTAACGCGCCGCTGCGCCGCAACGTCACCATTGATGATGTGGGCGGCTCGGCGCTCTATCTTCTGAGCGACCTCGCGAGCGGGGTGACGGGCGAAACGCACCATGTCGATGCGGGTTACCATACGGTCGGCATGAAGCAGGAAGACGCTCCGGACATCGCGCTTGCCTGACGGCCTCGTCATCCGTCCCGCGCGCGCGGAGGATGCCGAAGCCATCGACAGCGTCATTCATGCGGCCTTCGCGGCGACCGAATTCGGCCATCAGGGCGAAGCAGACCTCGTCCGGATGATCGGGGCCGATGGCGATACGCTGGTGTCGCTCGTCGGCGAACGGGACGGCGCGATCGCCGGGCATGTGATGTTCAGCCGGATGGATGTCGAGGCCGACGGCACGCCGCTGGTGGCGGCCGGCCTCGCGCCCGTATCGGTCGTCCCGGAACTGCAAGGGCAGGGTATCGGTGACGCGCTGATCCGCGCCGGGTTGGAAGAACTGCGCGCGCAGGGCGTGGCGATCAGCTTAGTTCTCGGCCATGCGGATTATTATCCGCGCTTCGGCTATTCGCCCGATCTTGCCGCACGCTTCGCATCGCCCTTCGCGGGGCCGCATTTCATGGCGATGATGCTGGACTCGGGTGCGGCTTGGCCGCTAGGCGGACGGGCGGATTACGCGCCTGCGTTTGGCCGGATGGGATAGGGCAATGAGTTTCAACAGCTTCGGACGCGTTCTTCGCTTCACGACTTGGGGGGAAAGCCACGGCCCTGCGCTCGGCGCGGTCGTCGACGGCTGTCCGCCGCGGCTGTCGCTGTCCGAAGCCGACATCCAGCCCTTTCTCGACAAACGCCGTCCCGGCCAGTCGCGCCATACGACGCAGCGACAGGAACCCGATCAGGTGCGCATCTTGTCGGGCACTTTCGAAGGCAAGACGACGGGCACGCCGATCAGCCTGATGATCGAGAATGTCGACCAGCGATCGAAGGATTATGGCGAGATCGCGCAGGCCTATCGCCCCGGTCACGCCGATTATGCATATGACGCCAAATATGGCATCCGCGATTATCGCGGCGGCGGCCGTTCGAGCGCGCGCGAGACCGCCGCACGCGTCGCCGCGGGCGGGGTCGCGCGGCTCGTGATCCCCGAAGTTCAGATCCACGCCTGGGTCGCCGAAATCGGCGGCGATGCGATCGACCCTGCGAACTTCGACCTCGAAGAAATTGATCGCAATCCCTTTTTCTGTCCCGACCCCGCTGCGGCGCAGCGCTGGGAAGGCTTGATGGACGCTGCGCGCAAGGCGGGCAGCTCGCTCGGCGCCGTCATCGAATGCGCGGCGAGCGGTGTTCCCGCCGGCTGGGGGGCTCCCATCTATGCCAAGCTCGACGCTGACCTCGCTGCCGCGATGATGGGGATCAACGCCGTGAAGGGCGTCGAGATTGGTGCGGGTTTCCATGCGGCGCGCCTGCGCGGCGAGGAGAATGCCGACCCGATGCGCCCTGCGAGCGACGGCAGCAATCGGCCCGATTTCCTCTCGAACAACGCTGGCGGTATCGCGGGCGGCATTTCGACCGGCCAGCCGGTCGTCGTGCGCGTCGCGTTCAAGCCGACCAGTTCGATCCTGACCCCTGTGCCGACGGTGAACAAGGCGGGCGAGGCCACCGACATCGTCACCAAGGGCCGCCACGACCCTTGCGTCGGCATCCGCGGCGCGCCGGTGGTCGAGGCGATGATGGCGCTCGTCCTCGCCGATCATAAATTGCTCCACCGGGCGCAGAACGGCTGACATGATCGAGGCGCTGCGAGCCTTCATCGAGGCGCATCAGGCGGTCCTGTCGCTGTTCATTCTCGCCGCGATGTTCGTCGGCTTTCTGATGGAGCGGCTGCCCGCGACCGTCATCGCGATCCTTGGCGCGTGCACCTATCTCGCGCTCGGCATCCTCGACGCCGACGGGCTCTATTCGGTCTTTTCGAACTCGGCGCCGATCGTCATCGGCGCGATGTTCGTGCTGTCGGGCGCGCTCATCCGCACCGGCGTGATCCAGCGCGTCGCCGACGCGATCATGAAGCGCGCCGAGAAACACCCGCGGCTCGCGATCGTCGAAGTCCTCGTCGGGGCGCTCGTCGCTTCGGCTTTCCTGAACAATACGCCTGTCGTCGTGGTGCTCATCCCCATCATGATGAAGCTCGCGGAGGTGACCGGCGTCAGTGCCAAGAAGCTGCTGATGCCGCTGTCGATCGTCGCGGTGCTCGGCGGCACGCTGACCTTGATCGGCACCTCGACCAATCTGGTCGTCGACGGCATCGTGCGTCAGGCGGGGATGGAACGCTTTGGTATCTTCGAAATCACGCCGATCGGTCTCGTCACGGCCGCATCGGGGATGGTCGGCCTCGCGCTGATGTGGTGGCTTCTGCCCGCCGACAAACCGATCAAGGGGCCGGCCGGGACGCACGACGCGCATCAATATCTGACCGAGCTGGTGCTGGAAGAGGATGACTATCTCGTCGGCATGACGGTCGAGGCGTTCCGCGACCTGCCGCGCTCGGGCCGTATCGTCGGGGTCCGCCGCGGTTCGGTGGTCGTCCACGGTGCCGAACTCGAACATTGGACGCTCGCGACCGGCGACCGGCTCATCCTCCGCGTCGACGGCGCGACCCTGATGACCTGGCGCGAGCAGGGCCGTTTCCGCCTGGGGATCGGCAGCGGCGATCCGGACGAGAATGACATGGTCGTCGAGACGATGATCGCGTCGAACCACCCGGCGATCGGTCAGCGGCTGGTCGACATTCCGTTCCTGCAAAAAGTCCGCGCGCGGATCATCGGTCTCGACCGCCCGGCGCACGAACCGGGCCCCGACCTTGCAAGCGTGCGAATCCGCCCCGCCGACCGCTTGCTCGTCGCCGGTGGTCCGGGCGAGGTCGAGGCGCTGCGTGACAATCCGCACCTGATCGGCGCCGACCTCGCCAAGGTGCGCGCCTTTCGTCGCGGCAAGGCATGGATCGCCATGCTGTGCATGTTTTCGGTCGTCGCGCTCGCCGCGCTCGACGTCATGTCGATCGGTGTCGCTGCGATCATCGCGATCGGCGTGATCCTCGTGACGCGCTGCATCGATAGCGAGGAGGCGTGGGGGACGATCGACGGCGACGTGCTGATCCTGATCTTCGCGATGCTCGCGGTCGGGCTCGCGCTTGAGCAGAGCGGGGCGGTCGCGATGATGGTCGGCTGGGTCAAGCCGGTACTGGCGGGACAGCCGATGTGGGTGCTCATCTTCGGCATCTACTTCTTCGCGCTCATCCTCTCCGAACTGCTCAGCAACAATGCGGTCGCGGCGCTGATGACGCCGGTGACGCTCGCGATCGCCGCCGAACTCGGCGTCGATCCGCGCCCGCTGGTGATCGCGCTGATGATCGGCGCGTCGGCCTGTTTCGCGACCCCGATCGGCTATCAGACGAACACGATCGTCTATGCCGCGGGCGACTATCGCTTCGTAGATTTCGTGAAGATCGGGGTGCCGCTCAACATCATCACCGGCATTTCGACCTGTTTCGCGATCAGCTTCTTCATAACCTGACGGCATAGCGGGCGAACTGCCAGCCCCCTTGACGCTGCGGCTTGCGGTCGGTCAAAGGGGGCGGAGAATCCGGCCGGTCACGGCGCGCCAATAATGATATTCGGGGGACGGCCGCATGGACCGCAAGCTTACATTGTATATTCTCGCGGGCATGGTGCTCGGGATCGCGGTGGGATATGCGGTTCGCGTCGCCGTGCCCGCCGACAGCCAGGCGTTCGAATATTGGCTGCGCAGCTTCGGCACGCTCGCCACCATCTTCCTCAACCTCATCAAGATGCTCGTCGCGCCGCTGATCCTCGGCACGCTCGTCACCGGCATCGCGCATATGGGCGACAGCTCGGCGCTTGGCCGCATCGGCACGCGCGCGATCGCCTGGTTCATCATCGCCAGCCTGATTTCGATCAGCCTTGGCCTGATCATGGTCAACCTGCTCCAGCCCGGCGTCGGGATCGACATGGCCGCCTCCGCCCAGTCGGTAGGCGAGGTCAAGAAGCTCGATATGTTCGAGTTCATCGAACATATCTTCCCCAAGAATGTCATCGCGGCGATGGCGGAGAATAATGTTCTCCAGATTCTCGTCTTCTCGCTTTTCGCCGGCGTCGGGCTGTCCGCGCTCGGCGAAAAGGGCAAGCCGCTGGTACGCGGCGCCGAGGCGCTCGCCGAACTGATGCTGCAGATCACCGGCTATGTCATGCGCCTCGCGCCGCTCGCGGTGTTCGGGGCGCTGGCCAAGGTCGTCGCAGAACAGGGTCTCGGCATCCTCGCGACCTATGCCGAGCTGCTCACCGAATTCTACATCGCGCTCGTGCTGCTCTGGGTGCTGCTGCTCGCCGCCGGCGCGGTCTTTTTGCGCGGACGCATTATCGAGCTCATCCGCTACATCCGCGAACCGCTGCTGATCGCCTTTTCGACTGCATCTTCCGAGGCCGCGATGCCGAAGCTCTTCGAACAGCTCGACCGTTTCGGAGTGCCGCGCCGTATTTCGGGCTTCGTGCTGCCGCTGGGCTACAGCTTCAACCTTGACGGGTCGATGATGTACGCGAGCTTCGCGACGATTTTCATCGCACAGGCCTATGGCATCGAGCTGTCGATCGGCACGCAGATACTGATCCTGCTGACGCTGATGGTGTCATCGAAGGGGATCGCCGCGGTGCCGCGCGCCAGCCTCGTCGTCATCACCGCGACGCTCGCGATGTTCGACCTGCCGGTCGAGGGCGTCGCGCTCGTTTTCGCGATCGACCATTTCCTCGACATGGGCCGCACCGCGACCAATGTCGTCGGCAATGCGGTGGCGACGAGCGTCATCACCAAATGGGAAGGCATGCTCGAAGTGCCCGAGCCCGCCGACGCCGAACGGCCGCACGCGCCGTCCCATACGCCGCATCATGGAACCCGCGGGCTCGCTCTTCGTGATACGAATGACGCGGGGGATAATAAGCCAGCGGCCGATAACGCCTAGCGCGCGAGCTGCCGGCCGCCCCATGGGGGCGAGCAAGGAGCTGAGCCATGGCCGAAGCAGCGGCAATCGACGAAGCCGAGCGTGACGAAGCGCGCGCGCGGCGGCTGCGCTGGCGAATGCTCGTCGGCTTCCTCGCCGGTCTCGCTATCGGGCTGGCGGTCCATTATGGCGCGCCGGGCGCGGCGTGGGTCGAAACCGTCACCACCTATGTGACGGGGCCGCTGGGGCAGATATTCCTGCGCCTGCTCTTCATGCTCGTCATCCCGCTGCTCGTTTCGGCGCTGATCGTCGGGGTCGCCGAAATGGGGGAAATGCGCGCGCTGAAATCGGTCGGCTTGCGCACGCTCGTCTATACGATCGCGGTGTCGACGATCTCGGTCGTCATCAGCCTTCTCGTCGTCAACCTGCTCCAGCCGGGCGCCGGGGTCGATCCCGCGCTGGCGCGCTCGCTGATGGCGGAAGGCGCCGCGGGGGCGCAGGCGATCGCCGATCGCGCGGGCGAATCGAAATCCGGGATGGACGCGGTGGTCGCGATCGTCCCCGACAATATCTTCGCCGCGATGGGCGCGAACGACGTGCTCGCGGTGATGTTCTTCGCGCTTTTCTTCGGCATCGGACTGATGCTGGTGAGCACCCCGCGCACCGAGACGCTGAAGACCGCGATCGAAGGGGTGTTCGAGGTGGTGATGAAGCTGATCGGCCTTGTCATCCAGCTCGCGCCGATCGCCGTCTTCTGCTTCATGTTCAACCTCGCCGCGCAGTTCGGCTGGGACCTCATCATCCGCCTTTCGGCGTTCGTCGGGGTCGTGCTGCTCGCGCTCGCGCTCCAGATGTTCGTGGTCTTTCCGGTGCTGCTCAAGACGCTCGCGCGAAAATCGCCCGTCGCCTTCTTCCGCGAGACGCAGGAGGCCTTCGTCATGGCCTTTGCCACCGCCTCGTCGAACGCGACGCTGCCGACCGCGCTCCGCGTTGCGCACGACCGCTTGCGCCTGCCCGACCGGGTCGCGCGCTTCGTGCTGACCATCGGGGCGACGGCGAACCAGAACGGCACCGCGATGTTCGAGGGGGTGACCGTGATCTTCCTCGCGCAATTTTTCGGTATCGACCTGACGCTTCAGCAGCAGATCGTCGTGATGCTCGTCTGCATCCTCGGCGGGATCGGGACGGCGGGCGTGCCTGCGGGTTCGCTGCCGGTGATCGCGCTGATCCTCGCCTCGGTGGGCGTGCCGCCCGAAGGGATCGGATTGATCCTAGGCGTCGACCGCTTCCTCGACATGTGCCGCACGACACTCAACGTCATCGGCGATCTGGTCGCGGCGACGGTGGTATCGGCGGGGGTGAAGGAGGGGCCGGCGGAGCGGTCCGCACCGCCGGCCTGAGCTCAATCGGGGCGAGTTTTATTCGCGCGATCGCTGCGTGAGCGGCCGGCCGGCGGCGTTGCGGTTGCGCGCTGTGCGGGGGCGCTGCGAACCGCCGGTGCCGGACGCGGGCCGCGGTCGGGCCGGGCCGAGGGCGGACGCGACGGCGCGGAGATATCGCGGCCCGGGCGTGGGCGAACCGCGCCGGGACCGCGATCGGGACGTCCCGGATTGCCCGCGACCGGTGGCCTTTCCGGGCGACCCGGTCGCGTGCCGCGCGGGCCGTCATCGTCGCGGTCACCGCGGTGCCAGCCGCCGGGGCGGCCCGGGCGACCGTCGCCCGGCCGGCCGTCGCGGTCGCCGCGATGCCAGCCGGGGCGGCCGGGCTTCCAGTCCTTGCGTCCGCCATGATGCTTCCACCAGGCGCGGCGCCCGCCCCAATAGTTGAGGTAGCGATCGCGCAGCGGATAGCGGTTGCGGTAATTGTCGAACATCCACATCCCATAGCCGGGATAATAATAATCGTCGTACCAGCCGCCGCCGAAACCGATGTTGACGAAACCGCTGCCATAATCCGACGCGTCGTAGCAGTCATAACCATAGCCGTCGTCATAGGCATAGCCGTCATAGTCGTAATAGGCGTTGCCATAGCGCGCGGCGCAATCGCCGCCCGACGCATAGCTCGCCCCATAGACGTCGCCATAATAGCAGCCGCCGAGTGCCGTCGCGGCGATTGCGCCGAGCGCAATGGAAAGGGGACGCTTCAAACTTTTCGCCATGGGCTTTGTCCTTTGGGGTCCAACGGTTGCGACCCGTCACTCGATCAGCAAATTGCACGAGTCGAGTTGAATTTGCGGTGAATGGTGTTCCGCGCCCGGAAAGGCCTTACTTGCATCAATGTCAGTAGTTGGTTAGGCCTGTGGTCAAAACCTGATAGACGAGGATCGACCGATGAACGCGCCGACGAATATCCAGCCTGCGAAGAGCGAGTGGTCCGAAGCCCGCTTCGGTCCCGACACGCGGCATTGGCTGCCGCGCAACCCCGGCAGCACGCTCGACCATATCCCCGGCGAAGACGGCTTGCCGGTGCTGGGCAACACGCTCGACCAACTGCGTGACTACCCCGCTTTCGCGAACCGCATGGTCGCCAAATATGGCCGCGTCTATCGCAACAACAGCTTTGGCGGGCGCAGCGTCGCGCTCCACGGGCCGGAAGCGAACGAACTCGTCATGTTCGACCGCGAGAAAATCTTCTCGTCCGAACAGGGCTGGGGACCCGTGCTCAACCTGCTCTTCCCGCGCGGGCTGATGCTGATGGACTTCGAAAAGCACCGCGCCGATCGCAAGGTGCTGTCGGTCGCTTTCAAGCCAGAACCGATGCGCCACTATGCCGATTCGCTGAACGAGGGGATCAAAAGCCGGATCGGCCAGTGGAGCGGCAAGACCTTCAAATTCTATCCCGCGATCAAGGAACTGACGCTCGACCTCGCCGCCACGAGCTTCCTCGGCATTCCGTGGGGTCCAGAGGCGGACAAGGTGAACAAGGCTTTCGTCGACATGGTGCAGGCGTCGATCGGCGTCGTGCGCGTGCCCTTGCCCTTCACCGCGATGGGCCGCGGCGCGAAGGGGCGCGCCTATCTGGTCGACTATTTCGGCAAGATGGTCCCCGAACGGCGCGAGGGTAGCGGCGAGGACATGTTCAGCCAGATCTGTCGCACGAAGGACGATGACGGTCAGTATATGTCGGTCGAAGCGATCGTCGATCATATGAACTTCCTGATGATGGCGGCGCACGACACGATCACCAGCTCCATTACGACGCTGGTGTGGGAGCTTGCGCGCCATCCCGAATGGCAGGATCGGCTGCGCGAGGAGATGCTGAGCGTCGCGCCTGCGGGCGAGGGGGTCGGGCACAACAGCCTCGGCGAGCTCGAGATGACCGAATGGGCGTTCAAGGAAGCGCTGCGGCTCGTCCCCCCGGTGCCGAGCTTCCCGCGCCGGGCGCTCAAGGATTTCGAATATGGCGGCTATCGCATCCCCGCCGGCACTTCGGTCGGCGTCAGCCCGGCCTATACGCATATGATGGAGGAGCATTGGCCCGAACCGCACAAGTTCGACCCGATGCGCTTTTCGCCCGAGGTCGCGCGCGAGCGGCACAAATATGCCTGGGTGCCCTTCGGCGGCGGTGCGCATATGTGCCTGGGGCTGCACTTCGCCTATATGCAGGCGAAAATCTTCTTCCATCATGTCATCACGACGCACCGCATCACCGTCGCCGACGGCTATGCGCCCGAATGGCAGGTGCTGCCGATCCCGCGTCCGAAGGACGGGCTGACGGTGAGTTTTGTCCCGCTGTAGGTGGAAGGCATCGGTTTAGGGGTGGATTTAAGCCATTCCCCTCCCTTTTAGGGAGGGGTTAGGGGTGGGTGTGCGAGCGAAGCGAGCACGCAAAGGACGCCGCCTTCGGCGGCTACCCACGCCCGGCCCCTCCCTAAAGGGAGGAGAGAGCAAGCGTCCGTCATCGGTCGCTGCCGCCACTCGCCGATCAGGCGGGCAGCTTTTCATCCCGAACCATCACCCCCGAATAAACAGGTTCCGGATCCACGGCGACCGGCCGCGCGCCGCTTCGCGCCAGTCGCCATCCTCGCCGGCATCGGGCGGGGCGCGGCTGGGGTCGAGCAGCTTGACCCGTGCGCCCCGAAACGCGGGGGCGCGATAGGTGACCAGCGCCAGCCCATGTTCGAGCGCGGTGGCGGCGAGCAACGCATCGCGGTCGTCATCGAGCGCCAAGGCCGCGCGGCGGCGCGCAATCGGCAGATCGACCGGCAGGACACGGCTCTCGAACGCCGGCAGCAACTGGCCGTCGATCCAGTCGCGCCACGCCGCGCCCGCCGCCTTGCCCCGTTTCGCCGCCAGCGCGGCGGCATTTTCCAGCTCGACGAGCGATAGCGCCGACAGGAACATCGATTGCCGCGAGGTGCGCTGCGCCCATCCCACAAGCGCCGCGCCTTCGCCATCGGCGCGGGCGTGGCGCAGGTCGAACAGGATTTCGGCGTCGAGCAGAAACATCAGCCGCGCCGCTCCAGCGCCTTGCGCAGATAGGTGCGGTCGAGCGCGGCTTCGCCGGGCGGGGCGGCGAGCAACTGCGCCATAGTCTCGCGTTCGCCGCTCAGCTGCCGCCATGCGTCGATGCTGATCAGCACATGCGTCGGCCGCCCGCGATCGGTGACGAACACCGGTTCCACAAGCGCGAATCGCTTGGCGCGGCTGACATCCTGATTGAGTTCGCGGCTTGTGACGCGCTTCATCACGACTCCCTTGCTATGCAAAATCATAGCATATTGTGATCGTTCACATGTAGGTATGTTACTACACTGTGGCGGCCCGGCAACAAAAATGATGGCCGTACCCAGAATCGACCGTTGCGGGCCGCCCAATTGGGAAGTCGCCATTGCGTCCGCGGCGCTTTCATGGCTCCTGATGCTGGGGACAAGCGGAAGACGGTGCAATCGAGATCGTCGGCGCTATGGTGGGGAGAGAATAATTGGTATCAAATATGTTCCATGAGCTGGTCGATGCGATCAGCGATGTGCTCGGCGCGCACGGCCCGGCGATCCATTCCCCGGCAAGCTATACCCCGACTGACTTCAGCATCCATTTCTTCCTCCAGATCGCCGTGATCCTGCTCGTCTGCCGCACCGTCGGCTGGGCCGCGAAGAAATATCTCGGTCAACCCCAGGTCGTGGGCGAAATGATCGCCGGCGTCCTCATCGGCCCTTCGCTCTTCGGCCTCTTCTTCCCCGAATTTCAGGCAGCACTTTTCCCGAAAGAAACGCGCAGCATCCTCTACGTCTGCGCGCAGGTCGGCGTGGGCCTTTATATGTTCCTCGTCGGCACCACGCTGCGTCTCGACCATTTCCAGTCGAAGGCGAAAAGCGCGATGGGCGTGTCGGCGGCGGGCATTATCGCGCCCTTCCTGTTCGCCGCGCTGATCACGCCTTTCCTGCTCGATGTCCCCGGCCTCTTCACCGAGGGGCTTAGCCAGGGCGGCGCGACGCTGTTCATGGGCGCCTGCATCGCGCTCACCGCTTTCCCGATGCTCGCGCGCATCATCAACGAACGCGGCCTTGCCGACACCGCGCTCGGCACGCTTTCGCTGACGGCCGGCGCGTTCGACGATGCGGTGTCGTGGTGCGTGCTCGCGATCGTGCTCGCGACCTTCGGCGGCGGCCCCGGCGTCGCGCTGATCGCGATCGTCGGCGGGCTCAGCTTCGCGCTGTTCATGTTCTTCATCGGACGCCGGCTGCTCGTCCCGCTCGGCCGCATCGTCGAGGAACGCGGCGAGATGAGCGATACGATGCTGTCGATCATATTGATGCTCTTCGCGCTCTGCGCCTTCGTCATGGACGCTGCGGGAATCCACGCGGTATTCGGCGGTTTCATCCTCGGTGCCTGCATGCCGCGCGGCAAGCTGACCGAGGAGATCAAGCGCAAGATCAGTCCGATCACGATCCTGCTCGTTCCGGTCTTCTTCACCTACTCGGGGCTCAACACCCGGCTCGACACGGTGAACAGCCTGACCTTGCTCGCGCTCGCGCTCGGCATCCTGCTCGTCTCGATCGCGGCCAAGTTCGGCGCTTGCTGGCTCGCGGCGCGGATCGCGGGCGAGGACAATCGTACCGCGATGGGCATCGGCGCGCTGATGAACGCGCGCGGGCTGATGGAACTGATCATCATCAACATCGGGCTTCAGAAAGGGATCATCGGCCCGACGCTCTTTTCGATGATGGTGCTGATGGCAATCATCACCACGGTGATGGCGGGGCCGTTGTTCGAGATCGTCTATGGCCGCAAGGCGCGCGAGCGGGGCGAACTCGGCCAGCTCGGCACCGACGGACCCGAGGCGCCGCAGGGCGAGGTCCAGCTGGCGGTCAAGCCCGTCTGAGATCAGGCCGGCGCGGCGCCCGCGTTGATCTGATCGATCATCGCGCGATGCGCGGGCAATTCGCTCGCGGCGCGGTCGCCGAAGCTCCTGATCCGGGCAAAGATGCGTTCGGCCTCGGCCATGTCGGGGAAATCCTCGCGCACCGGCGACAGGTCGGTACGGAATTCCATGCCATAGAGGATATACTGATAGTTGAAGGGCGCGAAGCTTTCGAGGTCGAGAATGAAATCGAAACGGCTCGGCGGGCGATAGCGCCACTCCTCGAGCAATTGCTTCAGCCGGTCGGGGATCGAGGCCGGGTCGCCATTGTCGCGCCAAAAGGCTTCGCGGCGCTGGCTCAGGCAATAGTGAAGCTTCAGGAAGTTGATGATGTTGTCGTAGCGCGCGGCCATCAGTTCGTTAAAACGCCGCGCGGGTGCGGCGACGGGGCCGCTGAGCGGCATCATCTCGGCGATCATCGCGGCCGCGGTCTCGATCATTACGAGCCCCGTCGACTCGAGCGGCTCGAGGAAGCCGCCCGATAGCCCGACCGCGACACAATTTTTGACCCATGACGCGGGGCGATAACCGGCCTCGAACGGAATCGACCGAAGCGTGACGTCATGGCTGCGCCCGCCGGTGTAGTCGGCCAGTATCTCGGCGGCGCGCGCGTCGCTCAGATGATCGCTCGAATAGACGCAGCCGATTCCCTGCGCGCCCGCGAGGCCGATGTCCCACGTCCACCCCGCCTCGTGCGCCGCGGCGATCGTATAGCTTTCGATCGGCACGTCGGGGCGATCATAGGGCAGCTTGCACGCGAGCGCGCGGTCGGCGAACAGCTGGTGCTTCACGCTCCGGAACGGCGATTGCAATGCGCCGCCGATCAGTTCGGCGCGGAAACCCGAACAGTCGATGTAAAGGTCGGCCGCGAGCGCGCCATGTTCGGCGGTGACGACATGGTCGATTGCGCCGCTTTCGGGATCGAGGGCGACTTCCGTGAGCGTCCCGCCGAAATGCACGACTCCCATCGCGCGCGCCTGCGCCGACAGGGTTTCGGCCAGCCGCGCGGCATCGAAATGATAGGCGTAGGTGAGAGGGCCGCTGAATTCGCCTTCGCCGGGGCGTTTAGGCGCACGCTGCGCCTCGGCGACGCGGTTCTGGATCGTCATCGCCTCGGCGAAGGGCCGCCGCGCCTTTTCGTCCTGAAGCAGCCAATAGGCGACCAGGCTGGGTCCGTCGCCGTCGAACGGCGGCTCGAAGGGGTGGAGAAAATGGCTCGACCGGCCGGCTTCGGGCGTGTGCACCCAGTCGTCGAAACGAATGCCCTGCTTGAAGGTCGCCGACGTTGCGCGCACGAACGCGCTTTCGTCGATGCCGATGAAGCGCAGCGTATTACGGATCGTCGGAAAGGCGCCTTCGCCGACGCCGATGCTGCCGATTTCGTCCGACGCCAACAGCGTGATCGACAGGCGCGGATTGCGCGGCAGGTCGAAAAAGCGCGCGAGATAGGCGGCGGTCAGCCATCCCGCGGTGCCGCCGCCGACGATCAGGATCGAGCGTTTCGCCATGCGGAACCTATCGAGCCGCAAAATGCTTTCGCCAAGCGGTAATTTGCGGCACCGGGTAAGCGAAACCATGAAGACTCTCCGCCCCTATCTGATCTGGTTCGCCGTCGCGGTGCTGCTGACGATCGGCGCGATCTTCGGCATGCAGTGGGTGCGCGATCATCCCGAGCATTTCCCGGGCGCACGCTTCGAACTCGCGCATCCACAGGGATGGGCGACGCAGGGCAAGCTGGTCGCGCTCGCCAGCGACGATGCCGCCTGTTTCGCCGCCTTCGATCGCGCGGGCGCGGGCTATCTGCGTCGGCCGCCTGTCGGCAACGGGATATGCCGCGCGAGCCAGCGCATGATCCTGACCGGCAACCGGTTCGTGCCGACGATGCGACCCGCGGGAGCGGCGCCCGGCTGCGCGGTGACGGCGGCGATGGCGCTCTGGGACCGCGACGTCGTCCAGCCGGCGGCCGAGCGATATTTCGGGCAGAAGGTTGTCGAGGTCGAAAATCTCGGCAGCTATAACTGCCGCAAGATCGCCGGGCGCGAGGCGCAGAGCGAGCATTCGACCGCCAATGCGATCGACATTTCGGCCTTTGTCCTCGCCGACGGCACGCGAATTTCGCTGATCAACGACTGGGAACCCGGCGACAAGCGCAGCGAATTCCTTCACGACGTCCGCGACGGGGCGTGCGACCTGTTCGGCACGGTGCTGTCACCCGACCATAATGCGGCGCACGCCAATCATTTCCATCTCGACATGGCGGCGCGCACTGCGGGCTGGTCGGTCTGCCGTTAACGGCCGCGGCCGACGCGCGGAACGAGCATGCCGACCCGCCTGCGATAGCCGGCATAGGCCTCGCCGAAGACCTCGATAAGGTCGCGTTCTTCGAGCCGGATCGCGATGAGCATATAGAGCGAAAAGCCGGCCGCGAGCAGCAGATGCCCCGCAGTCATGATGGGCGTCGCCCAGAAGGCGAGGAAGAATCCGGCATAGAGCGGGTGGCGGACGAACCTGTAAAAGAACGGCTGCCGCAACACCGGAGGCGCGGCGGCCCGTTCGCGCAACGCGAACCACGCCTGTTGCAGCCCGAACAGCTCGAAATGGTTGATTAGGAAGGTGCTGACAAGAACGATCACCCAGCCGAGCGCGAAGAGAGCCCACAGGATGGCGGCGCCGACGGGGTTGCTCACCGTCCAGACCGGTGTCGTCCATTCGTGCCAGAACAGCATCAATATGATCAGCGCCAGGCTGGCGAGCAGCACATAGGTGCTGCGCTCGATCGGCACGGGCACGATGCGCGTCCACGCTGCCTTGAATCCCGGCCGTGCCATTGCACTATGCTGGACACCGAACAGGGCGATCAGCGCGACATCGATCAGCAGCGTTCGCCCCGGCGGTGCCTGGCGCGCGAAATCGACGGTCGGCTGGACGAAAGGAAAGTTGCCGACGAAGGCGATAAGATAAAGAAATGTCGCGAAGAATATCGCGTAGCAGATGGCCGCATAGGCGAGATAGAAGGCACGAACCATGGTGCTGCCCCTTCTTTTGGAGGAGGCATCATAGCATGTTTCGCGCAGAAATGCGCGCTTTAGACGGTAAAGCTCTCGCCGCAGCCGCACGCGCCCTTGGCGTTCGGATTCTCAAAGACAAAGCCCGCGGCGAAATCATCCTCGACCCAGTCCATCACGCTGCCGATCAGGTACAGCACCGACGCGCCGTCGATGTAGAAGACGCCGCCGGGGGTCTCGATCTTCTCGTCGAACTTCACCTCTTCGGTCACATAGTCGACCGAGTAAGCGAGCCCCGAGCATCCGCGGCGCGGGGTCGACAGGCGCACGCCGATCGCGCCCTCGGGCGCCGACGCCATCAGCTTGGCGATGCGCGCCTCGGCGTTCGGCGTCAGCGTGACGGCGGCCGGGCGGGCCACCCTCGTCTTTTCGGGTGTCTTGGTATCGGTCATCACAACATTCCCAGTTCGAGCCGCGCCTCGTCGCTCATATTCTGCGGCGACCAGGGCGGGTCCCAGACGAGATTGACCTCGGCATCGCCGACCCCGGGCACCGCGCCGACGCGCAGTTCGACTTCGGCGGGCATCGACTCGGCGACCGGACAATGCGGCGTCGTCAGCGTCATCGTGACGAGCACATGCCCTTCGTCGATCTCGACATTATAGATGAGCCCGAGGTCGTAGATGTTTACCGGAATTTCGGGGTCGAAAATTTCCTTGAGTGCGTCGATGACGGCCTCATAGAGGTCGCCGCCGACCGCGCCGGGTTCGACCGCCGCCGGCTTGGCCGCCAGGAAACCTTCGAGATAATCGCGCTTGCGTTCGAGCTTCTCCGGCGCCGTCTCGATATCCTCGACGCGCGCTTTCGGCGGCGCCGCGACGCTTTCCACTTCCTCAACCTTGATCGTGCCGTTCTCGCTCATCCGAAAATCCTCTCGACGCGGGCGAGGCCGTCGATCAGCGCCGCCACATCGTCGTCATTGTTGTAAACGCCAAAACTCGCGCGCGCGGTCGCCGGAACGCCCAGATGCTCCATCAGCGGCTGCGCGCAATGGTGCCCGGCGCGGATCGCGACCCCGCTTTCGTCCAAGATAGTGCCGATGTCGTGCGGATGAACCCCCGCCATCGAAAAACTGACGATTCCGGCACTGTTTTCAGGACCATAGAGCGTGATACTGTTCTTGCGTGCGAGCGCTTCGCGCAGCGTGCCGACGAGCGTGCATTCATGCGCGTGGACCCTGTCGATGCCGATGCTTTCGACATAATCGACCGCCGCCGCGAGGCCGATCGCCTCGACGATCGCGGGCGTGCCCGCTTCGAAGCGGGTGGGGGCGGGGGCGTAGGTCGTGCGCTCGAAGGTCACGCGGTCGATCATCGATCCGCCGCCCTGCCAGGGCGGGAGCGTATCGAGCTTGTCGCTCCACAACACGCCGATGCCCGTCGGGCCGTAGAGCTTGTGCCCCGAGAAGGCATAATAGTCGCAGCCGAGCGCGGCGACATCGACGGGCAGGCGCGGCACCGCCTGACAACCGTCGACCAGCAATTCGGCGCCGACGCGGTGCGCGATCCCGGCGGCGCGCGCGACGTCGAGCGGGCTGCCGAGCACATTCGAGACGTGCGCGAAGGCGACCATCGTGTGTTCGGGGGTGAGCAGCTTTTCGGCGGCGTCGAGATCGATGCGCCCGTCCTCGGTTAGCGGACAGACGTCGACCTGCCAGCCGGCGAGCTGCCACGGCACGATATTGCTGTGATGTTCGAGCATCGACAGCAGCACGCGGCCCTTCTTCGGATGCGAGTAGGCGACGAGATTGATCGCCTCGGTCGCGCCGCGCACGAAGGTTACGTCATTCTCGCGCGCGCCGATGAAGGCTGCGATCCGCCGCCGCGCCGCTTCATAAGCGAGCGTCATGTCGGCCGAGCGCGCATAGACGCCGCGGTGCACGGTCGCATAGTCGCGGCCGATCGCATTGACCGTCGCGTTGATCACCGCCTGCGGCTTCTGCGCGGTCGCGGCGGTGTCGAGATAGTGCCAGCCGGGGGTCAGGCCGGGGAAGTCGGCGCGGACGTCGGGGAAAGTGCGGAGAGCGGTCGCGGTGCTCACACCAGCTCTCCCAATTTCGCCAGCGCGAGCGCCTGCAGCTGCTCCTCATCCTCGGCGCCGTCGAAGACGCCGGCGACGAAGGCCTGCAGCAATATCTTCTTCGCCTCGGCGGGCGGCAGACCGCGCGACTGGAGATAATAGAGGCTCATCGCGTCGAGTTCGCCGATCGCGCAGCCGTGCGCGCATTTGACGTCGTCGGCGAAGATTTCGAGTTCGGGCTTGGCGTTGGCGGTCGCGCTGCGGTCGAGCAGCATCGCCTTCACGTCCTGCTCGCTGTCGGTCTGCTGTGCGTCGCGCGCGACCGCGACCTTGCCGAGATAGGTGCCCGTCGCGGTGCCGCCGAGGACCGAGCGTATCATCTGCCGCGACGTCGCGCCGGGTTCGGCGTGGGTGACGGTGGTGACGATCTCGAGATTCTGCTCGCCGCCGCCGATCTGCGCCGCGCCGAGATGGAAGTCGGCGCCTTCGTGGAGCGTCACCGCGAGTTCGATGCGGCCATAAGCGCCGCCGATGTTGAGGATATGCAGCGACGCGGTCGCGCTTTTGCCGATGCTCATCTCGATCTGATGGATCGCGCCTGCATCCTGTACGATGGCGCGGTGGAAGTCGCCGCCCGCGGGCACGACGATGCTCTCGGGCGCGGGCAGCGGCCACGCCGCGGTCACCGCGTCGATGTCGGCGTAACGCCAAGCTTCGTCGCGCCGCGAGGGGAGGGCGGCGGTGTTCAAGCCATCATCTCCGTATAGCCATGCGCTTCGAGTTCGAGCGCGAGTTCGGGGCCGCCCGACTTGACGATGCGGCCGGCCGCGAGGACGTGGACGAAATCGGGCTGCACATAGTCGAGCAGGCGCTGGTAATGGGTGATCAGCAGCACCGCCTTGTCGGGGCGGCGCATGATGCTGTTGATCCCGTCGCCGACGACGCGCAGCGCGTCGATATCGAGCCCCGAGTCCGTCTCGTCGAGGATCGCGAGCTTGGGATCGAGGATGCCCATTTGCACCATCTCGTTGCGCTTCTTCTCGCCGCCCGAAAAGCCGACGTTCACCGGACGCTTGAGCATGTCCATGTCGAGCTTGAGCAGCCCCGCCTTTTCGCGCGCGAGTTTCAGGAAATCGCCGCCCGACAACGGCTCCTCGCCGCGTGCCTTGCGCTGGGCGTTGAGGCTTTCGCGCAGGAACTGGACGTTCGACACGCCGGGAATCTCGACCGGATATTGGAAGCCGAGAAACAGGCCCGCCGCGGCGCGCTCGTGCGGGTCCATGTCGAGCAGGTCCTGCCCGTCGAAGGTCGCCGAACCCTCGGTGACTTCGTAACCGGGGCGTCCGCCGAGGACATAGGAGAGCGTCGACTTGCCCGCGCCATTGGGCCCCATGATCGCATGGATTTCGCCCGCATTGATGGCGAGCGACAGGCCCTTCAGGATCGGCTTGTCGGCGACGGTGGCGTGGAGGTTTTCAATTTTTAGCATCAAACTGACTTGCCTGAAAATATGAGAGAAACGAGAAGAACGACGAAAGCCAATCCGACAGTTGCATTCAGCGTCCAAGCTCCGATTCCGAACCAGAATTGGACAGGCTGCGTTGCCCGATCGGCTTTCCATCCGCGACTAGTCACGAAACCCCGGCGAAAAGAGTTGGAGATTTCGCGCACGAAGAAGCCCACAAAGATCAAAAGGAAGAGAAGCGCGACGTAGCTCACCCCACGCTCCCCTCAAGGCTGATCCCCAGCAATTTCTGCGCCTCAACCGCATCGAGCCCCTCCCCTTCAGGGGAGGGGTTGGGGTGGGGGCTATCGATCTCGCGCAGTGCTTCGGCGATAAACCGGAGTATGCCGTCCATGTTCGTCATCACATCTTGGTTTGTAACGTGGATGGTGCGGTAGCCCATCTCAGCCAGCGCCGCGTCGCGCTTACGATCGCTGACCTCGTCATGCGTATCGCCATCGACCTCGACGATCAGCTTTGCGGGAGCGCAGATGAAGTCGGCGATGAACCATCCAATCGCCTGCTGGCGACGGAATTTGAAACCCTCCAACTGGTTGTTCGACAGTGCGCGCCACAGCCGCTTTTCGGGTTCGGTCGGGTTGTTGCGCATCTGGCGCGCGCGTTTCTGCAGTTCGGCGAGGGCCAAGGCCGATAGCCCCCACCCCCGGCCCCTCCCCTGAAGGGGAGGGGTGGAGAGGCGCTTGGCCTGATCCGTGGGCGAAAGGTTCGTCACCCCACGCTCCCCTCAAGGCTGATCCCCAGCAGCTTCTGCGCTTCGACGGCAAACTCCATCGGCAGTTGCTGCAGCACTTCCTTGGCAAAGCCGTTGACGATCAGCGCCACCGCTTCCTCCGCATCCAGCCCGCGCTGCATCGCGTAGAAGAGCTGGTCGTCGCTGATCTTGCTCGTTGTCGCTTCATGCTCGACGGTCGCGCTGGGGTTGCGGACTTCGATGTAGGGGACGGTGTGTGCGCCGCACTGGTCGCCCAAGAGCAGGCTGTCGCACTGGGTGAAGTTGCGCACACCCTCGGCATTCGGCGCGACGCGGACGATGCCGCGATAGGTGTTGTTCGACTTGCCCGCGCTGATCCCTTTCGAAACGATGGTCGAGCGCGTGCGCTTGCCATTGTGGATCATCTTGGTGCCGGTGTCGGCCTGCTGGTAATTGTTGGTGACCGCGACCGAATAAAATTCGCCGACGCTGTCGTCGCCGTTGAGGACGCAGCTCGGATATTTCCACGTGATCGCGCTGCCGGTTTCGACCTGCGTCCACGACACCTTGCTGCGCTTGCCCTGGCAGAGCGCGCGCTTGGTCACGAAATTATAGATGCCGCCCTGACCCTCGGCATTGCCGGGATACCAGTTCTGCACGGTCGAATATTTGATCTCGGCATCGTCCAGTGCGACCAGTTCGACCACCGCCGCGTGAAGCTGGTTCTCGTCGCGCATCGGCGCGGTGCAGCCTTCGAGGTAGGAGACATAGGCGCCCTTGTCGACGACGATCAATGTGCGCTCGAACTGCCCTGTATTTTCGGCATTGATGCGGAAATAGGTGCTGAGCTCCATCGGGCAGCGCACGCCCTCGGGCACGTAAACGAAGGTGCCGTCGGAGAAGACCGCGCAGTTCAATGTCGCGAAATAATTGTCGTGCATCGGCACGACCTTGCCGAGCCACTTCTTCACCAGCTCGGGATATTCGCGGATCGCTTCGGAGATGGAGAGGAAGATCACGCCTGCGCGCTTCAGTTCCTCGCGGAAGGTGGTCGCGACGCTGACGCTGTCAAACACCGCATCGACCGCGACCTTGCGCGCGCCCTCGACGCCAGCAAGCACCTTTTGTTCCTCGATCGGGATGCCGAGCTTTTTATAGACTTCGAGGATCTCGGGATCGACCTCGTCGAGGCTCGACAGCTTCGGCTTCGCCTTGGGCGCCGCGTAATAGTACGCGTCCTGATAATCGATCGGCGGGACGTTGAGCTTCGCCCAGTTGGGCGTCTCCATCGTCTGCCAGTGGCGGAACGCCTTGAGCCGCCAGTCGAGCATCCATTCGGGCTCATTCTTCTTCGCGCTGATGAAGCGGACCGTATCCTCGGTCAGCCCCTTGGGCGCGAAGTCGGTCTCGATGGACGAGGACCAGCCATGCTCGTAATCGGCGACGCGCAATGCGGCGTCGCGGGCGGCCTGGTCCTTGACGGGGGTATCGGTGCTATCGGTCATAATCTGATCTCGTCGCCCGCCATCGCGGGAAGCGGCTGGGGAGGGAGTGATTTGGGTGCGGTCGCAAGGCTCGCAAGGCTGATGTTCGCCAGCGCGCCGCGCACCGCGCCGTTCACGACGCCCCAATGCGGCTGCACCTTGCAACTGCCCTCGAGCGAGCAATCGTGGCGCCCTTCGGCGACGCAGGAGGTGAGGGCGATCGGGCCTTCGACCGCTTCGATGATATCGGCGACATTGATCGCCGCCGCGGGCCGTGCCAGCCGCACCCCGCCGCCGCTGCCGCGCGAGGCGACGAGCAGCCCGGCGCGCGCGAGCTGGCTGACCAGCTTCTGCGCGGTCGGTCCCGGGATGCCGGTCTGCTCGGCGAGCATGCCGGCGTGAATCGGCACCGACCCGCACTGGCGGGCGGCGGCGCTCATCAGCACCACGGCATAATCGGCAAGGTTGGACAGGCGCATGTTCTTTTCCGTCGCAGTTGCGAACGATTCTTAACTGGAGTAAATTACTCCACTTATATAGGCGAGGGGTTCGCGAGGTGCAAGCAAGCCGTGGTTGGGCGGGGTAAAGATGAGGGTGGGCGGGCGGCGCTCCCCCTCTCCAAGCTTCGCTAGCTTCCTAAGCTACGCTATCCTCTCCCTCAAGGGGCGAGGAGTTGAGTCCGCTCTCCACCCCATTGCAGTCACCCGATACGCGCCAAAAAAAAGGCACCCATCCGGCCGAAGCCAAATGAGTGCCAAGATGAAGGTCTCAAGTCCTCGTCAGAGGATGAGCTCTTCTGGGTCGCAAGGGGGAATTATGCCCCCGCGCCGATTCGCGATTGTATGAAAACGCCAAAACGACATGCCGCGCAATTTTTGAAGGTTAATAGCGGCTCACGTCTCGGAGACGATCGGGCTGACCTTGCCGGCGAGCTGCTTGCGGCCCTTGGTCGTCGCTTCGGTGTAGGTCGTCGGCTTGCCGAGCTGGCCCGGTGTCGCGCCGGCGAAGCGCTTGATCTCGCGGATCAGGTGCGACTGGTCGTAGAAGGCGTCGCCGAGCTGCGCCGCGTCGAGCCCTTCCCCGCGCGCGAGCGCCGATGCGGCGCGTACCGCGCGATATTTGCGTGCGAGCATTCGCGGCGACAGGCCGTAATAATGTTTCGTCATCCGCTCGACCGAGCGGATCGACATGCCCGTCGCCCCGACCAGTTCGGGCACTTGCGGCGAGGGCGAGGCGGTCAGCCATTCATCGACCGTGCGGATGAACCACATCGGCGGCTGTTCGTTGCGCGTCAGCACCTCGCGCGCAAAATTATTGCCGATGATCAGCTTTTCCTCGACCGTCGCGGCCTTTTCGAGTGCGGCGGCGACGTCCTCGATCCACGGGCCAAACAGATCGGCGGCATCCATCGCGCGGTCGGTCAGCTTGTCGGCGTCGTCGCCCATCAGCGCCGCCCAGCCCGCGGGGAGCATGCCGAACCCGAACATTTGCGTCGGGCAATTGCTGATCGCGCGCACGCGGCCGCTCGTCGGGCCGACGATATTGGCCTTGCAGACCGGCGCATGATGGTCGTCGGCGAAAATATATTCGCCGTCGGCGGCGGTCACGAAGCGGAATTGCGGGCGGTCGGCGCGTTCATATTCGTCGAACCGCGGCATGTTGACGCGCGCAAAATACAGGCTCGACACCATTTACGCCAGATCGGGATCGGGCGGAAAATAATGTAGTTCGAACGGCGCGCTGCCGTCCACGCCTACAGGCGAGGAAGAAGATTGCGACATCAGACCCAGACCTCTGGCCACCGTGACCCGGCGCCTTATTTATCTGGGATAAATCATTTGCGTTTCAGCCCCGCGCGTCAAGCGCCAATCGTCAATTTCCTTAACCCTGCTGCGCGGCGATCCAGTTGTCGACCCGCCGTTCGAGGATGTCGAGCGGCACCGGCCCCGATTCGAGCACGACGTCGTGGAAGGTCCGGAAATCGAACTTGTCGCCGAGCGCCGCCTGCGCGCGGCCGCGGAGTTCCATGATCTTGAGCTTGCCGATGAGGTAGGCGGTCGCCTGTCCGGGGTAGACGATATAGCGTTCGATCGCCTTTTCGATGTCGCCGTCGGGGTTGGGCGTGTTGTCCTTCAGATACTGGATCGCCTGTTCGCGGCTCCAGCGCTTATCGTGGATGCCGGTGTCGACGACGAGGCGGCACGCGCGCCACAGCTCCATGCCGAGGCGGCCGAAATCGCTATAGGGATCGGTGTAGAAGCCCATGTCCTTGGCAAGTTCCTCGGTATAGAGGCCCCAACCCTCGGTATAGGCGGTGAAACCGCCGAAGCGGCGGAAGGGCGGCAGGCCGGTGAGTTCGGTCTGCACCGCGCGCTGGAGGTGATGCCCCGGAATGCCTTCATGATAGGCGAGCGCCTCGAGCTCGGTCTTCGACATGTCGCGCAGGTCGTAGAGGTTCACATAGTAAGTGCCGGGGCGCGAGCCGTCGGGCGAGGGCGACTGGTAGAAGGCCTTGCCCGCCGACTTCTCGCGGAACGCCTCGACTGCCTTCACTTGGAGCGGCGCCTTGGGGAGCGTGTTGAAGAAGGCGGGGAGGCGTGCCTCCATCGCCTTCACATGGCTATCGACCTCGGCGAGATAGGCTTCGCGCGAGGTGTGGAAATATTGCGGGCTGGTGCGCAGGTGGACGAAAAACTCCTGCAGGCTGCCCTTGAAACCGACCTTCGCCATGATCTGCCGCATCTCGCCGTGGATGCGCGCGACTTCGGCGAGGCCGAGGTCGTGGATCGCGGTCGCGGTCATGTCGGTCGTCGTGTAATTGGCGAGCAGCGCCTTGTAATAGGCCTGGCCGTCGGGCAGCCGCCAGACGCCGTCGGCGGTCGGCGCGCCGGGCTGCTGGCGCTTCATTTCGGCGAGCAGGCGGGTGTAGGCGGGGCCGGCGCTGGTCGACCATGCCGATTTGGCGGCATCGACGAGGCGCGTCTTTTCGGCGGCCGCGATGTCGAGCTTGCCGACCTTGGCGGTGATATCCTCGATCAGCGCATTGTCGGGTTTCAGCAGATTCTGAATGTCCGAGATGACATAGGCATAGACCCATTTGGGCGGCTGGATGCCCAGCGTCACGCGCTCGGCCGACTGCGCGGTCAGTGCGTCGATCACCGGGCCCATGCCGCGGATGCGCTCGACATAGGCCTCGGCCTCGGCGACGTTCGACACGCGGTGGATGTTGATCAGGAACGCCGGCATCTGGCTCTGCGCGCCGCGCATCTGGTTGAACAGATAAACATGGTGGCGATAGGGGAAGAGGCTTTCCTCGCGCGCCGCCTGCGCGTTGAACAGCTCGAACGACAGCGCGTCATCGGGCGACAGATTGGCGGGGTCGTAACTTGCGCGCATCGCGGCGGCGGTCGCCTGTTGCAGCTTGTTCCGCGCGACCTCGGCCTCGTCGCTCACATCGTCCCATTTGCCGTAATCGCCGTCGCGGATCCCGCGATATGCCTTGGTCTGCGGCGACAGGGATAGCTGCGCCTCGTCATACTTCTGGAAGAATTCGGCGAGCGGCGCGCCGGCGGGCACGTCGAGAGGCGCCTCCGGAGCGGGCGCCGAGGCGGTCGCGGGCGCCTGATCGATCGCGGCGGGGGCGCAGCCCGCCACGGCGAGCAGCAGCAGGCCGGTGGACATTCTGGCGGCAAGGCGAAGGTGCGACACGATTTTCTCCCGGTTTTTCCGATGCGTTTATGCTGGCCCGCGGGGGGCTTGCCATAGCGTCCGGCTCGGCGCAATGGCGGGCCATGTCGCTCTTCGCCTCGCTCACCGATGCCGCCTATGCGCTCGTCCGCCCGATCGTCCACGCCACCGACGGTGAGGCGGCGCATAATCTGACGCTGAACGCGCTCGCGCCCTTGCCGCGCGCGCGGCATGCGCTGACGAGCCCGGTGCTGGCGACCGAATTCGCGGGGCTCCACTTTCCCAATCCCGTCGGCGTCGCGCCCGGCTTCGACAAGGACGCCCGCGTCGCGCACGCGATGCCGCATTTCGGCTTCGGCTTCGTCGAGGTCGGCACGCTGACCCCGCTGCCGCAGGACGGCAATCCGCGCCCGCGGCTGTTCCGGCTGGTCGAGGACCGCGCGGTGATCAACCGCATGGGCTTCAACAATGGCGGGCAGGCGGCAGCGGCCGAGCGCATCGCCTGCCTGCGCCGTTTCGGCCTGCCGGTGCCGCTCGGCGTCAATATCGGCGCGAACAAGGACAGTGCCGACCGCATCGCCGATTATGCGAAGGGCACCGCGGCGATGGCACCGCTTGCCGACTATCTGACGGTCAATATCTCGTCGCCGAACACGCCCGGCCTGCGCGCGTTGCAGGACAGGGGCGCACTCGAAGCCTTGCTTGACGGCGTCGCGGCGGCGCAGCCCGTCGGCGCGGCGAAACCCGTTTTCCTTAAAGTCGCTCCCGACCTCGAACCCGCCGACATTGACGACATCGTCGCGGTCGCGTTGGACAAGGGGCTGGCCGCCGTCATCGTCTCGAACACCACGATCGAGCGCCCGGTGCTGGCCTCGCGTCACGCGGGCGAAGCGGGCGGCCTGTCGGGCGCTCCGCTCGCCGAACTGGCGCTTCGGCGCGTCAGCGATTTCCGGACCGCGAGCGGCGGTAAATTGCCGCTGGTCGCCGCGGGCGGGATCGCATCGGCCGACGATGCGTGGCAGCGTATTCGCGCCGGCGCCGGATTGGTCCAGATCTATTCGGCGATGGTCTATGAAGGCCCGGGTCTCGCGGCGCGGATCGCGCATGGCCTTGAAAAGCTTGCCGTGCGCGCCGGTTTTGCGCGCGTAGCCGACGCGGTGGGCACGGCACACTGACGGGGTTGCGTTGGCCCGAGGGCCACGCCAATGTCGCGGCCATGTTCAAAAGATTCCTCCCGCTCGCCGCGCTCGTCATCCTCACCCTCCCATCGCACGCCGCCGCGCAGGGCGTCACCTCGTCGGCCGATCCGCGCGCGACCGAGGCGGGGCGCGAGATTTTGCACCAAGGCGGCACCGCAGCCGACGCAGCCGTAGCGATGGTCGCGGTGCTCACGCTGGTCGAACCGCAATCGAGCGGCATCGGCGGCGGCGGCTTCATGCTGCATCATAATGCGAAGGACGGCAGCATATCGACGATCGACGGCCGCGAAATGGCGCCGGCAGCGGCCAAGCCCGAACGCTTCCTCGGCCCCGACGGCAAGCCGCGTGGCTATATGGACGTCATTCCCGGTGGGCTGTCGGTCGGCGTCCCGGGCAATATGCGCCTGATGGAAATGGCGCACAAAAAATGGGGCAAGCTCGAATGGAGAGCGCTGTTCGCGCCCGCGATCAAGCTCGCCGAAGAAGGCTTCATCGTCACCCCCGCGCTCAACAACTGGCTCGTCGAGTTCGAGCCGATGTGGAAGGATTTCCCCGACGCGCGCGCGATCTATTATGTCGATGGCAAGCCCGCGCCGGTCGGTACGCGGATCAAGAATCCCGCCTATGCCGCAACCCTGCGTGCCATTGCCGCGCGTGGCCCCGACGCCTTTTATTCGGGTGCCAACGCCAAGGCGATCACCGACGCGGTGGCAAAGGCGCCGCGCAACGCGGCCGCGCTCACCGCGAAGGATCTCGCGGCGTATACGGCGAAGGAACGCCCCGCCGTCTGCACCAGCTATCGCATCTACAAGGTCTGCGGCATGGGGCCGCCCTCGTCGGGCGCGACGACCGTTTTCGGCATTCTCGGCATGGTCGAGGGCTGGGACTTGAAGACGATGGGCAAGGACAATCCGATGAGCTGGCATTTGCTCGCCGAGGCGATGCAGCTCAGCTATGCCGACCGCGCCGCCTATCTCGGCGATGCGGATTTCGTCGACGTTCCGGTGAAGGGTCTGCTCGACAAGAGCTATCTGGCGGAACGCCGCCAGCTCATTTCGCCCTATCGCGCCGCGGGCCGCTACGAACCCGGCACACCGCCCGGCGCCAAGCCGCGCGCCGCCGCGCCCGCGATCCCCGAACAGGGCACGACGCATTTCGTCACCGTCGACGCGGCGGGTAATGTCGTCTCGATGACCTCGACCATCGAAAGCATCTTCGGCAGCCAGCTGATCGCGGGCGGCTATTTCCTCAACAACGAGCTCACCGATTTCGACCTCGCCCCGACCAAGGACGGCGTGCCGACCGCGAACCGCGTGCAGGCGGGCAAGCGACCCCTCTCTTCGATGTCGCCGACGATCGTTTATGGGCCCGACGGCAAGGTCGTGCTCGCGGTAGGATCGGCGGGGGGCAAGCGCATCATCATGCACGTCACCAAGGTGCTGATCGGCGTGCTCGACTGGGGGCTCGATGCAAAATCGGCGATGGAACTGCCCAATCTATTCTTTGGCAAGGGCGGCGTGCTGATCGAGAATAATGAAGCGGGGCAGGCGATCGCCGCGAAGATGAAACCATTCGGCTACAGCTTCACCGCCACCGGGCTCGGGTCGAAACTCAACGCGGTCGAACATACCGCGGCGGGCTATCGGGGCGCCGCAGATCCGCGCGGCCCCGGCAGCTCGTCGATCGACGGCGCGCCGGCACAGAATTGATCAACGATAACAAAAGAAACAACGAAATCTCCCTGGAGAGAGACAGAATGAAGCTCGAAAATCCCCATCTCGACCATTTTCCAAGTCTGGTCGCGATGTTCTTCGACCGCGCGGGGCGTGGCGGCGAAGATCCCTTTCTGTGGCGCAAGGCCGACCGCGCGTGGCAGCCGCTGAGCTGGCGGCAGGTCGCCAATCAGGTCGCGGCGCTCGCGCACAATCTGCGCGAGTTGGGGCTCAAGGAAGGCGACCGTGTCGTGCTGGTGAGCGAGAACCGGCCTGAATGGTGTATCGCCGACCTCGGCATCATGGCGGCGGGCTGCATCACCGTGCCGACCTATACGACCAACACCGAACGCGATCATCAGCATATCCTCGACAACAGCGGCGCGAAGGCGGTGATCGTGTCGACCGCGAAGCTCGCGCGCACATTGATGCCCGCGGTGATGCGGTCCGAGGCGCATATCGTCATCACGATGGAAAGCCTGCGCGTCGGCCAGCAGGGCGAGGTGTCGGTGCACGACTGGGCGCCGCTCGTCGAAGGCGGCGAGACCTATGTCGAGGAAACCAAGGCGCGCGGGCTCGGCGTCAAGCGCGAGGACACCGCGTGCCTCATCTACACCAGCGGTACCGGCGGCGCCCCGCGCGGCGTGATGCAGCATCATGGCGCGATCCTGCACAATGCCGCGGGCGCCGCCGAGGTGCTCGTCAATGATTTCGGGATCGGCGACGAGGAAGTGTTCCTCTCCTTCCTGCCCCTCAGCCACGCCTATGAACATTCGGGCGGCCAGTTCCTGCCGATCATGGTCGGCGCGCAAATCTATTACAGCGAGGGGCTCGAAAAGCTCGTCTCGAACATCGAGGAGACACGCCCGACGATCATGGTCGTCGTGCCGCGGCTGTTCGAAGTGATCCGCGCGCGGATGATCAAGGCGGTCGAAAAGCAGGGCAAGCTTGCGAACTGGATGCTGAACCAGGCGCTGCGCGTCGGCGAGAAGGATTATGAGCGGCGGATGGGGCTGCTCGACCGACCGGTCGACCTGATCCTCGACAAATTATTCCGGCCCAAGATCGGCAAGCGCTTCGGCGGCCGGATGAAGGCGCTGGTGTCGGGCGGCGCGCCATTGAATCCCGAAATCGGCGTCTTCTTCCACTCGATCGGGCTGACCCTACTGCAAGGCTATGGCCAGACCGAGGCGGGGCCGGTGATCAGTTGCAACCGCCCGAGCGTGGGGATCAAGATGGACACGGTCGGCCCGCCGCTGATGAACACCGAAGTGCGCATTGCCGATGACGGCGAAATCTGCGTGCGCGGCGAGCTCGTCATGAAGGGCTATTGGCGCAACGACGCGGAGACCGAGCGCGTGCTGATCGCCGACTCCGCCGACCCCGAGGCCGGGCCGTGGCTGCACACGGGCGACATCGGCCATATCGACGATAAGGGCCGGATCGTCATCACCGACCGCAAGAAGGACCTGATCGTCAACGACAAGGGCGACAATGTCTCGCCGCAGCGGGTCGAGGGCATGTTGACGCTCCAGCCCGAAATCCTGCAGGCGATGGTCTATGGCGACAAGCGCCCGCACCTCGTAGGCATCCTCGTCCCTGACCCCGAATGGGCGGCCGAATGGGCCGAGGCCGAAGGGCTGCCCAAGGAGTTGACGCTGCTCCGCGAGCACGAGAAATTCCGGGCCGCGATCCGCACAGCGGTCGACCGCGTCAACGGCCAGTTGTCGGTGATCGAAAAGGTGCGCAAGTTCGACTTCGCCGATGAAGCCTTCACGATCGAGAACGAGCAGATGACGCCGTCGATGAAGATCCGGCGCCATGTGCTGAAACAGGTTTACGAAGACAAGATCGCAGCGCTGTATAAGGCATAACCGTCACCCCCGCGAAGGCGGGGGGCGTAGTCGTGCTTGCACGTTAGGCGCTGCCTAAACCGTAAGCGGCCCCCGCCTTCGCGGGGGCGACGGTTATGCAGATGCAGGCGGGGTTGCGACCCGAAGAGCTCGGCGCAAACCGGGCCCCGCCTGCGACTAAGCCTTGGCTCAGCCTTTGTCCCCCTCCGGTTTGCGATAGGGGACGAACTCGCCGAAAACGCATGTCGGCCCGCGAATGCCGCTCGACCGGTCGACGAGATGGAAGAAATCGCCTTCGCAGGTCGACGACCCGAACTGGCGCACCACCATGATGTCGCTGTCGCGCGCGAGGCCCGGGCAGCTGCTTTTGAGATCGTTACGATACACGAGGTTGCCGCCCGAGCGATAGAGCAGGATATTGTCCGACACGCGGATCGTTTCGTTGGTGCGATAGCTCGGCAGGCATCGCATGGGATCACCCGGAATTTTGCCGGCGAGCTGCTTGTCGAGCCGCTCGGCCTGTTTCGGCGTGAGCGCCGCGGCGCCCGGCTCGCCCGATCCGGCGGGTGCGCAGCTGGCGACCAGCGGCACGGCCGCGGTCAACAGCGCGGCAGCCATCGGGTTCAGCTTCGCCATGAAATTGCTCCTTGAGATCGGCCACTATCGCCGTTGCAGATGAATGGGTGCTGAAGCAGCGGCATCAGGCCGCGTCCTTCAGCGCGCGGATCCGCGCGAGTTCGGTCGCGTCCGGCGCCCGGAAAAAGGGGTTGGTCGCGCGCTCTTCGCCGATGCTGGTCGGCACCGTCGCCTCGCCCGCCGCGCGTGCGGCCTCGACCGCCGCCAGCCGCGCCGCGAGCGCGTCGTTATCGGGATCGACCGTCACCGCGAACCGCGCGTTCGACAGCGTATATTCGTGGGCGCAGTAAACGCGCGTCGCATCGTCGAGCGTGCTGAGCTTTTGCATATTGGCGAACATCTGCTCGGCGGTGCCCTCGAACAGGCGGCCGCAGCCCATCGCGAACATCGTGTCGCCGACGAAGATCGCGGTATCCGCAGCGAAGTGATAGGCGATATGGCCCGCGGTGTGCGCGGGTACGTCCCAGACGTCGGCGGCGTGTTCGCCGAGCCGCACCTTGTCGCCGCCCTTCACCTGCACGTCGAGCGTCGGGATGCGCGCAAATTCGGCGGCCGGACCGGTGATGGTGCAACCGGTCGCTTCCTTGATCGCCGCGTTGCCGCCGGTGTGGTCGGGGTGCCAGTGGGTGTTCCAGATGTCGGTGATCGTCCAGCCGCGCGCCGCGGCGGCTTCCAGCACGGGATCGGCGACGGCGGGGTCGACGACCATCGTCGCCGCGCTGGCGGGGTCATGGACCAGCCAGACATAATTGTCGCTGAGGACGGGAATTCGGACGATGTCCAGCGCAGCCATTTCATCTCCTTTCCAGCGTCTCGCTCTTTCAAGACGGAGCGGGCGCCAGCGGGCCTTGGTTCTCCTGCTCAGGTCAGAAGGGCGTCATAGCCCTGTTCGTTGAACGCGATCAGGCAGAATCCGTTGCCGAACGGATCGGCGAACATCGCCTGTCTGCCATAGGGCAGGTCCAATGTCTCGCCCTCCTGCACCGCGCCGGCGGCGACGGCGCGCGCGATCGCATCGTCCAGGTCGTCGACGGTGAAATCGGGGTGTACCGGAGTCCAGTGGCGGTTGTAGCGGCGAAAATCGCCGCCGTCGGGGCCGATCATCGACCCGGCGGGCTTTCGGATCAGATAGATCGGGATTTCGCAGCCCGTCAGTTCGACGATATCGTCGTCGAACCGGCGCGCGGCGGTCAGCCCCAATGCGCTGGTATAGAAAAGCTCGGCGGCGGCGAGGTCGGGCACGTCGATATTGATCAACAGGCCCGGCATCGCGCGCTTCCTACCAGCTGCCCGTGTTGGGCATCGACACCCAGGGCTCGGCGGGGTCGAGATATCCTTCCTGCAGCAGCTCGACCGAAATGCCGTCGGGCGAGCGCACGAACGCCATATGGCCGTCGCGCGGCGGGCGGTTGATCGTCACCCCGGCGTCCATCAGCCGCTGACACGTCGCGTAGATATCGTCGACCCGATAGGCGAGGTGACCGAAATTGCGCCCGCCCGTATAGTCCTCGGGTGCGCTGCCGTCGGCGGGGGGCCAGTTGTAGGTCAGCTCGACCTCGGCGACATCGCCTTGTCCGGGCGCGGCGAGGAAGATCAGGGTGAAGCGGCCGCCCTCATTGTCGAAACGGCGCGTTTCTTCCAGCCCGATCAGCTTGAAGAAGTCGACGGTGGCTTGCGGATCCGACACGCGGATCATCGTGTGAAGATATTTGGTCATCGCGCCATATTAGGCGCGAAGGGGCCGCGCTTCAAACGCTTCGAACAGGAATAGGAATTCGTCCGGCACCGGTGCGGGCGCGCCCTGCGCTTCGGCGACATGGACGTTGATGAGCTGCCCGCTGGCGCGCAGGTCGTCCCGGCCCGCGCCGTGCAGCTCGAACAGGAAGGTCATCGAACTTTTGCCGACGCGCGACGCGCGCACGCAAATGTCGATTTCTTCGTCGAGCAGGATCGGTACCTTGTAATCGACCTCGGCGCGCGCGACGTGGAATTCGGGGCTGCTGTGATCGGGCCAGCGGTCATAGACGCCCGCGGCGCGCCAATATTCGGTGATGCCGATGTCGAAATATTCGAGGTAGCGGCTGTTGAACACGACGCGCTGCGCGTCGATCTCGGCATATCGGACGCGCTTGGTGACGTGAAATTTGAAGTCGCTGCGGGCCATGATGTTCCTCTAATTCGTCGCGAGCCGCGCGACGGTGTCGATCAGCAGCGCAATGTCGGTGTCGCGCGACAGGCGGTGGTCGCCGCCCTTCACCAGCGTGACCTGCACATCGTCGCTCGCCAGCGCCGCCGACAGGCGCAGGCTGATGCCGGACGGCACATCGCCATCCTCTTCGCCGTGGAGCAGGCGGACGGGGCAGGCGAGGGGGATTTCGGCATCGAGCAGGCGGTTCGCCTCGCCCGACTGGAAAAAACCGCGCGTCGTGACATAGGGCTGGTCGCTGTAAGGGGTTTCCTCGAGCAGCGCGCCCTCGGCAAGGATGATCGCCTTCTCGGCGTCGCTGAACCCCCAGTCGGTGAAATCGGGCGCCGCGGCGATCCCGACGAGTCCCGCCACCCGGCCGGGCCCGTCGCGCTGCACCAGCGCCAGCGCGGTGAGCAGCATCAGCCACCCGCCCATCGACGATCCGACGATGACAACCTGCCCTTCGGCCTTTGCGTCGATCAGGTCGAGTACATCGCCGCGCCAGTCGAGGAGGGTCTGGTCGGCGAACAGGCCGTCTGACAGGCCGCATCCCGCATAATCGAGCAGCAGGCAGGCGTGGCCTTCGCCCGCCGCCCAGTCGAAGAGCGCGGTCGCCTTGCCGCCCGCCATGTCGGACATATAGCCGGGCAGGAAGACGATCGCCGGGCCGGCGCCGGCTGTGTAGCGATAGGCGAGCCGCGGACGGCCCGAGCGTTCGAGATATTCGGGAACGGCGTCCACCGGGATCAGATGACCCAGTCGATCGTGCTCATCTGCATCACGGCCTGCCCCTTGGCGCGCCGCTTTTCGACCATGATGTGGTTGAGCCGCTGGATCGTATCGCTGCCGGTGGTGATGCACCAGCCGGGGACGATCGCATGGACGAGCGCGCAGAGACCGCCATAGATCATCGTCACCCCGAATCTCGACGCGACGCCGAAATGCTCGATGTAATTTTCATCGACGCTCTTCGGATGGTCGACGAACAGGCGCTTGAACATGGCGGGCGGCTCCTTTCCGGCTGCCGCCGCCGTAGCGGGCGGGGAGGCTGCCCGCAAGGCTCGCCCGCGCGATTATTGCTCTCGCAGGAAGATCGCTTCGATCGGCAGGCCGAACAGGTCGGCGATGCGGAAGGCGAGGGGGAGCGACGGATCATATTTGCCCGTCTCGATCGCATTGACCGACTGGCGCGACACCTCCAGCCGGTCGGCGAGATCCTGCTGGCTCCAGTCGCGCTCGGCGCGCAGGACTTTCAGGCGGTTCTTCATGCGCAAGGTCCGGCGTCGCCGATGGTCAGCCTGTTGACGAGCGATCCGACCGCCAGCCCGAGACACCAGACCGGGAAGACAAAGAAAATCGGCACCTTCGGCACGTCGGTGAACAACTCCAATATGCCCCAGCCGCTTGCCAGCGCCAGCGTGAGCCCGGTCGCCACCAGAATCTTGCGGATCTCGAGCATCCGCACATATTCGTCGGTGAGCTCGGCCAGATAGCGCGCCATCGCCCAGATAAAGCCCGAGGTCGCGAGCGCGGGAACCAGCGCCACCGCGACGGTTAGGGGAGTCGCGGCGGCGTCATCGGGAATGATCCAGCTCGCGAGCATCACCGCCGCGATATAGGCGATCGAAATCGGGATCATGCGGCCGACGTAACGGCGCTGTGCGGGGTTGGTCGCCATCGCTCAACCCCTCCGGCATGCCGCGCGCGGCGTGGTCGCGATCATCGCGATCGGCACGGCAAGGACCAACGCACTGCCGAGCGACCCCGGGATGAGGTCGGCGATCCAGGCGAGCGCAACGGCGAAGCTGGGAACGGCCCAGAGCAGGGCACGGAATACAGGCGGCATCGGTCAAGCTCCCTTGTTAATCAGTAAAGGAACATTGACATATCTCGACGCGAAGAGTCAAGTCTCATTTACATAGTGACAAGGATGCTTGTTGGGTCAGCCGATCAGTTCGCTCGGCCAGCCGATGCGCACCAGCGTCTCGTCGGGATCGGACAGCGCGAATTCGTACATGCCCCACGGCTTGTGCGTCGGCGCTTTTTCGCGTTCGAGGATGTGGCCCTGGACGCGTTCGGCGAGTTCGGCGACGCGTTCGGTGTAGAGATAGAGGCCGAAGGGATTCTGGTCGCGCTCGGGCCAGGTCGGGCCGGATTCGTTCGTCAGATGGAGCTGCCAGCCCTTGCCGTCGGCGAGCAGGCGATAGGTGCCATAGTCGCTCACCACCTTCAGGCCCAGCATTTCGTAGAATGCGGTGCTGGCGTCGAGGTCGCTGCAGGGGAGAATGGCGGCGATGCTGTGCGTCGGTGCGTCGGACATGATGGAACTCCCGGAAGGCCGAAGGTCAGCATAGGATTCCGGCGGGTGATGACAAAGGCTTTCGCGCCGCCTATGTGGACGGAATGACGCGGACGCCGATCACGACCCGGACCACAACTACCCCCGCACGCCGGGGGCGGTCGGCCGCGGCCTGAACGCGCGCCGGCTGCCACCCGGGTTCGGGTGGCGCGGCGTCCCTCCATCCGAAGGCTCGAAAGCTGGACGCGGCCTCTTCCGGTGCGCGCCGCCTTGTGCCATGGCGCGGACCAAAGCGATGAAAGACGGATTTCGATGAGTGAGATGCTGAAAATCAGCCTTCCCGATGGCTCGGTGCGTGAAATGCCCGCGGGTTCGACCCCGGCCGACGTCGCGGCGGCGATCGGCCCCGGCCTCGCCAAGGCCGCGATCGCGGCGCGCGTCAACGGCGAGCTTCGCGACATCATGCGCCCGTTCGAAGGCGATACCGAGCTCGCGCTGGTCACCAGCCGCGACGAGGCCGACGCGCTCGAACTCGCACGCCACGACTATGCGCATGTGCTGGCGGAGGCGGTGCAGAAGCTGTTTCCGGGCACGCAGATCACCTTTGGCCCGTCGACGAACGACGGCTTTTATTACGACTTTGCGCCGGCCGCCGAGCATGGCCCGTTCCGCGACGACGAGCTGCCGTTGATCGAGGAGGAGATGCGCAAGATCATCGCCGCCGATCTTCCCCTCACGCGTGAGGTCTGGGAGCGCGACAAGCTGATCGCCAAGTGGCAGGCGGAGGGCGAGACCTTCAAGGCCGAATGGGCTGCCGAACTGCCGCAGGGCGAGGAACTCACCGTCTATCGCTCGGGCGATGGCTGGATGGACATGTGCCGCGGGCCGCACCTCGCTTCGACGGGCAAGCTCGATCCCGCCGCGTTCAAACTCACGAGGGTTTCGGGCGCCTATTGGCGCGGCGACCAGAAGAATGCGCAGCTTTCGCGCATCTATGGCACCGGCTGGCTCAACAAGAAGCAGCTCGCTGAACATCTCGTCCGGCTGGAGGAGGCCGCGAAGCGCGACCACCGCAAGATCGGGCGCGAGATGGACCTGTTCCATTTGCAGGAAGAGGCGCATGGCAGCGTCTTCTGGCACCCCAAGGGCTATCGCATCTATCGCGAGCTCGAGGCCTATATGCGCCGCGCGATCGACGGCTCGGGCTATCAGGAGGTCAAGACCCCGCAGGTGATGGACGCCAAGCAGTGGGAACAGTCGGGCCACTGGGGTAAGTATCGCGAGAATATGTTCGTCATCCCCGACGAAATCCCGAATATCGAGGACGAAGGCCCGATCGTTTCGGACGACGCCGAGTGGATGGCATTGAAGCCGATGAACTGCCCGGCGCATGTCCTGATCTTCCGCCAGGGCATGAAGTCTTACCGCGACCTGCCGCTGCGCATGGCCGAAATGGGCTGCTGCCACCGTAACGAGCCGCACGGCGCGCTGCACGGCATCATGCGCGTGCGCCAGTTCACGCAGGACGATGGCCATATCTTCTGCCGCGAAGACCAGATCGTCGAGGAAGTGCGTGCTTTCTGCGAATTGCTCGACCGCGTCTATCGCCAGCTCGGGTTCGAGAAATATGCGGTGAAGCTCGCGCTGCGACCCGAAAAGCGTTTCGGCACCGAAGAGATGTGGGACAAGGCCGAGGCGGAACTGCGCGAAGCCGTCCAGCGCGCGGGCATGGCGAACGAGGATTATGGCTGGGAAGAATTGCCGGGCGAGGGCGCCTTCTATGCCCCCAAGCTCGAATTCCACCTGACCGACGCGATCGGGCGGACGTGGCAGTGCGGGACGATCCAGTCCGACCGCGTGATGCCCGAACGTCTCGATGCGAGCTATATCGGCGAGGATGGTGAGCGCCATCGCCCGGTGATGCTCCACCGCGCGATCCTTGGCACCTATGAGCGCTTCATCGGCATTTTGATCGAGCATTTCGCGGGCCGCTTCCCGACCTGGCTCGCGCCGGTGCAGGCGGTCGTCGCGACGATCGTTTCGGACGCCGACGATTATGCGAAGGACGCGGTCGCGCAGCTCACCGCGGCGGGCATCCGCGCCGACAGCGACCTTCGCAACGAGAAGATCAACTACAAGGTCCGCGAACATAGTCTCGCGAAAGTCCCCTATCTGCTCGTCGTCGGCAAGCGCGAGGCCGACGAAGAGACGGTCGCGATCCGCACGCTCGGGCAGGACGGCCAGCGCATCATGCCGCTCGCCGAGGCGATCGCGATGCTGAAGGGCGAAGCGACCCCGCCGGACCTCAAGGATTGAGCACCAAGCCGCGGCGGCGATGGCTGCGCTGGGCAGCGCTGCTCGCGCTGCTCGGCCTTCTGCTGCTCGCCAAGGGCTATTGGAACGCGACGCGCAACCCGGTCGTCCGCACCGCGGCGGTCGCGGTCGCCGACTGGCCCGCGGGTCAGAAGCCGCTGAAGGTCCTGCTGATATCGGACACGCATGTCGCCGGGCCCGATATGCCGCCCGAACGGCTGGCGCGCATCGTCGGCGAGCTCAACCGGCTGCGGCCCGACGTCATACTCGTCGCGGGCGACCTGGTCAGCGAGAAGCGGATCGCGACCCACATCTACACCGCCGACGAGGTGGTGGCGCCGCTCGGCGGGCTGCAAGCGCCGCTCGGCGTCGTCGTCGCGCCGGGCAATCACGATCACTGGTTCGAACCCGACGCGCTGCGCGGTGCGCTCGAACGGCACGGGCTTCGCGTCTTGCAGAATGAGGCGGTCAAGCTCGGGCCGCTGATCGTTGGCGGCGTCGACGACGATTATTCGGGGCATGACGATGTGCCCGCGACGCTCGCCGCGATGGACCGGCTGGGCCCCGGCATCCCGCTGGTCCTGTCGCACAGCCCCGACATCGTGCCGGCGGTAAAGCGCCCGGTCGCGGCGATCCTCGCCGGGCATACGCATTGCGGCCAGATCCGCTTTCCCTTCATCGGCGCGCTGACTTATGTCTCGCGCTACGGCGACCGCTTCGCCTGCGGCGACATAAGCGACGGGGGCCAGCGCGTCTTCGTCGGTGCGGGGCTCGGGACCAGCCTCTTGCCGCTTCGTTATCTGACGCCGCCCGACGCGTGGTTGATCACGCTGAAACCGAAAGATCCGCGCCCATGATCGATACCCCGCATCTTTTCGGCTTCGCGCCGCTGACGCTCGTCGGCGCGGCCGCGATGACCTTTGGCGCCGCCTATGTGCGCGGGCTGACCGGGTTCGGCATGGCGATCATTCTCGTGCCGCTGCTCGGCATCCTGATCCCGCCGGGCGAGGCGGTGGTGATGGGGATATTGTTGCAGCTGCTGATCGGCCCCGTTGGGATCGGGCATATCATCGCCGACGCCGACCGCGAGACCGCGCTTCCGATCGGCCTCGCCGCGATGGCGACGACGCCGGTCGGCATGTATGTGCTCGACCTGACCCCCGCCGACATCGCGCGGCTGCTGATCACGCTCGCGGCCGTTGGTGCCTTTGTCGCTGTGCTGCTGCCGAAAAAACCCGAGGGGCATCGCCCCGGGCGGCTTGCCGTCGCGGGGACCGGCATCACGTCGGGCATTCTCACCGGCTTCGCCGCGATGCCGGGGCCGCCGGTCGTGCCCTTTTACCTTCGACGCCGGATCGATCCGAAGGTGGCGCGGGCGTCGATGCTGATGATCTTTTTCATGACCGCAATCGCCGGGACGCTCGCCTCGCTGTGGCTCGGCATCGCGACCTGGCGGCTCTTCCTGATGGCGGTGCTGCTGTTCGTGCCGATGTGGCTCGGCAATCATGTCGGCGCGCGGCATTTCGGTCGCGTGCCGCCGCACATCTGGCAAGCGATGGTCGCGATCGTGCTCGGCGTCGCGGCGGTGTCGGCGGTGGTGCGCCTCTTGAACTAGAGGCTGCGCAGCGCCTGCGCGGGCTTGGCCGAGAGCAAGGGCCAGCTTCCCGCGATCCCGATCAGGAACGACAGGCCCGCGCCGCCGAGCAAGGTCAGCCCGACGATCAGCGGGTCGGGCGCGAAGTCGAATTCGAACAATTGCGTCACGACATACCAGGCACCAGCAAGGCCGAGCCCGAGTGCGAGCACCGCGAGGATCGCCGCCAGCACCGCATATTCCATGCCCTGCGCGCCCAATATCTGGCCGCGCGTCGCGCCGAGCAGCTTCAGGATGACGCTGTCGTAAACGCGCCGCTCGCGGCTCGCGGCGATCGCGCCGATCAGCACCGCGATGCCGGCGAGGATCGCGATGCTCGCCGCCGCGGCGATCGCCTGGCTCATCTGGGTGAGCAGGGTGGTGACCTGGCTCACGACATCGCGCACCGCGATCAATGAGGCCGAGGGGAAAGCACGCGGGATGCTGCGCGACAGCTCGGTTTCGGCGTCGGCGCCGACCGCGACCGTCGCGACCATATTGTGCGGCGCCGCGTCAAAGGTGCCGGGCGAAAAGACGAGCACATAGTTGAGCCCGAAATTGTCCCAGTTGACGGTGCGGAAGGAGGCGACCTTCGCCTGCACCTCGACCCCCAGCACATTGACCGACAGCGTGTCGCCGAGCCCCAGCCCGAGCGAGGTCGCGACTTCCTGTTCGACGCTGACCAGCGGCGGTCCTTTGTAATCGGCCGCCCACCATCGGCCGCCGACCAGCTCGCTGCCGTTCGGCAGGACCGGGCTGTAGGTCAGCCCGCGGTCGCCGCGGAGCACCCATGCGCCCTCGGGCAGCTCGGCAAGCTGGTCGACGCGCTGGCCGCGAAATTCGGTGACGCTGCCGCGCAGTGCGGGGATCATGTTGATTTCGGCCTTGGTGTCGGCGCCGGTCACGAGCGTGCGAAAGCGTGCGGCGTCGCTGCGCGGCACGTCGAGCACGAAGAAGCTCGGCGCGCGCTGCGGCACCGTCGACTGGATTTCGGCGGTGATGCTCGTCTGGATCGCCGCGAGCGTGACGAACAGGGTGAGGCCAAGGCCGAGCGCGACGACGAGCGCACCGGTCGCGGCGCCGGGACGGTGGAGGTTGGCGAGCGCGAGGCGGAAGAGCGGGCGTTTCGGGCGGGGCAAGCGGCTCGCGGTGCGGCGCACCAGCCAGCCGAGGCCGACGAGGATGAGGAGCAGGCCGATCGCCGCGCCGACGAAACCGAGCGCGAACAAGGGCTCGCGCGCGGTGCCGACGGCGAGCGCGATGATTGCCGCGAGCGCGGCGGCAACCGCGATGACGGTGCGCCGGTCGATCCGCGCCGCGCCGCTGACGGTCGCGCGGTAGAGCCCCGCGGCGGGAACGTGGCGCGTCGCGGCGAGCGGGGGCAGGGCGAAGGCAATGGCGATCAGCAGACCGTAGGCGGCGCTGACGGCCAGCGGCAGCGGATAGATGGCAATGCCGGGTTTGACGGGCAGCACATCGCCTGCAATCGCGCCGATGATCGCGGGCGCGAGCGCGCCGACGATCAGCCCGGCCGCGATCGACACCGCCGCAACCGCGAGGATCTGCAGGCCATAGATGCGCGCGACGGTGCCGCTGTCGGCGCCGAGCACCTTCAATGTCGCGAGGCCCGGGCGTTTGCCGGCGAGATAGCTCGCGACGCCATTGCCGACGCCGATCCCCGCGATGACGAGCGCCGCGAGCCCGACGAGCGACAGGAATTGCCCCATGCGCTCGATGAAGCGCCGCGTGCCGGGCGCGCCGTTGCTGCTGTCGGTGATGTCCCACCCCGCATCGGGGAATTCGGTGGTCAGCGCTTTGCCGACCGCTTCGGGGTTCGCGCTGCCCGGCAGACGGACGCGATATTTGCTCTCATAGAGGCTGCCCGGCTGGATCAGCTGCGTCGCGGGCAGGTCGCCAAGCCCGATGATCGCGACCGGACCTAGCGTGAAGCCCTCGCCGAGCCGGTCGGGCTCCTCGGCGATGATGCCGTCGATCAGGAACGCTTTTTCGCCGAACTTTACTTGGCTGCCCACCTTGAGATCGAGCCGCGAAGCGAGGTCTTTGCCGATCCAGATGCTGCCCGGAGGCGGCGGGCCCTGACGCGCGCCGCTCTCCAGTCGCATCGTGCCATAGAGTGGATAGGCTGCGTCGACCGCCTTCAGTTCGGAAAGCAAAGCCTCGCCGTCGGGATCGTTCGCCATCGCGCGCAAGCGCACGGTGGCCGACGGCACGCCGACGCGGCGGAAGCCCGCCATTTCCTCCGCCGTCGCTTCGCGCTGCGGCAGGCTGAATTCGATGTCGCCGCCAAGGATCGTCTGCCCGCGCACCTCGAGTTCGGAGGTGATGCCGCGTGTCAGGCTGCCGATCGCGGCGAGCGTCGCGACGCCAAGGAAGAGGCAGGCCGCGAGCAGGCGGAGGCCGCGGATGCGTGCCGCGAGGTCGCGCCGCGCGATCCGCCAGAGCGTGGCGAGGGGGAGCATTTAGGCCGCCCGCTCTTCGATCTTGCCATCGTGCATCACGACGACGCGGTCGCAATGTTCGGCGAGTTCAGGGTCGTGGGTGATGATCAGCAGCGTCGCGCCGAGCGCGGCGCGGCGCGCGAAGATCAGCTCGATGATCGCATGACCCGTCGCGGTGTCGAGATTGCCCGTCGGCTCGTCGGCGAAGATGATCGCGGGCGAGCTTGCCATTGCGCGCGCGATTGCGACGCGCTGTTGCTCGCCGCCCGAAAGCTGCGCGGGATAATGGGTGAGGCGGTGGCCGAGCCCGACAGCCTCCAGTTCCGTCGCGGCGCGGCCGAACGGATCGGGCAGCCCCGCGAGTTCGAGCGGCACCGCGACATTTTCGAGTGCGGTCATCGTCGGCAGCAGATGGAAGGCCTGCAGCACGATGCCGATGCGGCCGCGCCGTGCGCGTGCAAGATCGTCTTCGTCCATCGCCGCGAAGTCGAGCCCCGCGACATGGATGCTGCCGCCATTGGCGCGCTCCAGTCCCGCGAGCACCGCCATCAGCGAGCTTTTGCCCGATCCCGACGGGCCGAGCAGCGCGACCGACGTCCCCGCCGCGACATCGAGGTCGACCCCGCGCAAAATTTCGACGGGGGCCTTGTCGCTCCCCAAAGTCAGCGTCACATTATGGGCGGCGATCGCCAGATCGGGCGATTGTCGTGGGGCGTCGGGCAAGGAGAGGACCCTTTGGAATGAAAACGGCCGGATGGCGTTCTGCCTTGATATATGGTTGCGTGATCGCGCTTTGCCAACCGCTCGCGGCGTGCGGGTCGGCGGAGGCGCCACCAGCATCGACGAACGACAAGGGCGCGGCGAAGGCGGCGCCCGCAATCCCGGCCGATGCGCCGCTCGTGATCGCGTTCGGCGACAGCCTTTACGCGGGTTACCAGCTCGGACCGAAAGAGGGCCTCGCACCGGCATTGCAGGCCGCGCTTGCCGATGACGGCGTCGTCGCGCGCGTCCAGAATGCCGGCGTTTCGGGCGACACGACCGCGGCGGGGCGCCAGCGGCTGACCTATGTGCTCGACAATGCCAAGGCGAAGCCCGCGCTCGTGCTGCTCGGGCTCGGCGGCAACGACATGCTGCGCGGCATCGGCCCCGACCAGACGCGCGCCAATCTCGACGCGATGCTCGCCGAGCTTCAAAAGCGCGACATCCCCGTGCTGCTCACCGGCATGATGGCGGCGCCGAACCTTGGCAGCGATTATGCAGGGAAGTTCAATCCGATCTATCCCGAACTCGCATCGAAATATGAGGTGAGCTTCTATCCCTTCATCCTCGACAATGTGGTGACCGACAAGGCGCTGATGCTCGGCGACAATCTCCACCCCAACGCCAAGGGCGTGAAGGTGGTGGCCGAGGGGCTGGCGCCGCTGGTCGAACAGGCGCTGCCGAACGCCCAATGAATCCTCCCTGTCGCGTAGCGATGGGGAGGGGGACCGCTCATCGCAGATGAGTGGTGGAGGGCCGCGACGCTGCGCTAAAGCCCCTCCGTCAGCGGCTGCGCCGCTGCCACCTCCCCATGCCTACGGCACTGGGAGGATTGAGGACTCAACTCCCCCGCGGCCCGAACAATATGATCGCCGCACCGCCGAGACACACGGCGGCGCCGATCAGGTCCCAGCGGTCGGGCTTCGCGCCCTCGACCGCCCACAGCCACAGCAGCGCCGAGACAATGTAGACACCGCCATAAGCGGCGTAGGTGCGCCCCGCATGCTCGGCATCGACGAGCGTGAGCAGCCAGGCGAACAGCGCGAGAGACGCCATCCCGGGCACGACCCACCACACTGACTTGTCCAGCCGCAACCACGCCCAGAAGGCGAAGCAGCCCGCGATTTCCGCCAGCGCTGCGCCGATATATGCGAATGCCGTCATCGCCGCACCGTGGCGGGATCGTGGGCAAAAGAAAAGGGGCGACCCGATGGGCCGCCCCTCTCTTTTCGTTTCGCTGGTCCGAAGGGATCAGAAAGCGAAGCCGAGGCCGACGACGAAGGTGTCGAAGTCGCCGAAGTTGTCGATGAACTGGTGACGATATTCGCCCTTGGCATAGACATTCTGGGTCAGCTTGTGCTGGTAGCCGGCGCCGACATAGGGATCGTCCACATCGCCGAAGGTGTAACCGCCGGTGGCATAAAGCTTGCCGCTGGCGCCGATCTTGGCACCAACGCGGCCGCCAGCCGAAAACTGGACGTTCGCGCCGTCGACGAGAACCTTGTCGCCCGCGATTTCGGCGCCGACGAAGGTCGAGCTGCCGAGGTCGAAGTCATAACCGGCGGCGAGGCCGAGCGTACCTTCGTCCTGGCCATTGCCGGTGATCAGACCGCCGCGCACTTCGGCGCGGGCTTCGCCGCCTTCGGCCGCCATGGCGGGGGTTGCAACGATGGCCGTCAGGAGAGCGGCTGCAACTGCGAACTTCTTCATGTTGTTTTCCTTCTTTCAAATCCGGCTGCGCCCTTTGGGTCGCGGCCGGCCCCTAAATGGCGTTCGCGGCTGTCGCTTCAATGAATGGATCGTTCAGAATATGACAATTTTCTTACCTGTGTTATTTTTACCACACGGTATGGAATAGCTATGCGAAATCATACCCGCGGAACCGCGGATTTCTGGCGATTTTTATAAGGGAGAAATCGGGCGCGAAGGCCGATCAGCCGAGCGCGGCCTGTTTTTCCTCGGCGATGCGGTCGAGTTCGGCGCGCGTCGGCTTGGTCGCCGCGCTCTTCAGCTGCCCGCACGCCGCCATGATATCGCGCCCGCGCGGTGTGCGCACCGGCGCCGAAATGCCGGCCTTGAAAATGAGGTTGCTGAACGCGCGTACCCGCTCGGGCGTCGAACATTCATAGGGCGCGCCGGGCCAGGGATTGAAGGGGATCAGATTGACCTTGGCGGGAAGATTATATTGCTTGATCAGCCGCACGAGTTCGCGGGCGTCCGCGTCGCTGTCATTCTTGTCCTTCAGCATGACATATTCGAAGGTGATGCGCCGCGCATTGTTCGCGCCCGGATAGTCGGCGCACGCCTGCAGCAGTTCCTCGATGCCATATTTGCGGTTCAAGGGCACGATTTCGTCGCGGATTTCCTTGTTCACCGCGTGGAGCGAGACCGCGAGATTGACCCCGATCTCCTCGCCCGCGCGCGCCATCATCGGCACGACGCCGCTCGTCGAAAGCGTGATTCGCCGCTTCGATAGCGCGAGCCCGTCGCCGTCCATCACGATCTTGAGCGCGCCCTTGACCTCGTCGAAATTATAGAGCGGCTCGCCCATGCCCATCATCACGATGTTGGTGAGCATCCGGCCGTCGGCGGTGTAGTGCCCGGCTTCGTCGTCAAAATCCTCGTCCTCGGGATCGGCGCCGAAGCCCGCCATCGTTCCCTTGGGCCATTCGCCGAGCGCGTCGCGCGCGAGCAGCACCTGCCCGACGATCTCGCCCGCGCCGAGGTTGCGGACGAGGCGCATCGTGCCGGTGTGGCAGAAACGGCAGTTCAATGTGCAGCCGACCTGGCTCGACACGCACAGCGTTCCCCGATCGGCGTCGGGGATGAAGACCATCTCATATTCCTGGCCATCGGCGGCGGCGAGCAGCCATTTGCGCGTACCGTCGCTCGACACCTGCGCCTCGCGCACCGTCGGGCGGCCGATGATGAAGCGGTCGGTCAGCCAGGGGCGCATCGTCTTGGCGATGTCGGTCATCGCCTCGAAATCGGTGACGCCGCGGTGGTAGATCCAGTGCCAGATCTGCTTGGCGCGCAGCTTCGCCGCTTTCGCGTCGAGACCGGCCTCGATGAGCACGCCGCCGATCGCGTCGCGGGTCAGCCCGACGAGGTCGATGCGGTTGCCGCCGCGCAGCGGGACGGTGCCCGTCGTGACGGGGTCGATATGGCCGGGAATCTGCATGATGCGCGGCCATATAGTGGCAAAGGGCCGTTTGCGCCAGTCCCGGCGACAAACAGCCCTTTTTAGCCGATTACAGCGATTTCAGCATGGCGAGCATCTGCGGCACGGTGCCGTTCGCCTCGGCGGTACGCAGCGGCAGCACGTTCTGCACGAGGATTTCCTGCGGCGTCGGTTCCTGCGCGAGCAGCGCCATCACCTCGTCGGCGAAATCATCGAGCGGCATATAGCCCTCGCGCGTCGACTGGCCGGGGGTCAGGTCGGTGCGCACCGCGGGCGGCGCGAGTTCGATCACCTCGACCTTGCCTTCGAGCTGGATGCGCAGCGCAACCGAATAGCTGTGCATCGCCGCCTTGGTCGCCGAATAGGTCGGCGCCTTGGGGAAGGGGACGAAGGCGAGCCCCGAGGTGACGTTGACGATCGCGCTGTCCGCCTGCGCCGCCAGATGGTCGATCAGCGCGTCGATCAGCCGGATCGGGCCGAGAATGTTGGTGATGACGGTCGCCTCCGCGCTTGCGAGGTCGCGCTTCGCGCTCGCATCCTCGGCGCTCATGATGCCGGCATTGTTGACGAGGATGTTGAGGTCGGGATGCTTGGCGACGATCTCTTTCGCGAAGGCGGCGATGGCGTCGGCATCGGTGACGTCGAGCGACATCGCCGACATGTTCGGGCGTCCGGCGATCGCCGCGTCGAGCTTGGCCGCGTTGCGCCCGGTGACGATGACCTTGTTGCCCGCGTCGTGCCAGCGCTGCGCGAGCGCGAGGCCGATGCCCGAGCCGCCGCCGGTGACGAGGATGGTGTTGCCGCTGGTCTTCATGGCGCTTCTCCTTGGGGGGTGGTGAGGAGGCCTAGATATTCCTATACTCTCCGAAAGAAAGAAGGCACCCGAAAGTGCCATAGTTACCCGAAAGAGAGAATTGGATTTTCCGCCATGCCCGCGTCTGAAAAAATTGCCTATGATCTGCATGCGCCCGTCGATCCGCGCGTCGAAACGCTCGTCAACGAACTCATCGGCCGGGTCGCCGACAAATGGACGCTGCTCGTTCTCGAGGAGCTGGAGGATCATGGCATCTGCCGCTTCACCGAATTGTCGCGGCTCGTTCCCGGGATCAGCCAGAAGATGCTGACCCAGACCCTGCGCGCGATGGAGCGCGATGGCCTCGTCGTGCGAACGGTCCATCCGGTAGTCCCGCCCAAGGTCGAATATTGCCTGACCGATCTCGGCCACAGTCTGGGCGAAGCCTTTTGCGGTGTCTGGATCTGGGCTGAAACCAATCTCGACCGGATCGAAAAGGCGCGATCGGCCTTCGACGCGCGCGGGTAAGGAAAGACTCTAGCGCTTCCGCCCGAATTGCCCCGGCAGACCGGTCGCGCGGGTGAGGCCGGGGCGCCAGGTGTCGACGCGCGGCGGCGGGATGATCTGGAAATCGGCCATGCTGTCGGCGGCGACAATCGTGTCGTTATGCGCGGCGCGCAGGCGCATGGTCTGGATTTCGCGGTCGGTCTGAAGGCCGAAACGCGTGCCCGCAACCCACCGGACCGTGCCGAGCATCGGTTCGTGACCGGGCAGGAACAGCGTCATGCGCTCGCCGATCTGCAAGATATGGGGTCCCTGTCCGCCGACGCCCGTCAACGAGACATTGCGCAACGTGACGTCGAACCGGCCCAGCCTCTGACAGGCGAGCGCCGCCTTGACCAGACGCGACTGCCGCGGCTGGCGCTTTTCATCGGGGGCCGGTGAGGCAGGGGACGCCTCGGGATTCGACATGCGCGACTCAAATATTTGCCGCCCGATTCCCACCTCGGACGGTTATCTTATTGGTCCCGGGGGCGAGTCCTAAACAGGGAAGGTAAATTTTCGTATATCGTGTTTGATAATTATGCGGAATTATTTGGCCGCCGACTTGCTTCAATAGGCGAGCGCACACCCGTCGGCGCGCATCTCGCTCGCCGCCGCATAGACGCGCGTATCGCCGTCCATGCGGTGTTCGACGCACTGGTAGCGCCCGAACCCGCCATCGGGTTCGCCCAGCGTCCAGCCGATATCGGAGAGTTGTCGCCGGGTTGCCTCGGGCACGCCGCTTTCGAGCCGCAACATGCCGTTCGCGCCGAGATCCGGTGAATCCTCGCCCATCGTTTCGGACGACCCCTCGTGGTGCCAGCGCGGCGAGTCGCCCGCCGACTGGATTTCGAGCCCGTAGTCGACGCGGTTGATGATGATCTGCGCCTGTCCCTGCGGCTGCATGTCGCCGCCCATCACGCCGAAGCTCATCCACGGCACCTGCCCGCGCGCGGCGAAGCCGGGGATGATCGTCTGGAACGGTCGCTTGCCGGGCGCATAGATGTTCGGATGCCCGTCCTGCAGACTAAACAATTGCCCGCGATCCTGAAACATGAAGCCGAGTCCGTCGGCGACGAGCCCCGACCCCATGCCGCGGAAGTTCGACTGGATCATCGACACCATCATCCCGTCCTTGTCGGCGCAGCTGAAATAGGTCGTGTCGCCGCGGCTCGGCGCCTGCCCCGGATGAACGGGGGTGAGCAGGCGGTCGGGGCGGATCAGCTTCGCGCGTTCGGCCGCATATTCCTTTGAAATCAGCCATTCGACAGGCACGTTCGAAAAATGCGGATCAGCGTAATATCGCGCGCGGTCCTCATAGGCGAGGCGCTTCGCCTCGGCCTGCAGGTGGATCGACAGCGCCGACTGGAAGCCCGCGCCTTTCAGGTCGAAATGCTCGAGAATGTTGAGCATCTGCAGGGTCGCTATGCCCTGCGTGTTCGCGCCGAGCGCATAGACGTCGGTGCCGCGATAGCCCGTTTTGTGCGGTTCGATCCATTCGGACTTGTGCGCAGCGAGATCCTCGTAACGCAGCCAGCCGCCGATCCGCTTGAAATAGGCGTCGATCGTGCGCGCGATTTCGCCTTCGTAAAAGACGTCGCGGCCGCCCTCGGCAATCAGGCGGAAGGTGCGCGCCAGGTCGGGGTTGCGGAACACCTGCCCCGCCGCCGGGCCCTTGCCGTCGCTGAGCCCGTAAGTGCGCAGCGCATTGTCGACTTCCTCGATGCCGCGGCTCGGCTGGCGAAAGCCGGCAAGGCTGCGGCGGATATAATAAGCGATCATGTCGGGGACCGGCGCCCCCGCCTCGGCATACGCGATGACCGGCTCGAAGAGCTCCTTCCACGGCAGCTTGCCGTAGCGCTGGTGCATCGTCCACCAGCCGTCGACCGTGCCCGGCACCGACACGCTGATCGCGCCATAGGCGGGCAGGGTGCCGCCCTTGGCTCGCGACCGCACCGTCGCGAGGTCGAGCCCGCGCGGGCTCTTGCCCGATCCGGCGAGCCCGGCGAGCTTCTTCGTCTTCGGATCCCAGATCATCGCATAGACATCGCCGCCGATGCCGTTCGCGGTCGGCTCGAGCAAGCCGAGGCACGCGTTGATCGCGATCGCGGCATCGACTGCCGAGCCGCCGCGCTTCAACATGTCGATCCCCGCCTGCGTCGCGAGCGGATGCGCGGTGCCCGCCGCGCCGCTGAGACCATAAGCCGCGGTGCGCGACGCGAAGCTCGCGCCGACGGGGCGGTCGCCGCTATGCACATCGGGCCGCACGAACCGGTCGGCGCCTTCTTCCCAGACCGGCGGCGTCGAAGCATCGGCCTTGGGAGTGGTGGGCGCTGCCTTGGGCTTCGTGCCTTCTGCGAAGCCCGCGGTCGGCAACAACGCGGCGGCGGGAACGGCGGCGAGGAGTGTACGGCGACGCATGGGTTTCGGATCCCCCTGAGGAAAAGTCCGATTTTGCGGGATATACCCGCGATGGCAAGGCCGGAATCACTATCCGATACGGTAAAGCGGGCGTCGGGCGTAACAAAAGGCCCGCCGCGTGCGGAGCACGGGCGGGCCGAAAGGCGATGGGTTCAGGTCTTAGCGCAGGCCCGAAAAGTCGATGTCCCGCACGCGGCCGTAGCGGACGTCGCAGCGGAACTTGCCGCGATCATAATAGCCGCCGCGTCCCCAGCGGCCGCCGTAGCCGTCGCGCACGATGACGCGACCCTTGACGCGATAGCCGTCGCGCTTGCGGTCGATATCGGTCACCTCGGTGACGTCGGTGCGGCCATAACGGCGGCTGCCGCGCTCGACGGCGTTCACGCACTGGCGGATCGCGCTACGGCTGTTGCCATAGCGGTTGTAATTATAGCCATAACCGTAGCGCGGATCGTTATAGCGATAGCGATCGTCATAACGGTCGTAGCGATCATAGCGGTCGTTGTCGCCGCTCGACAGGATTGCCGCGAGGCCGCCAAGGACGACGGCGCCGGCGATGATTTCGCCCGCGCTGATCCCGTCGCGGTCATAGCGGTCGCGCGCCGCGGCGGGGGCGGCGCTCATCAGCATCGCGCCGGCGGTGGCCGCACCAATTGCGGCCTTGGTCAGGTTGGTCTTGATAGCCATGGTTCGGTCTCCTCAAAAGCGCAGGCGGCGTGGGACAGCCTGTTGAGGATGGTTTAGCGGACCGGCCGTGACGCGGTGCTGAACCCGGCGCTTATCTGGCGTTCAGCCTTGGTTTTGCTGGCGTTCATCTAACGGCCTTTGCGCGGAGGCGACAAAGCGCGGGGCCAAAGGAAAGGCCCGCCATCCGGTGGATGACGGGCCTTGAGACCAGATAATAGGTGACCAGACCTATCTCATGACACTTCAGCAGACGCAGCGCGGCACCGGCTTGCGTTTCGGTTTCCATTTCTTCTTCGCGACATAGCGTTTCCGCACCGGCACATTTTCATAGTAGGTGCGCGTCGATGTCTCGACCGTCTCGGTCACCACCGGCGCGCCGTTGATGATCGTCGTGACGACGACGCCGGGCGTGTAATAGCCGTAGCCATAGCCGTAACCGCCGTGGTGATAGGTCGTCGAAGTGCCGCCGGGGTAATAACCGCCTTGATAATAGCCGCTCTGATAGCGGGCGCTGCGGCTCGACCACCATTGTTCGCACTTCCGCCTGTCCGCAGCGCTGCCGATTGCCGAGCCGGCGAGCGCGCCGACCCCGGCGCCGATCAGCGTGCCCGCGGTGCGGTCGCCGCGCCCGGCAATGCGGTTGCCGGCGATACCCCCCACGAGCCCGCCGACAACCGCGCCGCCCACTGTGCCCCCCCGGCCACAGCGGCGTTCCATTTCCGCTTCGTAACGCGGGTCGTACCCGCCGCTATAATATGGATCATAGGCGGGCGGCGGCGGATAGCCGGCGCCATGGCCCTCGATCGTGCCCTCGTAGCGGCCTTCGTAGACGCGGCCGTCGGGCGCTTCATAGGTGCCGTCCCATGTGCCGCTCCAGCGGCCTTCGGCGTCATAGGTGCCGTTCACGGTCCGATAGTCGACCTCGCTCGGCACGCGGTCGGGATAGCCGGTGTAGACGCGCGTATCGGGATCGGCGGGAACGCCATAGTCGAGCGCGGGCTGCTCGGCGCGGGCATGACCCGCCAGCAACAGCGACCCCGCGGCCAATCCCAACAACACGAACGTGCGCATGACTTGCTCCCTGTTCCCTCGGCCCGAACCGATTGGTTAACAGCTTGTTAGCAAAAATGGCGTGTGTTCGCGATTCCGTTAACCGTGAAGTTTATGTCCCGATTTGGGGCGGGTTTAGCTTGCGAGCGAAGCCGCGATGCGCGCCACCAGCGCCTCGGCGCCCGTCTGGTCGGCCGCGGTGAAACGCGCGGGGGTCGGGCTGTCGAGGTCGAGCACGCCGACCAGCCGGTCGTCCGCGATCACCGGCACGACGAGTTCGCTGCGACTGTCGGCGTCGCACGCGATATGGCCGGGGAAGGCGTGGACATCGTCGACGCGCTGGGTGGCGCGCAGCCGCGCGGCGGCGCCGCATACGCCCTTGTCGAGCGCGATGCGGATGCACGCCGCCTTGCCCTGGAAGGGGCCGAGTACGAGCTCGTCCCCGTCGAAGCGGTAGAAGCCCGCCCAGTTGAGGTCGGGGATCGCCTGCCAGATCAGCGCCGCGACATTCGCCATATTGGCGATGCCGTCGCGCTCGCCCGCGACGAGCGACGCGGCGGCGTCGCCCGCCTCGGCCCATAGTTCGGCGGGATCGGTGGCCGAGAAGGAGAGGGCGTAACTCATTACTCGACGTTCAATCCGGTCCACTTCGCCGCGAACGCATATTTGTCGGCTGCCTCGGCGATGATCTTGTCGGTCGGCTTGCCGCTGCCGTGGCCGGCGCGCGTTTCGACGCGGATCAGATGCGGTTTGTCGCCCGCGTCGGCGTGCTGGAGCGCGGCGGTATATTTGAAGCTGTGCCCCGGCACGACGCGGTCGTCTGTGTCGGCGGTCGTCACCAGCACCGCCGGATAGGCCGTTCCGTCCTTGATATTGTGATAGGGCGAATAGGCGAGCAGGTTCTTGAAATCGCCTTCCTTCGACGGATAGCCATAATCGTCGACCCAATAGCGGCCGGCGGTGAAGCGGTCGAAGCGCAGCATGTCCATCACGCCGACAGCGGGCAGCGCCGCGGCGAACAGGTCGGGGCGCTGGTTGGTCACCGCGCCAACGAGCAGCCCGCCGTTCGACCCGCCTTCGATTGCGATCTGCCCTTTGCCCGCGATGCCTTCGGCGATCAGATATTCGCCCGCGGCGATGAAATCGTCGAAGACATTCTGCTTCTTGTCGAGGCGGCCGGCGTCGTGCCACGCCTTGCCATATTCGCCGCCGCCGCGCAGGTTCGCGATCGCGAGAACGCCGCCCTTGTCGACCCAGGCGAGCCGCGTCGGCGAGAAGGCGGGGGTCATCGACACGTTGAAGCCGCCATAGCCATAAAGGAGCGTGGGCGATCCCTTGCTGCGGTCGAGGCCCTTTTTCATCACGACGAACATCGGCACCTCGGTGCCGTCCTTCGACTTGTAGAAACGCTGTTCGACGGTGAAGTCGGCGGGCTTGAAGGTCAGCTTGGGCTCGGCGAAAATCTCGCTTTTCCCGGTCTGGGTGTCGAAACGATAGATGGTCGTCGGGCGCGCATAGCTTGAAAAGGCATAGAAGGTTTCGGGATCGCTCGACTTGCCGCCGAAGCCCGATGCCGAACCGATGTCGGCGAGATTGATGTTGGCGACCGGCTTGCCGTCGAGCGCGACCATCCGCGCTTCCGACTTCGCATCGCCGAGGTAGGAGAGGATGATGCGATTGCCGACGCGCGACGCGCCCACCAGCGTCGCGTCATTTTCGCCGACGATCTGCGTCAGCTCGCCGGGTTTCTTGATGTCGAACGAGACGATCCGCGCGCGCGGCGCGCCCTTGTTGGTCAGGAAGGTGAAGCGCGTGCCCGCGTTGGTCACATATTCCCAATTGTTCGCAAAATCGTCGACGAGGGTGATCGGCTTCGCGCCGGGCTTGCCGATCGGGTGGAGCGTCAGGCCATAGCGTTCGTCGGTGCCTTCGGACGAGACGACGAGCAGATATTTGCCGTCGTCGGTGACGATCGCGCTGTTGTTGAGCTTCGGCTTGTCGGGGGTCGCGTGGATCAGCACATCCTCGCTCTGCGGCGTGCCGAGCTTGTGGAAATAGACACTGTGGTTTTCGTTCAAGGACTGGAAGGCTTCGCCCGCTTCGGGCTCGGGAAAGCGCGAATAATAAAAGCCGCTGCCGTCTTTCGCCCAGTCGAGCGCGGAGAATTTCACCCAGCGCACCTCGTCGGACAGATCCTGCCCGGTCGCGACGTCCTTGACGCGCACGATGCGCCAGTCGGTGCCGCCGTCCTGCACCGAATAGAGGAGATGCTTGCCGTCCTCCGACGGATTCCATTCGGCGAGCGCGGTCGCGCCGTCCTTGGCCCAGAGGTTGGGATCGATGAGGATGCGGCCTTCGCCCTTCAGTCCTTCGCGGACATAAAGCACCGACTGCGGCTGCAGCCCGTCGTTGCGGCTGTAGAAATAGCGGCTTCCCGCCTTGGTCGGGAGGCCGAAGCGTTCGTAATTATAGAGCTCGGTCATCCGCGCCTTGAACGCGTCGCGGCCGGGCAGCGTATCGAGATAGGCGTCGGTGACCTTGTTCTGCGCCGCGACCCAGTCGGCGACCTTCGGGTTGACGCGGACATCGTCCTCGAGCCAGCGATAGGGATCGGCGACGTCGACGCCGAACTGCGGGTCGACCGTATTGCCGCGCGCCGTGTCGGGATAGGCGAGCGCCGGGGCGGGGGCCGACGCTGCTGCCGCCTCGGCCGCCCCCTCAGCCGCTTGGGCCGCCGCCGGGATCATCGCGAGAGCCACCAGCGCGAGCGGTGCGGAAAGGGTTTTACGGGACATGGCAAGGCGACCTCATTGGTTCAGGAAATTATCGTGCGCCCGTATGTAAGGATCGGCAAGGGGCGGGCAAGGAATTAAGTGCGCGTTACGCCGGTTCGAGTGATCCGCGATAGGCGACGACCAACCCGGTGAGCGGCGTGGCGATTTCGACATCGAAATGAAACCGGCCGCCGCTCTCGGTTTCGAAGCTCGCTCCATAGGGCATCAGCCAGCGCGGCATCGGTACGCCGAAAGCCGACCAGCGCCGCGGGACCAGATGGAGCCGGTCCCGCTCGACGACCAGCGCCATCGCAAACGACAGCACCCCGAAGCGTTCGACCAGCAGATATTCGTTCCGGCCGGTGCCGCGCGATTGGTGCGACGAAAAACGCTCGCCGGCGAAATCGCGGGTCCAGCGTTCGCCGCCGCCTTCGGGGTCGAACGCGACGGTGAGGCGCGCGCGCTCGGCCGCTTTCGGAAAGCGCATCGTCGCGGCCGCGATCCGTGCGAGCAGGCCCGTGCCACGGCGGACTTCGGCATGGCCCTGCCATCGGCGCGCGGCCTTGCTGCCGTGAAGCTCCTTCAGTCGCGGCGGTAGCATGTCGAAGGCGGAGCCGAGAATCCGGCGATAGAGCGGCGCTTCGGGCTCTTCGCTGCGAAAGCCGGTGTGGATCGAGCGGCCATCGAATAGCGCATCATAGTCCGCCAGCGTCAGCGCATCGACGCTCGACCGCGCGCCGGCAGGGGGACGGTCGCCGGCGAGCCATTTGCGGACGATCGCCTCGATCGCCATCGACGGGATATAGGGGCCGTCATCGCCTTCGGCCAAAAGATGCCAGCTTCGTTCGACCGCCCGGCCTTTGGCCAGCCCGCGTGCGCGAACAAACATGCCGCCGCGATGCTCGCCGAAGCGCATCCGGTTGAGCACGGCATAGAAGAGGCGCGAGAATGGCTCGAATGACGGCAAGCCAAAACGGCCTCGCGCCTTGGCGAGCAGGTTGAGGATGCGGTGTAAAATCTCGGGCACCGGCCCCGCGCCCATCCAGATATCGGTCATCGCCGGATAGGCGCGCGGTAATAGCTGGAGGTCGGGGACATCGACGAGCGAGAAGTGAATATTGCGCAGCGGCAAACGGCCGGGCACCGCGACGGTGAAGCGCATGCTTTCGGCGAGCCCGATACCGTGCGAATCCGCGCCGCCGCGGCGCAGCTTCACCGGCGCGCCGGCATAGCCGACGACCGCGCGCATGACGTTGAGGCCGATGCCGGCAAAGGGCGACGGCGCGATACCGCCCTCGACGCTGCGAATATCCATCGTCTGCGCCATTTCGCGCAGCACCGCGCCCGTCAGCGCAGGGAAGCTACTGACTCCCGAAAGGATAAAGATGCCCGCCGCTTTGGCCGCGGCGTCGAAGCGATCGACCCCGAAGACGAAATCGGCACCATCGGCAAAGTCGAGATAGTCGATGCCCGCCGCGATGCACGCCTCGACGACATGGTAACGATCGGCGCCATAGTCCTGGAACGGGCCCGAGGCGTCGACGACGAGTTCGGGCGCGAAGACTCGAAGGGCATCGGCGATGTCGCGCCGATCCAGCGCGCAGGGAACCACACGCGGCTGGCCTTGGTAGCGGGCGCAGAAGGCTTCGGCGCGGGCGGGGTCGCGGCCGCAGACCAACAGTTCGAGATCGGGGAGGTCGGCCAGCAATTCGGCGAGCCGTCCGCCGAAGACACCATAGCCGCCCAGAATCAAAATCTTCTTCGTCACAATATGCGGTCCCTATATTCGGGCGGTGCGATCCAGCAGCTTTGGCGTTTGCCGAAGAAACGGTATCGGTTGCGCGCGATCCAGCGATAGACGCGATCGCGCAGCGCGGCGGGGATCAGACGCAAGACGCCCGCGAGCGCCCATGGGAAGCCGAGCCCTTGATAGATACCGAGGATGGCATCGCTGTCGCGCCGTACCCGTGCGCCCTCGACGAGAAGGAGCGTCGTCGGATCCTCGGGATCGACGCCGTGGCGGCGGCATATCGCGGCGCCGGCGACGCTCTGGATCGAGGCGAGCCGGAAACGGGCCGCCTTGTCGTGGCGCAGGATGAAGCGGGCGTTCGCCGAACAGAGGACGCATTCGGCGTCGAACAGGATGACTGGACCGTCAGCCATCGCGAAACAGGGCGTGCTGATTGAGGAGCTCGCCAAAGCGCGGATGGGTCACCCTGAGGTCGAAGGCGAAGCGACCTGCGCCCAGATGCTGGTGTGTCACAACGGTGATTCCAGGTGTCAGCCAGCGCGGAAGGCGGAGGCGGACGCGGCCGAATTGCCAGAAATAATGGTCGGACGTGAAGATCAGCGCGTCGGCTTCGGCACGGACGGTCAGCGCCATGCCGAAACCACCGCCGATATGCTCCTCGATCCCCGTCGGCCCGGTGAAGCTTTTGGCGCTGTGGATCACCTGCGGACGCCCGCGCGCGCGCCCATAGAGGCGCGACCAGCATTGGCCGCCTTTCACCCGGTCCTCGCTCACCGTGACCGCGGCGGGGGCGGGGCCGCTCGGTGCGAGCGGTAGCGGCGCGCCGATCGGACGACAGAATTGCGCGAGCAGCCAGCCGGCGCGGGAGAGGCGTGTCCAGACGATTTCGCCGCTGTACGTTGCGACCGCGGTGCCCGTAAGGCGCATGCTGAAACGGCGTCGGACATCCTGGGGGAGCGCGTCCCATGCGGCGTGCGCGACGAGGCGGCGAAAGCGATAGTCGTAGAGCGTATCGTCGTCGACCTGCACAGCGTGTGCTTGCGCTTCGAGCGGTTTTTTCTTTGTGCCCCGCACCGCCCGCCTCCTATCCCGCGTCCTTGCCCTTGCCCGGCCGCCAGTTGATCAGCTTCGTCACGCCCGCGCCCAATTTGATGAGCCGCATCAGCGCCGGTTTGGGGACGCCGAGCATCTCGTCGTGCCAGCGCCCCATCGTCGTCACGAAGTCGAGCATGTCGGCGAGCCGTGCCTTGGCGCCCGCGCTCAATTGCGGGTCATCCGCCGCGCGCGCGACGCACGCTTTCAGCGCCGCTTCGGCGGGGTCGATCTCGCGCGCCTTGCGCCCTGCGGCGATGCGCGTGACCATTTCCCATATGTCTTTCTCGGCGGAGAAATGGTCGCGTCGATCGCCGAGCAGGGGGATGCGTTCGATCAGCCGCCATCCGAGGAGTTCCTTGATCGAATTGGAAACGTTCGAGCGCGCGAGGCCGAGCATCTCGGCAATCTCTTCGGCATGCAGCGGACGGTCGGAAATGAAGAGCAGCGCGTGAATCTGCGCGACCGAGCGATTGACGCCCCATTGCCCGCCGAGATTGCCCCAGTGGAGAATGAACTCGGTCGCCGCGGGAGAGAGTTTCGAAGAGCTGTCTCTAATTTCTGTCATAACAGAAATATCGGACGAAAGCGATTTCGAGTCAAGCGGTTTCGCGGCGGTCCGCATGTCCGGTTTCGGGCGGTTGCTGTCCCTTGTATCGTCATCCCGGACTTGATCCGGGATCCATTCTCGCAGCGTTGAAGGAATGGATCCCGGATCAAGTCCGGGATGACGGAATAGGAAACGTCCGCTCGCTACCCCAAGCAGTCGGGCATCACCCCGGCGTAGCGCGCGATCGGCGGTGCGTCGGGACGGCGACCGTGCCCGGATCGCCGCCCCGGCTATCAGGGGCCTGCAACAAGGGCCCGCAGATTATTTGCGGATCGAACTCACCTGGATGTTCTGGTCGCGCGTGGCGCCGGCGATCGCCAGATCGGCCTGCGCGGAGGCGACGCGGCGGGTGTCGCGGCGGCATTCGCGCACCTCATTCTTTCCTTCGATGTCATAATCGGGCGCGGTGCCGCACACCGCGACGACGGCGCGCCAGATCCGGCGGTCGAGCGTTTTGGCACCAGCCTCGGTCCTGAGGTCGAGGTCGCGATGTGCTACGGCGACGCTGGGGTTCGCAGGGACGGTTTGCGCCGATACGGGCTGGCCGGTCGATACGGCAGCGAGGGCGGCGAGGATCAGAAGCTTTTGCATCTTGTGTCTCCATCGTCCGGCTCGGGGAGGAGGGGAGGAAGCCGGTAAGACGAAAATAAGCGATCGCCCGGCGTGAAAGGAGCAACGATGTTGCCGGGGCATTCTGCAAAATTGCAGAATGAGGCCGGCGCGATTATGACGCACAAGGCGTCATGTATGATTGGAACGACCTCAAGGCCTTTCTGGCGGTGGCCGAAACGGGCAGCACCCTGTCCGCCGCACAGGCGCTGCGCGTCAGTCAGACGACGGTGGCCCGGCGCATCGCCGCGCTGGAGGCGGCGACAAGTCTCAACCTGTTCGAGCGGCGGCAGGCGGGCTACGCCCTAACCCCTGTCGGCGAGGCGATGCTGGCGAGCGCGATGGCCGTGCGCGATGCCGCCAACCGCTTCGGCGAAGCGGCGGGCGCGCGGTCGCGCGATGCGGGCGGGACGGTCAGCGTGACGACGATGGAAATCTTTGCGGTGACGATCCTGCCGCCGATCCTCCGCGACCTTCGCGCCGCGCATCCGGCGATCCATATTCACCTCGACACGTCGGACGAGCCGCGCGATCTTGCAGCCGGCGCCGCCGACATCGCGATCCGCAGCAGCAAGCAGCCGACCGGCGCGGGCCTCGTCGGGCGGCGCATCGCCGACAATCCCTGGACGGTCTATTGCAGCCGCGATTATGCCGACCGGCACGGCATTCCGCACACGCGCGACGAACTGGCCGCCCATCCCTTCATCGGCGGTGGCGGCGGGGTGTGGGAACCCTATCAGGCCTGGCTGCGCCAATATGGGCTCGAGGATTCGGTCGTGATGCGATACGACACGGCGTCGGGCCTGCTCGCCGGGGTTCGGGCCGGCATGGGCCTCACTGTCCTGCCCGCCTTCCTCGCTGATCGCGAAGCTGACCTGATCCGCTGTCTCCCGCCGAAAAGCGAAGATACCACGGGGCTGTGGCTGCTGACGCACGAACGGCTGCGCCATGTCCCGCGCGTGCGGCTGGTTCTCGACTTCCTTGCGACCGGACTCGCGAAGCTGGGGCGGGGTTAGGGTCAGCGCAGCCGGGCGCACCCCAGCGCCGCGGCGTCGATCGCGGTCGCGGCGCCGCGCAGGCGATAGGTGTCGGCGATCGCGCGGCCGTCGGGCGTGCCGCTCTCGACACTCATGCTCGGCGCCGAGCGCATCGCCGCGACGATCGCTGCGTCCATGCGCGCGTCGCTCGCCCAGCCGTGCGCGCCGTTGCCGGTCAGGATGAAGCGGCGGCTGCCGATCGTCAGGCGCAACTCGCGGTCCGGCGCGCGCGCTTTCGACAGGCGGACATAGAATTGGCCGCGGATGCGCGATTTCGGCCAGTAACCGACGCTGGCGTAGGGCTTCACGCGCGGCGTGCCGATCGTCGCGGCGGGCGCGGCAAGGGCGTAGCAGCGCGGCGTGGCGGGATCGCGAAACGCGCCCCAGCCGTCAAAAATGCCGAGCGCGACCGGCGGCGCGGCGAGCGCCGCGACGGGCGTCGCCATCGCCATCAGGAAAAGAAAGCCCCACCGCCGCATCGCGCTTCGTTCGCGCGATTGCCGCCGCTTTGCAAGCATGGCTTGCACCCGCCGACGCGTGCGTTAAGGAAGGTGGACAATTTCAGGGGCCAGAATCGGGGCGCGAATCGCCTCCGATGGTCTGTCCCTCAGGGACTTTTCCCGCGGAAAGCACAGGGATGGCGATTTAGAATGAAAGCGACGATCGAACGCGCAGTGTTGTTGAAGAGCCTCGGCCACGTCCAGTCGGTGGTCGAACGGCGCAACACGATCCCGATCCTCTCGAACGTCCTGATCGAAGCCGACGCGTCGGGTCAATTGAAGCTGATGGCGACCGACCTCGACCTGCAGGTCGTCGAAACGATCGCGGCGAAGGTCGAAACGCCGGGCACCACGACCGTGTCGGCGCACACGCTCTTCGAAATCGCGCGCAAGCTGCCCGAAGGATCGGAAGTCAGCCTCGCCGCCGCCGAAGGCAAGATGCAGGTCAAGGCGGGGCGCTCGAACTTCAACCTGCCGACGCTGCCGCGCGACGACTTCCCGGTGATCGCCGAAGGCGACCTGCCGACCAATTTCGAGCTGCCGGTCGCCGAACTCATCCAAATCATCGACAAGACGCGCTTCGCGATCTCGACTGAGGAAACGCGCTATTATCTGAACGGCATCTTCTTCCACGTCGCCGAGGATGCGACGGGGCCGGTGCTGAAGGCGGCGGCGACCGACGGCCACCGCCTCGCGCGCTATACCGTCACGCGCCCCGACGGTGCCGCGTCGATGCCCGACGTCATCGTGCCGCGCAAATGCGTCGGCGAGATCCGCAAGCTGCTCGACGAGGCCGAGGGCAATGTCGAAATCAGCCTTTCGGCCAGCAAGATCCGTTTTCAGCTCGGCCATGCGGTGCTGACCTCGAAGCTGATCGACGGCACCTTCCCCGATTACAGCCGCGTGATCCCGACCGCGAACGACAAGCTGCTCAAGGTCGATCCGAAGAGCCTGTTCCAGGGCGTCGACCGCGTGTCGACGATCGCGAGCGAAAAGACGCGTGCGGTCAAGGTCGGGCTCGACAAGGATCGTATCACGCTGAGCGTTACCAGCCCCGAAAACGGCACCGCGGCCGAAGAGCTCGCGGCGGGTTATGACAGCGACGCGATGGAGATCGGCTTCAACGCGCGCTATCTCAGCGACATATTGGGGCAGGTCGACGGCGACAGCGTCGAACTCCACCTCGCCGACGCCAACGCGCCGACGCTGATCCGCGAGAGTGAAAAGAGCCCGGCGCTCTATGTGCTGATGCCGATGCGGGTCTGACCGCTCAGCTGCACGGTGTGCCGCAATGCGCGCAGGTCCGTGCAGCGGGCACCAGCAAATTGATCCGATAGTTGGGCGTGCGGTACAGGCTGTATCCGCAGCGGTGGCACTTCAGGGCGACCAGCATCATAGCCGTCAACAGCGACCCGACGGCTAGAAGAGCATTTTTCGCGATGTCCGACGCATCGCCAGCGAAAGCAGGGCGACGCATATAAACAGGTAGAGGAACTGGACGACCCGGGCAAAAGCCAGGCGACTCATCGCCGTCCTATCCGGCCTTCGCGACCCGCCAGATCACGCCGCCGGTATCGTCGGCGACGAGCGCGCTTCCGTCCTTCGCAACCTTGACGTCGGCGGGGCGGCCGCGGGTGGTCTCGCCGTCCTTGCCGAGGAACTGGTCGAGCAAGGTGACCGGCAGGGCGTTGACCGGCTTGCCGTTGGCGCCGAACTTGACGAATACCACGTCATAGCCTGTGACGGGTTCGCGGTTCCACGAGCCGTGGCGCGCGATCAGTGCGCCGTTCGCCCAGCGTTCGCCGAGGTCGAGGCCGTCGGTGAAGGTCATGCCGAGCGGCGCGGTGTGGGCTCCGAGGCCATATTCGGGGCGCTTCACATATTGGCGGCGATCCTCCGCCTCGGGCTCGACGCGCGGGTCGATGAAGCCGCCCCAATAATACCAGGGCCAGCCATAGAAATCGCCCTCGTCGAGGTCGGTCAGATAGTCGGGGACGAGGTCGCTGCCGAGCATGTCGCGCTCGTTGACGACGGTCCACAGCCGGTCGGAGCCGGGATAGAAAGCGAGGCCGACGGGGTTGCGGATGCCCGCGGCGAAGGTGCGCATATATTTATTCTCCGGCCGCACCTCAAGCACGCTGGCGCGGCGGAACTCGCGGTTCATGCCTGCCTCGCCGATGTTCGAATCGGCGCCGACGCCGATATAGAGCCAGCCGTTGGGCGCGGCGACGAGGCTCTTGGTCCAGTGGCGATTGGTGCCCTTCGCGGGCAGATCGACGACCTTCACCGGCTTGCCGCTCATCTTTGTCTCACCCTCGACATAGGGAAAGGCGAGCAGCGCGTCGGTGTTCGCGACATAGAGCGTGTCGCCGACCAGCGCCATGCCATAGGGCGAATTGAGCCCGGTGATATAGGCGGTCTTCACCTCGGCCTTGCCGTCGCCGTCGGCGTCGCGGAGCAGGGTGATGCGGTTCGCCGACGGTCGGCGTCCCGCGCCACCCTTGCCCATCAGACTCTTCATCACCGCGCCCTGCACGCCGCCGTCCTTGCGCGGCGGGCTCTGCGATTCGGCGGCGAGCACGTCGCCATTGGGCAGCACGAACAGGGTGCGCGGATGGTCGAGCCCCTCGGCAAAGCGCGCTACGGTCAGCCCCTGCGCGGCGCGGGGCGCCTGGCCCGCGGGCCAGCTCGTCGCCTCGGGCACGTTCACCGTCGGAAATGTCTCGGTGCGCTGCGACGCCATCACCGGCACCCGGCCGCTGAGTTCGGCGGTCGAGAAGCGCGCCACATCGGGCCGCGACATGACGTAGAGCGTGATGCCACCGGCGATCAGCAGGACCAGCAAGGCGAGGGCGGCATATTTCAGAATCTTGCGCATGCGGCCTGTCTACACGGGCGGCGCGCGGCGTCAAAGGGATAGCGAGCGCGGACGAAGGGTTAACCAGCAAGGCCCTGCGATTAACCTTACCTACCCATTCATCACGGTTGGGAACGGCGCGGTGAGACGCGGGGGCATAGGGGAGTGTTCCGAGTAACGGACCAGGAACCGATGCACCTGCCAGCCCCCTTTCTTGCCGATCGCGCCGCGGTCGAGGATGCCCATGCGCTGATCACCCTGCACGGCGAGGAAGCCGGGTTCGCGGCCGCCGCGCGCGCCGAGCAATATCGCGCGCTCGGCAATCATCTCCATTTCGCGCGCTGGCGCCAGATCGAGCGGCTGATCACCTATTTGTCGGTCGAGGATATCCTCGACACGGTGCACTAAGCCCTACAGACGCAGGCCCGCCGTCTCGGGCAATCCCGCCATGATGTTGAGATTCTGGACGCAGGCGCCGCTCGCGCCCTTGCCCAGATTGTCGAGCCGCGCGACGAGCCGCGCCTGGGTGGCGTCGGCATTGGCGAACACCGACAGCGCGATCCGGTCGTCGCCCGCGTCGGAGGCGCGGAGCAATATTTCGCTGTCCGCCGGCGCTTCGTCAATCACCACGATCGGGCTGCCCGCGTAGAAGTCGGTGAGCGCGGCGCGCAGGGCGTCGGGCGAAGCGGCGGTCGGCATCGCGTTCAACGGCAACGGCACCTCGACGACCATGCCGCGATGCGCCGGGATCACGGCGGGCGAGAAAAGCGGGCCGATCGACAGGCCGCACCGCGCCTGCATTTCGGGCACATGCTTGTGACCGAGCGCCAGCGCATAGCCGCGCCATGCGATGTCGCCATCCTGCTCGAACCGTTCGATCAAGGCCTTGCCGCCGCCCGAATAGCCGCTGACCGCATGGCAGATATAGGGCCAATCGGCGGGCAGCAGCCCCGCACGCACCAGTGGTGCGACGAGCGCGATGAAACCGGTCGAATAGCAGCCGGGGTTCGACACGCGCGCCGCGGCGGCCACGGCGTCATGGCCGCTGACTTCGGGGAAGCCATAGACCCAGCCCGGCGCGACGCGATGCGCGGTCGATGCGTCGATGACGCGCGTGCGATCATTGCCGATCATCGCCACCGCTTCGCGCGCGGCGTCGTCGGGCAGGCAGAGGATGACGAAATCGGCATCGTTCAGCGCCTCGCGCCGTGCGGCGGCATCCTTGCGGCGCGCCTCGCCCAGCGTGATCAGCGAAAATTCGTTCCGCCCCGCGAGGCGCTCGGCGATTTCGAGGCCCGTCGTACCCGCCGCGCCGTCGATGAAAACCGTCTGTGTCATATCTTATCGCAGTCTTTTATATCCGCTCACCGGCGGATCATGATCCTTTACAGCCGAACGCGCGATGACGTCGGCCAGCGGCTCGGCCTTCACCGCCATCCATCGTCGGCTGGCGTGGATGATGTCCTTGTCGTCGGCCATGATGCCGACATGGCCGGGGAAGAAGACCAGGTCGCCGCGCGCGAGCGCCGCCGGATCGACGTCCTTGTCGGGGCCGAGGGCGGCAAGCTGGAGGTCGCTGTCGCGCGGGAGCTGGACGCCCGCCGCGCCCCACACGAGCTGGACGAGGCCCGAGCAATCGATGCCCTTCGCCGTGCGTCCGCCCCAGAGATAGGGCGCGTCGATCATCTGCTCTGCCAGTTCGGCGGGCTCGCGGTCCTCGGCCGTCACGTCGGCGAGCGCGGCGAGCGGCAGATAGCCATGCGAGGTCGCGAGCCATTCGCCCTCGACTTCGCCCATCACCAGCGCCCCGCGCGGCAGCACGGCGGGGCCGCCGCTCGCGGCATCGGGCGCGCTGTGGAGCATCGCTTCGATCATGTCGACGCGGTGCGTGGGCGCGATCGGCGCGGCGAGCGCTTCGGCTGCGAGGTAGCCGACATAATGGTCGGCGAGGCAATAGCCCCAGGCCCAGCCGCCGGTGAGGTCGAGCAGGGCAAAACCCTCGCCGAACAGCAATTCGCTCGTCTGGTCAGCATCGACCGACGGCGATGCGCGCAGCGCCGCAGCCGGGAGGACGCCGCTGCGCATCATCGGCGCGGCATAGTGCGGGGCGAAATGCGTACCGGCGACCGCAATATCGGCAAGGTCGGGACGGATCGCGACGACGCGCGGATCAAAATCCTGCGACGTTCCGGTCAAACCGAACCGGTCTCGGCCTGCGCCCGCAGCGCCGGGACGTCCCATACGAACGCGATTTTCCGTTGAATGTTCGCCGCTGTCTGCTGTCACTTGCCGTCCTGTTGAAACCCGAGGTCCGCCGGGCGCGGACAATCGCGGGCCATTAGACCAGCAGGGGCTGTATTATCAAGAATGATCAGCTTTTGACACGCCGGTCGTAGCGCGACTGAAGCATCGCCCACGCCGCGCGCAGCCCCAGCGCCGCGCCGCCCTTGGGCCGGCCGGGCTTGGCCGAGGGACGCCAGGCGAAGGTGTCGAGGTGCGCCCATAGGGTATTCTCGGGGACGAAGCGTTTGAGGAACAGCGCTGCCGTGATCGATCCCGCGAACGGCGAACTGCCCGCATTGCCGAGGTCGGCGATGTCGGTTTCGAGCAGGTCGGCATAGCCGTCCCACAGCGGCATGCGCCACAGAGGATCGTCGCGCTCGATCCCGCCCGCGAGCATCGCTTCGGCGAGACCGTCGTCGTTCGCGAACAGCGGCGGCAGGTCGGGGCCGAGCGCGACGCGCGCGGCGCCGGTCAGCGTCGCGAAATCGACGATCAGCTCGGGCTTGCCTTCGCCGGCCTTGGCGAGCGCATCGCCGAGCACGAGCCGCCCCTCGGCATCGGTGTTGCCGATTTCGACCGTCAGCCCCTTGCGGCTCTTGAGCACGTCGCCGGGACGGAAGGCGTCGGACGAGATGGCATTTTCAGCCGCCGCGACGAGGCAGTGGAGACGCACGGGCAGCCCGCTCGCCATCACCAGTTCGGCGAGCGCGAGCACATGCGCGGCGCCGCCCATGTCCTTCTTCATCAGCCGCATTCCCGCCGCGGGCTTGATGTCGAGCCCGCCGCTGTCGAAGCTGATCCCCTTGCCAACGAGCGCGATGCGCGGATGATCGTCCTTGCCCCATATGATCTCGATCAGCCGCGGTGCGTGATGCTTCGCTGCCGCACGGCCGACCGCGTGGATCATCGGATAGCCCTGTTCGAGCGCTTCGCCCTTGGTGATGGTGAGCTTGCCGCCATGCGCCTTGGCGATGCGCTCGGTCGCTTTCTCGATCGCCGCGGGCCCCATGTCGGCGGCGGGGGTGTTGACGAGGTCGCGGACGAGCGCCACCGCGCGCATCTCGGCGACCATCGGCGCGATTGCTCCGACGTCGGTCGTCAGCAGGACGCGCGGGCCTTTCGTAGGCGCGGTCGATTTATAGGTGTCGAAGCGATATTGCGCGCTCATCCAGCCGAACAGCGCCTTGCCGGGCTGCTGGCCTTCGAGCCGGTAGCGGCCTTCGGGGAGGACCTGTCCCAGTTTGGCGAGGCACCAGGCCGACAGGCTGTCGACATTCGCAACGGTCGTGACGACGGCCCATTTTTCGGGATCGTCGCCGGGCAGGATCGCGTGGACGAACGCATCGGGCTTGAAACCCACCGCGGTCAGATGCGCGCGTTCGCGCGCGCTGCGGCCTTTCAGCCATTCGTCATAACCCTTTTTGTCGACGAGATGGATGGTGCGGGCATCCTGTCCCTTGTCGGGCTGGATCAGGTCGGAATAGTCGGTCATGCGGGCCGTGCTAGGCCGCTCGGGATATTTTGTCGATTCCCGGCGTTATGTCAGCATGATGATCGACCCACACTGGCGAAACGCCATCCCGATCCTTGCCGGCGCGCTGTTGCTGGCGGGCTGTTCCGAAGACAAGCCGACCCAGGCGGAAAAAGTCGCCGCGGCCTCGGTGCCCGGCGCACCGCCTGAGGGCGCTGCCGATGAAGCCGCAAAGCAGGCGCCCGCGTCGAAGGTCAGCGAAAACAACGAACTGATCGAATTCGCCTATTCCTATCCCGCCGACGCCGCGCGGATCGCCGAGCTTGCGAAGGCGCTCGACGAGGATCGGGCGACGAAGCGCGAGGCTTTGATCGCGGCGGCTCAGCGCGACAAGGACGCGGCGGAGAAGGAAGGCTTCCCATATCGCAAGCATAGCCATCTCCAGACCTGGAAGCGCGTCACCAGCACGCCGCGCTTCCTGAGCTTGTCGGCGGAGATCGGAACCTATGCGGGCGGCGCACACGGCATGCAGACCTTCGACACGCTGATCTGGGATCGTAACCGGCGCAAGCGGATGAAGCCAGTTGACCTGTTCGAGAGCAGTGCGGCGTTCGACGCGGCGATCCGCGACGCCTTCTGTGCCGGGATCAAACGCGCCAAGGCGGCGAAGGGGATCGAGGAAGCTCCCGACAGCGTGTTTGCCGAATGCCCGCCGGCGTCGGCGCAGACGGTGTGGCTCGGCTCGTCGGACGGGCGTTATCTCGACCGGCTGACGATCGCGATCGCTCCCTATGAAATCGGCGCCTATGCCGAGGGAAGCTACAAGATCAACGTCCCGATGACCGGCGCGCTCGTAAAGGTCGTTAGGCAAGAATTCGCGCGCGACTTTCTCCCCATCAACTGAGCAAGGACAGGTCATGGCGAAGCAGCCCAAAGCCGGCAAGGTCGGCGAAAGCGCGAAGGAAAAGAAGGGCAAGCGCAGCGCGGCGGCCAAGCTGCGCCGCGAAGTGGGGGGCGGCAAGACGATCGCCAAGGCACCGTCCGACCGCGAAGCCGATCTCGACCGCGCCCCCAAATGGCAACCCCGCTATCCGGGATCGGGGCGGCTCGACGGCAAGGTGGCGATCGTGACCGGCGGCGACAGCGGCATCGGCCGCGCGGTCTGCGCGCTGTTCGCGCGCGAGGGCGCCGACATCGCGGTTGTCTATCTCGAGAACCGGGCCGATGCCGTCGAAACCGCCGCGATCGTCGAGGCCGAAGGGCGCCGCGCGATCGCGATCAAGGCCGATGTCGGCAAGCCGAAGGCGGGCGAAAAGATCGTCGCGCAGACGGTCGAGAAGCTCGGCCGCCTCGACATCCTCGTCAACAACGCGGGCGAGCAGCATCCGGCGGCGGATATCCGCGATATCAGCGAGGATCAGCTGCAGCAGACCTTCGCCACCAATATCTTCGGCATGTTCTATCTGGTGCAGGCGGCGCTGCCGCATCTCAAGAAAGGGGCGGCGATCGTCAATTGCACCAGCGTGACAATGTATCAGGGGTCGAAGGGCCTGCTCGATTACAGCGCCACCAAGGGCGCGATCACCGCCTTCACCCGTTCCTTGAGCGAAAATCTGATCGAAAAGGGCATTCGCGTGAACGGCGTCGCGCCCGGCCCGATCTGGACCCCGCTCAACCCGCGCGGCGGCGCACCAGCGGCGAAGGTCGCGACCTTTGGCGAGGGAACCCCGATGAAACGGCCGGGCGAACCCAATGAGGTCGCGCCCTGTTTCCTGTTCCTCGCCTGCGACGACAGCAGCTATATGTCGGGTCAGGTGCTGCATCCCAACGGCGGCACAATCGTTAATGGCTAGCGGGGCGGCAAAGGAGAAACGCCATGCCAGCCAAATCGAAAGCGCAACAAAAAGCCGCCGGCGCCGCATTGAGCGCCAAGCGCGGCGACACGCCCAAGTCGAAGCTCAAAGGCGCGTCGAAAGAGATGGTCGACAGCATGACCGAGAAACAACTCGAGGATTTCGCCAAGGGCTCGACCAAGGGCAAACCCGAACACGTCGATTAGCGATTATTCCGCGGCTTCAAGCTCCGCGGGAGCGGCCGCCACTGTTGCGCTGGCGTTGCTGAACGTCAGCACGCCGTCGGCGATCACGCCGGTGCGCATATCGATGCGATCCTGCACATAATTCTGGCTGAGCCGCCACGGCAGCGACGCCGTGCTCTTGGGCATGATGTGCAGCGAACGCTGGATATAGCCCGACGAGAAGTCGAAGACATTTTCCTCTTCGAGGCTTGCCGGATCGGCTAGGGCAGGGGTCGCAACCGTCGTCCCGGTATCGCGCATATGGTTGAGCACGCGGCAGACATATTCGGACACGATGTCCGCGCGCAGCGTCCAACTCGCGTTGAGATAGCCGAACACCGCCGAGAAGTTCGGCACGTTCGAGAACATGCACGCCTTGTAATAGAAATGATCGTGCCAATCGACCGGCGCGCCGTCGACCCGCACCGGAATCTTGCCCGCGACCGCGAGCTTCAGGCCCGTCGCGGTGATGATGATGTCGGCATCGAGATGCTTGCCTGACTTTAACTGAATGCCCGACGCGTCGAACTTCTCGATATGATCGGTCACGACCGATGCCTCGCCCGCCTTCATCGCTTCGAAGAAATCGGCGTCGGGGACGAGGCACAGCCGCTGTTCCCAGGGGTTGTAGGGCGGGGTGAAGGCTTTGGCGTCATAATGATCGCCAAGGCTCGCCTTCAGCTTCTTGGTCAGAAACTCCTTGACCTTCTCGGGCTTTTCGCGCGCGCGGCGAAACGCGATGTCCTGCAGCCGGACATTTTTGAAGCGCGTGATCTTGTAGGCGAGCTCTTCGGGCAGGAATTTGCGCAGGAAGTTGGCGAAGCCGTCCTTGGCCGGGCGGATGAAATACCAGGTCGGTGTGCGCTGGAGCATCGTGACGTGCGCCGCTCCCTTCATCGAGGGTACGATCGTCACCGCGGTGGCGCCCGACCCGATCACGACGACTTTCTTGCCCTGATAGTCGAGATCCTTCGGCCAGAATTGCGGGTGGATGATCTGGCCCTGGAAATCCTCGCGTCCCGCGAACCCCGCGTCGAAGGGCTCGTCATAGTCGTAATAACCCGACCCGAGATAAAGCCAGCGCGCGGTTGTCGTCGAAGTCGCGCCTTCGCTGCCCTCCATCGTCACCGTCCAGCGCGCGGCGGCGCTGTCCCAGTCGGCGCCGACGACCTTGCGGTCGAAGCGGATGCGCTCGCGGATATGGCGTTCGTCGACGATACGGTTCAGATATTCGAGGATCGCCGGGCCGTCTGCGATCGATTTTTCATGCTTCCACGGTTCGAAGATGAAACCGAGCGTGTGCATGTCGCTGTCCGAACGGATGCCCGGATAGCGGAAAAGGTCCCAGGTGCCGCCAAGCTGTTCGCGGCGTTCGACGAGGGCGAAGCTGCGGTCAGGGCAATTCATCTGAAGATGCACGGCCATGCCGATACCCGAAATGCCGGCGCCGATGATCAGCACGTCCTGATCGACCGGTGCAGCCTTTGCGTCCACGGGGCGTTCCATCGTCGCCGTGCCTGCCATCATCTCGTCTCCCGTCTGTCTTTGGGAGCCAGCTTACGCACCGCGTTGCATTTTGCAATCGAATTGACAGCCCTGAAAGTAGGGACTTGGGAGGCGCCGTCCCTTGTGGCTGTCACATTATTGTCATAGGGGCGAAACCCAATTGTAATCAATCTGCCATCGCGCCGCATCAACTATAGGAAAGGATTGATCTAAATGCGCCAGATCGCGGTCCTGCCCTATCGATTCGGCGGCCCTCAACAGGACGGCCCGACCGAAATCCTGCTGATTACCTCGCGCGAAACGAAACGCTGGGTGGTGCCGAAAGGCAATCCGCTCAACGGGATGACGCGCCACGCCGCCGCAGCGGTCGAGGCCGAGGAAGAGGCGGGCGTCATCGGCGCGGTCTGCCCGACGCCGATCGGTAGCTATGAATATCGGAAGCGCCGCGCGAACGGCGCGTCGATCATGTACAATGTCGAGGTCTTTCCGCTCGCGGTGACCAACGAACTCGACGAGTGGAAGGAAATGGACGAGCGCGAACGCAAATGGTTCTCGTTCCGCGAAGCCGCGAAGGCGGTCGACGAGGCCGATTTGCAGGCGCTGATCCGGTCCTTCGGCGATGGTGGCTTCCGCGCCGTCGCGCAGCCGCGCGACGTGGTCCAGAATATAGGCGACAAGACAGGGGTAAGCCGGATGTTCGCATGGTTTCAGCGTTTGCTGCCGCGACAGGGAAATTTCTTCGAGCTTTTCGAAAGCCACGCCGCGACGCTCGTCGCCGGCGCCAACGCGCTGTCGCGGATGCTGCAGGGCGGCGAGGGCATGGCCGACCATGTCCAGGAAATCATCGAGCGCGAGCATGATGCCGACGCGATTACGCGCGAAGTGCTTCAGACCGTCCGCCGCACCTTCCTGACCCCGTTCGACCGCAGCGCGATCACCGATCTGATCGCCTCAATGGACGATGCGATCGACGAGATGCAGAAAACCGCGGGCGCGGTCGACCTCTATGACGTCACCGAGTTCGAGCCCGAAATGCGCGACATCGCGGGTATCATTGTCGACGCCGCACGCCTGACGGCGGAAGCGCTGCCGCTGCTCCGCAACATCGGCGCCAACGGTCCTCGCCTCCACGAACTCACCGAGCGGCTGGTGCGGATGGAAGGTCATGCCGACGAGATCCACGCGGCGGGGCTCAAGCGGCTGTTCCGCGAACATGGCGAGGCGAATCCGACGCGCTTCCTGATCGCGCGCGAGCTGTTCCGCCATCTCGAACGCGTCACCGACAGCTTCGAGGATGTCGCGAACGAAATCGACGGCCTGGTCATCGACCACGCGTAGGCGGGGGCGTTCCCGATGCACGAACTCGCTTTCCCGCTCCTCGTCAGCCTCGTCATTCTGGCGCTGGCGTTCGACTTTCTGAACGGTCTGCACGACGCCGCGAACAGCATCGCGACGGTCGTTGCGACGCGCCTTTTGAAGCCCGTGCAAGCGGTCATCTTCGCCGCCTTCTTCAACTTTGCCGCCTATTTCCTGAGCCTGGCGTTCCCCGCGCTGCACAAGGTGGCGGAGACGATCGGCGCCGGACTGATCGACAAGGATCTGGTGACACCCGCGGTCGTCTTCGGCGCGCTGGTCGGCGCGATGTTCTGGAATGTCGTGACCTGGCTCAAGGGCATTCCCTCCTCGTCGAGTCATGCGCTCGTCGGCGGGATCGTCGGCGCGGGCGTGGCCCATGCGGGATTCGAAGGCATCCAGTGGACCGGGCTCAACAAGACGGTCATCGCGATCTTCCTGTCGCCGATGCTCGGCATGTTCCTCGCGATGCTGGTGATGTTGATCAGCAGCTGGGCGCTCCGCCGCGCCACCGCGAAATTTGCGGAGAGCACATTCCGTTATCTCCACCTTTTCTCCTCGGCCGCCTATTCGCTGAGCCACGGGCTCAACGACGCGCAGAAGACGATGGGGATCATCGCGGTGCTGCTCTATTCGACCGGTTATCTGTCGGGCGAATTCCATGTGCCGCACTGGGTCGCCTTCGCCTGCTACATCGCGATCGCATTGGGCACGCTGTCGGGTGGGTGGAAGATCATCGAGACGATGGGCGGCCGCATCACCAAGCTGTCGCACCATCAGGGCTTCGCCGCATCGACCGGCGGGTCGATCATGGTGTTCACCGCGAGCCTGCTCGGCATTCCGGTCTCGACGACGCACACGATCACCGGCAGCATCATCGGCGCCGGCGTCGCGCGCCGCGCGAGCGCGGTGCGCTGGGGCGTCGCGGGCAATGTCGTCGCGGCCTGGTTCATCACCATTCCCGCGAGCGCGGCGGTGGCTGCGGTCTTCTACGCGATCACGCGTCTCTTCTGATCATTTCGCCGGGCGGTAATCGACGCTGGCTCCGCCAACCATCCGCACCGGCAGGTAGAGGCCATTGCCATAGGCCTTGATCACGCCGGTCTCGAAGCGGTCGACGCGCGTGCGGATGAGGAAGGCGCCCTCGCGCCGCTGGTCGACCGCGCGTTTGATCTTTCCCTGCAACTCTTCCAGATCGTGCGTGAAGTTCTGCGTCAGCGCCGCGGCGATCAGCGGAGCGAATTCGGGGCTGCGGCCTAGCAGGATGAGCAGGTCGCCGCCGACCCCGTCGGTATCGCCGTTGATTACGAGGCCGGTGAAGCTGACTTCGGCCGAACCCGGCTCGTTGATAGGAGTCGCGGTCATCCAGATGCGGCCGCGCGTCGGCGCGCCGGTCCGCGCTTTCAGCTTCGCATCGACGTCGACCCCGATCGCGATCCGTCCGCCGGGCGCGCCATAGATCGTCGACTTGCCGAATTCGACCATCATCGGACCGACTTTCGGCAGCACGAAAGGCCGCGCTGCCCGCTTGGCGAGCGCGCGGTCGACGACCGGCTGCAACTGCGCATAGTCGGCGATCACGGGCACGCGCACGTCGAAATGCGGTTTCGGCGTTTCGCGCACGAGACGGGGGAGCGGCGTGGGCGCGGGGTCGGCGGGCCGCCCCGAAACAAAGCTTTCGGTGATCGCCTCGAGGCCGAGGTTGAGGTTGATCCGCTGCCCGTCGAGCCGGTAGCCGCCATAGAGAATCCGCTGCGGCGTGACGCGCATCCAAACCGGCGGGTTTTCGCGGTTGAGTTCGAGCGAAGTAAAGGCCTGCCGCCAGATGTCGGCCGCCTGCCCCCGGATATCGATTTTCGCGATCTCGCGATTCACTTCGCGCTCGACGCTCGCCACCACGGGTTTGAGCTTCGCGTCGGCCTCATCGGTGAAGGTGATGCGACGCCCAAGGAAGTCGATTCCCGGCGCCTTGGTCCAACCATAGGTGATGCGCGCCTTGCCCCGGGTGCGCCAGTCGGGGGTCAGGTCGATGCGGACGCGTGCATGCGCCATTGCCGCGCCGGTCGCGGTTTCACCCTTCAGCACTCCGCCGACGTCGCGCGCGCTGATCCGGGCATGGAGCGGCACGTCGACGACAAACTCCTTGCCTTCGCCGCGCAGCCGCAGGTCCCCGCGCGTCACCTGTCCGACGATCGTGCAGGCGATCGCTGGCGTGACCTTGACCTTCTTGCCGAAGAGCTTGACCCGCTGCGGCTTGACGCACGCGCGCTCGCGCCGGTTGATCGTCCACAGCGTTTTGGGCACCGCGCGTTCGAGCGCCTGCCTGAGCGAGGCGGTGCTGGCGTCGATCGGCACCGCGATCAGCGATGTCTGCTTCGGGGAGGGGGCCTTATCGGTGGCGCGCGGCGGCGGTTCGACCGCTGTCTTGCGGTCGCAGGCGGCGAGCGATCCGATCAATAGCAGTGCGGCAAACGCCTTGGCATGCATGGTGCGGCCCCTGTTCGATGTCGCATAGGTAACATCGAACAAGTAAAGCCGTTCCAATATTATCGGTTAGCCGGCGGTAGCCCCGAACAGATCATGTTCGTCGGCGTCCTCGATGGCGACGTCGACGATATCGCCGGGCTTGAGCGTCGCCGCGACGTCGCGAAGGTAGACGTGGCCGTCGATCTCGGGCGCATCGGCCTGGCTGCGGCCGGTGGCGCCGATGCTGCCGTCTTCGTCGGCGTCACCCACCTCGTCGATAATGACCGGCAGCGTGCGGCCGATCTTGGCTTCGAGCTTCGCAGCGCTGATCGCGGCGGTTTTCGCCATGATGCGCTGATAGCGTTCTTCCTTGACCTCTTCGGGCACCGGATCGTCGAGCGCATTCGCTTGCGCACCCGCAACGGGTTCGAAGCGGAAGGCGCCGACGCGGTCGAGCTGCGCTTCGTCGAGCCAGTCGAGGAGATACTGGAAGTCTTCCTCGGTTTCGCCGGGGAAGCCGACGACGAAGCTCGAGCGGATCGAAATGTCGGGGGCGATCTGGCGCCACGCCTTCAGCCGTTCGAGCACCTTCGCTTCGTTCGCGGGGCGCTTCATGCGCTTGAGGACGCTCGGGCTCGCGTGCTGGAACGGGATATCGAGGTAAGGCGTCAGCAGCCCTTCAGCCATCAGCGGGATGACCGCGTCGACGTGCGGATAGGGATAGACATAGTGGAGGCGCACCCACGGCGCGCGGCCTTCGCTGGTGCGAAGCTGACCGAGTTCGCGCGCGAGGTCGGTCATATGCGCGCGCACTTCGCGGCCGTGCCATTGACGCGGGTCGTGGCGGATATCGACGCCGTAAGCCGAGGTGTCCTGGCTGATGACGAGCAGCTCTTTCGTGCCGGCTGCAACCAGCTTTTCGGCCTCGCGCAGCACCGCGTCGATGCGGCGGCTGACGAGTTTGCCGCGCAGGTCGGGAATGATGCAGAAAGAGCAGCTGTGGTTGCAGCCTTCGCTGATCTTCAGATAGCTGTAGTGGCGCGGGGTCAGTTTCAGCCCGCCCTCGGGCACCAGATCGATGAACGGGCCCTGCGTCGGCGGCGCGGCGTCGTGCACGGCGTCGACAACCTGCTCATATTGATGCGCGCCGGTGACCGCGAGCACCTTGGGGAAACGCGCTCGGATGACTTCGGCTTCGTTGCCCATGCAGCCGGTGACGATGACGCGACCATTCTCGGCCATCGCTTCGCCGATCGCCTCGAGGCTTTCTTCCTTCGCCGAGTCGAGGAAGCCGCAGGTGTTGACGAGCACGACGTCGGCGCCCGCATAGTCGGGCGAAAGGCCATAGCCGTCGGCGCGGAGTTTGGTCAGAATCCGTTCGCTGTCGACGAGCGCCTTGGGGCAGCCGAGCGAAACCATGCCGACCTTCGGCTGGGTGGGGAGCGTTTTGACTGTCATGATTGGCGGCGCCCATAGTCGATTTCGCGCCCCTTGTCACGCGCGGCGCGTCGGGGCATGGAGCGCGCGGTTCGAACGAAAGGGCAGAACGGATGGCGATCGGAGCATTTGCGGCGATTTCGGCGGCGATGGCGGTCGCGGCGGGCGCATTCGGCGCGCATGGCGCATCGGGGCCGCAGGAGGCCGAATGGCTGCGCACCGGCGGGGTCTATCAGCTGGTCCATGCGGTCGCGGCGCTCGCCCTTATGGGCTTCGCGCGCGGGCCGGCGATCATGCTGCTCGGCGGCGCGGCGATCTTTGCGATCACCCTCTATGCCATGGCGTTGGGCGCGCCGCGCTGGCTCGGCGCGGTGACGCCGATCGGCGGCGGCCTGCTGATCATCGGCTGGCTCTGGGCCGGCTGGCTCTATTGGCGTGGCTAGGGTCAGCCGCTCGGCACGCTCGCTTCGGCTTCTTCGCAGCGGATGACCTCGACGATCAGGTCGCCGTGCTGGAGGCTCTGTGCCTCGTCTTCCCAAAAGCCATAGGGCTTGCCGCCGCGATAGATGCGCAGGCCGCGGCCGGCGCTGGCGAGCGTGTCGATGCTGCGTCCGATCTCCTCGGCCGCGACCGGGCGCTCGCGGAGCTGGACGCGCCCGCCGACGCTGGCGAGGTCGGCCATATAGTCGGCGACATGCGCGCCCTGCGCCGATCCCGCGAGCAGCAGGCCGGTGAAGCTGACGGGGTTGATGACATTGTTCGCGCCCGCCTGCCGCGCGAGCAGTTCATTGTCCTGCGTGCGGATGACGACGCTGATCGGCACCCGCGGCGCGAGATGGCGCACGGTGAGCACGATCAGGATCGAGGTATCGTCGCGGCCCGCCGACACGAGCACCGACTGCGCCTCGTTGATGCGGACGTCGATCAGCGTCTCGTCGCTCGATGCGTCGCCTTCGAGGACATTGCATCCCATCGCCTCGGCGACATTGACGCGGTTCCGGTTGCCGTCGATCACGACGATGCACGCGGGATCGGTACCGCGCGCGATCAGTTCGCGAACCGCTTCGCTGCCGCTGACGCCGAAGCCGAGGACGACGATATGGTTGGTGAGCTTTGCCTGGATGCGGGCCATACGCCATTTTTCCCATATTTGCTTGATCGCGAACTGATAGGCGGTGCCGATAAAAATGAAGAGCACCGCGATGCGGATCGGAGTGACGATCACCGCCTCGATCAGCCGCGAGCGGTCGGACACCGGGGTGATGTCGCCGAAGCCGGTCGTCGTGACCGAGATCATCGTGAAATAGACGACGTCGAGAAAGCTGATCTGGCCGTCGTGACTGTCCCGGAGACCGCCGCGATCGATCCAGTGAACGAGCACGACGATGGCGATGAGCAGGAAGGCGACGCCGAGGCGCGTGATGACGTCGGCCCAGATCGGCCATTTGCTCATCCGGCGGAGCGGCTGGAACCGGTGTTGCAGCTTCAGCTTGGACGCGGGGCTTTTGCTCATCGCGGCCCTTGTGCCAAAGCCGCGTGCGTAACGCTAGCCGCCATAAGCGCCGCGCAACGCGGCGAGCGAGGCGTCGTGGGTCAGGTCGAGCTGGAGCGGCGTGACCGAGATATATTGGTCGTCGATCGCCTCGAGGTCGCTGTCGTGGCCGAGGCTGTGCTCGATGCCGTGCAGCCCGAACCAGTAATAGCGATAGCCGCGCGGGTCGGTGCCCTCGACGATCGAGCCGCGGCCATAGTCGTGGAAACCCTGCCGCGTCACACGGATTCCCTTGACCTCGCCGGCGGGGATAGCGGGGAAGTTGACATTGATCAGTGTGCGCGGCGCCATGTCGAAATCGAGCAGCGGGCGGAGAACCTTTGCGCCCCAGACTTCGGCCGCTTCGAACGGCACACTGTCGCCCATGCCTTCCTTGGCATAGACTTGGCTTAGCGCGATCGCCGGGATACCCGCGAGCGCGCCCTCGATCGCCGCCGAGACGGTGCCCGAGTAAGTGACATCGTCGCCGAGGTTGGCGCCGCGGTTGACCCCCGACAGGATCAGGTCGGGCTTTTCGGGCATCAGCTTGCCGATCGCCATCATCACCGAATCGGTCGGGGTGCCGCTGCACGACCAGCGCCGCTCGCCATGTTCGCGGATCCGCACGGGGCGCGAGAGGGTGAGCGAGTGGCCGGCGCCCGATTGTTCCTCGGACGGGGCGCAGACCCAGATGTCATCCGAAAGCTGGCGCGCGATCGCTTCGAGCACCGCCATGCCGGGCGCGTGATAGCCGTCGTCGTTGGTGAGGAGGATGCGCATTCTTGTGACTTTCCTTGCTCGTCACCCCGGACCCGATCCGGGATCCATGACGCCGTCGCCGAATGGATGCCGGATCAAGTCCGGCATGACGAAAATGTCAAATCGCGGGGGTAAGTTTCGTGATCCCGCCCATGTACGGCAGCAGCGCCTTCGGAATATCGACGCTGCCATCGGCCTGCTGGTAATTTTCGAGGATCGCGACGAGCGTGCGGCCGACCGCGAGGCCCGAGCCGTTGAGCGTGTGCACAAACTCGTTGCCCTTCACATCCTCGCGGCGGAAGCGCGTGTTCATGCGCCGCGCCTGGAAATCGCCGCAGTTCGAGCAGCTCGAAATCTCGCGGTAGCTGTCCTGTCCCGGCAGCCACACTTCGAGGTCATAGGTCTTGCGTGCCGCGAAGCCCATGTCGCCGCTGCACAGCAGCATCTTGCGATAGGGAAGCCCGAGCGCCTCGAGGATTTCCTCGGCCGCGCGCGTCTTGCGCTCGAGCTCGGCGTCCGAATCCTCGGGGCGGACGATCGAGACGAGCTCGACCTTCCAGAATTGATGCTGGCGGATATAGCCGCGCGTATCGCGTCCCGCCGAGCCGGCTTCGGAGCGGAAGCAGGGGGTGAGCGCGGTCATGCGGACCGGCAGTTCGGCTTCGGGCAGGATTTCCTCGCGCACCGCGTTGGTCAGGCTCATTTCGGAGGTCGAGATCAGCCAGCGGCCGTCGGTGGTCTGGAACAGATCCTCGCGGAACTTCGGGAGCTGCGTCGTGCCGAACGCCGCCTCGTCGCGCACCATCAGCGGGGTTGCGCATTCGATATAGCCCGCTTCGTTCGTCTGCCGGTCGATCATGAACTGACCGAGCGCGCGTTCGAGCCGCGCCATCTGGCCTTTCAGAAAAGCGAAGCGCGCGCCCGACATCTTCGCCGCGGTTTCGAAATCGAGCCCGAGCGCGGGCGCGAAATCGGCATGTTCCTGCGGCGCGAAATCGAAGCTGCGCGGCGTGCCCCAGCGCGATATTTCGACATTGGCGTCCTCATCCTCGCCGTCGGGAACGTCGGCGGCGGGAAGGTTCGGGAGCGCGGCGAGCTTGTCCTGCAGCGCGGCAAGTTGCTCGCGCTCGGCTTCTTCCTTCGCGGGCAGCGCGATCTTCAATTCGGCGACTTCGGCCTTCAGCGCCTCGGCCTTGTCCTTGTCGCCCTGCGCCATCGCCTGTCCGATCAGCTTCGACGCCTCGTTGCGGCGTGCGAGCGCGGCCTGAATCTCGGTCTGCAGCGCGCGGAGCGACGCGTCGGCGGCGAGGATCTCGGCGGACAAGGGTTCGAGACCGCGGCGTGCGAGGCCGGCGTCGAAGGCTTGCGGGTCATCCCGGATCAGGCGGATATCGTGCATGGCGGCGCTATGGCGTTGCCGCCCGCGCGGTGCAAGCCCGTCTTACCGCTCCAGCATCGCCGCGAGCTGGCCGATCGCCGTGCCCCAACCTTCGTAAAAACCCATTTCTTCGTGCTTCGCGCTGTCCTCGGGCGTCTTGTGCAACACGCGAGCCGAATAGAGCGTGCCGCCGTCCTTCGCCTCGAAGGTCAGGATCGCGGTCAACGCGAGCCAGGGGTCGACGGGCTGCCAGCCTTCAGTGAGGACGGTGGTGAAAATGAGGCGTTCGTTCGGCACCGCTTCGAGGAAACAGCCGTCGACATGCGGCCCGAAATCGCCGTCGCCCTCGCGCATCCGCGTCACGAAACCGCCGCCGGGGCGCAGGTCGAGCTTGTCGACGCGGCATTCGATCGGCGCCGGTATCCACCATTGCGCGAGCTTTGCTGGGTCGCTCCACGCGTCCCACACCGCCGACGGCGGCGCGGCGATGTGGCGCGAGATGGTGAGTTCGCTCTTGCTCATGATTTTTCCTCCGAGGGATTTTGCGATTCGACGAAAGCGGCGAGGCGGTCGGCGCGTCCCTGCCAGATGGCGCGTTGCTCCGCGAGCCAGCCCTCGGCCGCCGCGAGCCGCGCGGCATCGACACGGCAGGTGCGGACACGGCCCTGTTTTTCGGTGTGGATCAGCCCCGATGCTTCAAGCACCGAGAGATGTTTCATGAAGGCCGGAAGGCCCATCCTGAACGGTTCGGACAGCCGCTTTACCGGGGCGGCACCTTTCAGCAACCGGCTGATGACGGCGCGGCGCGTCGGGTCGGCGAGCGCATGGAAAACGGTATCGAGGGCTGTTTGTTGGTTCGCCATATGGTGAACTATAGAAATAGTTTTCTGTTTGGCAAACTAATTAGCAAGGGCATTAAAAAAGGGCCGCCCCGCGGGGCAGCCCTTAGTTCGGTGGTCCGGGTTAGCCCCCCTGACCGCCAGTGGATCTCTCAAGCCGCGTTGGCGTCGTCGTCGTTGCGATTCGCCGCGCGGCGGCGCGCGACGAGCGCGGCGGCTGCTGCACCGAACAATAGCATCATCGGCGGCGCGGGAACAGGGGTCGGATCTCCCGACGAGCTGCTGGTGCTGCCGCCCGAGCTCGACGAGGAGCTCGACGACGAACTGCTGCTCGACGAAGAGGACGACGAGCTCGTACTCCCGGTCGAACCGAAGCTGCTGCTGCCGCCGGTCGCGCCGCTCGACGTGCTGCTGCTCGACGAGGAGGAGGACGAGGAACTGCTCGACGACGAGCTGCTGCCCGAACCGCCCGACCCCCCCGACGTGCCGTGCGACGAGCCGCCCCAGCCCGAGCTGCCCTTTGACGAGCCGCCCGATGAGGAGGAACTCGACGAGGAGGATGAGGACGACGAAGAGGAGCTCGACGACGAACTGCTGCTCGACGACGACGTGCTGACGCTGCCCGTCGAGGTCGACACATTGCCTGACGATGTCGAGGTGCTGACGCTACCCGTCGAGGTCGAGACGTTGCCCGAGGAGGTGCTGACGCTGCCGGTCGACGTCGACACCCCGCCCGTGGAAGTCGACACGCCGCCGGTCGAGGTCGAAACGCTGCCCGTCGAGGTCGAAACCCCCGACGAGGTGCTGGTCGAGGTCGACACGCCGCCCGTCGTCGTCGAGGTGACCACGATGCTGCCGCTGCTGCCGCCGCCCGAACTGCCGCCGAAGAAACCGCCGAAGAAGCCGCCGCCGAACCCGCCGCCAAAGCCGCCGCCGATGACCGTCACGCCGCCGCTGCCGCCGCCGCCTTCCCAGCCCGATTGCGGGAAGGGCGCGTAGGGGATCGGGGGCAGGGGGATCGTCTGCGTCACCACCTGCGTCTGCGGGGTCGCAGTGCGGATCACCTTTTTCGTGGTGACGACGCGGCGAACGCGCTTCACCGGCTTGCGCGCCGCGTGGCGTTTGCGCACAACCTTTTTCTTGGCGACGCACGGCGAGCAGGACTGGACCTGCGCCCGCGCCTTCGGAACGTCGGTGATCTGCATCGCTCCGCTACCGATGATCGCCCCGCCGCAGGTACAGGCGCAAAGCTTCGCAAGGGCCATTCGGACAGACATAGGCTTTTCTTTCTTTCCCGTTGCAGGGGCGAAGCGCCATCGACCGACACCCCCCATCACCTTCGCTATAACTCAAAAGGACAAAGCTTTGTGAACGCGGCAATTCTGTTAACCGCGTTTGCCTGTCCGAGAGCGGGAAAAGGGCCGCGGAATCAACAAAAAACGCCGTATCTGTCCCAAAACAGCACGGATTATGCAGCAATTCTATGCGATTGGTTAACCTTCGGACCTAAATTGCGGTCTCGCTGCGGGCGATCATGCGACCCGAGAGGGTCGCGGAATCACCCCATCTATACAGACGGTTCATCGCCGCTTCACGCCAAGTCGCTATCGGCTGCTTCGACGCTTGTATCGTGGCCGGTGGCTGGTTATAGGCGCGCCACTCCCTAGGCTGCTTGCGGCCCGCCGGGTGACAGGAAAGGACGCGAGAGCCCCTCATGCCAACCAAGATTGCCGATGTTGGCGCAGACGCGCTTCGCGAAGCCCGGTCCAATCTCGATTCGGATTATGTCCCCAGCGACGACGAAGAGTTTATGAATGAGCGGCAGCAGGATTATTTCCGCGGCCTGCTCCTCGCCTGGAAAAAGTCGATCCTGTCCGAATCCGAATCGACGCTCGCGCATCTTCAGGACGGTCCGCTGCGCGAACCCGACCTCGCCGACCGCGCGTCGAGCGAGACCGACTGGGCGATCGAACTCCGCACCCGCGACCGCCAGCGCAAGCTGATCGCGAAGATCGATTCGGCGATCCGCCGCATCGAAGAGGGCGAATATGGCTATTGCGCGGTGACTGGCGAACCGATCTCGCTCGCGCGGTTGCAGGCGCGCCCGATCGCGACGATGACGCTGGAGGCGCAGGAGCGCCACGAGCGTAACGAGCGGATTTCACGCGAAGATTGATCGCGGGGCCCCCGCGCCCATTTACGATTCGGCAACCGCTGGACCCTAGATTCCGCACCTCGATACAAGAGAAACGGGGCGCAAATGGATTCGCAAAGACCGACATCGGTGGACGAGGAAGTCGCAGCACTGTCGCGCAGTGCTGATCGCGACAGCCTGTTCATACAGGCCGAGTTGGCGCTGCCCGGCGGCGCGCCGGTCACTGTGCGCGTGCGCAACCTGTCGCCCGGCGGGATGCTCGCGGAGGGCAAGGTGGCCGTCGCGCAGGGGGCCGGGGTCGAGGTCGACCTGCGCAACGTCGGGCCGGTCGCGGGGCGGGTGATCTGGGTCGGCGAAGGCAAGTTCGGTATCGCCTTCGACCGCGCGATTGATCCGCAGGCGGTTCGTCGTCAGGTGGTTTCGAAATCCGATTTGCCGCCGCATCTGCGGCGCACGGGCCTTGAGAGGGGGCCCCTCTACCGCCGGCGCTGATGCGTCCTTGAACAGGGTGGCATCAGCGGGGCGATAGTGCTGGCGATCAGCCGATCGCGAGCATCTCTTCCTTGAGTTTCAGCTTCTGCTTCTTGAGCTGCGCGACGACTCCGGTATCGGGGGCGGGACGGCGCTCTTCATTCGCAATTTTCGCATCGAGGTCCGCGTGGCGGGACTTCAGGGTGGAAAGGTGCGACGTGCTCATTGGCATTCTCCTTTTCGACTCGATGGGCAGGGCGAAGTAAAACATGAAACCGCCGCGATGTCGTGACGATTCGCTCAGCCGGTCCCCGTTGCGGACCAGTGGTGAACGTGGCAGGGAGGCCGTGTGAGCCCCGAGGAAATTACTCAGCGTCTGGAACTGCTTCGCATCGAGCATCGCGACCTCGACGCCGCGATCATCGCGCTCGGCGAAGGGACGGCAGCCGATCAGTTGCAGATCGCGCGGCTGAAAAAGCGCAAGCTCAAGCTGCGCGACGAGATCGCCTGGTGCGAGGATCAGCTGCTGCCCGACATCATCGCTTGAACCAACCGCCTGAATCAAAACGGGACAGCCGCGGCAAATGATGGTTACCGTGATTGCGGACTCGCCGCGATGCGTGGCATCGCTCCGGTCATGGCCGGCGGGGACATGAACATGATGGCGATGGATGTGCCGGTGCAGCGCGCGCAGGTCGAAAATCTTTATGTCGAGGCGATGCTGCTTGCCGACGAAGCGCATGCGGCCTTTGCCGCGCAGCGCGACCTCGGCAGCGTTGGCGGCAATGCGGCGGCGCAGATCGGTCTGGCCTGCGAATCGCTGAAGACGACGACGCGGCTGATGCACGTCATCGCCTGGCTGCTCCACCGCCGCGCGATGTTCGCGGGCGATCCGGGCGCCGGGCCGCACGACAGCGCGGCGTGTATCGGCGAGCCGGTCGCGGCCGACTGGGGCGTCTGCGAAGGGTTCGACGCGTCGGTCCGCCGGATCATCGCTGCCAGCGAGCGGCTGTTCGAGCGGATCGCGGTGCTGGAGGCCGGCTGGGCAGCGCCGGCGGTGACGCCGGTCCAGGCGCTGCTCGCGCGGCTGGAAGCGCGGCTTTGAAGCATTGGACGCGGGTTGCGAACGGCAACTGGCGGCCCGTAGTTGCCAATAGAGATGTGCACCCCGGCGAAAGCCGGGGCCCAGAATTCCAACGCTAATCCTGAGCTTTCTCGCACTGGGCCCCGGCTTTCGCCGGGGTTCACGAGGGGACCGCTCCCCACCCCAATGCTGACCTAGTGTCTGGAACTATCCCAGCCACTCGATCCATGCGCCATGCGCGTGGGCGTGTCCCAGCTTTTGCGCGACTTCGCCGCCGGGCCAATATCGCACCACCAGTTCATGATGGTGCACCGTCCGGTTCGCCTCGAGCGCGACCCACGCCAGCGGATGCTCAGCCGTCGCCCGCGCGCCGGCTGCTTCCATCGCGGCGGTGACGCGCGCCCGCTGGTCGGCGGGAACATATTGCCAGACGATCGAGTGCATGAGCAGACGCGTCGTGCCCGCGGCCTGCGGCTTCGCGAGTTCGGCCTCGACGAAATCGGCGGCGTTGGCGCGCGCCAGATTAGGCTTTGCTTCATGCGCCTCGGCGATCGCGGCCTCGATGCGCGCGAAGCGGATTTCATGCTCGGGCCAGATATAGGCCTTGAGCCGTAGCGCCTGCGCGGGGTCGGTCAGATCGACCGGCGCGACGTCGCAGCCCTTGAGGCTCGCGATCCTGATCGCGTGCATCGGCGGATGGCGGCCGCGCCATTCGGGGGTGAAGGTCATCGCGCCCGGCTGCGGCCCGACATGCACGCCGCCAAGGTCGTAATGATAGCGATCGATCATCAGGTTGATGCCCGCGCTCGACCCGATCTCGAGGCATTCGAAGCGCGGCGGCAGGCCCTGGTCGGCGAGCCAGAGCATCGCGGCGACGAAGTTCGACGAACGTCCGGCCTCGTTGGTTTGCGGCGGACCGTCGAGCCACGGGAGCAGCGCCGCCTCGTGCCGGCGGACGACGCCGGCGATGATCGCGTCGTCGTTGATATCCTCGGCATCGGCATAGACGGGCGCAAGCTCGTGTGCCGCGCCCGACAGATGGAGCGCGTGAATGCCGCCCGCGGCGCGTAGCGGCAGCGCATCGGCGAGCGGCGCGCCCTGCCAGCCTGCGATCCGGCGCGCGAATTCGCTTTCGGGCTTGTCGAGCAGCGATGCCAGCGCCGCGACGACGCGCCCGGTGACCCGCGCATCATTATGGCGGCAATAGGCGACCTGGTTGGCGAAAGCGGTGCGGACGGCCTTCGGGCCGGTTTCGGCCATGTCGATGAAGTCGTAGCGGTCGCTCATTGCCCTTTTTCCTCTCGCCGCTTATGGGCGCGCAAGCCTATGCCCGAACCGATCATCTTTGCCATCCCGAAGGGGCGCATCCTCGACGAGGCGCTGCCCCTGCTTGCGCGCGTCGGGATAGAGCCTTCGGACGAGTTTTTCGATAAGAAAAGCAGGGCGTTAGTTTTTGGGACAAACCAGCCGCACATCTCGCTGATCCGCGTGCGCGCCTTCGACGTCGCGACCTTCGTCGCGCATGGCGCGGCGCAGCTCGGCATCGTCGGGTCGGACGTCGTCGACGAGTTCGACTATTCGGAGCTTTATGCCCCCGTCGATCTCGGCATCGGCCACTGCCGCCTGTCACTCGCGGGGCCCGAGGGCAGCGCGCCGCCGGGGCTCGGCGAGAGCCATATCCGCGTCGCGACCAAATATCCCGGAACGACGCGCCGCTGGTTCGAGGCGCAGGGCATCCAGGCCGAGTGCATCAAGCTGAATGGCGCGATGGAAATCGCGCCGAAGCTGGGGCTCGCCACGCATATCGTCGACCTCGTCTCGACCGGCCGCACGCTCGTCGAAAATGCGCTCGCCGAGCAGAAAATCATCAGCGAAGTGTCGGCGCGGCTGATCGTCAATCGCGCCGCGTTCAAGCTGCGTTCGGCCGAAGTGCCCGCGCTGGTCGAGAAATTCCGCGAGGCCGCAGCCGATGCGGCGGCTTGACGCTTCCGATCCCGGCTTTGCGGCCGAGTTCGACGCGCTGGTCAATGATCGGCGCGAGAGCGCGTCCGACGTGTCGGCCGACGTCGCGGCGATCATCGCGCGCGTCAAGGCCGAGGGCGACGCGGCGCTCGCTGACTATACCGCGAAGTTCGACCGTTTCGATTTGGACGCGAGCGGGTGGAGCATTTCGAAGGCCGAATGCGCCGAAGCCTATGACGCGCTCGCGCCCGGGCTGCGCGATGCGCTGAACCTCGCCGCGGCCCGCATCCGCGCTTATCACGCCGCGCAGCTTCCCGAGGACCGCGACTATCGCGATGCGACTGGCGCCCGGCTCGGCGCGCGCTGGAATGCCGTCGATGCGGCGGGTGTTTATGTGCCGGGCGGCCGCGCGGCCTATCCCTCGTCGGTGCTGATGAACATCCTTCCCGCCAAGGTCGCGGGGGTCGAGCGCATCGTGATGATGACCCCGACGCCGGGCGGCGAGACCAATCCGGTCGTGATGGCCGCGGCGCATATCGGCGGGGTCGACGAGATCTGGCGCGTCGGCGGCGCGCAGGCGGTCGCGGCGCTCGCCTATGGCACTAACCGCATCGCGCCGGTGGATGTCGTAACGGGGCCGGGCAACGCGTGGGTCGCCGAGGCGAAGCGCCAGCTCTACGGCGTCGTCGGTATCGACATGGTCGCGGGGCCGAGCGAGATCGTCGTCGTCGCCGACGCAAAGAACGAACCGCACGTCATCGCCGCCGACCTGTTGAGTCAGGCCGAGCACGATCCGACGAGCCAGTCGATCCTGTTCACCGACGATGGCGACTTCGCCGATGCCGTCGCGGGGGCGGTCGCACACGTCATCCCGACGCTCAGCACCGCATCGACGATGCAGGCGAGCTGGGCCGACAATGGCGCGGTGATCGTCGTGCCGCGCCTCGCCGACGCGATCCCGCTGTGCGACCGGCTCGCGCCCGAGCATCTCGAACTCGCGGTCGATGCGGGCGAGGCCGACGCGCTCTTCGCCAGGGTGCGCCACGCGGGCTCGGTCTTCCTCGGCCGCCAGACGCCCGAGGCTATCGGCGATTATGTCGCCGGACCGAACCATGTCCTCCCCACCGGACGCCGCGCGCGCTTTTCGAGCGGGCTGTCGGTCACCGATTTCATGAAGCGCACGAGCTTCCTCGCGCTCGACGAGGCGTCGCTGGCTGCGATCGGCCCCGCCGCCGTCGCGCTCGCGGGCGCCGAGGGGCTCCCCGCCCATGCGCTCAGCGTCCAGAATCGATTAAAGTAGAGAAGACATGAACAAACGCGCTCAATCCCGCTCCGCCGCCCGCCTCGCCGCCGTGCAGGCACTCTACCAGCATGAGATGGAAGCGACGCCGGTCGCGCAGCTCATCCACGAGTTCCACCAGCACCGCATCGGCGCGATCATCGAGGACGCCGAATATGCCGATGCCGACATTCCGTTCTTCGACGATATCGTGAAGGGCGTGCTCGCGCGCGCGGACGAGATCGACACTGCGATCGTCGCGCGGCTCGCGAGCGGCTGGACGATGGACCGGCTCGACCGCACGATGAAGGCGATCCTGCGCGCGGGCACCTATGAACTGATCGCGCGCGGCGACGTGCCGGTCGGCGCGGTGGTCAGCGAATATGTCGATGTCGCGAAGGCCTTCTTCGACCAGCGTGAGGCGGGGTTCGCGAACGGCCTGCTCGATGCGATCGGCAAGGATGTGCGCGCCTCAAATTGACGCGGCCATAATGCCGTTTGTCCTGAGCTTGTCGAAGGACCCTCCTTTTTCTGTTACGGGGCAATAGAAGAACGGCCCTTCGACAAGCTCAGGGCGAACGGAGGAGCGAGAGCGTTGAGCGAAGCCGATTTCATCGCCCGCCTGCGCGCCATCGCGACCGATCCCGCCGCGCGTGGGCTTGCCGACGATGCGGCGGTGCTGGGCGACCTCGTCCTCACCCACGACATGATCGTCGAGGGCATTCATTTCCTTCCCGACGAACGGCCGCAGGATGTCGCGTGGAAGCTCGTCGCGGTGAATCTCTCCGATCTCGCGGCGAAAGGCGCGGCGCCGCTCGGCGTGCTTGCCGGCTACAGCCTGACCGGCGACGAACATTGGGACGCGGCCTTCGTCCGCGGCCTTGGCGAAGTGCTGCGGCGATACGAGGTGCCGCTTTTGGGCGGGGACACCGTGGGCATTCCCGAAGGCGCGCCGCGCACCCTTGGGCTGACCGCGATCGGCAAGGCGCCCGCGACGGGGGCGCCGGCGCGAAACGGCGTCCGGCCGGGCGACCAGATCTGGGTGACCGGCACGATCGGCAATGCGGGGCTCGGCCTCGCGATGCGGTTGGGGCAGCTCGATCCGAACGAGACCTGCCTCGACGCCTATCGCCGCCCGCAACCGCAGCTCCGCTTCGGGCAGATGGTCGCACCGCACGTTCACGCGATGATGGATGTTTCCGACGGCCTGCTGATCGACGGACAGCGTATGGCCGAAGCGAGCGGGTGCGAACTCGGTATCATGCTCGAGACGATCCCGCTGTCGGCGGCGCTGCTCGCGGTGCGGCCCGACGTCCTCGATACGCGGCTCGCGGCTGCGACGGCGGGCGACGACTACCAGCTGCTGTTCACCGCCGACCCCGGTTCGGCTGGCGCCATTCGCGAGATCGCGGCCGGGCTCGACGTCGCGGTGACGCCGATCGGCCATGCCGGGGTGGGCGAGGGAATCACGCTGACCCACCGCGCCCAGCGTATCGCGGTGCCCGAGCGGCTGGGCTTCATGCACTGATCCGAAAGCACGGAAAAGCACCGAATAACCGGGGTTGCGCGCCGCATTCTTTCTTCCCATAACTCGGCGTCCAAATTTGGGGCGGTCGCATCAGGGGAGAGAGCGAACCGGCATCAATAAGTCGGACGTGCTCGACTGCTATCTTCTGCGTCGCCCTTCTCATGGGAAGGAAGCAACACGCATGAATCCGGTTTTGATCGCGATAGCGTGCGGCCTTTTGGCTGTGCTCTATGGATTCATTACCTCGCGGCAGGTGCTCAGCGCATCGGCGGGTAATGAGAAGATGCAGGAAATCGCTGGCGCCATCCAGGAAGGCGCCAAAGCCTATCTGGGCCGCCAATATCGCACCATCGCCATCGTCGGTGTCGTCGTCGCCATTCTGGTCGGACTGTTTCTCGGCCCGATCTCGGCCGTCGGCTTTCTCATCGGCGCCATATTGTCGGGCGTTGCGGGCTTTGTCGGCATGAACATCTCGGTGAAGGCCAACGTCCGCACCGCTGCTGCGGCGCAGACCGGGCTGCAGGCGGGCCTCACCATGGCGTTCCGCGCCGGCGCGATCACCGGCATGCTCGTCGCGGGGCTTGCGCTGCTCGCGATCTCGGTCTTCTTCTGGTATCTGATCGGCCCCGGCGGTTTCACCGTCGGCGGTGAGGATCGCACCGTCGTCGACGCGCTTGTCGCGCTGGCGTTCGGCGCTTCGCTGATCTCGATCTTCGCGCGTCTCGGCGGCGGCATCTTCACCAAGGCGGCCGACGTCGGCGCCGACCTTGTCGGCAAGGTCGAGGCGGGCATCCCCGAGGACGATCCGCGCAACCCGGCGGTGATCGCCGATAACGTCGGCGACAATGTTGGCGACTGCGCCGGCATGGCGGCCGACCTTTTCGAAACCTATGTCGTCACCGTCGGCGCGACGATGGTGTTGATCGCGCTGCTCTTGAAGGGGGCGGGCGACGCGCTTGTGCCGCTGATGAGCCTGCCGCTCCTGATCGGCGGCGTGTGCATCATCACCTCGATCATCGGCACTTATTTCGTCCGCCTCGGATCGTCGAACAATGTCATGGGTGCGATGTACAAGGGCTTCCTCGTCACCGCGATCCTCTCGATCCCGGCGATCTGGTTCTCGACCCAATATGCGCTCGGCGACATGAACGCGACGATCGCGGGCACCGATTTCGCGGGCGAAGACCTGTTCTTCTGCTCGCTGCTGGGCCTTGCGATCACCGGGCTGATCATCTGGATTACCGAATATTACACCGGCACCAACTACCGCCCGGTGCGCAGTATCGCCAAGGCGTCGGAAACGGGCCACGGCACCAACGTCATCCAGGGCCTCGCCATCAGCCTTGAATCGACCGCGCTGCCGACGCTCGTCATCTGCGTCGGCATCATCGTCGCCTATCAGGTCGCGGGCATCATCGGCATCGCCTTTGGCGCCACCGCGATGCTCGCGCTCGCGGGCATGGTCGTCGCCCTCGACGCCTATGGTCCTGTCACCGACAACGCCGGCGGCATCGCCGAAATGGCGGGCCTCGACGACAGCGTGCGCGAAAAGACCGACCTGCTTGACGCTGTCGGCAACACGACCAAGGCGGTGACCAAGGGCTATGCGATCGGTTCGGCGGGTCTGGCGGCGTTGGTGCTGTTCGGCACCTACACCGCCGACATCAGCGAATATTCGGCCGCGCTCGGCATCGATGCGCCGCTGACCTTCTCGCTCTCGTCGCCCTATGTCATTGTCGGGCTGCTGCTCGGCGCGCTGCTGCCGTACCTGTTCGGTGCGCTCGGCATGACCGCGGTCGGCAAGGCGGCGGGCGATGTGGTGAAGGACGTCCGCGACCAGTTCGCGAACAACAAGGGCATCATGGACGGCACCAGCCGCCCCGACTATGCCCGCACCGTCGATCTCGTTACCAAGGCGGCGATCAAGGAAATGGTGATCCCGTCGCTGCTTCCGGTGCTCGCGCCGATTGCGGTCTATTTCGTGATCCGCAGCGTGGCGGGCCCGGCGGCGGCATTGGAAGCGCTCGGCGCGCTCCTGCTCGGCGTGATCGTCGGCGGGCTGTTCGTCGCCATCTCGATGACCTCGGGCGGCGGCGCATGGGACAATGCCAAGAAATATATCGAGGACGGCAACCACGGCGGCAAGGGCAGCGAGGCCCATAAGGCCGCGGTCACTGGCGACACCGTCGGCGATCCGTACAAGGATACCGCCGGCCCCGCCGTCAACCCGATGATCAAGATCACCAACATCGTGGCGATCCTGCTCCTCGCGGCGCTGGCGCACGGCGCGGCATAAACAGCGCGCCTTAGCGGGCAAAGAGCGGCCCCGCCGGAGCGATCCGGCGGGGCTTTTCTTGTCGGCTTTGGGGCGGGGAGCGGACCCTTCGTGAACCCCGGCGAAAGCCGGGGCCCAGTGCGAGAAAGCTCAGGATTAGCGTTGGAATTCTGGGCCCCGGCTTTCGCCGGGGTTCACATCTCTATTGGCCGCTACCGATCGAAACCCGCCGCTCAGTCCGCGCGGCCGGCCTTCATCTGCGCGGCATAGCCCGCCTGCACCATCGCGCTCATCCGGTCGAACAGCGCGTCGGGGTCGCTTCGGCGTAGCTGTGCGATCGCCGCCTCGGCGCCTTCGGCGACGACTAGTTCGCGCACGCCTGCATCGACCGCGGCAAGCATCTGCGCGGCGGCATCGTCGGGCGACAGTCCATTGTCGATCGCCGCGTCGCTTGTCCCCCGCACACTGCCGTCGGCATTGAGCGCGTTGCGGCTGACGTTGGTGCGCACCGAGCCCGGCGCGACGACGAGAACCTTGAGCCCGAGATGCTCATTCTCGGCGCGCACCGCGTCGTGGTAGCCGATGATGCCGTGCTTCGCCGCCGAATAGGCACTGCGCAGCGGCACGCCCGCGATTCCCGCGACGCTCGATATGGCGATGATCTGTCCGCCGCCCGCGCCGACCATGCGCGGGAGCAATTGCTGGGTCAGCGCGATCGGGGCGAGCAGGTCGACCGCAATGATCCGCTCGTAAACCGGAAAGCCGGTTTCGATCGCCAGGCTGCGCTGCGAGATGCCGGCATTGTTGACGAGGCCATCGATGCGGCCCTGCCACGCCCAGGCCTGCTCGGCGATGGCGGGAAGGGCGGCATAGTCGGTGGCCTCGAACGGCAGGACCAGCGTTTCGGCGCCGCAATCGGCGGCGACGGCTTCCAGCGCTTCGACATTCCGGCCCGACAGGACCAGCTTTACGCCGCGTGCCGCCAGCACTCGCGCCAGTGCCGCGCCGATGCCCGAGGAGGCTCCCGTGACCCACCAGGTTTGACCTTTCATACCGGCTCCCTATCTATGATTTCGTTGCAACCTGAAACGGGCATGAGGAGCCGTCAAGGTGCCGATCCCAAGCATTTCCGTGCGGGGGTGGCAATTTTGTTGCGAATCTGTTATAATAAATATCAACACGCCGACATTGTGCCTCTTCCCGCCGCCGGGCTGGGGCACGCTTGGCGTTTCCGATGGAGCCCATCCCTTGTCACTCTGACTGGCTAGCGCCGCCCTGACAGCCCAATCCCCCTCCGATAGAGGGCCGGATACAAAGCTGTTCACGCGCTTCCCCGTCCCCGGCAAGGCCACTGAAAGGAACTTGAATGTCCGCAAGCACTCCCGTTTTCGAAGTCGGTGACTATGTCGTTTATCCGAAGCATGGCGTGGGGCGCGTCATCGAGCTGCAAAAATCCGAAATCGCCGGCATGCAGCTGGAACTTTATGTTCTCCGCTTCGAAAAGGAAAAGATGACCCTGCGCGTTCCGACGAACAAGGCCGAAGGCGTCGGCATGCGCAAGCTGTCGTCGGACAAGACGCTGAAGGAAGCGCTGCAGGTCCTGACCACCAAGCCGAAGGTGAAGCGCACCATGTGGTCGCGCCGCGCGCAGGAATATGAAGCGAAGATCAATTCGGGCGACCTCGTGTCGATCGCCGAAGTGACCCGCGACCTGTTCCGCGCCGACGATCAGCCCGAACAGAGCTATTCGGAGCGTCAGATTTTCGAAGCGGCGTCGAGCCGTCTCGCGCGCGAACTCGCCGCGATGGAAGAGAGCGACGAAAAGACCGCGCAGGCGAAGATCCTCCAGATCCTCAACGAGCATGCGCCGCTCTATTACGCCGAAAAAGTGTAATCGCGTCCACAGCGATGAAGGAAAGGGCGGTCTGGTAGGGCCGCCCTTTTTTTATCCCGCTCCCCTTGATGAACAAACCCTCACCCGCTGCGACTAGCGAACATGTTCGCAAGTCTCGCTGCCCTCTCCCCCAAGGGGAGAGGGGTTAGGGATAAGTGGCACCCACAAAATACAGCCCGTCAGGCGGCGCATTCAATCCCAGCGCGTTACGATCCGCGGCCTCCAGCGCCGCTTTCAGATCGCGCGCCGTCCATTTGCCATAGCCGACGAGCGCGAGGCAGCCGACCATCGAGCGCACCTGATGGTGGAGGAAGCTGCGCGCCGCGGCCTCAACGATCACCTCCTCGCCGTGACGGCTGACGCTCAGCTTGTCGAGCGTCTTCACCGGGCTTTGCGACTGGCAATGCGCCGATCGGAAGGTCGTGAAATCGTGGAGGCCGATGAGCTGCTGCGCGGCGGCATGCATCGCGTCGGTATCGAGCGGGCGTGCGACCTGCCACGACAGCCCCTTGTCCCATGTCAGCGGTGCGCGGCGGTTAACGATGCGATATTCATAGGAACGCCCGATGCACGCGAAGCGCGCGTGCCAGTCGTCGGGAACGATCTCGCACCCGACGATCGCGACGGGGGCGGGGCGGAGCTGGGCGTTGAGTGCTTCGGTCAGCTTGAACGGGGTCAGCGGCTTTTCGATGTCGACATGCGCGCGCATCGCGATCGCATGGACACCTGCGTCGGTGCGCCCGGCGCTTAGCACCTGCACATCCTCGGCGGTGAAGCGATGGATCGCTTCCTCGATCACCTGCTGGACGCTGGGGCCGTGCGCCTGCCGCTGCCAGCCCATATAGGGGCGGCCGTCATATTCGATGGTGAGGGCGAAGCGGGTCATGCGAGGCGCGTTCCAGCCGGAATCGCGCGGCCGCGCAGCAGTTCGGCGGAGTCCATCGCGGGCTTTCCCGCGCGCTGGATGCGGGTCGCGCGGATCGCTCCGGGGTTGCAGGCGATGGAGAGCGCATCGTCGAGCGCGACGCCGGGCGCGGCGCCGGCGACCGTGTCGGCGGGATGGACGACTTCGGCCGCCAGTATCTTGTACCGTTCGCCGTCGAGTTCGAAAAAAGCGCCGGGCACCGGATTGAACGCGCGCACCTGCCGCTCGACCTGCACTGCGCTGGTCAGGAAGTCGAGCCGCGCCTCGCTCTTGTCGACCTTCGCGGCGTAAGTGACGCCCTCATCGGGTTGCGGCGCCGGCGGAAAGGCGTGGAGGTCGCTCAGCACGCGCCGCATCATCAGCGCGCCCATCTCGGCGAGTTCGTGCGTCAATATGCCCGCGCTCTTGCGTCCGGTCGGCGTCGTCTCGATCAGCCGCATCGCGCCGGTATCGAGCCCCGCGTCCATCTGCATGATCGTCACGCCCGTTTCGGCATCGCCCGCGAGGATCGCGCGCTGCACCGGCGCGGCGCCGCGCCAACGCGGCAGGATCGAACCATGGACGTTGAGGCAGCCTTCGCGCGGGGCATCGAGCACGGCCTGCGGCAGAATCAGGCCATAGGCTGCGACCACGGCGAGATCGAGGTCGAGCGCGGCGAATTCGGCCTGGGCCTCCTCGCTCCTCAGGCTCTTCGGCGTGCGGACGGGCAGGCCGTGTTCCTCGGCCCACACCTGCACCGGGCTCTTCTGCAACTTCTTGCCACGCTGCGCGGGGCGGGGGGGCTGGCTATAGACCGCCACGATGTCGTGCCCCGCCGCGTGGAGTGCGGCGAGCGTCGGCACCGCAAAGGGCGGCGTTCCCATGAAGGCGATGCGCATGGGCTGCGCCTTTGGCGGAGGATGCAGCGCGGCGCAAGGCCAACGCTCCCCACTTTCGTCATCCCGGACTTGATCCGGGATCCCGCTCAGCGACGGCGGAAAGCTGGACCCCGGATCAAGTCCGGGGTGACGAAAGCGGGGCAAGGGAGGGATATTGTGCAGCGATTGCACACTCACTACCAACGCAGCATGGCCTCAACCGAAATCGAAGCGCTCGTCCAGCAACTCGCCCGCCTGCCGGGGCTCGGCCCGCGCTCGGCGCGGCGCGCGGTGCTGCACCTGATGAAGAAGCGCGAAAGCAGCTTCGCGCCGTTGCTCGCGGCGCTCCAGACCGTATCTGAGCGGCTCGTCACCTGCGGCATTTGCGGCAACATCGACACGCAGGACCCGTGCGCGATCTGCGCGGATCCGCGCCGCGACGATCGCAGTCTGTGCGTCGTCGAAGAAGTCTCCGACCTCTGGGCGCTCGACAAGTCGCGGCTCTTTCCGGGCAAATATCATGTGCTCGGCGGCCGGCTCTCGGCGCTGGAAGGCGTGCGCCCGCAGGATCTCAGCATCGACGCCCTCGTCGCGCGCGTCGCCGCGGGCGGGATCGACGAGGTCGTGCTCGCGATGAACGCGACCCTGGAGGGGCAGACGACCGCGCATTATCTCGCCGAGCGGCTCGAGGGTTACCCGGTGCGGCTGACCCAGCTCGCGCATGGTTTGCCCGTGGGCGGCGAACTCGATTATCTGGATGAAGGCACGCTGGCGCAGGCGCTCAGGGCGCGCAGGCCCGTGGGCTAATGAGCGTCGCGAGGCAAGTCTGGCTTTTGGCCCGTGGTTGGACCGACGGAGTTCTGCGCGATTCCGCTTCACGGGTCGAATTGACGCTGCTTCCCGGAATGCTGCCCTTTCTTCCGTTGCTGTTCCTCAAAGAGCAATTTCCATTGGCCTAGATACCTGCTGCGGCTTGGTTTGTTGCTTGGGTGTTTTTGTTTCTTGGCGCTACGTGCGCTATCTCAAAGAGATATCGATCAAGAGCGACCGTCATTTCGACCGCGTAGGAAAGTATGATCTTCCGCCCGAATACGCCGACAGCGAGAGCGCAACGAAGGCGCGACAACAGCGCAAGAGCTAGCAAGGCAACCCCTTGACCCCGGACGCCTGCGATCATACCTGCCACCCATGGCCATCCTACCCATCATAGAGACCCCGGACCCCCGGCTGCGCGTCATTTCCAAGCCCGTCGAAACCTTCGACGCCGAGCTCAAGACCCTGGTCGCCGACATGTTCGAGACGATGTACGACGCCCCCGGCATCGGGCTGGCTGCGATCCAGGTCGGCGTGGCGAAGCGCATCCTCGTCATCGACCTCCAGGAACCCGATCCCGAGGACGAAGAGGGCAAGAAGGTGATCCGCACCCCGCGCGTCTTCATCAATCCCGTCTTTTCGGACGAGAGCGAGGAGCATAGCGTCTATCAGGAAGGCTGCCTGTCGGTTCCCGAGCAATATGCCGATGTGACGCGCCCCGCCGAGGTCACCGTCGACTGGCAGGACGAGGACGGCAAGCATCACCAGGAACGCATGACCGGCCTGATGGCGACGTGCATCCAGCATGAGCACGACCATCTGGAAGGCATTCTCTTCATCGACCATCTGTCGCGGTTGAAGCGCGAGATGGTGCTGAAGAAGCTCGCGAAGCTGCGCAAGGCGGCTTGATTTTAATCCTCTCCCCTTGGGGGAGAGGGCAGCGAGACTTGCCAGCTTGCTGGCTAGTCGCAGCGGGTGAGGGCGTTTGCCGCAACGCCGCATACCCTCACCCAGCTTCAGCTAGGCGGCAAGCCGCCAAGCTTGCGCATCCCTCTCCCCCAAGGGGAGAGGGTTTTTCCTTATCCCGCCTTCGCCACCCCGACCATCGCGGGGCGCAGCAGCCGGTCTTTCATCATATAGCCCGCCTGCATTTCCTGCACGATCGTGCCGGGCGTCTTGTCGCTCGGGATTTCGAGCATCGCCTGATGCTGGTTGGGGTCGAGCGGCAGGCCGATCGCCGCAATGCGCGTGATGCCATTGCGTTCGAAGACGCTGAGCAATTCGCGCTCGGTAGCCTCCAGCCCGGTGATCAGCGGCTTGATGCCCTCGTCGGCGCGCTGCTCTTCGCTGAGCGCCGCGAGCGCGCGACCGAGATTGTCGGCGACCGACAATATGTCGCGCGCGAATTTGGTCGACGCATAGGCGTGCGCGTCGGCGATCTCCTTGTCCTTGCGGCGCGTGACATTCTGCGTCTCGGCGCGTGCATAGAGCAGGTCCTGCTGGAGCGCGGCGACCTGTTCGGCGAGCTGCGCGACTTCGTCGTTCGCGCTTTCGGGTGCGGCCGCTTCGGCGGTTTCAACTTCGGGGGTCGCGCCGTCGTCGACCGGCGTGTCGTTTTCTTGTGTCGTCATAAACCTATCGTATCAGTCTGGAGAGCGATTGTGCGGTGAAATCCACCATGGGAACGATGCGGGCATAGTTCAAGCGCGTCGGGCCGATCACACCCACGACACCCACGACGCGCCCGTCCGATCCGCGATAGGGTGCCGCTATCACGGACGAGCCCGAAAGCGAGAATAATTTATTCTCCGACCCGATGAAAATGCGGGTGGCGGCGCCCTCGCGCGCGCTGTCGAGCAATTGCGCGATATCCTGCTTGGTCTCGAGTTCGTCGAGCAGCTGACGCACGCGGTCGAGGTCGCCCACGGCGCTGTCGTCGAGCAGATTAGCCTGTCCGCGCACGATCAATACCGGGCGGTCGGCACCGTCGGACGACCAGATCGCGAGGCCGCGGCTGACCAGATCCTGCGCGGCGCGGTCGATCGCGATGCGCTCGGCTTCGATCTCGCGCCGCACGCGCGCCATCGCCTCGGTCAGCGTCAGCCCAGACAGCGTCGCCGAGATATAATTGCCCGCCTCGACCAGCGCCGACGGGTTGAGCCCGGGTGGAATATCGATCACGCGATTTTCGACCGTCCCGTCGCCCGCGACGAGCACGACGAGCGATTGGTTCGCCGACAGCGGCACGAAGGCGAGCTGCTTCAAGACCCGCTCATGCTTGGGAACAAGGACGAGGCCCGCGCATGCCGACAGTCCGGACAGCGCCGAGGTCGCCTGTGCGAGCGCGCTTTCGATCGGACCGCCTTCGGACAGGCTCGCCTCGATCTGCGCGCGGTCTTCGGCACTGGGCTCGGCAACCTGCATCATCCCGTCGACGAAAAGACGCAGGCCCTGCTCGGTCGGCAGACGCCCCGCGCTGGTGTGCGGGCTCGCGAGCAGCCCATATTCCTCCAGATCCTGCATCACGTTGCGGATCGACGCGGGCGAGAGGTTGAGCGCCGCGAGCTTCGAGAGCGTGCGCGACCCCACCGGCTGCCCGGTTTCGAGATAGGCATCGACGACCAGCCGGAACACATCGCGCGCGCGCGTGGTGAGTTCGGTGATCGGCGGGGTAGTCATGGGGAGGATTTAGGGATGGCGAGAGGTTGGGGCAAGCTTTGCTGGCGAGTGCCCGCGAGTCGCGTTAGCCTGCTCGCAGGGGAGAAAGCCATGACGACAGCGCCACTCGACCGCGACGATCCGCTCGACGATTTCGAGCACCGCGACATCACGCTGCTCGGCCGCAAGCACCGCGTCTACACGATGGGCAGCGGCCCCGCGGTCATCGTGATGACCGAAATGCCTGGTATCAGCCCGCATGTCGCGCGTTTCGCCCGCTGGGTCCGCGATGCGGGTTTCACCGTCTATATGCCGCATATCTTCGGCAAGGACGGCGGGGTGGTGCGGATGCCCGGTGCGCTGTTCACGATGATCGGCGGATGCATCAGCCGGCAGTTCCGGGCCTTCCAGGCGGATGAAAGCTCGCCCGCGACGCGGTGGCTGCGCGCGCTCGCGGTGCTGGCGCACGAGGAATGCGGCGGCAAGGGCGTCGGCGCGATCGGCATGTGCTTCACCGGCAATTTCGCGCTGTCGATGATGCTCGAACCCGCGGTGCTTGCGCCCGTGCTGGCGCAGCCGTCACTGCCGTTGAACGATCCGGCAGGCATGCACATCGCCCCCGACGAACTCGCGACGGTGAAGGCACGGATGGAGGCCGAGGATCTGACCGTGCTCGCCTATCGTTTCGAGGGCGACAAATATTGCCGGGCTGCGCGCTTCGCCGCCTATGAAGATGCGCTGGGCGACCGCTTCGTCGGTCGCGTTCTGCCTGACGATGCGGCGAACCCTGACACGCCCTACAAGAACCCGCACAGTGTCGTCACCATCCACCTGATCGACGAGGCGGGCCAGCCGACGGTGCAGGCACGCGACGAAATCCTCGATTTCTTCAAGATGCGGTTGAGCGAATGAGGACGGCGGCCTAAGGGCCACCGCAATCACCAATTGAAAGGAAAGTTCATGCGCCCTTCCGGCCGCGCGCCCGACCAGATGCGTCCCATCGCCATCGCAACCGAGTTCACCATCCACGCCGAGGGCAGCGTGCTCGTCAGCTTCGGCAATACGAAGGTGCTCGTGACTGCCAGCGTCGACGAGAAGGTGCCGTCGTGGATGCGCGGCAAGGGCGCGGGCTGGGTGACCGCCGAATATGGCATGCTGCCCCGCGCGACGCACACGCGCGGCAGCCGCGAGGCGGCGAAGGGCAAGCAGTCGGGACGTACGCAGGAAATTCAGCGACTTATCGGCCGGAGCTTGCGCGCCGTCGTCGACATGAAGAAGCTCGGCGAGCGCCAGATCATCATCGATTGCGACGTGATCCAGGCCGATGGCGGCACGCGCACTGCCTCGATCTCGGGCGCGTGGGTCGCGATGCGGCTCGCGGTCGACAAACTGCTCGCGGCGAAGACGCTGACCGAGGATCCGATCGAGGACAAGGTCGGCGCGATTTCCTGCGGCATCTATCGGGGCACGCCGGTGCTCGACCTCGACTATGACGAGGATTCGACCGCCGAGGCCGACGGCAATTTCGTTCTGACCGGCAAGGGCCAGATCGTCGAAGTGCAGGCGAGCGCCGAGGGCGCGACCTATGACGAGGAGGGCCTGCTTCGCCTGCTACGCCTCGCGCGCATCGGCTGCGGCGAGATTTTCGCGGCGCAGGACCGGGCGACGGGGCGCTGATGACGCGCAAGCTCGCGCCCGGCAAGCTCGTCATCGCCAGCCACAATGCCGGCAAGGTGCGCGAGATTCGCGCGCTGCTCGAACCCTTTGGGATCGAGCCGGTGTCCGCCGGCGATCTGGGGCTTCGCGAGCCCGAGGAGACGGGCAAGACGTTTCGCGAGAATGCGCTGCTCAAGGCGCATGCGAGCGCGTCGGCGGCGGGGCTGCCCGCGCTCGCCGACGACAGCGGGCTCGAGGTTGCGGCGCTCGGCGGGCGTCCGGGTGTCTACACCGCCGACTGGGCCGAACGCCAATGGTTCGAGGGCAATCCGGGGCGCGACTGGTATATGGCGATGGGCAAGGTCGAAGGCCTGCTCGCCGAACAAGGGCCGGACGTCGACCGCAGCGCCTGCTTCGTCTGCACCCTCGCGCTCGCCTGGCCCGACGGCCATGTCGAAGTTTTCGAGGGTCGGGCGCAAGGAAGCCTGACCTGGCCACCGCGGGGCAAACTGGGCTTTGGTTACGATCCGGTGTTCGTTCCGATCGGTAACGCGCTGACTTATGCGGAAATTGCTCCCCAAGAGAAGCATGCGATCAGCCATCGGGCCGATGCCTTCGCCAAGCTGGTGGCGGGGGCGTTCGATTAGCGGTAATTTTACCCGGGTGATATTGACGAAGGTTTTACCCGGGTATAAAGGCGGGGCATGACCCATGACCCCGACACCGTCACTGCCTTCCTTGGCGACGCGCAGCTCGCTTCGGGCAGCCGCGAAAGCGTCACACGCGCGCTTGAGGATCGCTATCCCGCCGATCTCGGCGCGATCCTCGTTTTCGACGACCGCAGCGGTCGTTTGACCGACCTCGACTATTGGGATGCCGCCCAGGGAACGCCCGCGCCGGTGCCCGCACCGTCGGCCGGGCGACCGCGGCTGGGCGTCAAGGCGCGCGAGGTCACGCTGTTGCCGCGGCACTGGGACTGGCTCGCCGCGCAACCGGGCGGCGCATCGGCGGCGCTGCGGCGGCTGGTCGAGGCAGCGAGCAAGGGCGAACCCGGCGCGAAGCAGCGCAGCGACGCCGCCTATCATTTCATGAGCCACGTCTGCGGCGACCGCCCGGGCTATGAGGAGGCGCTGCGCGCGCTCTACCGCGACGACGATGCGGGCTTTGCCGCGTCGATTGCCGGATGGCCCGCCGATATCCGCGCCCATATCGCGCGATTGCTCCAAGGCGGCTGACATCCGCGCGGCAGCCCCTATATCGCTGCCCATGGCCGAACCGCTCGCCCTCTATGTCCATTGGCCGTTTTGCGTGTCGAAATGCCCCTATTGCGACTTCAACAGCCATGTGCGCGAAAGCGTCGATCAGGCGGCATGGCGCACGGCTTTGCTCGCGGACTTGCGGCACGAGGCGGCGTTGCTTCCCGGCCGCACGGTCGGCTCGATCTTCTTCGGCGGGGGCACGCCCAGCCTGATGCCGCCCGCAACGGTCGCGGCGGTGATTGCCGAGGCGGAGGCGCTGTGGGGTCTTGCCGACGATGTCGAGATCACGCTCGAGGCGAACCCCAATTCGGTCGAGGTCGCCAATTTCGCCAATCTCGCCGCCGCGGGGGTCAATCGCGTTTCGATAGGCGTTCAGAGCTTCGATTCGGAAGTGCTTGAATTTCTGGGTCGCGCGCACAGCGAGGACGAGGCGCGGCGCGCGATCGCGGCGGCACAGGCCAGTTTCGACCGCGCCAGCTTCGACCTGATCTATGCGCGGCCGGGCCAGTCGCTCGCCGCCTGGGAAAGCGAGCTGGGCGAGGCGCTCGCGTTCGGGACCGATCATCTCTCGCTCTACCAGCTTACCATCGAGCCCGGCACGCGTTTCGCCACGCTCGCGGCCAAAGGCGACCTCACCATCCCCGATGGCGATGCCGCCGCCGACCTGTTCGACGCGACGCAGGCGATGACGTCCGCCGCCGGCCTGCCGCGCTACGAAGTGTCGAACCATGCGCGCATCGGGCAGGCAAGCCGGCACAATCTCGCTTACTGGCGCTACGCCGATTATGCCGGCGTCGGGCCCGGGGCGCATGGCCGGCGCAGCAGTCAGGCGACCGAGCGGCACAAGAAGCCCGAGAATTTCATCGCGGCGGTGGCGCGCAACGGCCATGGGCTGAAGGTCGAGGCCGATCTGCCGGCGCACGAGCGCGCGACCGAGGCGATGCTGATGGGGCTGCGGCTGACCGAGGGCATCGACCTGGCGCGGATCGAGTCGCGGTGCGGTTTGCCGCGCGATGCGTTCGTCGATGCGGCGGCGGTGGCGCGGCTGGCGGGGCAGGGGCTGATGCGCGGCGAGGGCGACCGGCTGGCGGTGACCGACGATGGAATCCTGCTGCTCGACTCGATCCTTTCCGAGGTGGTGAAAACCCACTAGTTTGCTCTCGACCCGTTCGTGTCGAGCGAAGTCGAGACACCTCTCGACCTTGCGCGACTGCGATGGGCATCTCGACTTCGCTCGATGCGAACGGGAATGGGGACATGGTTTGCCGCAACATTTGATCCGCGACTGGGATGCCCATCTGGCGCATGAAAAGCGCCGGTCGGAGCATACGCGCCGCGCCTATATCGCGACCGCCGAGCGGTTTTGCGCCTTTCTGTCGCGCCACCGCGGCGGGACGGCCGATGCGCGGATACTGAAGGCGCTGACGCCGAACGATTTGCGCGCCTATCTCGCCGAACGCCGCGCCGAGGGGCTCGGCAATGCGTCGGCGGCGCGCGAGCTTTCGGCGCTGCGCAGCTTCCTGCGTTTCGTCGGCGGATCGAACGCCAGCGTGCCGCAGATGCGCGGGCCGCGCGTCAAGAAGGGCCTGCCGCGGCCGGTGGCGCCCGCCGAGGCGTTGCAATTGGCGCAGGATGTCGAGGACAATGCGCGCGAGGGCTGGGTCGGCGCGCGCGATTTCGCGCTGCTGCTGCTGCTATATGGCGCGGGGCTGCGCATCGGCGAGGCGCTGTCGCTGACCGGCGCGGCGCTGCCGCTCGGCGATACGCTGCGCGTCACAGGCAAGCGGGCGAAGACGCGCATCGTACCGATCCTGCCGGCGGTGGCGAGTGCCGTGTCGCGCTATGTCGCGGCTTGCCCTTGGCCGATCGCGAAGGACACGCCGCTCTTCCTCGGCGCGCGCGGCGGACCGCTCCAGCCGGGCGTGGTGCGCGCGAGCGTGCGATCGGCGCGGCGCGCGCTGGGCCTGCCCGAACGGACGACGCCGCACGCGCTGCGCCACAGCTTCGCGACGCACCTGCTCGCGGGCGGCGCCGATCTGCGGAGTTTGCAGGAATTGCTCGGGCACGCGAGCCTGGCTTCGACGCAGGTCTATACGGCGGTCGATGCCGCGCATTTGCTCGATATTTACCGGAGCGCGCATCCGCGGGCTTGAGGGCCGCTTTGGGGTGGAGAGCTGACGTCAGTTCAATCTAGTCCATCATCCCGGGCTTGACCCGGGATCCCGCTTTTCTAGCATCTCGGTTCAAGCGGGACCCCGGATCAAGTCCGGGGTGACGAGAATGGACGGGTCCGCTCCCGGTCGATAGCTGCCGCCATTGCGTCCAGAATTGTGCCGAACAGCGGCTTTGGGGTGGAGAGCGGACGTGTAAATCCTCCCTGCCGCGTAGCGGTGGGGAGGGGGACCGCCGCGAAGCGGTGGTGGAGGGGCCGCGACGGTGCGGCATAGCCCCTCCGTCAGCCCTTCGGGCTGCCACCTCCCCATGGCTTCGCCACAGGGAGGACCGGGCGGCAACCAATGGTCGAAACGCGCCATCGTCGCCGTGGCAGATCGGGTCATTCGCCCTTTGTCTTCGGCTTCCAGGTGATGACGCGGTAGATATAGAGCGCGACCAGCGAGCCGATCGCGACCAGCGCGACCGGGCCGACGAAGGCGTCGAGGTTGGCGAATTGCTTGCCGAACCAGCTACCCGCGCCGGCGAGCGCGGCGATCCAGATCGTCGAGCCGGCGGCGGTCCAGATCAGGAATTTGAGCTGGTTCATCTGCACCATGCCCGCGGGCAGCGAGACCATCGTCCGCGCGACGGGCATGAAGCGTGCGATGAAGACGATGGCGGGGCCGTATTTCAGGAAGAGATCGTGCAACCGCTCGACCTCGTCCCAGTCGAGCGTCAGCCAGCGGCCGTGGCGGTCGATGAAGGGCTTCAATCGTTCATAGCCGATCCAGCGCCCGATCGCGTACCAGATCCAGTTGCCTGCGGTCGTTCCCGCGACCGCGACCGCGACGAGCATCCAGAAATCGAAGCGCCCCTGCGCGACGGCGATTCCGCCGAGGCCCATGATCACTTCGGACGGGATCGGCGGAAACACATTTTCGAGGAACATGAGGATGAAAATCCCCGCATAGCCCCAGCTCTGGATCAGGTTCAGGATGAAGTCGGTCATGGGGGAGTAACGCCTTCCCTGTGTCAGCCGATGCGTCGCTTGATCGCATCCCAGATCATGCCCGCCGTATCGCTGTCGTTGAACCGGTCGATCGCGACGATTCCGGTCGGCGAGGTGACGTTGATTTCGGTGAGCCATTCGCCGCCGATCACGTCGATCCCGACGAAGACGAGTCCGCGTTCGCGCAAGGCAGGGCCGAGGACGTCGCAAATCTCCTGCTCGCGCGGGGTGAGCTCGGCCGCCTCGGCATAGCCGCCGACCGCGAGGTTCGAGCGGAATTCGCCTTCGCCGGGCTTGCGGTTGATCGCGCCCGCGACCTCGCCGTCGACGAGCACGATGCGCTTGTCGCCTTGGGCAACGCTCGGCAGGAATTGCTGGACCATGAAGGGTTCGGGCCACACCTGTCCGAACAGTTCGACCAGCGCGCCCAGATTGCCGCCGTCGGCGTCGATCTTGAACACCGCCTTGCCGCCGTTGCCGTGGAGCGGCTTGATCACGACGGCACCGTGGCGCGCCTGGAAATCCTTCACCGCGTCGAGATCGCGCGTCACCATCGTCGGCGGCATGAACTCGGGAAAGTCGAGGACGAAGACCTTTTCGGGCGCGTTGCGGACCGAGACGGGGTCGTTGACCACCAGCGTTTCGTGTCCGATGCGTTCGAGCAGCCAGGTGCCGGTGAGGTAGCCGAGGTCGAAGGGCGGGTCCTGCCGCATCAGCACGGCGTCGACGTCGCGGCCTAGGTCGAGCAGTACTTCGTCGCCGAATTTATAATGCGCGCCGGCCTCGCGCTGCGCCTCGACGATGCGGTGCGCTTTGGTGGTCAGCCGCCCGGCCTCCCACGTCAGCCCGCGAACGTCGTAATGGTAAAGCTCGTAGCCGCGTTCGAGCGCCTTCAGGATCAGGTGGAAGCTGCTGTCGCCCCCGATGTTGATATTGTCCATCGGGTCCATTTGTACCGCGGCGCGCAGGGTCATTATTTCTTCCTCAGGGTTGCCAGACGTGGACCAGATGGCGCGGCAGGCGGCGCGGCGCAAGGAGCATCACGTCGATCCGGATGTCGTCGCGCGGGCCCGCGAAGCGGGGGGCGAGCATTTCGGCGGCCGCGGCGACGCGGCGGAGGCGGTACGGATCGATCGCGAGGTCGAGGTCTTCGGGCCGGTCGCGCCACTTGACCTCGACGAAGGCGATCATGCGCCCGCGCCGCGCGACGAGGTCGACTTCGCCGACGGGGACGCGCAGCCGCTCGCCGATTATGCGCCAGCCGTGAAGGCGCAGCCACCAGGCGGCGCGGCGTTCGGCCTTGCGTCCGCGCGCCTCGGCGGCGGAGCGGTTCAAGCCTGCTCCTTGAGCGCGAGCGCGCGGGCGTAGATGTCGTGCCGGTCGAGCCCGAAGCGTTTGGCGACCGCTTTGGCCGCCTGCGCGACGGGCTTGTCCGCCATCGCTTCGCGCAGCGCGGCGTCGAGCGTCGCGTCGTCGGCGTCTTCGGCCTTCGCTTCGCCGGGCGGGCCGACGATGACGACGATCTCGCCCTTGGGCGGCGCGTTTTCGTAGCGCGCGGCGAGGGTGGTGAGCGTGCCGGTGACGCATTCCTCGAACATCTTGCTGATCTCCCGCGCGACCGCCGCTTCGCGGTCGCCGAGGCCCTCGGCGAGCGCGGCGAGCGCGGCGGCGAGGCGCGGGCCGCTTTCGTAGAAGACCAAAGTTGCGCGCAAAGCAGCGAATTCGGCGATCGTGTCGGCGCGCGCCTTCGCCTTGTTCGGCAGGAAGCCCGCGAAGAGGAAGCGGTCGCTCGGCAGGCCCGACAGGGTGATGCCGGCGATCGCGGCGCAGGGGCCGGGGAGGGTGGTGACATGGCGTCCCGCCGCGCGCGCGTCGCGGACGAGCTTGTAGCCGGGGTCCGAAATCAGCGGGGTTCCTGCGTCCGACACCAAAACGACAACTTCCCCTTCCATGCGCGCAACCAGCGCGGCGCGGGTGCGTTCGTCGCTATGATCATGATAGGGGGTCATCGGCACACGCAAACCCAGATGCGACAGCAGTTTCGCGGTCACGCGCGTATCCTCCGCGGCGATCACGTCGGCGGAGGCGAGCGTCTTGGCCGCGCGCGCGCCGATGTCGCCGAGGTTGCCGATGGGCGTCGCGACGATATAGAGACCGGGCAAGGGAGAATCTGAGATGTTCGAATCTGGCATGACGCCGAAAATGGCAGACACTGCCTCCGATTGCCATCAAGGCGCGCTCCAAAATAATGCGTCGCCGCGCCGCGCGATGCTGCGCGGGCTCGGCGTGATGGCGATGGCGGGGCTGCTCGCGGCGTGCCAGGTCGTGCCGAAGACCGGCGGCCCGGCCACTCCGCCGCCGCCGACCGATCCGACCGACAATGTCGGCCCCGGCCTTCCCACCGATACCGATCGTCACCGCGTCGCGCTGCTCGTGCCGCAGACCGGCGCCAATGCCGACGTCGGCAACGCGATCGCCAATGCGACGACGCTGGCGCTGCTCGATACGCGCACCGAGCGCGTGCGGATCACCACCTATGACACCGCGCTCGGCGCCGCCGCCGCCGCGCGGCAGGCGGTCGCCGACGGCAACAAGCTGATCCTCGGGCCGCTGCTCAGCGAGGATGTTTCGGCGGTCGCGCCGGTCGCGCGCGCCGCCAAGGTTCCGGTGCTGAGCTTCTCGAACGACAGCAGCGTCGCGGGCAACGGCGTCTTCATCATGGGCTTCGTCCCCGGCCAGTCGGTCGAGCGCGTCGTCGCCTTTTCGCGATCGAAAGGCCATCAGCGGTTCGGTGCGCTCGTGCCCAAGAATGTCTATGGCGACCGTTCGGCCGCCTCCTTCCGCGCCGCGGTCGCCAAGGCGGGCGGCACGTTGGTCGCGGTCGAAAGCTATGACCGCAGCGCGACCGCACTGTCGGGTGCGGCGCGGCGGCTCGCCAACGCGGGCGCGATCGACGCGGTGCTCATCGCCGACAGCGGCGGCAATGCGATCCGCGCGGTGCCGGTGATCAAGGGCACGGGCGACAAGCAGATTCTCGGCACCGAGCTGTGGAATACCGACGCGGCGCTGGGTGGCAATGCCGCGATGCGCGGAGCGTGGTTCGCCAGCGTCTCCGACGGGCTTTATAGCCAGCTTGCGACCAAATATCGTACCCGCTTCGGCCGGCCGCCGTACCGGCTCGCCAGCCTCGGCTATGATTCGGTGCTGCTGACGGTGCGCATCGCGCGCGACTGGAAGCCGGGGAGCAATTTCCCGGCGAACCGCCTGCTCGCCGCCGACGGTTTCGGCGGAATCGACGGCATTTTCCGCTTCAACAATCGCGGCATCGCCGAGCGCGCGCTCGAGGTCAGCGAAATCGGCGCCGGCGGCTTCCGCGTGATCGACCCCGCGCCGACGAAATGGTGAGCCGCGATTGAGCGTGGCAGACCGGCCACAGTTGGCCGGAAACCGCTATCGGAAAAGCGCGGCGGCCTTTACGCCCGCCGTGCGATCACTATATGACAATCGCGCGTGTTCCGGCGTCGATTCCGCACGCGCGTTTAATATGTTTCAGGAGATACAGCTATACCACCGCCCATGACCCGTCGCCCGATGGCACCGATGCCGCCCAAGAACGGCCCGCGTTACAATGAATTCATCGCCTCCCCCAAAGTCCGCGTGATCGACGAGGAAGGCGAAAATCTGGGCGTCATGCTAACAGCCGAGGCGATCGAGCAGGCGGCCGAGGTCGGGCTCGACCTGGTCGAAGTATCTCCCAACGCCGACCCGCCGGTGTGCAAATTCCTCGACGTCGGCAAGTTCAAGTACGAGGCGCAGAAAAAGGCGAACCTCGCGCGCAAGAGCCAGAAGACGCAGGAAATCAAAGAGATCAAGATGCGTCCGAACATCGACGATCATGATTTCGACGTGAAGATGAAGAAGGTCTTCGACTTCCTCGAGGAAGGCGACAAGGTCAAGATGACCATGCGCTTCCGCGGCCGCGAGATGAGCCACACCCAGCTCGGCCTCAACGTGCTCCAGCGTGTCGCCGAGATGACCGCCGAGGTCGCGAAGGTCGAGGCGCACCCGCGCACCGAGGGCCGTCAGATGCTGATGGTGCTCGCGCCGAAATAAGTTCGCCGGCTCAGCCGATGTGAAATTCGAGGGCGGTCGTTCCGGCGGGACGGCCGCCCGCTTCGTATCGGCGCTCGGTCATTCGGGCCCGGCCGTCCGCCGAGATCAGGACCAGCGTGGAGGCGCGCGTCCCATAGACGTCGCCCCGCAGGAAGAGCGCGGGGGCGTCCTCGGCCATCAGCGTGTCGAGCAGCGTTTCGGGGTCGGTGCCCGCCGCGACGGTAGCTTCAAGCGCCGCGCGCAACCGCTCGGCGCGCGGGCAGGGGGCGTCGACGGGTTCGTTGGCGAGCGCGTGGACGCCGGGTTCGAGCGGCATGATCAGCGGGACAGGCCGGTTGGTCAGCAGCCGTGCCGCGTCGCCACCCACCGCAAACAGGTTGAAGGCGTTGAAGCGCGGCAGGTCTTCGGCGGCCGGGGCGGCGAAGCGCCCCTCGCCGCGCAGGAGGTCGGATACGAGCGCGCCGCGCGATTCTTTTGCGGGGTCGGGCATCGCGCCGCGGACGTTGGTGACGACGACGGTGCGGCCGCTCAGGCGATGGACGCCGAGCCAGGTCCCACCCGCCTGCAGGTCGCGCCCGGCGACGATACCGCTGCCGTCGTCCCACTTGTGGAGCGGCGCGGCGGGGCGTTCGTGAAACTCGTCGCGGTTGCCGATGAGGATGAGCGGCCAGTCGGGATGGACGCGGTGGGCAAGGGCGACGACACACATGGCGCGCATATCGGGTCGCGGCGCGCGCTTGCCAAGCCTCTTGACAAATTGCTTGGTTGAATGTTCAATCAACTCATCTTGACGAGGGAGGACGGCGATGGCCGACGAATTCGAGAAGATGGGCGAGAATTTGCGGGCGAAGACCGGCAAGGGACTCGACGAATGGGTCGCCGCCGCGCGCGCGACGGGCATTGCCGGCCATATGGTGCTGGTGAACCACCTCAAATCCGAACATGGGCTCGGCCACGGCTATGCCAATATGATCGTCCATGCCGCGAACGGGTCCTCGTCTCTGTCGCAGGATGACGACGCGCTGGTCGAAGCGGCGTTCGATGGCGCGAAGGCGCATTGGCGGCCGCTCTACGACCGGCTAGTGGCTTTGGTCCGGGGTTTCGGCGGCGACGTCGAGCTGGCGCCGAAGAAAGGTTATGTGAGCCTCCGCCGCAAGAAGCAGTTCGCGCTGCTTCAGCCCTCGACCAAGGATCGCTTCGACATCGGCCTCGCGCTCAAGGGCGAGGAGCCCTCGGGCAAGCTCGAACTGGCGGGAAGCTGGAACGCGATGGTGTCGCACCGCGTGCGGATCGCGGCGGGCGAGGATGCGGAGGGCGATGTCGCGGGCTGGCTCCGCGCCGCTTATGACCGGGCGGGATAGGCATGAACGCCGCCGACACCCGCCAGCGCATCCTGATGACCGCGATGGAGCTGTTCTGGGAGAAGGGCTATCTGTCGACCTCGGTCGCCGACATATTGTCGCGCAGCCAGGTCCATTCGGGCAGCCTCTATCATTTCTTCCCCGGCAAGCAGGACGTACTCGTCGGCGTGCTCGAACTCTATCGCGACGGGATCGACGAGATGCTGCTCGCACCCAATTGGGAGGGTATCGACGATCCGATCGAGCGCATCTTTGCGCTGCTCGCGGGCTATCGCACCCATTTGATCGTCACCGACTGCACCTATGGCTGCCCTATCGGCAGCCTCGCGCTCGAAATCCACGAGCCCGACCCGATGGTGCGCGAGTTGATGGCGGTCAATTTTGCCAACTGGTCGGCCGCGATCACCCGCTGCCTCGATGCAGCTGCCGATCGGCTGCCACCCGGCACCGACCGCAAGGCGCTCGGCGAGTTCGTGCTGACGGTGATGGAAGGCGCGGTGATGCAGGCGCGCACCTATCGCGACATCGGCTATTTCGACCGCAATATCGCTGTATTGCGCGACTATATCACCATATTGCTGGCGACCGAGAAATCTGGTAATTTCGCCTGATCTTTCTGGAGGGGGGGACGAATATGACCGAAGCCGTCAAAACGCCTTGGCACTTGTGGGTGGTGGGGATTGTGTCGCTGGCCTGGAACGCCTTCGGCGCGATGGACTATGTGATGACCAAGATGGGCAATGCCGAATATCTGGCTGCCTTCACGCCCGAACAGCAGGCCTGGTTCGCGAGCTTCCCGATGTGGGCGAACATCGGCTGGGCGCTCGGTGTCTGGGGCTCGGTGCTCGGATCGTTGCTGCTGCTCGTCCGCAGCCGTCATGCGGTGACGGCCTTCATCGTCTCGATCCTGGGACTGGCGATCAGCTGTATTTACCAGTTCGGTATGCATTATGCCGACCTGATGAGGATGTTCGGGACGTTCCCGATGATCTTCACCGCAGTGATCTGGGCCGTGCTGATCGCGCTGTTCCTTTATGCGCGGGCGCAGGCGGCGAAGGGTGTGCTGCGGTAAGAAGGCCTGCTTTGGGGTGGGAGCGGACGTTGCTACCCCAACCTTCGTCATCCCGGACTTGATCCGGGATCCATAGCCTCGCCGAAGTCATGGACCCCGGACCAAGTCCGGGGTGACGACGCAATAAAGGTCGGCCTTCGGCCGTTACCCGCCTTCCTACCGCCCCCGGATGAACGCCCGCACATCGGCCGACAATTTATGCCGGTCTTCGTCGCGGATATACATCATGTGGCCGGCCTCATAATAGGTGTAATGGATGCGGTCCTGCGGGATGCCGGTGCGCGACAGCGCATATTCGGCGGCGAAAAAGGGCGTCGCGAAGTCATAATAGCCCTGTGCGACGAGCACGCGCAGACCCGAATTCTCGCGCAGCGCCTGCCCGATATAGGGCGCGACGTTCAAATAGGCGTTGGTGTCGCGGCCGCCGAGGCGCCAGTCCCACTGGCCGCCGATCCGCCCGATCGACTGATACTCGCGGTCGGTCTTGAAGCCGAGGCCGTCGCGGCTCCAGCTGTTGATCGCGGCGGTGTAGCTCGCGTCGATGCCATAGAAGCTGGGGTCGTTGTCGGGGCTTTCGCCGGCGCTGTCATAATCCTTGCCCGTATAGCGGCTGTCGAGACGGCCGACGGTGAGGCCGCGGTCGCGCAGCAGTTCCTTGTAGAAGCGGCTCGGCGTGACGCGCAGGTCGGCGCTTTCGAGATAGGTTTCGGAGAGCCCGGTGAAACGCGATAGTTCGCGGCGGATCGCGGCGCGTTCCTCACCCTGCAATTTCTGCCCCTTGAGCAGTGCTGAAGCATAAGGACCAATCGCCCATTGCCGCGCTTCCTCGGCAAAAGCTTCGGGTGAGGTCGCCTGCGCCTTGCCGTGATAGAGCGCGGTCACCGCCATCGAGGGCAGGTTGGTGATCGGCGACAGCTCGTTGCCCGGCGTGTCGGCGCCTGCCGCGAAATCGAGCACGGTCGAAATGAGGATGATGCCGTTCAGCGCGACGTCATTGTATGTCTCGTTCATCAGCTGGTTCGCGACCGCGGCCGAGCGCGTCGTGCCATAGCTTTCGCCGCCGAGATATTTGGGGCTGTTCCAGCGGCCATTATCGTTCAGCCAGCGGCGGATCACCTCGGCGACGAGCTTCGCGTCCTGCGTCACGCCGTAATAATCTTCGGGGTCGGCCTTGCCGATCAGGTGCGAAAAGCCCGTGCCCGGCGGGTCGATGAAGACGATGTCGGTGACGTCGAGCAGCGCGTCGGGATTGTCGACGATAGGATAGGGCGGGGCGCCGTCGTCGACGCCGGTGCCGGGAATCGCGACGCGTTTCGGCCCGAACGCCCCCATCATCAGCCAGACGGTGCCCGAGCCCGGGCCGCCGTTGAACAGGAAGGTCACCGGCCGGTTCGGGTCGCGGGGTTCCTTGACATAGGCGGTGGTGACGACCGCAACCTCGGGCACGCCATCCTTGTTCTTGATGATCGTCTCGCCGATCGTCGCGGCATAATTGATCCGCTGGCCGCCGAAGGTACCCGAAAGCTTGGTCGTGCGAACCTGGGGTTCGATATCCGCGACGGGCTTTTCGGCCTTGGCCTTGTCGTCGGCCTTGTCCTGCGCGTGCAGCGCGGCGGGCGCAGCGAAGGCAAGCGCCAAGGCGATAAGCGAAAGACCCGATTTCATAGACATATCTCCCCGATTGCGGGGGCGACCCTATGCAGCGCGTGCGGGGGCGGCAAGGTTACTTGTCGGTTACAGCCGGGGGTTCGTCGAAGGGGGAGCTACCGCCCCCATTTGGTCTTACTCTGCTTCCCGAACCGCCCCTTGCGCGTCCCCGGCTTGCCCTCGTTCGAGCGCCCAACACGCGGCGCAACCTGCTCATCCGGCGGCAACCCGAGTTCGTCGGCCTCGAGTTTGCGGATTTCGTCGCGTAGGCGCCCGGCTTCCTCGAATTCGAGGTCGGCGGCCGCGTCGCGCATCTTCTTTTCGAGCTCGGCGATATAGGCGCGGAGGTTGTGACCGACCATGTGCGCCGGCTTGTCCTCGCCGATGTCAATCGTCACCTGATCCTTCGACGCGACATGCGCGATGATGTCGCCGATGTTGCGTTTGATCGTCTGCGGCGTGATGCCGTGCTCGGCATTATAGGCCTCCTGCTTTTCGCGGCGGCGGTCGGTTTCGCGCATCGCGCGTTCCATGCTGCCGGTGATGCGGTCGGCGTAGAGGATGACGCGGCCGTCGACGTTGCGCGCGGCGCGGCCGATCGTCTGGACGAGGCTCGTCTCGCTGCGCAAAAAGCCCTCCTTGTCGGCGTCGAGGATCGCGACGAGCCCGCATTCGGGAATGTCGAGCCCTTCGCGGAGCAGGTTGATCCCGACGAGCACGTCGAACACGCCGAGCCTTAAGTCGCGGATAATCTCGATGCGCTCCAATGTCTCGACGTCCGAGTGCATGTAGCGGACCTTGATGCCGGCTTCGTGGAGGAATTCGGTGAGATCCTCGGCCATGCGCTTGGTCAGCGTGGTGACGAGCGTGCGGTAGCCCGCCGCGGCGGTTTTCTTCGCCTCGGCGATCAAATCGTCGACCTGCTCCTCGACCGGCTTGATCTCGACAGGCGGGTCGATCAGGCCGGTGGGGCGGATCACCTGTTCGGCGAACACGCCCTGCGTGCGGTCCATCTCCCATGTGCCGGGGGTCGCCGAGACGCTGACCGTCTGCGGGCGCATCATGTCCCATTCGGCGAAGCGCAGCGGCCGGTTGTCGATGCAGCTCGGCAGGCGGAAGCCATATTCGGCGAGCGTGATCTTGCGGCGGTGATCGCCCTTCGACATCGCGCCGATCTGCGGGATCGTCTGGTGGCTCTCGTCGACGAAAAGCAGCGCGTTGTCGGGGAGATATTCGAACAGGGTCGGCGGCGGCTCGCCGGGGAGGCGGCCGGTGAGGAAGCGGCTGTAATTCTCGATCCCCGCGCAGCTTCCGGTCGCGGCGATCATCTCTAGGTCGAAATTGGTGCGCTGTTCGAGCCGCTGCGCCTCGAGTAGGCGGCCCTCGGCCTCGAGCTCCTTGAGCCGCTCCGCGAGTTCGTGGCGGATCGCTTCGCTTGCCTGCTTCAGCGTCGGGCCGGGGGTCACATAGTGCGAGTTCGCAAAGACGCGGACATAGTTGAGGGTCGCGATCTTCTTGCCGGTCAGCGGATCGAACTCGGTGATCTCCTCGATCTCGTCGCCGAAAAAGCTGACGCGCCACGCCATATCCTCATAGTGCGAGGGGAAGATTTCGAGGCTGTCGCCGCGCACGCGAAAATTGCCGCGCGCGAACGCCTGGTCGTTGCGCTTGTACTGGAGCGCGACGAGCTTGCGGATGATCTCGCGGCTATCGGCGACCTGGCCCTTCTTCAGGTCGAAGATCATCGCCGAGTAAGTTTCTACCGAGCCGATGCCGTAGAGGCACGACACCGAGGCGACGATGATTACATCGTCGCGTTCGAGCAAAGCGCGCGTCGCCGAGTGGCGCATGCGGTCGATCGCCTCGTTTACCGAGCTTTCCTTCTCGATATAGGTGTCCGACCGCGGGACATAGGCTTCGGGCTGGTAATAGTCGTAATAGCTGACGAAATATTCGACCGCATTGTTCGGAAAGAAGCTCTTGAACTCGCCATAGAGCTGCGCCGCGAGGATTTTGTTCGGGGCGAGGATAAGCGCGGGGCGCTGCAACTCGTCGATGACCTTGGCCATGGTGAAGGTCTTGCCCGATCCGGTGACGCCGAGCAGCACCTGATCGCGCTCGCCGTCGAGCGCGGTCGCGACCAGTTCCTTGATCGCGGTCGGTTGGTCGCCCGCGGGCTGGTAGTCGCTAACCAGTTCGAATCGTTTGCCGCCTTCGACCTTGTCGGGACGGGCGGGGCGATGCGGGACATAGTCGCTGCTGGTGTCGATTTCATCGAGCGAGGTGCGAATCTGGATTGCCATCGCCGCCAATATGGTATCGATTACGCCCAACGACAATTATAATGGCTCGCAACCAAATGGCCGCATCTGGGTTCGCCCATTTGCTCAACAGGAGGATGATTTTATGAAGAAGATTCTGACGGTAGCGGCCATCGGCGCATTGGTCGCCGCGGCGGGCTGTAGCGACAAGGGCGAAAATGCCGGCGGCCCGGTGAAGCGCGAGGCCGGCAACTGGAAGACCAACGTCAAGCTGGTGAAGTTCGAAGTCCCCGGCATGGCCCCCGAAATGAAGACCCAGATGACCCAGATGATGGAAGGCGCCGGCAACATGGACCTTTGCCTGACGCAAGAGCAGGTCGACAAGGAAGATGTCGCGGCCGAGCTTGCCAAGGGCGGCGGGCAATGCACCTGGTCGAAGAAAGACGTCGCGGGCGGCAAGATCGACGTCGCCGGCACCTGCACGCAGAACGGTCAGACCGTCGACATGGCGATGGTGGGCACGATGGCGGCCAAGAAGACCGACGTCACCATCACGACCAAGGGCAAGGTTCCGACCGGCGGTGACATGGAAATGGTCATGCAGATGACCCAGACCCACACCGGCCCGTGCAAGGCTGCGACGACGACCTGAGCGCCGAGCCTTCTCAAATGAACGACAGGGGCGTCAGTGAAAACTGGCGCCCTTTGTTCATGCCGTCCCGCCGAGGGCGAGCATTTGAATCCGGTAGCGCGGCCGCGCTGTTTGCGGCCGCAGGACGGACAAGTGTGCGAGAAGAGGGAGGTCGACTTGCCGGGCGACAGAACAGGTGGGGCTGTCGGGTCGCCCGGCGAAGTCTTGAAATGAAGCCTGAGGGGGATCGAAAGGTGCCAGGGACCAGCTCGCACCATTCGCCTTTTGGCTCCACACCGCGTCATCATATGGATGCCGCGACGTCGAAAAGGATGCCAGAGTTTCGTGTTTGCGGCAGTTACAAGGGGTCACAAGGCGCAATGTTGCCATTTGATAACCAGTTCTTAACCTGATTTCGCGCTTTTCCTTGCGGATTGGCGCGGCGATTTTCTTCTGATATGGCACAAGGTTGCCGTGTTACCGTTACGTCAAAGTAACAAAGGGTGGCCGCGCTGACTGATTGGCGTATCTACCGCACCGCCCGTCAGGGGTATTCGAGGGTAGCATGGACCAGGCGAAAGCGAACGAGACACAGGATCCGGGCGAGGTCGACCGGATCATCGCCGAAGAGCTCGAGGCACTGCTCGATTCTCCGATGTTTACCCGTTCGCCGGTGCTGTCGCGGCTGCTGCAATTCCTTGTCGAACATCGCCTTCGCGGCGGTCGCAGTTCGCCCAAGGCCTATGCGATCGCGACTGAAGCACTGGGGCGCAGCGAAGATTTCGATCCGGCCGTCGACAGCTATCCTCGCGTCATGGTCGGCCGCCTGCGCAGCCTGCTCGACCGCTATTATGCCGATACCCCTTGGGTGCACCGCTTGCGCGTGCCGCAAGGCAGTTATGAGGTGGTCGTCCAATATCGCTCGGCGCCGCCGTCGGCGCGATCGGCCGACGATCCGCCGGAAGGCGATGACGTCAAGGCTGCAGCCGTCCAATCTGGCCTCGCTCGCACGACTGCGCATGCGCGGCCGTCGCGCCCCGGCGGTCGCGGTTCGCGGTTCGGCCGTTGGATCGTCGTGCTCATCCTCCTCGCGCTTGCCCTCTTCACCTTGTGGACGCTTCGCGAAGGGTCCGGCCGGCTCTTCGTCGGCGATCCGGTTCCCGTTCCGTTGCTCGAAGTCAGCCCGCCGGTGGCGGGAAATCTGCCGCAGTCGCGGGCGCTGGCGCGCGCGCTCGACGGCAAGCTGCGCGACGGGCTTCGGCGCTTCGAACTGGTCGACCTGCTGAGTTCGAAAGCGCCGGGCGGCGCGGCGGCGCGAACGGGGGATTATCGTCTCGATACCTCGCTCGTACGCACGGTCGAAGGCGACACCGATGTCACACTCGTCCTCAACCGCGTCGCCGACCAGCGCGCGATCTGGTCGCAGCAGATGCGCCTGACCAGCGATCAAACCCCCGAATTCACCGCGATCGAACCGCTGATCGCCCAGCTCGTCGGTGATTATGGCGTGATCGTGCGCGACCAGATCCAGCGCCAGCCCGACAATTACGCGGCGGGCTTTCCCTGCCTCGCGCAGTTCAACCGGATGCGCCAGATGCGCAACGCGATCACCGCGAAACAGGTCGACACCTGCCTGCGTGCAACGATCGAGGCGACACCGCGCGATCCGGTCGCGCTGACCGCGCTGTCGCTCGTGCGTTATGGCGACTGGCAGCCGCAGCGGCTGACGCCGGCGGGCCGCGAAGCCTTGGGCGAAGCGCGCGCGCTCGCGCTGCGCTCCTATGAAAGTAGCCCCAATTCGGCGGCCGGCCTGTTCGCGATGGCGCGCGCCAATTTCTATTCGGGCAATTGCGCCGGCGGTAATGCGATGGGCGACGCGGCGATCGCGCTCAACCCCTATGACGCCGACATGTCGGGCTTCCTCGGCCTGTTCAAGCTCGCGTGTGGACAGGCAGAGGAGGGCGAAGCGCTGCTTCGCCGGTCGCTGCAGCTCGACGCATCCTATCCCGGGGTTCCGGGGGTCACGCTGGCCTTTGTCGTCTCGCAGCGCGGCGAGCAGGAAGAGGCGCAGCGGATCCTCGATCAAATGCCTTCGCCGAGCAATATGGAGCCGCAATATATGATGGTGCGCGCGATCGTTCTCGCGCGGCAGGGCGATCTGAACGCGGCGCGCGAACAATGGAAGCGCCTTCTCGCCTATACGCGCCAGCCGGCCGACGCGGCGCCCGAAACCGTGCTTGGCCGCTTCATGATCACTCCCGCAGTGATCCAAGCCGCCTCGGCGGCGCTGCGCGAGTCGGACGTCGTCGTCGTCAAGGCGGCGCCCTGAGCGTCCGGCGATCGCGCGCTTGACCGGATAGGGGATGCCGCGCAGGGTGGCGCCATGTTGTCCGCGCTTGCTCTGGCCCTCGCCGCACCGCCGCCGCCCGCGGCGGTCGCGGTGCATTTCGACCGCGATGGAAGGATCGAAACGCGCGTCGCGGACGGTCTCGCCGATCGCGCGGGCGGCAGGCCGGTCGGGCCCGACGATCCGGTGCGCATCGCGTCGATTTCCAAACTGGTCGTTGCGTTGGGCGTGCTGCGGCTCGTCGAGGCGGGGCGTCTCGATCTTGATCGCGATGTATCGGAATATCTTGGCTGGCGGCTGCGGCATCCCGCCTATCCGGATCGGCCGATCAGCCTCGCGCAGCTTCTCGGGCATCGGTCGGGGCTCAACGATGACACCAATTATGCGTTGCCGCTCGACGCCGATCTGGAAACCGCGCTTCGCGATCCCGCGGCGTGGGACAAGGCGCGCGCGCCGGGCGGCGACTTCGCCTATGCCAATTTCAACTATCCGGTGGTCGCGGCGGTGATCGAGGCGGCAACCGGCGAGCGGTTCGACGCGTCGATGGCGCGGCTGGTTTTTCGGCCGCTCGGTCTCGACGCCTGTTTCAACTGGCCGGCGTGCAGCGACGCCGCTGTCGCGCGTGCCGTCGTGCTCTATGGCGCCGACGGCAGCGTCCAGCGCGACGACATGAAGGGCGCGCGGCCGGCCTGTCCGGTCGTTCCCGCGACCGATGGTAGCTGCGACGTCGCGACCTACCGGCTCGGGCGCCACGGTGCGGGGTTCAGCCCGCAGGGCGGGTTGCGCATTTCGGCCAACGGGCTGGCGCGCATCGGCGTGATGTTGCTGCGCCGCGGCGATGGCTTTCTGAAAGCCGAAAGCCTTGCGCGGCTGGAAGCGATGGCGCCCGTCCGGCCGACCAGCGGCGAGGGGACGGGCGGTTTCTTCTGCGAATATGGCATGGCCATGCACAGCACCGGCGGCCCGGCGCTGAAGGACCCGGCATGCCGCGACGACCTGTTCGGCGATGGACGCCTGCGCCTCGGCCATTCGGGCGACGCTTATGGATTGCGATCGGGACTGTGGTTCGACCTTGAAGGCGGCGAGGGCATTGCCTATTTCGTCGCGCAGGTGCCGGAGGGGCAGAAAGGGACACGGTCGGCATATAGCGCTGCGGAGGAAGTCTTGGTCGATGCGGCGCTTCGCCGCGCGGCCGACGCCAGCCCTCTTGCCAGCCCCGCCCACGGGCACTAGGGCAATTTTCAACATTCACGACATAGTCAGAAAAAAGGAACTGTGCATGAGCGATTCGGCCGAAAAGGTTAAAAAGATCGTCGTCGAACATCTGGGCGTCGAAGCCGACAAGGTTACCGAGGAAGCAAGCTTCATCGACGATCTGGGCGCCGACAGCCTCGACATCGTCGAATTGGTGATGGCGTTCGAAGAAGAATTTGGCGTCGAAATCCCCGACGACGCGGCGGAAAAGATCGCCACCGTCAAGGACGCGATCGACTATATCGAAGCGAATAAGGGCTGATTCAGCCTGTCCGGCGTTGCCGGATGCGGCGGCGACGCCGTCCACGCATTTCCGGCTCCCCGGTCTCGAGCGCCCGTGCGCAGCGACCGGGGAGCTTTTTTTATGCGCGCGGCTCCTCTAGAAGCGCGCCGACGGTAATGACGCGACGCTCTGCGGGGGCAGGGGTCGATGAAAGGAATGATTATGCGCCGGGTTGTGGTGACGGGTCTGGGTTTGGTGACGCCGCTGGGCGGTGACGTCGAAACCAGCTGGAAGAATCTGATCGCGGGCAAATCGGGTGCCGGCACGATCACCCATTTCGACGCGTCGGATCAGAAATGCACGATCGCGTGCGAGGTAAAGGGGCCTGATCACGAATATGGCTTCGACCCCGGCAAGCGCGTCGATCACAAGGTCCAGCGCCAGGTTGATCCCTTCATCATCTTCGGCATCGACGCTGCCGGACAGGCACTCGAGGACGCGGGTCTCACCGAGATGACCGAGGAGCAGAAGGTGCGCGCCGGCTGTTCGATCGGATCGGGCATCGGCGGTCTGCCGGGCATCGAGAGCGAAAGCCTGCTGCTCGCCGAAAAGGGGCCGGGCCGCGTGTCGCCGCACTTCGTCCACGGCCGCCTGATCAACCTGATCTCGGGGCAGGTTAGCATCAAATATGGGCTGAAGGGCCCCAACCACGCGGTCGTCACCGCCTGCTCGACCGGCGCGCATTCGATCGGCGACGCGGCGCGGATGATCCGCGACGATGATGCCGACATCATGCTCGCGGGCGGCGCCGAGGCGACGATCTGCCCGATCGGCATCGCGGGCTTCGCGCAGGCGCGCGCGCTCAACATGACCTACAACGACCGCCCCGAACAGGCGAGCCGCCCCTATGACAAGGACCGCGACGGCTTTGTCATGGGCGAGGGCGCGGGCGTCGTCGTGCTCGAGGAATATGAGCATGCCAAGGCGCGCGGCGCAAAAATCTATGCCGAGGTCGTCGGCTATGGCCTGTCGGGCGACGCCTATCACGTCACCGCGCCCGATCCCGAGATGGATGGCGCGTTCCGCTCGATGGCGGCGGCGCTCAAGAAGGCGGGCATGACCCCCGCCGACATCGACTATATCAACGCGCACGGCACTTCGACGATGGCCGACACGATCGAACTCGGCGCGGTGAAGCGCCTGTTCGGCGACGCGATGTCCAATGTGTCGATGAGCTCGACCAAGTCGGCGATCGGCCATCTGCTCGGCGGCGCGGGCGCGGTCGAGACGATCTTCTGCATCCTCGCGATCCGCGATCAGGTCGTGCCCCCGACGCTGAACCTCGACAATCCCGACGAAGGCACCGAAGGCGCCGACCTCGTCCCCAAGGTCGCGAAAAAGCGCAAGGTGAAGGCCGCGCTCAACAACAGCTTCGGCTTCGGCGGAACCAACGCCAGCCTGATCGTCAAGGCGGTCGAAGACTGATTTTTTCGTCATCCCCGCGCAGGCGGGGATCCAGCTATGGCGCTCCATGCCGACCGGACGAAAGCGGGATTCCCGCCTTCGCGGGAATGACGAGGAGAGAGGCGCGTGCTTCGCTATCTGATGGTTGTGATCGCGGCGCTCCTCCTCGCCGCCTGCTCGCCCGGCGCGCCGAAGGATGCCGAGGTCGTGATTCCGCAAGGCGCGAGCATTGCGAAGGCGGGCGAGATTCTCGAGGAGGCCGGGCTCGTCTCGGCGTCGAGCTTTCGCAATCAGGCGCGCTTCTTCGGCTCGGACGAACCGATCAAGCCCGGCGAATACAAGATCGAAAAAGGGATGGACGCGGGCGACATCCTCGCGCTGTTCCAGTCGGGCAAGACGATCCAGCGGCTCGTGATGATTCCCGAAGGCATGCCTTCGATCATGGTGTGGGAACGGCTGATGGCCGAGCCGCGGCTCAAGGGCGAAATTCCGGTGCCCGCCGAAGGCAGCATATTGCCCGACTCCTATGCCTTCACCACCGGCGAGACCCGCGCCGCGGTCGTCAAGCGGATGCAGGCGGCGATGGACAAGGCCTTCGCCGAACTCTGGGCCAAGCGCACCCCGCGCACCGCGGTCAAGAACCGCAATGAAGCGATCACGCTCGCGTCGATCGTCGAGAAGGAAACCGCCGTCGCCGCCGAACGCCGCACCGTCGCCGGCGTCTATACCAACCGGCTCGGCGTCGGGATGCGGCTTCAGGCCGATCCGACGATCATCTATCCGGTCACCAAGGGCAAGCCGCTCGGTCGCCGCATCCTGCGCTCCGAAATCCAGGCGGTGAACGGCTACAACACCTACAGCATGGCCGGGCTGCCCAAGGGGCCGATCGCGAACCCGGGCAAGGCGTCGATCGCCGCGGTACTCGACCCCGAGGCGAATGATTATCTCTTCTTCGTTGCCCAAGGCGACGGCAGCCATGTTTTCGCGCGGACGCTGTCCGAGCATAATGCCAACGTCCAGAAATGGTATGCGCTCCGCCGTGAGCGGGGGGAGATGGAGTAACCAACCCGATTCAGCCGGGATGACGAAAAGAGGGATAAGATGACTGCCAAACTCTTCATCCACGGCGTTCCCGACAGCCCGGCGATCTGGCGACCGTTGCTCGCCGCGCTCGACCTGGGCGATACGCCGGTCGCGGTCCCCGCGCTGCCCGGCTTCACCGCACCGCTGCCCGCGGGTTTTGCCGCGACCAAGGAGGCCTATGCCGACTGGGCGGTGGGCGAGGCCGAGGCATTGGTCGCCGCGCACGGCCCGATCGACATCGTCGGCCACGACTGGGGCGCGCTGATCGCGCAGCGCGTCGCGATGCTGCGCCCCGACCTGATCCGCAGCTGGGCGATCTCGAACGCGGTGATCGATCCCGACTATCGCGGGCACCGCATCGCGCGCATCTGGAACACGCCGGTGCTCGGCGAAATCTTCATGGCGCTGAGCAAGGCCGGCAAGCTTGCCGAGGGTCTCGCGGCGCAGGGCATGCCCGCCGACATCGCGCGCGAAGAGGCCGAACAGTGGAAGAACAAGGACAAGCGCCGTGCGATCCTCAAACTCTATCGTTCGGCGAAGGGGCTGAGCTTCGCGCACGACTGGGCGCTCGACATCCCGAAACTGACCGCGAACGGCGCGCTGATCTGGGGCGAGGTCGATCCCTATGTCGAACTGTCGGTCGCGCAGCGCTACGCCGCGAACACGCGCACGCCGCTGACGGTGATCGAAGGGGCGGGGCATTGGGCGATCGCCGAACGCCCGGCCGAGGTCGCCGCCGCGCTCCACGCCTTCTGGAACGGGCGGTAAGCACGGATAATATTATTTCATCGGTTTGCACGATTATTGTGACGCAATAAATCGATTGGAGTGCGGATCCGATCCGGCGCATTGAATAGATATCGAGAAAGGGCGTCCCTTGGACGATGGCAAACCTCCCCCTGAAATGCCTCGCCCATCCCCTCTCGAAGCAGATGGCCCGGACCTTCCCCCTCCCGACCGGACCACTGGCGCCGTGCCCATCATCGCGACCGCGACGATGGGTGCGGCGGACCAGCGCTTTTTCAATGCGCTGCGCGCTGCGCACTTCCCGCCCGAACGCAATCATCTCGCGGCGCATATCACCCTTTTTCACCAGCTGCCGCCATCGTGCCTCGACGAACTCGAGCGCCTGTTCCGCCGGATCGCCGCCGACACGCCGCCGCCCGCCGCGACGCTGCGCGAAGTCTATTCGCTGGGGCGGGGCGTCGCCTTCCGCATCGAGAGCTCCGAATTGCTCACGGTCCGCGCGCGTATCGCCGATCATTTTGCCGGGATGCTGACCGCGCAGGACCGGGGAACCCCGCGGCTCCATATCACCGTGCAGAACAAGGTCGCCGCGGCCGAGGCGCGCGCGCTGCTCGCGGCGCTGGTGTATGATTTCCGTCCGCGCCCGCTTACGATCACCGGGCTCGCGGCGCATCATTATCGCGGCGGCCCGTGGGAGCCTGCTTTCGCGCGCAGTTTTCGGGCCATGCGCAGATGATATTGACCGGCGCGACGAGCCTGCCTATAGGCGCGGCTCGCCCGATGTGGCGGCCTTTCGGGGCGGAGTAGCTCAGCAGGTTAGAGCAGCGGAATCATAATCCGCGTGTCGGGGGTTCGAGTCCCTCCTCCGCTACCAATCCCAAAAATCCCAATTCGTCCCGTTGCGTGTCGTTGCGTATTTATTTCGCGTGAAATCAGCTATTTGTCTCGTCCCGTTCGGCTTTCTTGTGTCCCTTTGAGGGTCATTGAGGTTCGGTGCGGCGATTTGATTTTGGGGGTGCAAAGGGGGTAAATTTCGCTTGGCAGCAAAACAGGCGATACCCCCATGGCCCTCAAAGAGCTTGAAGTGAAATATGCGACCCGGCGCCCGAAGGCGTATAAACTGTCCGATGGCGGCGGCTTGCACCTGCTCGTGCAGCCAACGGGTTCGAAGCTCTGGCGGCTGAAATACCGCTTCGCGGGCAAAGAGAAGTTGCTCAGTTTCGGAAAATATCCGGCTGTGACGCTCGCCATGGCGCGGCAAAAGCGAAACGAAGCCAAGGCGTTGCTGGACGCAGGGAAAGACCCCGGTGAATTGAAGAAACTGGCGAAGAGAATTGCGGCGTCGCCCTTGCTGTTTGAGCCGATCGCGCGGGCTTGGCATGCGAATCGCGAGGAAGGCCTCGACCCCGCGCATGCCGATCGCGTCCTGAGACGAATGGAACGCGACGTCTTTCCTCCGCTTGGCAAGCGTCCGATCAAGGACATTACCGCGCCGGAAGTCCTCGAGGTCGTCCGTGCAGTCGAAGCGCGCGGTGCACTCGATATCAGCCGTCGCCTCAAGCAGAATATCGGACAGGTTTTCCGTTTCGCGATCGCGAGCGGCTGGGCGACCGTCGATCCGACGCCCAGTCTCGACGATGCCCTCAAGCCCAAGCCTCCGGTGAAACACAGGGCGCGCGTCCCGCTCGCGCAGTTGCCTACCCTCGTGCAGTCGATCCACGAGTATGACGGCGAGGAGTCGCCTCGCCGTCGCGAGACAACGCGTGACGCGTTGCTGTTTACGCTTCTGACATGGGCGCGCACGAACGAAACGCGCTTCTCCACCTGGCACGAGTTCGAAGATCTAGAGGGACCCGAACCACTCTGGCGGCTGTCGTCCGAACGGATGAAAATGACGCGCGAACATCTCGTGCCGCTATCGCGACAGGTCGTCGAACTGCTGCTCCGGCGCCGGCGCGCGAGCAACGACGATTTTGTGTTCCCCGGTGTGAAAGTAGGACGTCCGATCTCGGAAAATACGATGATCTATGCCTGTTATCGTATGGGTTATCTCGGCAAGCAGACCGTGCACGGATTTCGCGGTCTCGGATCTACCTGGGCCAATGAGTCCGAAGACTATCGTCCTGATTGGGTAGAAATGGCGCTCGCACACGAAGACGAAGACGAGGTCCGCGGCGCGTACAACAGCGCTCTCTATCTTACGCCCCGGCGGCGAATGCTCCAGGCGTGGGCGGACCATCTGGACAGTAACGATCACACTGTTGTCGCGGAGGCTTCGATTGCCCGACTGGACCGGGAGCTACCGCAAGTCGACACACCAGGCGCTACCTCCACAGCGAAGCCGCTTTTCTGGCGGAGGGCACGTCCCTCCGTGGGGCGTCGCCAGCCAAACTCGTAGATTGTGATGAAATCATTATTGAATATTCGCGATCACATACATTCACGAGGATCGGTTGCGATCAGATGCCGAAGCGACGTTCATCCCTCCGCAGCCAAGGACCCGCGAACGGATTTTCCAGATTTTTTCGCGCGGTCCGCACAAGCCTGCGGACGCGCAGGCGATAGGAATCATTTTCGCCTCGCCAGTCTTCGCCCACAGCTGCACCGTAGAAGGCGCGGGCGATCTCTTGCTGCGAAGCTCCGGCAGTTATTGCATCGGCGGTCCGGAGTTCAAGCACCCAGCGCGGGGCACGGCGTTCGCGAGGGAGCAGCGAAACGGGAACTGACCCGCGCTGTGCTAACGCGCTGAGCTGCCTGAGCGTGTCCACTTTCGCGTCGGCGCTGTGGAAGCCGGTCAGACGATGCTGGAGCAGCACGGGACCACCTAGCAACGTGCCGTCGTGTATATCGAGTCGCACGATCCAGCGTCCATCCGACAGCAACCAATGTTCGACGCCATTCTCGTCGACCTCGACTGTAACAAGATTTGCCAATTCCCTTATGTCGAGAGAATCCCCGCTCGATGCGTCTCTGCTTATGGGCCAGCTTTCCATTACGGTCGGATCCGCGTCGAGATTCCAGATTGGCCGGGCATCCGGGGTCGCGCGATCGGGATCCTCATAGGCGAGCAACCCGAAACGCGACGGTGGAACATCGCGGTCGCTCCATGCCCGGCGGTAGGGGGGATGGCGCCGCAGCCACTCCCAAGCGAATGCGCGACGGTCAGCGAGCAAGAGAGCCATATATCGGCTTGCGGATCTCCAGTCCGCCGGCATTGGCGCGCCGCCAAGGAGGCCGCATTTTGACATTGACGAAAATATTCACATTATTGTTGAAATATTTCCATCACTTCCTGATAATCATCTGGACCATCACGTCAGCCGAGTTGGGTCGGTGCGACCTTTCTTTCTGCTCCGGTGCTTATTTGAGAAAGCCGGGCCGGTGCACTTAATTGAAAGGGCGGGCGGGGCGCGTGCGGCTTGAACCGTGCGTTTCGACTGCGAACAGATGATGCCGTCTCTCGACGCCGCCGAGCGAATTGCCGGCGACTTCCTGACCATCGGAAATATCTCCGACCTCAACGATGTGCTTGGCGAAATTTGCAATCAATTGGACTGCGAATTCTTTGCGCTGAGCCATCATGTCGACTTTCTGGGCGCCCCTAAGGCAGGTCTGCGGGTGCATAATTATCCCGAAGACTGGGCGCACTGGTTCGACGAGAACCGCCTTGGCATAATCGACCCCGTCCACCGGGCGAGCCAGCGAACATCGGCCGGGTTTCATTGGCGCGACATTAGCGGCGACAGTTCGCTCGCGCAGCATGACCGCCTTGTCTTCGCTCGCGCCCGGCGGCACGGCATTGGCGAAGCACCCGCGCCGATGCGGTAACGATATCCTTCATGACGCGGCGCTGCGCCGTGGTCGGCCGATCGAGAACCGTGTGCAAGGTGGTGACGAGCGGCGCATCGAGCCTCGCTACGAGGCCGAGAATCAGCGCGCCTGCCTCGCCGCCGAAGATGCCGAACTCATGCTGGAGGCAGACGAGATCGAACGCCTCGCGATTGATGAAATCGGCGGCGGCGCGATAGTCGGCCACCTGGCCCTGCCGGATTGTCTTGCGGACGGCTGGCGGAAATTCGTGGTCGCCGCCCGGCTCGATCATCGCGACAATGGCCGTATCCGCAACCTCGCCGAGCGCGCCGACCGCGAGTTCGAGGTCGGTCGTGAAGGTGGCTATGCCGCAGCGGCGCGGGAGGGCATTGCCGACGAACGCGATCCGCAGCGCCGGCGTGTGCAGGCCATCTCAGTGCTTGCCTTTCGGTTTGGCGGTCATTTTCACCGCAGACGCCTCTTGGGCGGCAAGGGCAGTGAGTGCTTTGGGTTTTGCTGCCTTGGGCTTGCGGATCTCGCGATTGCTGCGCTTTTGCGATTTTGCCATGTCAGACGTCCTTCCGTTCGATCATCCGATACGAGAATTCGTCCGAACGCCGCGGGCGGGCCGAAGCGATCGCTCCGCTCCGGACATTCGGAGAAAGATAGGGACGGTGACGGTAGGGGAAGGATTTGAAGCGCTGACCGAGGCTTTCGATCTTGCGCCGATATCGCATGACCTCCGAGGGTTTGGTCGCGGCGGAATAGCGCATCAGCGCGATCTGTTCGTCTTCGAGTAGCTGGTTGAGGCACATGGTGCGTGCTCCTGCATCAAGCGAGAGCACAATATTTGTCCCTCTGTCACATGGAGCTTGTTCAAAATTCAGGTGATGTGGCCTTATAACACATTCTGCGAGGATCGCCGCACGAATACGGGATTGAGAGATATTAATTCTCGTTCGCCGATGGGCGGTAAAAACGGTAGCGTACGACATCGCCCTCGATAAGATGGCCACGAAGTCGCAGCCGCATTTCCTCGGCCCCCGCGCTCGAGGTACAGACGAGACGGGTGCCGCCCGACTGAAGCGGCTCGATCGCGCTGATGCTGACGCCCTGCGCGAGGCAAAGGCGGCGGACTTCCTCTTCGGGCAAGGCCAGGTTCATTGCGCGGCTCATTTTGGTAACGGACCGCTTTCCCACGCCCGAATGTCGGCTGCCACCTGCTCATATCCCTCGGCACTGGCAGTTGCTACCGCCAGCGGCCGACCTCCGAGTTCGACATTCTCGGTATTGAGAAAGGCAACCGCAGGATCGCGGCCGCCCATCACCAGATAGGCAAGCTGACTGATATCGCCCTGCCTGCGCGCGTCATCGCGCGCGAACGGAGTGCTGCTCCTGCGAAAGAAGCGGTTAGGTCGCCGCTTGATCGCGCCTTGTCCCTGCACCTCGGAAGTCATGCTACGCCTCCTTCGTAAGCGGGAGCGCGATGTCTCTCAGCCGCGACGGCCTACAATTTCCGATGCCGCGATGACGTGGATATGGGGGCCGGGGTCAAAGATGTAAGAGGCGAGCGGTGGCCGGAGGTCGGTGTCCGCTTTTCTCTGCCCCTCTCTGAAAGCCGACCGATCGCTACCGGCCAGTTTTGTTCAAGATTTGGTCGTGATCGGTTATGGAAGTTCGATCGAAGGGATCGGTCCGTGATAAGGGAGGAACGATTGTCGATGGCATCTTCTCAAGGGGCAGAACGGTCGTGACATAACGTAAAAATGGCAGTTCGATCTCAGCCTGCACCGGTCTTGCGCCCTATTGCTTCAGTCGGAATATTGCACCCTTGCCGTCGAGCCGAAGCTCGTGGATCATGTCGACTCGTTCTCCATCCCAGTGATAGCGAAAATGTCGTCGCTGGACGGGCCTTGAGACCACGTCGGGCCAGAAAGCGGCGACGCACTCGCCGCCGACATTGCGCACCGAGGGATAGATGACGCCGTTGTCGCCGCGATCGCGTTGTCGGCGGGCGAAAGCTTGCGAAGGCGCATAGTCGTCCGGCGCGAGAAGCGTTTCGAAGCCGGCTCCGCGGATATCCGCGAGTTCGGCTTGGACGCGACCGACCAGTTCGCGCACGTCCGAAATCCAGCCCGGTTCTTCGCGGCTGTCGGACAGGCGCTGCGCTTGGTGATGCGTGACTTCGGCTATAGCGGTTTCGAAATCGCGCGCGGCATAATAGGCTCCGAAATGACCGTCGTGAAACCGTCCCGGCCGGTCGGGTGAACAATGGGTGAAGGGGGCCATGACATAGCTTGCGCCTGCCCCGGCGACGCGCCGCTCCGTGGGCACGAGATCGAGATTGCCGATGGTCTCGGCAATCCGTGGATTTGTCTTGGCCTCGGCCGCCGCCAGCAGTTCCCAATCCTCGGGATCGGCAAGATCCTCAAAGAGATCGATCGGCGGATATCTGCTTTCGATCAGGCGAACCGCCGACGGCCAGTCGACGCAAGACAGTGGCGCATCGTGCATTGTGCTGTCACCATGGTCCGCGATAGCTGTCGAGATAGCGGCGCACGCGCATCAGGTCGGTAAGCTGACCGCCCAACATGACATCGAGCGCCGAGCGATCGCCAAAGGCGCGGTTCGGCGCCTTGATCCAGCGATAGGCGCGATCGGCTTCGGTGTAGAGAAGACGAAGCGCCTTATGGATGCCGATGAGGTTCGAGAGGCGTGCGGCAAGGTCGATGTTCGGGCGGCCATACTCGCCCTGTTTCCAGCGCTGATAGGTCCGCACGGCAATATGGCCGAGTAGTACGGCGGCTTGGGCATCGGTGACGCCCCAATGATCGAACAGCCGGATAATGGCACGCTGCATCGCCTGGACTTCGGCGCGCGAAAAATCCGGCGCATTGGGCGGAGCGGCGCCCTTGATCGCAATGAGCTGCATATTTCAACTTTCTTGCCAATTGGCATTAAAATGTATTTTATACGTCTATTGTCAAGGGCGTTTGATTAGTCGTTGAGGGCCGACCAGTGAGAATCCGTCGTCTGAGGCTGAATGAGCGACACTCGATTCATTGGCTTTGTCTGCGGTCCCCACCCAGCCTCTTTCGACATCGAATCGCCGAGGGGAAGGCTCGCCAGGTCGATAGGGGTTTCCCCCGTCAAGATCAGCGTAATAACGTTCCCGCGCTGCCGCATCCGGACATTGTGCTGAAGATTCAATGGCGGCGCGATGCTGTTGATAATCCCATCGGGGATGGGCGCCTCGCGCGCGTGTGCCCGATTAGCCCCCTATAAGCCGGTTAGCTGCCCACTCCGAGCCCCAGGAAAAGCAGCGCAGCGGCAAAGCTTGCGAGCGACGCGGCCGCCACTGGGGCCGCCGCACGCCAACCAAGACCGAGCAGGAGGTCAGTCCGCGATCGCATGGCGGTTGCTGTCACGGCAAGCAGCAACAGCGCCTTTGACGCTGTCAGTGACGTTGTCGCCGCCGCGACGGGGAGGGTGAGCGCGCTGTTGACCGCGACGACGGCAAGGAACAGCGTGATGAACCACGGAACGGACAGGCGCCGCCACAACGGGCGCTGTGTCTCGCTTGCCGCGGGACCGATCCAGAGCGACGCGAGCAGCACGACCGGAGCGAGCATGGTAACGCGCGCGAGTTTTACGATGGTTGCATAGGCGCCCGCCGCATCGGAAAAATCATATGCACCGCCGATGGCTTGGCCGACGTCATGGATCGAGGCGCCGATCAGGTAGCCGGCCTGGGCATCGGTGAGCTCCAGCTGCGCGGCGATGACGGGATAGAGCGACATCGCGAGCGCGCTCGCCATCGACACGCCGACAAGGGTGAGTGCGAATTCCGCTTGCCCCAGCCTGTCCTTGCCGATGACGCCGTAGAGCGCAAGCGCGGCGCTGGCCCCGCAGATTGCGGTTGCGCCGCCCGCCAGCAGGCCGGCATAACGCGATTGGCGCGAGAGACGTGCGCCGATCAAACCGGCTGCCAACGCGATTGCCATAATCGCCAACAGGGCGCCGAAGGGCCCGATACCGAGCGCCATGATCTGTGCCGTGCTGACCTGAAATCCCAGAAGGACGATCCCGATCCGGAGGAACTGCTGCGATGCAAGGTCGAGTCCTCGATGCGTTCGCGGATCGCGCGCCGCAAAGTTTAGCGAGAGGCCAATGAGGAGCCCGAGGAGAATGACGGGGACGTCGTAATGATCCGATAACCAGGCTGCAGCGCCCGACGCTACCGCGCAGATCGTGAGGCCAGGGAAATAGTCCCGGATCGTCGGCGAATCTGCCGAACGCGCCATCTCAGCGAGCTGAAGTTCACCGAACAAGTCGCCGCTGAACGGCTCGGGAGAGGAGGAGGGGGCACCGCCCATCTTAACGCAATCCTATCGTATGTCCTACGGTGTCATATTTTCCTTTCCTTATCGGCAGCGAGCGTTAGGTTGCAAGGTGAAAACAGCTGAAATGGCAAGGGAGAGTGGTGCATGGCGACCGAATCTGCGCAGGAGGACCGGTCGACGCGTATCGCGATCATGCTGGTGACACTGCTTTTTCTGGGCAACGCGCTCAACTATGTTGATCGGCAGGTTCTGGCCTTGCTCAAGCCAACACTGGAGGCCGAATTCGGCTGGAGCGATTCGGACTATGCCCATCTCGGGTCGACCTTCCAGATTGCGGCGGCGGCCGCGCTGCTCGGCGTCGGCTGGTTCGTCGACCGGCTCGGCGTCCGCTGGGCCTATGCGATCGCGATTGCGGTGTGGAGCCTCGCGGGAATGGCGCACGCCCTTGCGCAGACGGTCCAGCAGTTCGTCACGGCGCGCGTCGTCCTTGCGGTGGGCGAGTCGGTCAGCACCCCCGCGGGGATCAAGACCGCGGCGACCTATCTGCCTGTGCGCCAACGCAATATGGCGATCGGCTTGATAAACACCGCGCCCAATATCGGCGCGATCGTCACCCCGCTCCTGATCCCGCCGCTCGCGCTTGCCTTTGGGTGGAAAGCCGCCTTCATCGTGACCGGTGCGCTCGGTTTCGTGTGGCTTGCATTCTGGCTTCCCGCGATGCGCAAGATGCGTCCGCTCGGCGATCTGCCCGAACGCGCGAAAGTCGCCTGGCGCCCCTTGCTTCGCGACCGCCGGACCTGGGCGGTCGTGGGGGCCAAATTCTGCACCGATTGCGTCTGGTGGTTCGTCCTGTTCTGGATGCCCGATTTTTTCAGCCGCGTTTTTGGCATGAGCCAGGGCGAACTCGGCTTGCCGATCGCCATCGTCTTCACGCTTGCCGCGCTGGGCGCGGTAACGTCGGGCGCGCTCTATCCGATCTTCCTTGCACGCGGTTATTCGGTCAATCGCGCACGCAAAATGTCGATGTTCATCTTCGCGCTCGCGGTCCTGGCGATGCCGCTCGCCATGTACACGGACAGTCCGTGGATCGCGGCGATATGCGTGGGCATCGGACTGTTCGCGCACCAAGGCTTTTCGACAAATATCTTTGGCATGACCGCCGACATCATCCCGCCGCTGCGCGTCGCCACCGTGATTGCGCTGGGCGCCGTCGCAGGAAACTTGTCGGGCACCGCGATCATCGAATTTGCCGGCTGGTCGCTCGGCAACGGCCTGGGTTATGGCCCGCTCTTCGCGATTTGCAGCATGGCCTATCTGTGCGCGCTCGGCCTGATCCATCTGATCGTGCCGCGGCTCGAACTTGCCGATACCAAGGAATAAGCGAATATGCGTGAGGCAAGCTGGGCAATGGCCCAGCTTTGAAAATCCGCTGCGACGATGCAACGCTGACCGGCCCCGGTCCGCCGGGCGGCGCGTTACCGGCTCCGCTTCATACGCGGCCTTCGCGCATCATGTCGTGCAGGCTGATTGGCAAGGCGCGCTTTGTCATCGCTGTGCCGTCGTCCCTATAATCGAGGCGGTCGCCGAACGCGGCAAAGCCCGGTTTCGAAAGCAACAGGCGGGCTTGTCCCACCCGATGGTCGTTCTCGCCGATCGATCAATCAACCGGAGCCGACGAGCCCATCGCCATGCCAGCGCCTGGTCCCGTCGGCCAAAAAAAAAGCGCCCCCTGCGGCTGGCGTAGGAGGCGAGGGGGAGGGGGAGGGAAGTGCATCCGGCAAGAGGCCGGCCGCCCGTTCCGATTACATGCGAGCGCGAAGGCTCACGCCGAAGTAGCGGTCGGCATCGCGCGGGATCTGCAGGCGCTGGCCATTCGACACATTGAGCAGGATATAGCTGTCGTCGCTTATGTTGCGCGCGTGGAAGGTCAGGCGGTAGCGGTCCTCGGCGTCCGAGATACCGATCGATGCGTTCCACTGGCCATAGGCGTCGATGACGCCCTGCTCGCCGAGGTCGGAGAATTGCTTCGACACATGGCGATAATCGGTGCCGAGGTAGAGCATCATCCCGCCCACCGGCACTTCATAATCCGCGCCAAGCGTGTAGGTGAATTTCGGCGCTAGCGGGAGGCGGGTGCCATCGCGCGCGTCGGGCGCGTTGGTGATCGGATTCGGATTGAACCGCTTGACCTTTGCATCGGCATAGGCCGCGCTGCCGCGCAGCGTCAGCCCCTCGACGGGAACTGCGGTCAGGTCGGCCTCAAAGCCCTCGCTCTTGACCGTGCCGGCGTTAGTCAGATTGGTGACTACGGCGCCGTTGAGCAGCACGAAGTTATTGGCCTGGAAGCCGTCATATTCGACGCTGAAGCCCGCGAGGTTGAGCTGGACCTTATTGTCGAGGAAGCGCGACTTCAGGCCGATTTCAAAGGCGTCCGACGTTTCCTCGTCGATCGGAACCGCATTGGTCGGCGCCGTGTGGTTGAAGAAGACGTTGAAGGCTGGCCCCTTATAGCCGCGCGTGTAGCTGCCATAGAGCATGATGTCGTCCGACGGGGTGAATTGGAGCACCGCCTTGCCGGATAGATTGCCGTTGCTGCTCGACCCGCTCGACGTGTTGAGCCCCGTTCCGCCCGAGGCGACAGTTCCGCCCGCCGGGCTGCCCGAGATGCCGGGGCCGGTTGCGGGGAGGCCGGTCGTCGCATTGACCCCGGGGGCGCGGAAGTGGGTGAAGCTGAGATCATCCCAGGTGTAGCGAAGCCCGCCGGTCAGCGCGACGAGGTCGTTGAAGCGATAGGTCGCCTGTCCGAACAGCGCGAGGTTGGTCGAATTGACATCGCTGTTCGACGTTGCCGTCGGGAACAGCGTGTTGGCCGTGTCGTTGAGATTGCAGGGCTGCGCGCCCGTTACCGGATCGACGGGAAGCGTCGAGGTGGTGCATGTGATATCGCGGCGCGTGAAGTCCTGCTTGTTGTCCGAATGCCAGGCAAAGGCGCCGACCTGGTAGAAGAAAGGCATCGACTGGTCGGACGCTATGCGGGCCTCAACCGAGAATTGCTGTGTCTTGACCAGGCCGTTGTCGTGCAACTCGGCCGTGCCGACGATTGCGCGCGGCAAGAAGTCGCCGTCGCGAATTTCTTCATTCTCCCAGTTGCGATAGCCCGCGACGACGCTGAGCGTGTGCGTGTCGCTAAGGTCGAAATCGCCGCTTGCGGTGAGACTCCACTGCTTGTCGCGCGTGCGGGTGACCAGATTATGATTGATGAACCGCTGCTTATCGTGCAGCGCGACGCCGCCCGGAAGGCCGAGTTCGGCGTCGAGTATCGCGCCGCGGCTCGCGCCGGTCACATCGGCGCAGCAATCGTCGTCCGCCTCGAAATAATCGGCGATGAAGCGCAGGCGCGCCACGTCGCCACCATAGTCGACGATCCCGCGCGTGCCCCAATGTTCATAGCCGTTGACCTTGCGATTGCGGCCGCCGTTGACGTTGGTGATGTTGCCATCGTAGCTGCCGTAGAAGCCGGTGATACGGCCGCTCCAGTCGCCGCCGATCGGGCCGGACAGCGAACCCCGGAGGCGATATTCGTCGCCTTCGAACCATTCGGCCTTCGCTTCGGCCTCGAGCTGGTCGGTACCGCCCTTCGACACGATATTGACGAGGCCCGCCGACGCATTCTTGCCGAACAACGTCCCCTGCGGGCCGCGCAGAACTTCAAGCCGTTCGGCATCGACCAGGTCCATGAACGCCTGACCCGAACGGCTGAGGACGATGCCGTCGACGACCGTCGATACGCTGGGTTCGGCGGCGACCGAGAAGGTGATCGTGCCCACGCCGCGCATCACGATCGCACTGTTCGCGCTCGTCGTGCCTTTGCGAAACGTCACCGAAGGAACGATACGCGTAATGCCTTCAAGGCTCGAGGTGCCGGTAGCCTCGAGACGATCGCCCGACACCGCAGTAATCGCGATCGGAACCTTCTGGACATTTTCCTCGACCTTTTGCGCGGTGACGATGATTTCCTCGACCTCTTGCGCCCGCGCGGCGGTCGCGGACAATATCGCGATGGCGCTGGCAGTGGCGGCGGCTGCTCGCAAAATGGTAAAGCTGGGCGCACTCATGGCATTCTCCTCCCGTGATCGTTTCTGGGCGCATTTCTGCGGCCGGACGCCCGGACGCGCGGAAAGAGCCTCTTGTTTCGTGAATCCAGATGCTCTTGTCGCGATCGTATGTCAAGCGGTGTCATATAGTACTTGCAGCGAGGCGGAAATTGTGGTTGAAAAATCGCACGGCGAGAAGGACCGAAGTGTGAAATTGCGATTTTCCGAGAGTGGGGACGGTTTCGAGCTTCATTTTGGCTCGCGCCTCCTATTGCGGCACGTTCCCGATTGTCCTGCGGTGGTCATCGCGCGCGGCGCGCCGTCCATCGACATGTATCGCGGCAATTTCCGCATCGACGATTGCCCCGGCGACGTCCTTGCGCCTGCCGAATGGCGCGCCGATGGCGCCGATATGCTCCTGCTCGATGCGAGCGAACCGGCGGTCCGGCTGTGCTGCGCGGACGGAGCGCTGCGCGTGGAGGCGCTTCGAGCCGGTTATGACCGGATAACAACCCGCTTCCACGCCGAAACGGGGGAGGCCGTGTGGGGTGGCGGCGAGCAGATGAGCTATCTGATGCTCGCGGGCCGCCGCTTTCCGATCTGGACGAGCGAGCCGGGGGTCGGGCGCGACAAGGCGACCGAGCTGACGCGCATCATGGACGCCGAAGGGATGGCGGGCGGCGATTTCTGGAACAGCAATTATCCTCAGCCGACCTTCCTGACGTCGCGCTGGATCGCCGTTCATCTGGACAATTTCGGCTATAGCGTTCTCGATTTCACCGATCAGCAGGCGCACCGCGTCGAATATTGGGGGAGGGAGGCGCGTTTCGAGTTCTTTGCCGCCGACGGACCGACGGCGCTTGTCTCGGCGTTGTCGACGCGGTTCGGGCGCCAGCCTCCGCTGCCCGACTGGGCCATCGGCGGCGCCATCCTCGGCTTGAAATCGGGGGCGTTCAGCTTCGATCGGATGGAGCGCTTTGTCGCGGCCGGGGCCGCCATATCGGGGCTCTGGTGCGAGGATTGGGCCGGGGTTCGCGAGACGAGCTTCGGGCGCCGCCTTTTCTGGGACTGGACGGGCGGCGCGCGCAGCGAGCAGCGTTATCCCGAGCTTCGCGCGCGCATCGCCGGGCTCGCTGAACGCGGCATCCGCTTTCTCGCTTATGCGAACCCCTATCTCGCTGTCGACGGGTCGCTGTACGAACAGGCAAAGGCCGACGGCTATTTCTGCCTGCGTCAGGATGGCGACGATGTTTATCTCGTCGATTTCGGCGAGTTCGATTGCGGCGTCCTCGATTTCACGCGCGCCGAAACGCGCGACTGGTTTGCCGAGCATATTCTGGGCCGCGAAATGCTCGACATCGGCATTGCCGGATGGATGGCAGATTTCGGCGAATATTTGCCGACCGACGTGCGGCTTGCCGACGGGTCGGACCCGATGGAGGCGCACAACCGCTGGCCCGTGCTGTGGGCCGCGGTGAATGCGCAGGCGGTGGCGTCGCGCGGCAAGACGGGCGAGGCGCTCTTTTTCATGCGTGCGGGCTTTTCGGGGGTCCAGGCGCATTGTCCGCTGCTCTGGGCCGGCGATCAAAGCGTCGATTTCACGCGTCACGACGGCATCGGGACGGTGATCACCGGCGCGCTGTCCGCGGGGTTGGTCGGCAACGCCTACAGTCATTCGGATTGCGGCGGCTATACCTCGCTCCACGGCAATGTCCGAAGCGCGGAGCTGATGCAGCGCTGGTGCGAGCTAGCCGCCTTTGCGCCCGTCATGCGCAGCCATGAAGGCAACCGGCCCGACGACAATCTTCAATATGATTCGACGCCGGAACTGCTCGCCTGCTTTGCACGCTGGAGCCGCGTCCATGCGCATCTTGCGCCCTATGTGCGGCATTTGTGCGACGAGGCCCAAAAAAGCGGGTTGCCCGCGCAGCGCCCGCTCTTCCTTCATTACCCGGATAATTCCGCCCTCTTTACGGCGCAGGATCAATATCTTTACGGTGCCGATCTCTTGGTGGCGCCGGTCGTCGAGCAGGGGGTCGAGGGGCGCAGCGTCATCCTTCCGGGCGAAGGGCCGTGGCGTCATTGCTGGACGGGTGAGGATTTCGCCCCCGGTATCCATCAGATCTCCGCACCCATCGGCATGCCACCGGTGTTTTACCGGCCCGGCAGCGCCTTCGCGCCGCTGTTCGGCCGGCTTGCGGAGGTGTTGGGACAATGAGCGAGCGGGCGAATATCCGGGATGTGGCGGCCAAGGCGGGCGTCGCGGTCAAGACGGTGAGCCGCGTGCTCAACGGTCATCCCTATGTCAGCGAAGATACGCGCCGCCGCGTCGAAAACGCGATGGCCGAGCTCGACTTCCGCCCGAGCGTCGCGGCGCGTATTCTGTCGGGCGCAAAGTCGAACCAGATCGCGCTGATCTACGACAATCACAGCCCCTATTATATGTTCCAGATTCAGACCGGTTGCTGGCAGCTTTGCAAGGAACGCGGCATTCGTCTGCTCGCACAGCCGGTCGATGTCGCCGACCCGCGGGTTGGCGATCAGGTGCGCGGGCTCGTTACCGAAACGCATGTCGACGGCATCATTCTGTCGTCACCGGTCACCGACTGCGAGCCGGTTCTCGCGGCGCTGGAGACGCTCGACATACCGTTCGTTCGTATTTCGCCGGGAACGAACCATTCGCTGACCAGCTCGGTGTTCATGGACGATGCGCAGGCCGCCGACGACATGACGACGCATCTCATCAACGTGGGGCATCGCCGGATCGGCTTTATCAAGGGGCATCCAAACCACCGCGCTTCGGACGATCGCCTCTACGGCTATCGCCGCGCGCTCGACCGCGCGGGCATCCCGTTCGAGCCCGGACTTGTTTGCGACGGTGAATTCGACTTCGACACCGGCGTTGCCGCAGGGCGCTTTTTGCTCGGCCTCGACAACCCTCCAACCGCCATTTTTGCCGCGAACGACGATATGGCCGCCGGCGTCCTGGCGGTCGCGCACGATCGCGGGATCGACCTGCCATCCGAGCTTTCGGTCGCGGGTTTCGACGACACGACCTTGTCGCGCACCGTGTGGCCGCCGCTCACGACCATTCACCAGCCAATGGCCGAACTGGCGCGCACCGCGACGCACATCCTGATCGAGGGTGGCGACATCAGCCACCACCGCCTTCCCCACACCCTCGTCGAGCGTGCCTCGGTCGCTCCACCCGCCAGGATCAAAACATGAGTCTTTTGCCAGCCCCGCCTGCCTTGCGTCCGCTTGGGAACAGCGGAATGTCCGTCTTTCCCGTCGCGTGGGGCATGTGGCGGCTTGCCGCGGACGGGCGCACGGCGGTCGACGCGGCACGTCTGGTTCATGCGGCGCTCGATGCGGGGATCAATCTGCTCGACACCGCCGACATATACGGGTTCGACGGGACCGGCGGCTTCGGCGATGCGGAAGCACTGCTCGGCGACGTATTGGCGGCCGAACCGTCGCTGCGGGGCCGCATGATATTGGCCACAAAGGGCGGCATCCGACCGCCGCTGCCCTATGATCAAAGCCCTGCCTATCTGGCCGAGGCGATCGATGCATCGCTGCAGCGGCTGCAGACCGACCATGTCGATCTGTGGCAGATCCATCGCCCCGACATTCTGGCTCACCCGCAAGAGGTCGCGCGCGTCCTCGACGATGCGGTCGCGGCCGGCAAGATCCGCACGCTCGGCGTATCGAATTTTACGCTTGCGCAGACCGATGCGCTGAGCGGTTTTCTGGGAAACAAGCTCGTGGCGACGCAGCCCGAGATCAGTCCGCTGCGCATCGATTGTTTCGAAAATGGCGAGCTCGACCGTGCCATGGCACTGGGTCTGGTCGCGCTGGCCTGGTCGCCGCTTGGCGGCGGGCGGCTGCTCGCGCCGAAAAGCGATCGCGAAAAGGCGGTTGCGGCTGCGCTGGACAGCGTTGCCGATGCGCAGAATGTGTCGCGCGAGCTTGCCGCCTACAGCTGGTTGATGGCGCATCCCGCTGGGATCGTACCGATCGTCGGATCGCAGCGCCCCGAACGAATTGGCGAGGCGGCAAGGGCGCTCGACGTCCGCTGGACGCGGACCGATTGGTATAATGTGTTGGTTGCAGCACGCGGCGTGCCGCTGCCCTGAACATGGCGGCGCGGCAGACGCGCCCCCGGACAAGACCCTGCGACGCGCGGCGTGCGCGGGGCAGAGAGAGGAAAGACTATGACCCAGCAGCAATGCGAAATCGCCTGGTTCTCGGCGCTGTGCGACGATGATTATGAATTTCTGGGTGTCTCCGATCCCTATTTGCGATCGAGCTGGGAGCATTGCCGCAACATCGTGCTGCGCGCCGAAGAGGGTGGGTTCGACAATATCCTTTTGCCTTCGGGCTATCAGCTCGGGCTCGACACCACGGTCTTTGCGGCCGCGGTTGCGACGCAGGTTCAGCGGATGAAATTACTCTGGGCGACGCGCATCGGCGAGGATTGGCCGCCGCAACTTGCGCGCCGCATCGCGACGCTCGACCGCATCCTTGGCCCTAATGCGGCTGGCACGGGCGGACGGCTTAACGTCAATATCATCTCGTCGGACATGCCCGGCCAGCAGCTGGCGGGTGGGCCGCGTTATGCGCGCGCGACCGAGGTGATCAAGATCGTGCGCACCCTGCTTAACGGCGAGGCGCTCGATCACGATGGCGAATTTTATCAGCTGAAGCTCGAACCGCCGCGGATCGCGACGCTTTCGGGCAAATGTCCGCCCTTCTATTTCGGCGGGCTGAGCCATGAAGCGCGCGAATGCGCTGCCGAGGGCTGCGACGTCTATCTGATGTGGCCCGATACGATGGACAAGGTGCGCGAGACGATCGCCGACATGCGCGAACGCGCGGCGCGCTTCGGGCGCACGCTGAAGTTCGGCTATCGCGTTCACGTCATCGTGCGCGAGACCGAGGACGAAGCGCGCCTCTACGCCGACCGCCTGCTGTCGAAACTCGACGAAGCGACGGGCGCGGCAATCCGCGAAAAATCGCTCGACGCAAAAAACTACGGGGTCCAGCGGCAGGCCGAGCTGCGCAGCGCGGCAGGCGGCGACGGGTTCGTCGAGGAGAATCTGTGGACCGGGATCGGCCGCGCCCGCTCTGGCTGCGGTGCCGCGATCGTCGGCACGCCCGACCAGGTCCTCGCGAAGCTCCGCGCCTATCAGGCGGAGGGCATCGAGGCGTTCATCCTGTCGGGCTATCCGCACGCACAGGAAGCCGATCTGTTCGCGCGCCACGTGCTGCCGCACATCGCGCACGCACCGCTCACCTTCTAGGAAGGACAGGCGCGCGAATGTCCGCCGACATGTTCGACATCGCGATCATCGGCGGAGGCGTGAACGGCTGCGGCATCGCGCGCGATGCGGCGGGGCGCGGCGCGCGCGTCCTGCTGCTCGAGGCGAATGATCTGGCCAGCGGGACATCCTCCGCCTCGACCAAGCTGATCCACGGCGGGCTTCGCTATCTCGAGCATTATGAATTCGGCCTGGTTCGCGAATCGCTTTCAGAGCGCGAGAGGCTGTGGGCGATTGCACCGCATATCGTGCGCCCGATGCGCTTCGTGCTGCCGCATGTGAAAGGGCTGCGTCCGCGCTGGCTGCTTCGGTTGGGCCTCTTCCTTTACGATCATATCGGCGGGCGAAAACTGCTGCCCGCGGCCGAAACGGTCGACCTGCATAACCATTCCGCGGGCCTGCCGCTCAAGGACGGGCTGACACAGGGCTTTGCCTATTCGGACTGCTGGGTCGACGATGCCCGGCTGGTCGTCCTCAACGCACGCGACGCGGCCGATCGGGGTGCCGATGTGCGTACGCGTTGCCGCGTCACGAGTTTCCGCCGCAGCAGCGATCATTGGACGATCGAGACGACGGGCGGCCGATTTTGCGCCCGCGCGATTGTCAATGCTGCGGGTCCGGCCGCGCTCGATGTGGCCGGGCTCGGCGGCGCGGCGGCGGACCGGCGGGTGCGGCTTGTCCGCGGCTCGCACATCGTCGTGCGCAAGCTTTTCGACCATGATCACAGCTATTTTTTCCAGCTTCCCGACGGCCGGATATTCTTTGCCATTCCCTATGAAGGCGATTTCACCTTGATCGGCACCACCGATCGCGACCATGCGGGCGGCCTTGGCGATGTCCGACCTTCGGCCGAAGAGGTCGCCTATTTGTGCGAAGGCGCCAACCGCTTCTTCCGCAACGCGATCGCGCCGGACGATGTGATCTGGAGCTATTCGGGGGTGCGGCCGCTGGTCGACGATGGATCGGGGCGACCCGAAGCTGCGACGCGGGGTTATGAATTGGCGCTGTCGGACGACCGAGAGGGACCCGCGCTGCTCTCCGTCTATGGCGGCAAGATCACGACCTATCGCCGACTTGCCGAAGAGGCTGTCGATCGCCTTGCGCCCCGGCTGCCCGTGCTGGCGTCGGAGGGCTGGACCGGGGAGGCGCCGCTGCCGGGGGGCGACTTTGCCGTCGATGGCTTCGATGCGGCGGTCGAGGCATTGCGCGCCAGCTTTGCCTTCCTTGAACGGCCATGGGCCGAACGCCTTATCCGCTGCTATGGCACGCGGGCGGCCGATATTCTGGGCGGCGCCTCGCGCCTCGACCAATGCGGGCGGCATTATGGCTGCGGCCTCACCGACCGCGAAATCGACTATCTCGTCGACCAGGAATGGTGCCGGACGGTCGATGATCTCCTGTGGCGGCGCAGCAAGCTCGGGTTGCATCTGGGGCCCGCGGCGCAGCGCGCGCTTGCCGCCGTCTTTGAAGAAAGGGAATGCGCGTGAGCATCAACATCGTCGCCATCGGCGGCACCGTATCGCCGGTCAGCGCGACCGAGCAGGCGCTCGGTGTCGCGGCGGCACGCGCGGCCGCGCGGGGGGCGCACGTCGATCAGTTCGGCGGCGGCTATCTCGGTGCCTTACCCCATTATCGCGGCCCGCTGCATGGCCCCGACGACGGCGCAAAACTCGTCGAGGCAGTACGCAAAGCCGACGGCATTTTGATCGCGGCGCCGGGCTATCACGGGACGATTTCAGGGCTTGTGAAGAACGCCCTCGATTATCTCGAAGATTTGGCCGGCGACGTCCGGCCCTATCTCGACGGACGGGCGGTGGGCCTGATCGCGACGGCCTATGGCGATCAGGCGACGATGAGCACCATGCAGACCTTGCGGAGCATCGTCCACGCGCTTCGCGGCTGGCCGACGCCGATGGGCGCGACGATCCGTACCTATCGTGGCCTGTTCTCACCCGACGGCGAATGCCTGGAGGATCGGGCGCGGCTCCAGCTCGAACTCGTCGCCGACCAGCTGGTGTCGGGCGCCGGCAGCTTTGCCGCCGCGCGAAAGGCCGCCTGATGTCGGGGATCGAGCAGGCCGTCGAAGCACTTGCGCAGGGCCGCATGATCATCATCACCGGCGACCGGTTGCGCGGCGGGGACATCGATTTCGCGATTGCGGCACGCCATGTGACCGCCGACACCATCAATTTCATGGCCAGCCATGGGCGCGGGCTCATCTGTCTCGCGATGCGTCCGGAACGCGCCGTCAAATTGGGGATCAGCCTCATCAACCCGGGGGCGGAACGCCAATCGGGCCGCCCCTTCGGCCGGTCGATCGAGGCGCGCACCGGCGTCGGCACGGGTATCTCCGCCGCCGATCGGGCCGAAACCATCCGCGTGGCGATGGCGGCCGAATCGACCGGGGACGATCTGGTTTCTCCCGGCCATGTGTTCCCGCTGATCGGCGCGCCGGGGGGCGCGAGAGAGCGAGCGGCAGCGGCCGAGGCGTCGATCGAACTTTGCAGTCTGGCGCATGCTGGCGACATGGCGGTCATTTGTTCGATCATGCGCGACGATGGCGAGATGGCGCGGATCGACGATCTGGATGCGCTGATCGCCCGGCGCGCAATTCCCGTCGCCGATATCGCCGCTTTGCTCGACCGTCTTGGCTAGTTCCGGCCCAAAGGAAACTGCGATGACCGGTGCCAACGAAATGGGCGAACAGCTGTTTCTCGTGCTCGACGAGGGCACGACGTCGACTCGCGCGATCCTCTATGACGACAGCGGAGTACGCCGCGCCATGGCGCAGGCCGAACTCACCCAATATTTTCCGGCGCCCGGGTGGGTCGAACATGACGCCGCGGAAATTCGCGATCGCAGCATGGAATGCGCGCGCGCGATGGTGCGGCGCGCGGGCGGGGCCGATCGTATCGCGGCGATCGGGATCACGAACCAGCGCGAGACGATCGTTGCATGGGACCGGGCAAGCGGCGAGCCTGTCGGCCGCGCAATCGTCTGGCAGGACCGCCGGACCGCGGCGCGCTGCGCGGAGCTTCGCGAAGCGGGTCACGAGGCGCTGGTGTCGGCGCGCAGCGGTCTCGTGCTCGACCCCTATTTCTCGGCAACCAAGATCGGCTGGCTGCTAGCCAACAATCCCGATGCGCTCGCGCTCGGTTCGCGGCTCGCAGTGGGAACCGTCGAAAGCTGGCTGGTATGGACCCTGACGGGCGGTCTTCACATCAGCGACGCGAGCAATGCGTCGCGCACGATGCTGATGAATCTCGAAAGCGGCCAATGGGACGACGACTTGCTGGCGCTTCACGATATCTCGCATAATATGCTTCCGGAGATCGTGGATTCCGCGGGCGAGCTTGGCAAGACGCGGGTTGATATATTCGGCCGGCCGATTCCGATCTGCGGTCTCGTCGGCGATCAGCAGGGCGCGATGATTGGCCAGGCGTGCCTTGCCGAAGGCCAGGCCAAGGCGACGCTCGGCACCGGCGCCTTTGTCCTCTGCCATACCGGCGACCGGCCGGTACGAAGCGCCAATCGCCTGCTTGGTACGGTACTGGCGCAGGTCCGCGGTCAACGCTCTTACGCGCTTGAAGGCTCTATCTTCGTCGCGGGCAGCCTTGTTCAATGGTTGCGCGACAAGCTCGGGATCATTCAGGACGCAGCCGAAACCGAAGCATTGGCACGATCGGTCGAAAGCAGTGGCGGCGTGACGATCGTTCCCGCGCTGTCGGGGCTGGGCGCCCCCTATTGGCGTGCCGACGCGCGCGGCGTCATCGCGGGTTTGACGCATGGGGCCGGACGAGCGGAAATCGTGCGCGCGGCGCTCGAGTCGATCGCGCACCAACTCCACGACCTCAAATCTGCCTTCGCGGGCGATGGCTGCGACTGGAACCAGCTCCGGATCGACGGGGGCATGAGCGCCAACGATTGGATCGCGCAAGATATTGCCGACATTCTAGATCTCGGGGTCAAACGTCCTCACGACATCGAAACGACCGGTCGCGGGGCGGCCATGCTCGCGGCCGTTGGTATCGGACGCTTTGCATCCTTGACCGAGGCATCGGCCATGTGCGGGCACGTCGATCCTTTCAACCCCGGCATGGACGCCGAGATTCGTCGCGTGCGGCTAGAAGGCTGGCGTCATCTGGTCGCCTGACACACGCGAACTCCGTTTCGCCGTGACCTGATCGCTGTGAACGGGCTGGCGTCGGGCCGTCGGAGTTCGCCGCGCAATTTCGCAGTTCCAAATAAACGCGAAGCTTTGCTCGGCACCAAACCGAGCCGGAAACCGACAGTCGGAGGCAAATGTCGGCAATTGATCATCATAGCCTTGAACCGGACGGTCGGTTGGCGGCCATTTTGAGCCGAAGGCGCCGCTCCTCAAGATGGACTACTGGGAACTCGCCCTGCGAAACATCAAAGGCTTTCGCCCGAAACCGCGCGCAATTCTGCTTTTCGCGCAACGAGTGGCTAAACGCTTCGTTAAGCCGGGAAGCACTATCGTCTCTGACCACTATTTGCGGGATTGCAGTAAAAATGGTCCTCGGCGCCAGCGGTAATTTGTCCGTTCAAACGGACGCTGTCCTACGCGAGCAATATGCGAGCTTGGCGCGGCAAGTTCCGCTCATGTACGCGCTCATGTTCCTCAACGTCTTGTTTCTCGCGCTCGTAACCGCCGACGTCGAATCCTGGGCCATCAGCTTCGTGGCGCCGCTGGCCTTGACAGCGATCATCGGGGTGCGCGGAGCAGCGTGGTATGTTCGAAGAGGCACTGTCGCCACCGATGATCATATTCGCCGATATCTGCGCGGCACGGTCCTTCGAGCCGGTGCCTTCAGTCTCATGTTCGGAGGCTGGGGCCTGTATCTTTTCCTGGTGGCCGACCCGTTTCACACGACCGCTATCGCGCTGTTCATATTCGTTGGTTCGATCAGCTGTTGCTATTGCCTGCAGGCCCTCCCCGCCGCGGCCCGGCTTGTTCTCCTGTTCGGAGCTTTGCCGGTCACCATCGGCCTCCTCGTCTCGCGTGACTGGTATTTCACGGGGATGGGCCTGACGTTCCTGCTCGGAGCCGGGGTCATCCTGCGAACAATCGCGACCACGCGGTCGGCGGTGTATGAATCGCTTCGGTCGCGGTCGGAAATGTCTGCGCTGATCGAAGCTCTTCGGCGAAGCGAGGAACATTATCGGTTTTCGGTCGAACTCAACCCCCAGATACCATGGATCGGTGATCCCGAAGGACAGATCGTCGAAGTGGGGCCGCGCTGGACCGAGCTCACCGGCGTGCCTGCTGAGGGGGCGCTCGGGGGGGGCTGGACCAATTATCTCCATCCCGACGACCTGCCCTGCGTTCTCGCGCACTGGAGCGAGGCGCTGACATCGGTCGACAATGCTGTTGCCGACGTGCGGTACAGAGTTCGTAACACGGACGGCAGTTACCGATGGTGCCGCGCGCGAGCCAATCCCCGTCGCGACTCCGACGGGCGGATCGTCAGCTGGTATGGAACGCTGGAAGATATTCACGACCAGGTGACTGCGGAACTGGCTCTGCGGGAGAGCGAGGAGCGCTACCGCTTGGCTTCCCACGCCACGAACGATGTGATCTGGGACTGGTCGCACCGCACCGATCGCATCGAATGGGGCAACGGCGCGGTAGACGTGCTGGGTTATCCGGAAGCGTCGAAAGGCACGCCGGCCAGCTGGTGGAAGGAGCGGGTACATCCAGATGACTTGCCCGGTGTGGACGCGACGTATGACGCGGTGCTGCGCAACCTCCAGGATAGCTGGAGTCATGAATATCGGTTCCGCGCTGCGCATGGCAATTTCATCAACCTCTTTTCGCGGGGCTACGTCGTGCGCGATGACGAAGGGCATGCAGTACGGTCGATCGGCGCGCTTCTTGACGTCACCGCCGCGCGCCGGTCCGAGGAGGAGCTGCGATGGGCTGCGAACCATGATCCCCTCACGGGACTGCCCAACCGCAAGCTCTTTAGCGAAGTACTGGAACAGGCGCTCGCCGCGGCCGCCGCAGACACCTCGTGCGTTTGCGTCATCGTTATAGATGTCGATGGGTTCAAGCTCCTCAACGACAGCATGGGGCATGCGGCGGGCGATGAGCTTCTTAAAACCATAGCGCGACGCCTGCAGGGAAACCTTCCTGCCGAAGCGACGGTGGCTCGGCTCGGCGGCGATGAATTCGCGGTGATTGTGCCGGGGCTGGCTCCTGACTCCGCGCGCGCCTCGGCTGTTGAAGCAATCCTCAAGGGAGTCGCGGATACACTGACCATCGACGAGAGTGTCTTGCCCGTCAGCATTAGCGCGGGCGCCGCAGTGTGGCCGGCCGACAGCGACGACGCCGAAGGGATTCTGAAGAGCGCAGACCTTGCGCTTTACGCGGCGAAGGCAGAAGGTGCGGGGGTCGTACGCGAATTTCGCTCCGAGATGCGCGAGGCCGCTGAGAGCCGTAAGGCCATGTTGCGCGAGGCGCGCGAGGCTCTTCGCGACGACCGGATCATCCCTTTCTATCAAGCAAAAGTCGACCTTCGCAGCGGCGACGTCATCGGTTTCGAAGCGCTGCTACGCTGGCACCATCATCGGCGTGGCCTTCTGCCCCCCAATAGCATCCAGGCTGCATTCGACGACAGTCTGCTCGCGAGCGAACTGACCGACCGGATGATCGACCGCGTACTTGCTGACGTAGCGGACTTTAGCGATAAGGGCGTCGCCTTCGGCCGTATCGCAATCAACGGTTCGCTCGCGGATTTCCGGCGCGACGACTTCGCGGACCGTATTCTCGGCAAGTTTCACCGCGCCGGCATTCCGCCAACGCTGCTCGAACTGGAAGTTACCGAAAGCGTCTTCGTCGATCATCTTGCCCTCAATGTAGAGCGTGCGTTGCAAGCCTTGGTAGCCGAGGGCGTGTCGATCGCTCTCGACGACTTTGGTACCGGTTATGCATCCTTGACGCACCTACAGCAGTTTCCGGTCGACGTTCTGAAGATCGACAGATCGTTCATTTCACGGCTCGACAGCGCAGACAGCGCGGATTTCGCAATCGTTCACGGCGTGATAGACATCGCGCATCGTATGAACATCGTCACGGTCGCGGAGGGCGTGGAAAACGATAACCAGCTAGTTCAGCTGCGCAATCTCGGCTGCGATATCGCGCAAGGCTATCTGTTCAGCCGCGCGATCAGCTTCGAGCGAGTGCCGGCTTGGCTGCGGAAGTGGGGACAGAACCGTCCTGTGTGGTCAGAGGCGGCGGCTGATCGAGCGACCGCCGAACCGCCTACACGCTTGGCATGATCGAAAGAGGCGGCCGCCAAGGCGTCGCAGCAGCATTGAAAACACGGTGGGGTACCTCGGAGTTCATTTGGAAGATGCGCTGACGTTGGCGGAAGGCATCGAAGTCTGACGTGTCGATTTGAACACCCTGAGGCGGAGCGCTCTGACGTGTAGCTGAACGTCCGCTCTGCTTGTTTGGACGCCAAAAGCGGCCAGTCAGCAAACGGCCAATTGGTGCCAAAGTATTCGGGCCCGCCCATTGCTGAACCTGTCATTCAGCGATCGTTCTGACTTGCGGCTTAATGTGGCTCCACACAGTAGGAGAATTGCCATGAAGAAGCTTATTGCTGCTGCGGTGCTTGCAGCTGTGGCCGTCCCGAGCGCGCCGGCACTGGCAGACCCGCCGCCATGGGCTCCCGCGCACGGCAAACGCGCTAAGGACCGGGGCATGTATGACAGCTACGGCCGCTACTACGAGCCACGCAGACTCTCGCGCGGCGACCGCATCTGGCGTGCGGACGACGGTCGCTACCATTGTCGACGCGACAATGGCACCACCGGCCTCATCATCGGCGGTGCTGTCGGGGCCCTCGTCGGCCGTGAGCTCGATGGCGGGCGTGATCGCACGGTCGGTACGATCATCGGCGCCGCAGGCGGAGCTTTACTCGGGCGCGCAATCGACCGTGGCGAACTGAAATGCCGCTGATATAAAAGGGCGGCGCGAGAGGGACCAGTCCGCTCGCGTCGTCCCGTGGCACTTCACGCTGTGGCGTTGCGAGCGGTGAAGAAAAATCGATCCGAGCATCTGACTACGCTTGGCTGTATGTTTGCAACGCGCAGCCTGCATAAGCCGCCAAGCGTAGTCACTTCCGCAGCAGTCGGCGGGCCTGTTGAGCGAGTGTCGTTGGATCGAACGGCTTCGAAATGACGGCCAGAGCACCTTTCTCAAGAAGAGCCTCAATGTCTGCCGGCTGGGCTTTCGCTGTGATGAAAGCGAAAGGAATATGGGCAGTGCAGGAATCGGCTCGCAATTTTTCGCTGGTCTCGGGACCGTCGAGCCCAGGCATCATGACGTCGAGCAATATGAGGTCAGGCTGCCAGCTTGCCGCTTCCGCCAGCGCCTCGCATCCCGATCCACACTCGCGGACGTCGAAACCCGGATCCATCTCGAGCGACATGACGGCTATCTCGCGCAAATCCGGTTCGTCATCGACATAGAGTATCTTCAGCGTCATCCATTTCCGCCTTCGTGCCTTTGGAGCGGCAAGCACACCTCGAAGGTCGCTCCGCTGGCGCTTGTATCGGCGAGCGAAATCTCGCCATGATGTGCATCGACAATAGCCTTGCATATGGCGAGCCCCAGACCGGTTCCGGAATGCCCGGCCTGATGGGCCCCTTCCTCCTGCGCAAATCTCGTGAACAGACGCTGCCGAAACTCCGCCCCTATACCCGGTCCCTGATCGGTGACGCGGATGCAGGCGCGGTCCTTCTTCCGAAACAGAGCGATCGCCACGGTCGAGCCAGACGGTGAAAATTTGCAAGCGTTGGACAGAAGATTGGCGATCACCTGGAAAGTACGCGCTCGATCAATGGGCGCCGTTACGGGCTCCGCGGGCAGGGTCAGCGCGATCTCTACATCATGACGTGCGGCGAAAGGTTGATGCTGTTCAACCGCATCCGAGAGAAGCGTTGCCAGATCCTCCTCCGCAAACCGAAACCCCATGCGGCCGGATTGAAGCTTGTCCATGTCCAGGAGATCGTTGACCAGTTCGGTGAGACGTTCCGTGTTCTTCCTCGCCAGCACCACAAGCCGCTCGGCTTTCGTATCGAGTGCACCCGCCGCGCCCGCGCCGAGCAGGCCGAGAGCTCCTGATATGGCCGTCAGTGGCGTGCGAAGTTCATGACTGACGGTGGAAACCAGTTCGTCCTTCAGACGCGCGATCTGTCGTTCATTGGTTACGTCACGCAGGGTTGCGATAAATCTTCCGTCGGCCAGGGTCTTCCTTCGAAACTCAAGCGTGCTGCCATCTTCGGTGACGAGATCAAGATGGCGGCTCTCGGTATCACGAATCGAGCGCATGAGTTCGGACGTTATGACGGCAGGATCCCCCGCGCCCAGCGCGCCGCTGGCCGCGATATAGGCGACGAGATCGGAGGCTTCCGCTCCCTCGCTCACGGACCCTCCCGGATACCCCAGCAAGGATATGAAGTCCTCGTTCCAGAGCATGAGGCGCAATTGATTGTCGAACAGGGCAACGCCCTCGCTGACATTCTCGACCGTCAACTTCAGAAGCTGTCGCTCCTCTTCGAGCGCCCTTTGGTGGTCCTCCCCGGCGAAGCGCTCTACGCGCAATTCGATCATATCTACGACGGTCTGGGCCAGGCCTGCCAGCCGCCGGCGCTCGGCTGCGCTGAATCGGCGCGGACGGCTGTCGATGATGCAAAGGGTGCCGACAGCCTGCCCGCCAAGTCTTAGCGGGGCGCCTGCATAGAAGCGAATGTAGGGCTCGCCGACGACAAGGGGATTATCGGCGAACCGGGGATCGGTGGAGGCGTCGCGTACCACCGTGACATCCGGATCGAGGATGGCAAAGGCACAAAAAGCAACGTCGCGCGGCGTTCCCGACGAGTCGAGGCCGCAAGCACCCCGAAAGCACTGCATGTCCGATCCGACGATGGATACAAGTGAGATCGGAACGTCGAAAAGATCGGCGGCCAGCCTTGTGACGTGATCGAAGGCGGCTTCGCGGCCAATCCCGCCAAGCTTGTAGCGCTCGATCGCCGCAAGCCTGAGGCTTTCATCGTCAGGAACAGGAGGCGTTTGCATAGATACCAAATTTTCCCGCTTACTGTTCAGAAATAGCGCCGATTATTGAACCGTGATCTTGACCCGGAGTTCCTAAATCGATCTGAACAACTCGCGCGAAAATTCGGCGCTGTGGGATCGACTAAGGGCGGAAATCCCGCTTGCCGCGGGGCGGATTTGCAAGGGAGCTCGATTCATGGCCGACATCGACGACAGGATGCGGGCCCTGCGTGCCAAGTTCATCGCGCAAACCTTGGACTCTCTCCCTTCCATTGAAATGTCCGCGACCAGCCGCGACTGGCCATCGCTCGTCGGAGCGGCGCACAGTCTGGCGGGTCGCGCCGGCATGTTCGGTTTTCCGGGTCTCGGCGATGCGGCAAGGGGCCTTGAAGAAGCGATCGATACCGGCGCCGACGATGATGCGCTCGGTCAGCTTGCCTCTAAATTGCTCGAGGCAATCAGGTCGCTGCATCAGGATTTTTGAAAGCCCTTGCGGACCATGTCGCCCCAGCCTTGCTTCTTGCGGAGGAACTGCCACCAGCCGCGCAGCCGCCAGAAATTGTTGAGCTGCCGATAGCCGAAATTTTCAAGCACGGCGACGGCGGTGAGAATGACCAGATCGCGCGCGCGCGGGAGACGGCGCAGTTGCACTTCCTCGAGGATGAGCGTCGCGACGCTGATGAAGACCCCGAAGGTGAAGATGACCGCCAGAAACGCCAGCAGATAGTCGAACGAAATAAGTCCAAGCATCCACAGCGGCGGCACGAGCAGATAGCCCGCCACCTCGACAATCGGGCCGACGACGTCGACGACCCACACTTGTCCGAAGCCGACCAGGCCGATCCGGCCGTAGCGGGGATTGAGGAACATGTCCTTGTGTGTCCGGAAGGTTTCGAGCGATCCTCGTTGCCACCGCGCCCGCTGGTTGCCGAGTATGGCCGCCGTCTCGGGAGCCTCCGTCCAGCTGACCGGCTCCGGGATATAGACGATCCGGTACGGGCGCTTCAGGTCGCGCATCCGGCGATGGAGCTTGACCACGAGTTCCATATCCTCGCCCACCGTGTCCGCGCTGAAGCCGCCGACATCGATCACGCTGTTGCGGCGGAAGAGACCGAATGCGCCGGAGATGATCAAAAGGGTCTGCATCTCGCTGAGGCCAAGTCGCGCCATCAGGAAGGCGCGCAAATATTCGACGACCTGCATCAAAGCGAAGAAGTTGCGGGGCAGGCGCGCTTCGACCACGCGTCCCCCTTCGACGCGGCAGCCGTTGGCGATGCGGATCGTTCCCCCCACGGCGACCGTGCGCGCCGGATCGTCGATAAAGGGGCGCACGGCGCGCATCAGCGCGTCAGGCTCGAGCAGCGTATCGGCGTCGATCACACATACGAGCGGCGTCCGGGCGACGTTGATGCCGGCATTCATCGCATCGGCCTTGCCGCCATTCTGCTTGTCGACGAGGAACAGGCGAGGCCGATCGGGCGCGGCGTAAAGGCCGCGGATCGGCTGATGCGCAAGTGCGCGATCGTGATAGCGGGCGACGGGCCGCATCGAATAATGGTCGATCATGGTCTGGAGCGTCGCATCCTTCGACCCATCGTTGACGACGATGACTTCAAAATCGGGATAATGGAGCGCGAGCAGGGCCTCGACGCTCTCGATGATGGTGAGCTCCTCATTATAGGCCGGCGCGACGATGGCGATCGAAGGTGCGATATCGCCAAAGCGGTCCCACATGGCGCTGGTCGAGGCGTAGGCTGGCCGACGGTGGAGTGCGAGGGCGGCGAAGAGCAACTGGACGATGTAGAATAGGATCTGGATCATTCCGCACACAATCACGAACAGCGTCACGATCTCGGCCGCGCGAAACAACCAGTCCGGCATGTCAATCACGGCGCAAGACCCCGTTCCGCCAGCATCGTTGCCGCCGCCTCGCGTGCAACTTCGTCCCCGAAAGCGGCAGCTTCCCGCAGACGGGCGACGCCGGCATCGCCAAGCTGAAGCAAAGCTTCTGCCGAGCGGAAGCGCACCCACCATTCCGGCGCGTCGAGCAGGCCCGCCAACTGATCGGCGCTTTCAAGAAGCGCAATCCGGCCTGCCGCGCCTGCGGCGGCAACGCGCGCGGGCATGGAATTGCTGGCGAGACCCGCCAGCACGGCCTCGCGCGCGGCGGGATGGCCGATACGCCCCAGCGCATGAAGGTATCGAGGCAATTCCTCGCTATCATCGGGCGCGCGAAGGCCAAGCTCGACGATGGCGGGGACGAGGCGATAATCGCCGGACACGGCCAGCGCCTCGATCGCGGCGAGGCGGACGGATAGCGGCAGGTCGGTGTCGAGCACCAGGGCTTGCACTTCGTCGGGCGCTTCGTTGGCATAATGACGGAACAGGCTGACCGTCAGCAGCGAAGATCGATTGTCCCGCAGCCCCAGACGGGCGACCAACTCGTCGAGCCCCGGGCGGTTGTCGCCGCGTCCCAGCGCCAAGGCGGCCGCGAGCCGGATTTCGTCATCGCGGTCGCCGAGCGTATCCAGCAGCGCTTCGCGCGACAGGGCATCGTCGAAGAGGGCGAGACCCTGGACCGCGATCATGCGCCGCCGCCGCGAGAACGACCGCAGTTGACGCCTCAGCCGATCGGGCACGCCGAGTTCGGCCGCCTTCCCGATAAATTCTATCCGCTCGGCGCCGCGGACGAGCTGGATGAGGTCGAGGGTCAGTTGCGTCACGACAGAATCTGCCATGCCTTCTATGCCTTCGCGCGGTGAGTCCGATGTATCGAGCAGGAGCGGCGCAAGCCGCCGCCGCGCTGCAAGCAGCCGGTCTCGCCGCCGAGTGGACAAGGCGCGGAGCAGGACGAGTAACGACATCACGGCAAGCGCCGCACCGGCGAGGAGTAATGAAAGATCCCAGATCAGCCGCAGCATCGTCAGAAGCGCAGCCCGAAACCCACCGTCAACTGCGTACGATCCGCTCCCGTCTCGCGATCATCGTGCGCGACCGCGAACCGGAGCGCGTAATCACGGCCGAGGTCGAGCGAGACGCCGCCGAACAGGCTCCGGACATCGACGACCACCCCCTCATCGGTGTCGGGAGCGTCGCTGTAGCCCGCGAACAGGCGCAGCGCTTCGGTCGCCTGGACATCGCCGCGGACGAGGAACCCCGATCGATGCGTTCCGTGTTCGTCGAACAGGTTGATCCATCGGCCCGTCAGCCAGACGCGCCCGCCGAGATATTGTTCGATGCCGGGGGTCAGGCTTTGGACATCGCCTGCGGCGAACCGGGCCTGCCGGCCATCCAGCGTCAATATCGTCGCGTTGGGACCGCCGTTGACGCGAAGCGATCCGCCAAGGCCGAGCTGCCATTCCGGACGGAAATCGGCATTCGGCGTGCCCCCCAGCGTCGCATAGAGCCGGGCGGCGTCCGAAAGGCGATAGTCGATCTGCGCTTCGCCATAGACGTCGTCGCGGGCGAAGCGGCGGGCATATTCGATCCGTGCGCCGATTGAGGCTCGGCCCTCGGATCGGCGAAGCTGAAAAGCAAGCTCGCGCCAGTCGGGTTGGGGACCGTCGAGCCAGCTGTAGGCGGCGTCCACATCGATTTGCCAGCGCGGACCGGAAGAGGCGTCGGCCAGCTGGTTACGAAGCTCGGCTATCTCCGCACTTTGCACGCCCGCCGCGTCCAGCGCGCGAAGCGCCGCGGCGCGATCGCCCCGCCGCTGCGCAACGCGGGCGAGGCCGACATGGGCGTCGGTATAGCCGGGCGCGACGACGAGCGCGGCGCGGAATGCGGTCTCCGCCGCATCCAACTCACCCAAGGCCATGCGCGCGAGCCCCAATTGGACCTGTGCGTCGCTGTTTCGGGGATCGGCTGCGACCAACGGTTCGAGCAGGGCGGCGGCGCGGGCCGCGTCCCCGGCAAGCCGCGCTTCGACAGCCATGTCATAGTCGGTGGACCGCGAATCCTGCGCTTGCGCTGCGGTGGTGCAGCAAAGCGCCAAGGCGAAAAAATAGGTTCGGGTCATCGACGCGTCGTCACAAGGCGGGCCAAACGGCTCATCAATTCCTCCGGAATAAACGGCTTTACCAGATAATCGTCGGCGCCGAGCTCGAGCGTGCCGACGATGTCCCGTTCTTGGCGCCGGGCGGTCAGCATAATGACTGGAATGTCGGCTGTGGCTGGATCCGCCTTCAATCGTCGCAATACCTGTTGGCCGTCGAGTACGGGCATCATCATGTCGAGCACGATCGCATCCGGGTCACATTCCGATGCCTGCCTGACAGCCGCGCCGCCGTCTGCAGCTACGACGACGTGATAGCCCCGGGCTCCAAGCCGATGGGTGAGGAGTTCTACCAACAACTCATCATCGTCGCATACCAATATCGTCTGCATCGTCAGCAACGTCCCCGTTTTCTCCTTGGCTCAATACGGTAGCTCGCAGTGGGTTGCATCCGCGCGGAGGTGCATTTGCGCCGATCGGACACATAATAGAGACCGTGGGTTTGACGGTGCCCCGTTTATGTCTCCAACTGGCACTGTTCGGCATTGCGGGGAATTGGCACCACTGAAAGTCGGACGTTCCGTCGCGCGAGACGCCGGGAGCAAAGGACCCTGATGTCCGCAACTGTCATTTCCGGGGCCCAATCGAGGTCTGCCATGTATGTCCGCTTTTTGATATCTGCGCCCGAAAGCCGACCGGCTGCAAGCGTTGAGGGTTTCGGACGCCGACAGGCGTCGGAAAGTCTTCGGTGCCCGAACCGCGGTGGTCATGGTCTGAGCTATGGGGAAAGCTGTTTTGCGCTGCTGGTGGGGCAGCGAGGTGTCGCCC